>ENA-ORUB01000117-ORUB01000117.1-human-gut-metagenome-genome-assembly--contig:-NODE-117-length-103790-cov-11.645269_pt1 | contig 103790 bp, 84 predicted proteins | sample MGYA00241918_ERZ509200 | MGnify/ENA primary metagenome ERZ509200 (study PRJEB26280, sample SAMEA2338853) | human gut metagenome | biome: human gut; feature: human-associated habitat; material... | reverse complement strand
TCTGATACTCCCCTATAAAAATGGCTATTTATCAACTGTTTGTTGTGACATAGCCTTATAAAAAAATTACAATGACATTTTTTGATTTCAATAACATTATATACCTACAAACCATTTTAGTCAATTCATTTATTTTGATAGTAAATAAGAAAAGTTTTGCAAAATAGTGTTTTTCTGATAAAATATAAATGTAGATTTTTTAATCGTGCATTAAAATATCTACAAGTCGCACTTACGTGATATTAGTGCGTGGATTGAAATATTTATTTTGATAGTAAAATAATAAGTGCGCAAACAAATTGTTTGCGCACTTATTATTTATATAAATTCTCCTAATCCTCCATTATAACAATCAACTATCAAACCTATTTTATTATCATACGCTTTATCATCCACCAAGATAGTTATATTTTCATCTAAAATTTCTATTTTGTTATTATGTAAAAGCTTTTCATAAGCACTTTCTAAATGTATATTATCAGCTTGGTAATATATATTTACACAATATGCCCCCATTTTCCTCATAAGTTCTTTAGTTCTTGCCCCACTGCGTAATTCTTGTTCAATTATTTTAGCATTACTATCAAACGGAATAAAAATACTTTTGGTATTATCGTTAATTATCTTTACCATAGATGCTATTGTTTTAAAATAAAAGCGCTGTCTTCCATGTTTTAAAAATTCAAATATTTTACGCTTATCAAGATTTTCTGCTAATAATACATGTAATTTATTAAAATAGGCAGTTATAGCTTCAGGTGAAGATATATCTTCGTATTCTTGCAAAATATTTTCTGTAACCTGTTTTTCAAGCAAACGTAATTTATTACTGTTTCCTTCTAATTCAAAAACATATACTATACTATCTTCAACATTACGTTTACCTTCTCTATTACATCTTCCTGCCGCTTGCACAATACTATCCAATGCATCCATTTCCTTGTAAACGGTAGGAAAATCGACATCAACCCCAGCTTCTATTAAACTTGTAGATATGACGCGGCATACTTCTCCATTTTTTAATTTTACACGTACTTCTTCAAGTATCCGTTTTCTGTGTGCAGGATACATATTTGTAGATAAATGATAAACATTCTTTTCCTCTTTTAATAATTCAAAAATTTGTTGAGCTTTACGTTTCGTGCCAACAATACATAAAACCTGGCTATACTTTTTTAATTTGGCAGCTAATTCACTTTCTGTTAATTTCCCTAAAATTTTTATTTTAGTTCGTTTAAATACATCATAATAAAATTTAGGCTTATCAATAATCTCTAATGCTTTATTATCAAAAAATTTATCAAGTGATGGCTGTGTAGCTGTACATAGAACAACACAGCAATTATAATGCTCTGAAAGCTCTTTTATAACTTCAACACACGGAAGCAAATAATCTTCGGGAAGCATCTGCGCTTCATCAAAAATAATAATGCTATTGGCAATATTATGCAGTTTACGACATTTAGAAGGCTTATTAGCAAATATAGATTCTATAAATTGCACATTTGTTGTAACTATAAGCGGAGCATCCCAATTTTCTGTTGCCAGTTTTTTACGGTTGCTGCCATCAGTATCATCATAAACAACATTCATATGATGTTCTACAACGTTATTTTTTCCAACAATACCTTTGAAAACTCCCGCATTTTGTTCAATAATTGACGTATATGGAATAACGTATATAATACGCTGCCTTCCCGTAAGAACCGCCCTGTTTAATGCAAATGATAAAGACGATAGAGTTTTTCCTCCACCAGTTGGAATAGTTAGTGTATACAAATTTTTATGAATTTGTTTGTTGTCACTTCCTGCATCTTTACACTGTTTTAGTAATTCACACCGCATTTTATTCAATGCACTTGAAGCTGGATCAAATTTGGAAGTATACTCATCCACTAATAATTTCATTTTCGTAATATCTATAAATCCACTTCTCAAAACTGTTTTATCAGCCAAAAATACTTCCGTATCCAAATAATCAGCATCTACAAGACAAGAATATAACATTCTTACATAAAACATTTGTGCAAAAGCAGTTGTTAAGTTTTTTGTTATATCTGGGACATCTTCACTTTTAATTGAAGGCAAATATTCCTTATAAACAGCATAATCGGGAAAACTGCTATTATTTAATCTATATAAAAGAGTACCTTTTTCGCTTGTTTTTGGATTATCTCCCATATCAGGCAAACCTCCATGATGCCCCGCTATACACATTGCTAAAAGAAAAAATGTCGGGTTTTTACTATTTAAACCAGTTTTAAAAATTTCTATACTTCCGGCACCTGTATGGTCTACACTGCCTTTTACTCCGCCGTATAGTAAATAATTTTGAAATTCTTTGCTAAATTTTCCAATATCATGATACAGTCCTAATATTTTTCCATAAATAGGTACTGTAAATGAACTAGCAAACTTTTCTGCACAATTGGCTGTACCTATTGCATGTTCTAAAACAGTTTGCTTTAACCCATTTTCTTTGTCTGAATGTGCTAAATATTCCATACTCTTACCTCTTTTTTATAATTATGTGTTTACAATTCAACAGTATTATAGATTTACCTGCTTTAGTATATAAAAAAGCTCAATACACACACAAGTATACTGAGCTTTTCTTATAAAAAATATATTTTATGTAAATATAAAAACTTTATTTCTACCCGCATTATATTTATGATACAGGTAAAATTCCTCACTCTACCTTTTTAAACCTGCTTTTGGGCTGCCGGCAGATGGGGCAGGTAAAGTTGTCCGGCTCTTTGGTTAAATCGCCTTCGTACACGTAACCGCAAATGGTACATACCCATTTTTCGCCCGCGGTTTCCACAGTTTCTTCCTGGTAGGTAGGCGCGTTTTTAGGTGCTTTGCCTTTAATTACATCATGGTAATATTTATAGGTCATAGGTGTGTAATCGCCAAGCACTTCCGCATCAACAACGCGCGCCAAAATTACAAAATGGGTTTCCATTTCATATTTGCCAAGCACTTCGGCAGTAATGTAACCGCTGGTTTTATCCGTTATAACAGGCAGGCCGTTTTTCATTTCCCAGCTAAAGCCGCAAGCCTCAAATTTATCTGTATCACAGCCGGAGCAGAAGCCTAATCTTGCAATAACATTTTGCGGTGTTGCTTCCGAAAGAATTGTTAAGGCAAATTTTCCGGATTTTTCGAGCGCGGTAAAGGTATAGTTATTTTTATTAACGCTGATAGCAATGGTCGGGTTATCGCTTGTTACCTGCACTGCGGTGTTTATAATGCAGCCTGTTGGCCTTTCGCCGTCCATTACCGTAAGCGCATACATGCCATACGAAATTTTCCACAAAACTGATTTATCCATTTCACTGCCTCCGTTTCTTGTTAAAAAGTTTTATGCTTTGCACTTTTTGTTAACAAAACAATTATTACTGCTATAATTATTATAACTTTTACATATTGTAGTAAGCAATAAATATTTAAAAATCTGCAAAAAATAACCCGGCTTGCAGCCGGGCTTTTTTATATTGCCGTTATGCCTGTCCAAGCACAACCATGTCTTTGCCGAGCATTGGCAGTTTATTGCCAAAAGCGTCGTACTTATATAAATCAAGGCGTTCTATATCGGCTTTTTCGGCAGGCAGGTTTAAATTATACTGCTGGTTTAAGGTGTTTATTAAATCAACCGCTTTCATGCTGCCGTTTGGCGTTATGCGGCAGCTGAAAGTAAGCACCAGTTCTCCGCCGCTGTTTTGAGCCGTAATATGCGGTATAAAAAACTTAACGTCAATTTCTTTTACTTTTGTTTTGGCTTTAGGCGCCGCTTTGGCATAAATTATGCTTTCAGCTTCGTTAAACTCCGCCACAGCTTCGTCAACCGGCTTGTCATACGGCAGGGTTACGCGGTAATCTGCGCCGCCTGCTTCCGCCATAAGCGCGGGAGCATTGGTTGCCGTTACATCTGCCGCCAAAATGCGGATTCCGCGCGGCAGTGCTTTTTGCATTTTTTCTGCGGCTTCTTCTGCCGTCATAGGTTCGGCCAGTTCAATTTCGCAAAATTCGGCATAACTAACCACGCCAACGCCCAGTGCCGATGCCAGCGAAAATTTTAAATGCGGGTTAAAGCCCTCGCTGTAAGCGGCAGGCAGTTTTGCCCTGCGGATAGCGCGTTCGATAGTACGCACGTATTCAAGATGTGATATAAACCTTATGCTTTTATCTTTGGTTATTTTTAATCTCAGTTTCATTTTATTAACCTTCCACTTTAACTTGTACGCCAAGTTTTTGGCAAACACCGCAGCCTGTGCAGCTGCCGCGGCGGCAGTCGTGCGTCAGTTCGCCGCGCTGTGCTTTTTTATATTCATTGCGCAAAAAGGCGCGCGATACCGCAGGCTGAATATGTTCCCACGGAAATACTTCGTTTTCGCCGCGCTCGCGGGCAATATAAAATTCTTTATCAAGCCCGCAGTCCTGCAAGGCCTGCAGCCAGCGTTCATAATCAAACTGTTCGCTCCAGCCGTCAAATTTGGCTCCGCGCTGCCATGCAAGATATAACGCCTTGCCAAGGCGTCTGTCGCCGCGCGCAAAAACGGCTTCCATAATGCTGGTTTCCGGGGCGTGATACTGGAAAGTAATATTTTTTACTTTTAAGGCGTCTTTTAACAAATACTGTTTGCGTCGCAGTTCATCCATGCTGTTCTGCGCGCTCCACTGAAACGGCGTATACGGTTTTGGCACGAAGCTGCTGGCACTTACGGTAACTTTGCAGCCGCCTTTGCCTGTAATTTCGCGGTATTTATACTGCACCTTCTTCGCCAAATCGGCAATAGCAAGTACGTCCTCATCGGTTTCACCGGGCAGGCCAATCATAAAATACAGTTTTACGCTGCTCCAGCCCGATTTAAATGCCGCGCTGACGGCGTTCATTAAATCTTCTTCTGTTACGCCTTTATTAATAACGTCGCGCATACGCTGGCTTCCTGCTTCCGGTGCAAAGGTAAGTCCGCTTTTACGCACTGCCTGCACTTCTTTGGCCAGGTCTACCGAAAAGCTGTCAATACGCAGCGACGGCAGCGAAACACTTACGCGTTCATCTTTAAATTCGGCAATCATGTCGTGAATCATCGGCGCAAGGCAGGTATAATCGGCCGTACTTAACGATACCAGCGAAATTTCGTTATAACCGGTGTTATCTACCAGTTTACGCGCCAACGCCTTTAAAACTTCCGGATGGCGCTCACGCACGGGGCGGTATACCATACCGGCATGGCAAAAACGGCAGCCGCGTGTACAGCCGCGGAATACTTCAAGCATAATGCGGTCGTGTACAATTTCGCCGAAAGGCACTACCGGCGCTGTCGGGAAATCGACATCGTTCAAATCTTTTATAACGCGTTTTTCAATAACGGCAGGCGCACCTTCATAAGTAGGCACCACTGCTTTTACGGTATTATCTTCGTTGTATTCGGTTTTATAAAAGCTTGGTACATAAATGCCTTTAATCTTTACGGCACGCTCTAAAAAGCCTCTGCGTCCGCCAGAACGGCCTTGTTTCTTCCATTCGCGGTAAGCGTTTAAAAGTTCTACCAAAACTTCTTCACCTTCGCCAATAACAGCCATGTCAAAAACATCCGCCAAAGGCTCCGGGTTATATACGCAAGGCCCGCCAACAACAACAAACGGGTCGGCTTCGCCGCGTTCTGCCGCTAAAACAGGCACCTGCCCCAAATCGAGCATGTTTAAAATATTGCTGTACGAAAGTTCATACTGCAGGGTAAAACCAACAAAGTCGAAATCCTTCAGCACTTTATTGGTTTCAAGGCTGCGCAAAGGTATGCCGTGTTCGCGCATTTTCGCTTCCATATCGGTCCAAGGCGCGCATACGCGTTCTGCCGCCAGCCCGCGTTCTTTATTTACAATATGGTACAAAATTTTAAAGCCCAAATAGCTCATGCCAATTTCGTACACATCCGGAAACGCCAGTGCAATGCTTACTTCGGTTTCTTCCGGCGTTTTTACAATGCTGCCGAACTCATCGCCGGTATAGCGTGCCGGTTTGGCAACGCTGCTTAAAATATCTATCGTCAGTTCTTTGTTCACGTTCTTCCTCCTCAAAATTGCAGCTGCTGCTTGCGCAGGCGTATGTTAAGCAAAAGCCCCACCAAAAACATATTGGTGGTAAGCGAGCTTACGCCGTAGCTTAAAAACGGCAGCGGTATGCCTGTTACAGGCATTATGCCGGCCGTCATGCCAATGTTTACAAACATATGGAAAGTAAACATAAAGGTTATGCCCACTGCCAGCAATGTTCCGAAGTCATCTTCGGCATTAAGGGCAATGGTAAGCCCGCGCCAGATAATAATGCCGTATAAAAATAATATTACGCACACGCCGATAAACCCGAATTCTTCACCGGCAACGGCAAATACAAAGTCCGTATGGTTTTCCGGCAAAAAGTTCAGCTGGCTCTGCGTGCCCGAAAACCAGCCTTTGCCGGTTAACAGCCCGCTGCCAATGGCGATTTTGGATTGTATTACATGGTAGCCTGCACCGAAGGGGTCAAGCTCCGGGTCTAAAAACACACGGATACGGTTTTTCTGGTATTCCTTTAAAATCATCCAGAAGGCAGGCAAAAGCACCACGAAAGCGCCGCTCAACATTGCCAGCCAGCGCATTTTAAACCCGCTTATAATTAGCATGCCCAGTGTTATAACGGCAAAAACCAGCGAAGTACCTAAATCCGGCTGGCGCATTACCAGCACAAACGGCACAAACACATAGGCAACGGCAGGCAGATAATCGGTAAAATCAGTATAAAGCTCTGCCCTTTTTGCCAAAAACGCCGCCAGGCAAATGATAATTATCGCCTTGGCAAATTCCGAGGGCTGTATTGTAACCGGCCCTATCTGAATCCACCTTTGTGCGCCCAACGCCGAATGCCCCACAAACATCACCGCCAAAAGCAGCACCAGGTTAAAAATATACAAAGGCTTTGCTATCTGCTGCAAAAGACGGTAATCAAAGCGCAGGCAAAAAATCACCAGCAGCACGTTAATGCCAAAAAATATGCCCTGGCGTTCTACAAACCACGCTTCTCCCCTGGCAACGGCATACGAATGCGTAGCGCTGGCAATCAGCATCAGCCCAATGCCAACAAGCGCGCACACCGCACCTACCAGCCACCAGTCTATGTTACGCAAATATCTCTGCATTTACTGCCTCCGTCATTTAGCGGCAGGGGTATCGGTTATAAACCCCTCCTGCCTGAACCATTCTTCAAAAACTTTATATACAATAGGGCCTGCGGCCGAAGTACCGAAACCGCCCTGCTCTACAATGCAGGCTACAACAAGTTCCGGGTTTTCTGCCGGGCCGTAGGCAACAAAAAGGCCGTGATCACGCCCGTGCGGGTTTTCTGCCGTGCCTGTTTTAGCTGCAATTTGCTTTGGCAGGCTGGCAAAATACGATGCCGTACCGCCTTCTTCAGCTACGCCTTCCAATGCATTCTGGATAAGCCTCAGCGTATGCATGGATATGCCGATATTTCTTGCCGGAGCATGTTCTGCCATCTGGTATACGCTGCCGTCATTATTAAGCAGGCTTTCTACCAGATACGGAGGATGGTAAACGCCGTCTGCCGCCACACAACTCATCAGCATAGCCAGCTGTATCGGCGTTGCCAAATCTATGCCCTGCCCGATAGAAGCATTAAAGGTATCACCAAGCATCCAGCTTTCGCCGGGGAAGATTTTCTTTTTGTTTTCCGGCGTCGGCAAAAGCCCGGAAAGTTCTCCTTCAAGTTCTATGCCTGTCGGCGAACCAAGCCCGAACTTTTTGGCAAATTCCACAATATTGTTTATACCAAGGCGGTTACCCATTTCATAAAAGTAAACGTTATCCGATTTACGCAGAGCTTCATGAAAGTCAATCCACCCCAGTGCCTCGCCGCCGGCGTTGCCCATCGGCACAAGCCAGTGCTTGCCGCTGTCAAAAATCTTTTCTTCGGGCGTTACCTTGCCAAGCTCCAGCGCTGCAGAGCCGGTAACAATTTTAAACGGCGAACCCGGCGGATATTCACCACCGATAACTTTATTGCCCATAGGATAGTTAGGGTCATTATTAATGATATTCCAGTCTTTTTCACTAATGCCGTGCACAAAAAGGTTCGGGTCGAAAGCAGGGCGGCTTACCATAGCACGCACAGCGCCTGTTTTAGGGTCGATAGCAATAATTGCCGCTGCCCTTGCCCCCGGCGCCAGCCCGGAAGAACGCAGATAAGCCAGATGCTCATCCACGGCTTTTTCCATGCACAGCTGCAAATCTTTATCTATCGTAAGTTTAAGGCTTTTGCCGGGCACAGGGTCTATCTGCCCAAGCTGCTTAACTACATTGCCTCCAACATCAACTTCTTCGTCATAACTGCCGTCCTGGCCGCGCACATAACGGTCGTAAGTTTTTTCCAGCCCAAACTTGCCAACCACGCTGCCTACCGGCATATTTTTGTAAGAGCCTTCGGTAATATCGTAATTGCTTACTTCGCCAACGTAGCCAATGGCATGTACCGCAAGCTCTTTATATAAATAGTTGCGCACCGGCTGAATTTCAATCATTACGCCCGGCAGCTCGTTCTTTTTTTCTTCCAGTTTTGTAAGCATTTCCGGTGTAATATTTGTTTTTAAACGCGTCGGTTCATAACTGTCGCTGTTGGCTTCTATTTTCTTCTGCATTTCTGCCACAGGCATTTCAATTATTTCTGAAAGCAAGTTCAGAATTTCCGCATCATAAGGGCTGTTCTGCCTGCGCAGGGCAACTACATACCCGGGCAGGTTATTAACCAGTTCTTCGCCGTCACGGTCATAAAAAATTCCGCGCGGAGCCACAACCTTTGTTCTGCGCAAACGGTTGCCGTCAGCCTGGTCGCCGTAAAAATCGCCGCGCCACAGCTGCATATACGCCATACGCCCCAGCAATACCAGCAATATGCAGATAGCGGCAACAAGCATCGCCTGTAATCTGTTAGCATATCTTTTGTTCAGCATTGCCTAAACTCCTTTAAAACAAACCTACTCATCTTTATGCCAATGGCTGATAAAATAACATAATTTATAAACGGGAACTACAAATAAAATATTTCCCAGGCAATATGCAAGTGACTGCTGCAAATACCCGCCCACAAAGGTTAAATCTGCCGCAGGCGTTAAAAACAGCGCCACAAAGAAAAACAGCATGCGTATGCCTGCTGTTATTACCAATGCTGCCACAATATGGTAAGCAAAATGTTCTTTAAACACCTGCCCTTTAATAAACCCGGCAACAAAACCTACCATACAGCGCGTTATTGTATGAAAGCCAAACACCGCTCCGCTCAGAAAATCATACATTAACCCGGCTGCGGCACCTGTAAGCGCCCCTGTTTGCGGGCCGTACAGCATTGCCATTGCGTAAACAAACAGCAGCACCAGGTCAAATTTCAGCCATGCAGGCTGCGGCACTGTTACCTGAATGCCAAAAAATATCAAATAAACAACAAAGAACAGCAGTTTTCTCATTTTACATTACCGTCCTGCTGATGCCATACTACTACAAAAACTTCTTCCAGCCCTTCCCTTACTGCCGCAGGCTCAACGGTTGCATTGCGCAAAAGCCCTGCCGCATCAAGGCTGCTTTCTTTTACCGTGCCTATTACAATGCCGGCCGGATGGTTCTGGCTGTAACCGCTTGTTACAACAACATCGCCGGGCAATACATCAGCCTCACGCTGCAAATGCTCCATTAAAAGCGGCACATTATTGCCGCCGCGGCCTGTAACAATGCCTACCGCACGCGAATTTGCACGCAGAATACGCGCACCTACATTACAGCGCGTGCTTGTAACCATGGTTACGCGTGCCGAAGAAGGATATGCCTCATCCACAAGCCCTACCAGACCGTTAACAGTTACTACTGCCATGTCCTGCTGCACGCCGTCATCCGTGCCTTTGTCAATATACAGGCTGTCGCTTAATTCGCCGGGTGTACGCCCCAAAACTTTAGAAACTACAAGCCTCTGTTCCGGATGCGCATTTTTATAATTCAGCATTTCACGAAGGCGCTGGTTTTCTGCATAAATTTCTGCCATGGCAAGGTTGGCGTAACGCAGTTCGTTAATTTCGCTTTGTAAACTTTCGTTCTGCTGCTGCAAGGTTTTAACAGTCATCATAGCATCGCCGGTATCATCAACCCAGCCGCCAACGGCAGAACTTGCCGCCGCAAAAGGCGTAATAACAGCAGTTACCACCCTGTTTATTACAGGAAACCTCAGCGGGTCGTGCAGCGCCATGGCAAACAAAGCCACAAGCACCGCCGCTGCCAGCCCAAGGCTTAAATACTTCTTATTCACGCTTCATTCCTTCAGTTCGTACTATTGGAGGCCATAAAGCCTTTCTTGTAAACGTCAACATTTTCTACTGCAAGGCCGGTACCCAAAGCAACGCAGCTCAGGGCGTCATCCGAAACATATACCGGCATACCGGTATCCCTGCTCATAATGCGGTCAAGGTTGCGCAAAAGCGAAGAACCGCCCGTCATAACAACGCCTCTGTCCATAATATCTGCCGCAAGTTCAGGCGGAGTACGTTCCAGAGTGTTTCTTACAGCATCAAGAATATTGGTAACAGGTTCATTGAGTGCTTCACAAACCTGATTGGAATTAATGGTAATGTTTTTCGGCAGGCCGCTTACAAGGTCGCGTCCGCGGATATCCATTTCTTCCGGATTTTCCAGCGGCATAGCCGTACCGATATTAATTTTTACTTCTTCAGCCGTACGCTCGCCAATAAGCAGGCTGAAAGTTTTGCGGATATAACGCACAATAGCGTCATCCATAGCATCGCCGCCAGTGCGGATGGATTTACTTACAACAATGCCGCCGAGGGAAATAACGGCAACTTCGCAAGTACCGCCGCCGATATCGACAACCATGCTGCCGGTAGCTTCCTGTACGGGCAGCCCTGCGCCGATAGCCGCAGCCATAGGTTCTTCAATCAGATATGCTTCGCGCGCACCAGCCTGCACCGTAGCGTCAATTACCGCACGTTTTTCAACTTCGGTAACGCCGGAAGGCACGCCTACAACAATACGCGGGCGCACAAGCGAATTTTTGCCGATTGCCTTTTTGATAAAAAATTTCAGCATCGACTGCGTAATGTCAAAATCTGCGATAACGCCGTCTTTCATCGGGCGGATGGCAATAATATGCCCCGGAGTACGGCCAATCATCTGCTTTGCCTCAGCGCCTATGGCCAGCACTTCGTTGTTGGCTTTGTCAACGGCAACTACCGAAGGCTCACGGATAATAATGCCCTTGCCCTTTACATGCACCAGCGTATTGGCTGTGCCAAGGTCAATGCCCATATCATGCGAAAATTTATTAAAAAAACCAAACATTGCTTACACCTCATTCATCAAGATAACCATTTTCTCTAAAACTGAAATACCTGCCGTCGCCAATAATAATATGGTCTAAAAGCGGTATGCCCATCACAATACCTGTTTCCTTCAATGCAGAAGTCAAACGCCTGTCCTCACGGCTTGGCGCCGGGTCGCCGGAAGGATGGTTATGTGCCGCCAGAACGCACGCAGCCCTGTGCAGAACAGCCGGGGCAAATACCTCGCGCGGATGCACCACCGAAGCATTAAGCGAACCTTCGGAAACCTGCTGCATTTTTATCAGCTGGTTTTTACTGTCCAGCAGCATTACCACAAATTTTTCATTTCCTTCATAGCGCAGGCGCGGCATTAAAAAATTAACGCACGCCTCAGGCGAAGAAAACCTTATTTTCTTCTGCGGCTGTGCCCCGGCCACGCGCCTGCCTAACTCTACTGCGGCCAGTATCGTGGCGGCTTTTGCCGGGCCAAGCCCTTTTATTTTTGATAAATCAGCCACACTGCGCGCTTTGGCGATATTGCTGTAAAAACCATCATCGTCAGTCAGTTCCCTTGCTATATCCAGTGCCGAACGCTGCGGCGTGCCTGTTCTGATTAAAATTGCCAATAATTCCGAATTACTCAATATATCCGGGCCATGTTCTATCAGCTTTTCTCTGGGCCTGTCATCCGCCGGTAAAAGCTTCATCTGCTGGCTCAAAAATTAATCACCCTTTCAAAACATCTTACAAGTAACAGTAAACGCCAACAGGCCCGTACTTATAAACATTCCAATTAATTATATCAAATTTTTCCGTATATGTGTATAGACAAAAAAATATCTGTAAAAAAATTCACAAATAAAATAAAAAACTGCCTGCTGATTAAACAGGCAGTATAATTCATTAAAGCATATTTAATTTTAATCTTTTATTTTTCTTTCAAAATCAAGTTCAAACCATCTGCGGCGGCAGCCGGGCAGTTTTTTCCAGCCATCCACGGCAAGGGTTAAAACAGCTTTTTCAACAAGGTCACGGTATTTTTTGCTTACTTCTTCCGGCCCGTCATAGCTAAAGCCGCTCACTTTAAACTTTTCGGATTGATAAATTACCTGTCCGTCATCGGTAACAGCCTGAAATTTATTGCGGGTGTTGCCGAAAAGCGACCAGGGGCTGTCTATTTCAACAAGTTCGAGGCGGCAATGTTCAACCTTTTCAGCCGGCGGTGCAGCCTGTTTTACAGGTTCGGCAGCTATGTTGCCATCATGCTGCACTTTTTTGCCGCACTTGCTGCAAAATGCAGAATCGTCCGGCAGCTGCTGTCCACAATATCTGCAATACATAATCCTACACCTCTTTATTTCTTATCCTGCTTTTTAGATTTAGCTGCGTCTTCTTTAGCTTCCTGTTCGGCAACCATTTCCTTGGCAATTTTTTCTTCGGCATCAAGCTGTTCTACGCTTTTATCCAAAATCTCAGCTTCTGCTTCTCTCAGTTTTCTTTCGTTATTTACAATTACGCCCTCTTTAACAAGCATGTTAAAATCTGCCAGTTCTTCAGGTACGTTAACACGGTTCGGCATTTTTTCTGCCAGTGCATCCATAACCTGTTTGGACGCTTTAAAATAAATACGTACGTTGGCTTCACTGCCGTCGTCAAATCTTCTGCGCCATGCCAAAGTCCACAAAGTACGCGCATCCAGTGCGGAGTTTAACCTGTAAGAATAACGGAATTTTACGGTGCGCATCAGCTTGGGCTGATAGCTGAAAATAGCAGCTATTTCACGATACGGGATTTCGTAAACCTTGGTTTTGCCCCAGATAGTGTGCTTAACGATTCTTAAATATTTGCGTTCCACGCTGATATCGTAAGTAGGTTTGCAGCGCAGGAGCAAAATCCATACCAGCATTGCATAAAAGAAAATTGGCACGGGTTCCAGCACATTAAGGTATACATAACGTAAAATAGATACAATAAACATAACAAAGCATGCTATGCCTACTACAGTGTAAGTAATAACATATTTTTTACTGCGTTTGGTTGTATCAACAGCTAAACTCATTAAACAGCCTCCTAAATTTAATTATAATTAACATTATCATTATATAACAAAAAAGCATAACGGTAAAGGAAAAGATAGACAGCATATTAAAATTCGCAGTAAAAAAGGATGGGCACAAGTACCCATCCTGATATCAATTAAAATTTTAAGTTGGATTAGATTGAGAAATATGAGAATTAAACTGCTGCTACTTCATGCAGTTTTGCAATTTCAGCATCGTCAAAGCCAAATTCTTTCAGAACTTCGTCAGTATGCTGGCCAAGTACCGGAGCTGCTTTTTCTACGCTGCAAGGAGTTTCGGAGAATTTAATAGGTACACCGGGGATTTTCATCTTGCCGGCAGTCGGATGTTCAACTTCTACAATCATCTCACGGAAGTTAACCTGCGGGTCGTTTACAACCTTATCAATGGTATTGATAGGTGCGCACGGAATAGCTGCTGCTTCCAGTTTTTCCAGCCAATGTTCAATAGTATCGGTTACAAATACTGCATCCAGAATTTCTTTCAGTGCAGGTTCGTTGTTCGTTCTGTCAGCATTGGTAATAAAGCGCGGATCTTCAATGAGTTCCGGTTTATTGATCAAATCACAGAGCTTCTTCCAAAGTCTGTCGTTGCCTGCGCCAACAATCAGCAGGCCATCGCTTGCCGTGAAGGATTCGAACGGAGTGATGGAAGGATGGCGGTTTCCGAGCGGAGTCGGGTTTACGCCATTTACAAAGTAACGGCTTACTGCGTTTTCCAGAATTGCAACCTGGCAGTCGAGCATGGATACGTCAATTTCCTGGCCAATGCCGCTTACTTCGCGTTTATAAAGAGCAGTGGTGATACCGGTTGCAAGGAAGATACCTGCAATAATATCGCCTACGGAAGCGCCAACACGGCAGAAAGTATCTTTATCCGGGCCGGTGATGCTCATGATGCCGCCCATTGCCTGTACAACAACGTCATAAGCAGGTTTCATGGTGTAAGGGCCGGTCTGGCCGAAGCCGGAGCAGGATGCGTAAATAATTTTCGGGTTGATTTCTTTCAATACGGAATAGTCCAGGCCGAATTTTTTCATGGTGCCCGGTTTAAAGTTCTCAACAACAACGTCAGCTTTTTTAACCATTTCTTTGAAAACGGCTTTAGCTTCTTCAGACTTGAAGTTCATAGTCATGGAACGTTTGTTGCGGTTCAAGCTCATGAAATACGCGCTTTCTTTCCCGATAAAAGGTCCGTAAGCACGGCTGTCGTCGCCAATTTTCGGCTGCTCGATGTGGATTACATTTGCACCCATATCAGCAAGCATCATAGCAGCATAAGGGCCGGACAATACACGAGTGAGGTCCAGTACAACTACATTTTCCAACGGTTTCATTATCATTTTTCTCCTGTTTGTAAAAAACTCTCTGATTCAAGCAATACATCCGGATTACTCCTTATTTATTGCCCATCAGCCAAACAATATTTATTCTGTGAGAGCCGCACAGATCAAATATTAACAAACTTATCTTAACAAATTATTGTTAAAATTGCAAATCTTTTTAGTTAAATTTACTGATAAGAATAAAATATTATGCAGGTACGGATGAACCGTACCTGCATAAGCCCGAATCTTAACTCTAATTAATTAGAAGCCAAGGATACCAAAGAATACGTAGCAAACGATACCGGAAACGATGGACATGGAAAGACCCCAAATCAAAAGTTTACGGAACAGTACGCCTTTGTCTTCTTCTTCACCGGCAGATGCAATGCACAGTGCGCCCAAAGTGGAAAGCGGAGAGGTATCTACCAGATGGGAACCTACGTCGATAGCGGAAATGATGGAAACAGGATCGCCGCCAGTCAATTCTACCAGACCAGGAGTCATCGGCAGGAACATCGGCATTACTACACCAGAGGAGCTGGAGTATGCAGAGATTACAGCCGGTACAAATGCTGTCCAGAAGCAGATAGTGGTCGGGCCGGCAACGGACGCCATTACTTCTACGAGGAAGTTCAGGCCGCCAGCCTTATCCATAACGTCAATCAATACGGATACGCCGCAAACCATCATGATAACGGACCAAGGCATTACTTTAACAGCAGCTTTGGAATCGCCATAACCGGTAAGCATGAGTACGATTGAAAGTACGAAGGAAATAGAACCTACGTTGGAGAGCATATTGGTAATAGCTTTCGGGAATACACCTTTCATACCAGGCAGGCCAGGAACAACTACTAAGATAATCAGGATTGCTACCATGAGCAAAGTGGTTTTCTGAGCAGCGTTAAACGGTTCCGGTTTCGGAGCCAGTTCATCAATATCAAGAGCAGCGCCTTTCTGTTCTCTTAACCATTTCAAACCGCCCATTACAAAGAAGCCGCCGATGTTAACGAAGCCTTGTGCAAGTTCGGAGTTGAAATGAATTTTCCATGCTAAAGTATTCAGATAGTCCGGAGAAAGTCCGAGTTCACCAGCCATTTTTGCGATAAGGCCGTTGGAAATGATGCCGGTAGGAGCAAACGGAGAGAATGCTGCACCGTTGCAGGCACCAACAACAAGCAATGTCATCAAAAATGCAGGCATTTTAACTTTAGAAGCAATAGCCATGGATACAGGAGCCATAAGTGCGCAGCCTGCGATATTGCCAGGGCCGATAGTGGTTACGAAAGTGCAGAGAATATAAATGATTAACGGTACAAGGGCAGTGTTGCCTTTGCAGGCACGTACGGAATAAGCCGTAAGTTTTTCCATAGTGCCGTTGGTCTGAGCCATACCAAAGAGGAAGGTTACACCAACCAGAATCATGAAAAGGCTAAGCGGGAATGCGTTCATGATTTTCGCTGCAGTGATATTGGAGAATATACCGCCTACGATAATACCGAACGCAATACCCAGGAAGCCTACGTTTAAATCTTCGTTTACGCAGCTGATGCCTACGAGGATTACCAGTGCGAGAATGGACACTAATGCAGGAAGTGAAATATCCATAATTGTTTCCTCCTATTTACGCAAAGTAAGACGGAATGTAGAAACCGGATATTAGCACAACGCAAAATACCATTCTAAAAATAGTAAACTATTTTAGATTGCGTTAGTAACTTAGCCTAACTATTCTTTGCTTAGAAACCAAGCAGACCAAAGAATACGTAGCAAACGATACCGGAAACGATGGACATGGAAAGACCCCAAATCAAAAGTTTACGGAACAGTACGCCTTTATCTTCTTCTTCACCGGCAGAAGCAATGCACAGTGCGCCCAAAGTGGAGAGCGGAGAAGTATCTACAAGGTGAGAACCAACGTCGATTGCGGAAATAATAGCAATCGGGTCGCCGCCGGTCAATTCTACCAGACCAGGAGTCATCGGCAGGAACATCGGCATTACTACGCCAGAGCTGGAGGAGTAAGCAGAAATTACAGCCGGTACAAATGCTGTCCAGAAGCAGATAGTGGTCGGGCCAGCTACGGAAGCCATTACTTCTACGAGGAAGTTCAGGCCGCCAGCCTTATCCATAACGTCAATCAATACGGATACGCCGCAAACCATCATGATAACGGACCAAGGCATTACTTTAACAGCAGCTTTGGAGTCGCCATAACCGGTAAGCATGAGTACGATTGAAAGTACGAAGGAGATAGAGCCTACGTTGGAAAGCATATTGGTGATAGTTTTCGGAAGGGTACCTTTAACGCCAGGCAGACCAGGAACAACTACCAGGATAATGAGGATAGCAACGAGCAGCAGAGTGGTTGTCTGTGCAGCGTTGAACGGTTCCGGTTTCGGAGCCAGTTCATCAATATCAAGAGCAGCGCCTTTCTGTTCTCTTAACCATTTCAAACCGCCCATTACAAAGAAGCCGCCGATGTTAACGAAGCCTTGTGCAATGGTGGAGTTGAAGTGAATTTTCCAAGCCAAAGTGTTGAGGTAATCAGCAGGAATGCCGAGTTCCGGAGCACATTTAGCGATGATGCCGTTAGAAATAATACCGGTAGGAGCAAACGGAGAGAATGCTGCACCGTTGCAGGCACCAACTACGAGCAGGGTCATCAGGAAAGCAGGCATTTTAACTTTGGAAGCAATAGCCATTGCAACCGGAGCCATCAATGCGCAGCCAGCGATGTTGCCAGGTCCGATGGTGGTGATAAAAGTAGCAAGGATGTAAATAATGATAGGTACAAGGGCAGTGTTGCCTTTGCAAGCACGAATAGAATAAGCAGTAAGTTTTTCCATAGTGCCGTTGGTCTGAGCCATACCAAAGAGGAAGGTTACGCCGACCAGAATCATGAACAGGCTTAACGGGAAAGCGTTCATAACTTTAGATGCAGGAGTACCTGCGAAAACGCCGCCTACGATAATACCGAAAGCGATACCAAGGAAGCCTACGTTCAAATCTTCATTAACGCAGCTGATGCCTACGAGGATTACCAGTGCGAGAATGGACACTAATGCAGGAAGCGAAATATCCATAATTTAGTTCCTCCTATTTGTTAGATTAAGATGGAACTGGAAATCAGATATTCGCACTTTGCAAAATACCATTCTAAAAATAGCGAACTAATTTTAGATTGCGTTAGCAAACGTTCGCTTGATTACTCTTGTTCTTCTTACAGACCAAGTACACCGAAGAATACGAAGCAAACAACACCGGAAACAATGGACATGGAGAGACCCCAAATCAAAAGTTTACGGAACAGTACGCCTTTATCTTCGTACTCAGGAGCAGCTGCAATGCAGAGTGCGCCCAGAGTGGAAAGCGGAGAAGTATCTACAAGGTGGGAACCTACGTTGATAGCGGAAATGATGGAAATAGCATCGCCACCAGTTAATTCTACCAAACCAGGAGTCATCGGCAGGAACATCGGCATAATTACACCAGAGGAGCTGGAGTATGCAGACAGAACAGCCGGTACGAAGGATGCCCAGAAGCAGATAGTGGTCGGGCCAGCTACGGAGGACATAATCTGAACAAGGAAGTTCAGGCCACCGGATTTATCCATAACGTCAATCAATACGGATACGCCGCAAACCATCATGATTACGGACCAAGGCATTACTTTAACAGCAGCTTTGGAATCGCCGTAACCGGTGAGCATAAGTACAATAGAAAGTACGAAGGAAATAGAACCTACGTTAGAAAGCATATTGGTGAGCATTTTCGGCAGAGTGCCTTTAATACCAGGCAGCCCAGGAACTACTACCAAGAGAACGAGGAGTGCAACCATCAGCAAAGTGGTGGTCTGTGCAGCGTTGAACGGTTCCGGTTTCGGAGCCAATTCATCGATATCCAGAGAAGCACCGCGCTGTTCTTTCAGCCATTTAGCGCCGCCCATTACCATAAAGCCTACTACAGTTACGAAGCCTTGTGCAAGAGTGGATTTGAAGTATACCATCCATGCAATAGCATCGAGTTCATCAGCAGGGATTCCGAGATCAGGAGCAACTTTAGCGATGATGCCGTTGGAGATGATGCCGGTCGGTGCAAACGGAGAGAATGCAGCGGCGTTGCAGGCACCTACTACGAGCAGGGTCATCAGGAATGCAGGCATTTTAACACGGCCGGCGATAGCCATAGCTACCGGAGCCATAAGTGCGCAGCCTGCGATGTTGCCAGGGCCGATAGTGGTCAAGAAGTCGGAAAGTAAGAAAATAATGATAGGAATTAAAGCAGTGTTGCCTTTGCAGACACGAATGGAATAAGCAGTGAGTTTTTCCATGGTGCCGTTGGTTTGTGCCATACCGAAAAGGAATGTAACACCAACCAGAATCATAAACAGGCTAAGCGGGAAAGCATTCATAATCTTAGTTGCAGGGGTGCCGCCAAAGACGCCGCCTACGATAATACCGAACGCAATACCGAGGAAGCCTACGTTTAAATCCTCATTAACGCAGGAAATACCTACAAGAATAACCAACGCGAGGATGGACATTAAAGCAGGAAGTGAAATATCCAATTTCGTAACTCCAATCTTCATAAATTAGCTCAGATGAGCTAAACATAATAATGCCGTTAAGTTTCTGGCTTGACGGCTTATGCGGTACGCGGGCGGCATAACCGCCCGTTTGAACCGCAAAGAAACATTTTGTTAGTTTTAGCTATTCAGCTAAGTTTAAAATTAATCTTCTTCTGCCGGGAAGGATTTGTGAAGAGCTTTCGTTAAACCAACGAAAAGTCCAATAACAACAAACATGGTCGGCAGAGCTACGCACATCATAATGACGGCTTTTTCAGTTGCTCCCATTTTTACACCTCCAAAAATATTCCAGTGGAAAGCACGCTATAAGGAAAGTTACAAATCACAGATTACATTTTTTCCAGAGCAGGAATCATAGCAAGAACCAGACCACCTGCTACTACGGATGCAACCTGACCAGCAACGTTTACGCCGATAGCATGTTGGATGATGAAGTTAGTCGGGTCTTCTTTCAAAGCCATTTTAGCGATTACACGGCCGGACATCGGGAATGCGGAAATGCCGCAAGCACCGATCATCGGGTTGATTTTCTTAGCGCTGAACATGTTCAGGATTTTAGCGAAGATAACGCCGCCAACGGTATCGAATACGAATGCAACAGCGCCGAGGCACATGATGAGAAGTACCTGGAAGTTCAGGAAACGTTCAGCAGTCATGGTACCGCCGATGGTAATACCAAGTACGAGGGTTACCAGGTTGGACAGTTCGTTCTGAGCGCAGTTGGACAGGTTATCAACAACACCGGATTCTTTAAGAACGTTACCGAACATAAGAGCACCGATAAGAGCAACAGACAGAGGAGATACAACGCCTGCTACAATAACGATCATGATCGGGAACAAGAATTTAGTGGTGTCAGATACAGGTTCTTCGTTTTCAAAGCCCATACGGATTTTGCGTTCGTTCTGAGTGGTAACAGCTTTGATAACAGGCGGTTGGATAACCGGTACCAAAGACATGTAGCAGTAAGCAGCTACGGACAGAGGTCCAAGCAGTTCTACTGCATAACGGCTTGCTACATAAATGGTGGTCGGGCCGTCAGCTGCACCGATGATACCGATAGAGGAAGCATGCGGGAAGGAGAAGCCCAGGAAAGTAGCGCCGATAGCGGTAGCGAAGATACCGAACTGAGCAGCTGCTGCGAACAGCATTACGGACGGACGGCGAATCAACGGAGCGAAATCGCACATTGCGCCGATAGCAATGAAGATAAGTACAGGGAACAGTTCGTTTGCGATACCTGCATTGTACAGGGTAATCAAGAAGCCTTCAGCACCCGGTTCAGTGGATACTGCAGAGGAATGCGGAATGTTAGCAAGAATTGCACCGAAGCCAATCGGAAGCAACAGAGCCGGTTCATAGTCGTATTTAACGGCCAGGAAAATCAGCAAGCCGCCGATAAGCCACATAATAACATGAGTATAGCTAAGACCAAGAATACCCTTCAGGAGTTCTTCAAGATAAGGGTATTGTACGAGTAAAGAATCCATTCTTAAACCTCCAATATTCAATTGCTTTCCTATAAATTCATCTGATAGCAGTGCCGGTAGTTAAACTGCCGGCATTGCTACTATACTTGAAGAATTGAAGGAAATTAGCCGATAACAGCCATGATCTGGCCAGGTTTTACGTTTTCGTTAACGTTTACGTTGATGGATTTAACGGTGCCGTCAACAGGTGCAGCAATTTCATTCTGCATTTTCATAGCTTCGAGCATAAGAACTACGTCGCCTTTTTTAACGGTGTCGCCAGCTTTAGCTACGATTTTGCTTACTTTACCAGGCATCGGAGCGGTAAGCGGGGTGTCGCCAGCTGCTACTGCTGCCGGAGCAGGAGCTGCTGCCGGAGCCGGAGCGGGAGCCGGTGCTGCTGCCGGAGCAGGAGCTGCTACCGGAGCCGGAGCGGGAGCTGCAACCGGAGCTGCTGCTACCGGAGCTGCTGCTACAACGCCTTCTTCTGCAACTTCAACGGTGTAAGCTACACCATTAACGTTAACTTTGAATTTTCTCATTTGAAATTCCTCCATTTCACTTTTTAAAAAAATTTTATTTTCGTGCAGCAGATAACTGGTATCTGCTGCAGTCAAAACTAAAAATTAGTAGCACTCTTGTCTTTTGTTCATCAAAGACAAGCGGCCAGTCTGAGCCCAAAGCGTACTCGGTTTTTTAATACGTACTACAGCTACGCCGCCGCCAGCATGCTGGATAGCTGCTGCCATTGCTGCAATCATTTCATCGTCATTCATAACCATGCTGATTGCACCGCTGATAGCTGCAATTACTTCGGGGGGAGTGCCGGCGGGAACCGCAGGAGCCGGAGCTGCTGCTACCGGAGCCGGGGCTGCAGCTTTAGGAGCTTCTTTTTTCTTTTTGCTGCCGCCAAATAATCCAAAAAATCCCATTACGATTTCCCCTTTCTATGCATTAAAGCGGAATGTTACCGTGTTTCTTAGCCGGACGGCTTTCACGTTTGGAATCCAGCATTTGCAATGCATTGATAATGGTCGGGCGGGAATCTTTCGGTTGAATTACGATATCAACCATGCCACGTTTTGCAGCCTGATACGGGGTTGCAAAGTTGTCAATGTATTCAGCAGTTTTAGCTTCAACATCAGGATCTTTACGGAAGATGATGTTAGCTGCACCAGCAGGGCCCATAACTGCGATTTCAGCAGTCGGCCAAGCGATAACCTGGTCAGCACCAAGTTCCTGAGAGCACATTGCGAGGTAAGAACCGCCGTATGCTTTACGGGTAATCAAAGTAATTTTAGGTACGGTTGCTTCAGAGTATGCATAGAGCATCTTAGCGCCATGACGGATAATGCCGCCATATTCTTGGTTGGTGCCAGGCAGGAAGCCCGGAACGTCTACCAGGTTCAACAGAGGAATGTTGAAAGCGTCGCAGAAGCGAATGAAGCGGGAAGATTTGTCAGATGCATTGATATCAAGGCAACCTGCCATAACTTTCGGCTGGTTAGCAATAATACCTACGGTCTGGCCATCCATACGTGCGAAGCAGGTAATGATGTTCTGAGCGTAGTATTGCTGAGATTCATAGAATTCACCGTTATCAACAATGCTCTTGATAATGTCTTTCATATCATAAGGATGATTGGAATTATCAGGAATAATGCTGTTCAGTGCTTCGTCGGTTCTGGTCGGGGAGTCACCGGTTTCGATAATCGGTGCGCCTTCCATGTTGTTGGACGGAAGGAAGCTGAGCAGATAACGGATTTGTTTAATGCAGTCTTCGTCGTTTTCAGCTGCAAAGTGAGCTACACCGGAAGTCTGGTTATGGGTCATAGCGCCGCCCAGTTCTTCTTGGGTAACTTCTTCGCCGGTAACGGATTTAACAACTGCAGGGCCGGTAATGAACATTTTGGAAGTGTTCTTTACCATGTAGATGAAGTCGGTCAGAGCCGGGCTGTATACAGCGCCGCCTGCGGAAGGACCCATGATAGCAGAGATCTGAGGAATAACACCGGATGCGCTGGTGTTTTCGAAGAAGATCTTGCCATAGCCGCCCAGAGCGTCAACAGCTTCTTGGATACGAGCACCGCCGGAATCGTTCAGGCCAACGCACGGAGCACCCATTTTGAGAGCAAGGCGCTGTACTTTAACGATTTTGTTAGCATGCATTTCGCCGAGGGAGCCGCCTTCAACGGTGAAATCCTGAGCGAATACATAAACCAGACGGCCGTCAACAGTGCCGTAACCGGTGGTTACACCTTCGCCCGGGAGTTCTTTTTTGTCCTGGCCGAAGTTGGTGCAACGATGGCTTACGAAACGATCCAATTCAACGAAGCTACCTTCGTCAAGTAATAATGCGATTCTCTCACGAGCAGTCAGTTTACCGCTTTCATGCTGTTTAGCTACTTTCTTTTCGCCGCCAGCTGCGATAATGTGTTCGGAGAGTTTGAGCATTTTCTCAATTCTTTCTTGAGTAGACAAATCTTACACCTCCATATAATTGGGGAGAACTTATTTATACATGCAGGCGGGCGTAGTATCAGGCGCCCGTCTGTTATGTATCTGATTTTTGTGTGCTGCACAAGCAGCTTAATTTCTGTTCAGGCAGAAATTATTTTTTTGCAGGAGCGCAGAGTTCGAGCAAAATGCCAACAGATTTCGGATGAACGAAAGCAATGTCCATTCCGCCTGCACCACCGCGAGGTGCTTTGTCAATCATGATGCCGCCTTTTTCCTGTACGCCGGCGATAGCAGCTTCGATGTCGTCAACACGGAGAGCAATGTGCTGGATGCCCTGGCCATTTTTAGCAATGTATTTGCCGATCGGGCCATCATTGTTTTCGGTAATATCAACAAGAAGCTCAAGCAGAGTTTCGCCGCAAGGAATGAATACGGTTTTTACGCCCTGTTCGGGAACCGGTTCTTCACCAGTGCATTCCAGACCGAGAACTTCGGTGTAGAATTTTTTGGATACATCCAAATCTTTGCAGGCAATACCTACATGGTCAACACAAATTACTTTGAACATTTTTAATTCCTCCTTAAAGAATTAATTTGGTGGTTTTATTTCAAAACTTTACCAACAATGTCATCAACTACAGAGTACGGTTCAATTTCGCGGCCCTGCAGTTTTTCTACCAAGGAATCAAATTCATCGGTAGCTACTACATTTTTATCAATGTAGCGGTTTACTTTGTCGTTAAGCATCGCAGTAACCTCGTTTTTAATGCGGGCTTTACGGATTTTAACGATTTCACCGCTATCATACAGATATTTCTGGTGCTCCTCAATGGAGTCTACAACTGCTTCTATGCCTTCACCCTTGCTGGCAATGGTCCGGTTGATCGGCGGACGCCAGCCAACATGTTCGGGATTTAATTCCAACATCATTTCAATCTCTATGTTGAGCTTGTCTGTGCCTTCACGATCAGCTTTGTTAATCGTGAACAAATCACCGATCTCAAGTATACCTGCTTTAATAGCCTGAATATCATCACCCATGCCCGGGATTACAACAACCATGGTGGTATCGGCAGTTTTTACGATATCAACTTCAGATTGCCCTACGCCTACGGTTTCAATGATAATGATGTCAAAGCCAAAAGCATCCATCAATTTGACTGCATCGCCTGCTTTTTGCGATAAGCCGCCCAAGCTGCCTCTGGTAGCCATAGAACGGACAAAAATGCCTTCATCCGAAGACAAATCCAACATTCTGATACGGTCGCCCAAGATAGCGCCGCCGGAGAACGGACTGGTGGGGTCTACTGCAATAATGCCAACAGTTTTACCGCGTTTACGGAATTCTTTGGCAAGTTTATCGGTCAAAGTACTTTTGCCAGCACCCGGAGGTCCGGTTATACCAATGACATAAGCATTGCCGGTGTGGGGATATAAAGCTGTCATAATTTCAACAGCATTGTCATACTCGTTTTCAACGGCCGTAATTGCTTTGGCCAGTGCCAAACGGTTGTGGTTTAATACGCCTTCAACAATGTTCAAATTTCACACCGCCTTGTTGAGGTCTGATAAAAATTTTAGGTTGCAAGGCGGACAAGCCGCCTTGCAAATTTTTAAGACCTAATTATTTTACGTTTGCGTTGATGAAGTCAACGATAGCGCTGGTCGGGGTGCCAGGAGTGAATACTTCGGCAATGCCAGCAGCTTTCAGGCCCGGGATGTCAGCGTCAGGAATAACGCCGCCGCCGATAACCAGAACATCGTTCAGGCCTTTTTCTTTCAAAAGTTCTACAACTTTCGGGAAAAGGGTGTTATGAGCGCCGGAGAGCAGGCTCAGAGCAACAACTTTAACGTCGTCCTGCAGAGCAGCTTCAGCGATTTGTTCCGGGGTCAGACGGATACCGGTATAAATTACTTCAAAACCAGCGTCGCGCAATGCACGAGCTACAACTTTAGCACCGCGGTCGTGTCCATCAAGACCCGGTTTTGCTACTAAAACTCTGATATTAGACATTATCTACTTACCTCCCTATTATTGTTGGCTAAGTTAATTACAGCTGGGTATGAGCCTGGTATTCGCCGAATACTTCTCTCATTACGCCGCAGATTTCGCCTTCGGTTGCATAAGCTTTAACAGCTTCGAGGATCAAAGGCATCAGGTTAACGCTTTCATCAGCGCAGCCTGCTTTAAGAGCAGCAAGGGTTTCTTCAACTTTAGCGTTGTCACGGCGAGCTTTCAATGCAGCAATTTTTTCAGCCTGCAGTTTGCCAACAGAGCCGTCTACGCGCAGCAGGTTTTTCGGGGGTTCTTCTTCCTGCTGGAATTTGTTAACGCCAACGATAATACGGTTGCCTTTTTCAACGTCCATCTGCCATTTGTAAGCGGAATCCTGAATTTCTTTCTGGATGTAGCCTTTAGCGATAGCTTCCGGAGCGCCGCCGAGTTCATCAATTTTCTTAATGTAATCCCAGCATTTAGCTTCGATCTTATTGGTCAAAGCTTCTACATAGTAGGAACCGCCCAACGGGTCAATGGTGTCAGCCAGGCCGGATTCGTAAGCAACGATTTGCTGAGTACGCAGAGCGATGGTTACGGATTCAGTGGTCGGCAGAGCCAAAGCTTCGTCTTTGGAGTTGGTGTGCAGGGACTGGGTACCACCCATTACTGCAGCTGCGGTTTGCAGAGCAACACGAACGATGTTGTTGTTCGGCTGCTGAGCGGTCAGCATGGAACCAGCGGTTTGGGTATGTACGCGGAGCATCATGGATTTAGCTTTCTTAGCGCCGAATCTTTCTTTCATAACTTTAGCCCATACACGACGGGAAGCGCGGAATTTAGCAACTTCTTCGAGTACGTTGTTGTGAGCATTCCAGAAGAAGGACAGACGGCCAGCGAAAGCGTCAACGTCCATGCCAGCTTTGATAGCAGCTTCTACATAAGCAATGCCGTCAGCGATGGTGAATGCGATTTCCTGAGCAGCGGTGGAACCAGCTTCACGGATATGGTAACCGGAAATGGAGATGGTGTTCCACAGCGGAACATTTTTGGAGCAATATTCAAAAATGTTGGTGATCAAACGCATGGAGGGTTTCGGCGGGAAGATATAAGTGCCGCGAGCAGCATATTCTTTCAGGATATCGTTCTGAATGGTGCCGCGGAGTTTATCAGCGGAAACGCCTTGTTTTTCAGCAACTGCGATGTACATGCAGAGCAGTACGGATGCAGGAGCGTTGATGGTCATAGAAGTGGAAACTTTGTCCAGAGGAATACCGTCGAACAGGATTTCCATATCTGCCAAGGAGTCGATAGCTACGCCTACTTTACCAACTTCGCCTTCGGACATCGGGTCGGTGGAATCATAACCGATCTGGGTCGGGAGGTCGAATGCGCAAGACAGGCCGCTGCCGCCGTTAGCCAGCAGGTATTTATAACGTTTGTTGGATTCTTCAGCAGTGGAGAAACCAGCATACATACGCATGGTCCAGAAACGGCCGCGGTACATGGTAGGTTGTACACCACGGGTGAAAGGATATTCACCAGGGAAACCGAGGTCTCTTTCATAATCGAAACCTTCGATGTCAAGCGGGGTGTAGAGTCTGTTAGGCTCCAGGTTTGCGCGTTCAGGGAATTTAACCAGTTTAGCTTCTACTTCTTCATGGTATTTAGCTAAGCCAGCTTTCAGAGTTTCATTTGACATTCTCAAATCCTCCTTAAAATTTTTGTTTTCATACTCGGGTTGGACTTCCCGGGTACGGTGAGAGTGTCCGTCAAAGACGGTCTATGGCAAAGCCTTTCGGCTTCGTCAACATATTTATTTAAGCTGTGCCGGAGGACTCGCTACCGCCGGCACAGGCTTAAGCCCCAATTAAACTGGGATTATTTTTCCATGGTGCCGGTTTTGTTGAAGCGGTTATGGAAATCGAAAGCTTCTTCAAGCAGATGCGGAGTCTGGCTGTTGCCGCAAGCTTCGCAAGCTCTGTGGAAGTAATCCAGCAGCATCGGCTGATATTTCGGGTTAGCAATCTGATCAATGATGATCGGAGCTTTTTCTTTCGGAGTCAGGCCACGGAGGTCAGCAACGCCGCGTTCGGAAACGATAACGTCAACGTCGAGGGTTGCATGGTCGATATGGCTGCAGAACGGAACAACGGAGCTGATTTTGCCGCCTTTTGCCAGGGAGTTGGTGAAGAATACGGTGAGGTAACCGTTACGGGCAAAGTCGCCGGAACCGCCAACGCCGTTCATCAATTTGGTGCCGCAGATATGAGTGGAGTTTACGTTGCCGTAAATATCAACTTCGATAGCGGTGTTCATTGCGATAACGCCAATGCGGCGTGCAACTTCAGGGCTGTTGGAGATTTCCTGCGGACGGAGAATCAGGTAAGGTTTGTAATGGTCAAGGTTTTCATAGAATTTTTTCTGGCATTCCGGAGACGGAGTCAGAGCGGTACCGGAAGCAACACGGAGTTTGCCGGCATCGATGAGGTCGAACATACCGTCTTGGATAACTTCGGTGTAAACGGTGAGGTCTTCGAAGTCGGAGTTTACAAGGCCATTGATAACAGCGTTAGCAACGGAGCCTACGCCGGACTGCAGCGGAAGCAGGTTTTTCGGCAGGCGGCCTTCAGCAACTTCTTTTTTGAAGAATGCTACGAGGTTTTCGCCCATGTGTTTAGCGTCTTCGTCGATTTCGCCGAGCGGACGAACTTTATCGGTGATGTCGCAAGGAACAACAGCAACGATTTTGTCGAGTTCGCAAGGAATGTACGGAGTACCAATGCGGTCTTCCGGTCTTTCGATAGGAATCGGTTTACGGTACGGAGGATCAAGAGGTACATAGGAGTCATGCATACCTTCCAAACCTACCGGTTGGCTGGTGTTAACTTCTACGATAACTTTTTTAGCACCTGCTACATAAGAGGAGCTGTTGCCCATGGAAGTGGTCGGGATAAGGCCTACTTTGCCGTCGCCGAGGTCGTTGATTTTGCATACTTCAACGATTGCTACGTCTACGCCTTTGCGGTTAGCCATGAAGCCATAGCGAACCATCTGTGCCATGTGGCTGAGGTGAATGTCAGCATATTTTACTTTACCTTCGTTGATAGCTTTGCGGAGGGTGCCGTTGGTCTGATAAGGCAGGCGGCGGTCCATAATGCCAGCTTCTACCATTGCCTGGTCAATTTCAGGGCCTACAGAAGCGCCGGTCCAAACGTTAACTTTGAAATCGGTGCCTTTGTATCTTTCAGACAGGGCAAGAGGTACAGCTTTCGGATAGCCAGACGGAGTAAAGCCGCTGACACCCAAGTTGTCACCATTGTGAATAAAGTCGGTTGCGGCTTCTGCGCTCATTACTTTGCCAGCAACCGCATCGCAAATACGATCTTTAATATCGATCATGTTCCTTCCTCCTTGAAATTAAATATATATGGTTTCTGCCTTTCGGCACTTAACTTATCCGGCGAAAAATACTCTGCAAACGCCAGGCGTTTGTCTATACCGTCCGCCAAATAAGGCAAACCCATAACATAAAAAAGGAGCACTTTAGTGTTATCCCGAAATTTAATAATTAAACTCAATAACGCCAAGTGCCAGCTCACGCATTTTCCGGAGCGGGCACGCCCGGACTGCAAGCCGCCGGCGTAAGGCTTCCGTAAGGGTTCCGCTACCCTGTTGTCTGCCAACGCCTGAACATACCTTCTTTTGGTTTCTTTATATACTTCGACACCACCTGCAAAATTCCTTCTGCCGAAGCTCTATTTGTGATATTTTTTTGAAATTTTTTATGAAATTACCGCGAAATATTCAGATTTTCATCTAACGTTATTATAGCACATAACTTGTCAGGATATTTTCTGAATTTTTAACAAGCTCGGGCCCTTTTCTGACCCTTACAATATAATAACAGTAAAATTGTAACATGGCAAGCCTTTTGTTTACATTTTTTAAAGAAATACCCTTCGGACTCAAAAGTCCGAAGGGTATTTTATAGCATTTTATTAGTATATTTAACGTATTTGCTGGTGATAGTGCGTGTGCAGGAGATTGTGTGCTTTTTCTCCAAGCGGTTTGCCCAGCCAAGTATCATAAAGTTCAATTATTTCAGGATTTTCGTGCGATTTTCGTAACTCATTGGCTCTGTCACAATCAAAGAGTCCCTTTCTGCGCAGTTTTCTGATTTCGGCATTAACCGGAACAGGCTGCCCGCCGCCGCCGATGCATCCGCCAGGGCATGCCATTACTTCAATGAACTGATAATCGGCAGTGCCGTTTTTAACTCTTTCCAGCATTTCCATTGCCGATTTAAGAGTATGTACAACGGCAATTTTTATTTTTTTGCCGGCAATTTCAAGCTCAGCCTCGCGGGTATGTTCCATGCCGCGCACTTCTTCATAATCCACATGCGGCAGATTTTCTCCGGCAAGCACATCGGCAACTGTTCTCAGCGCCGCTTCCATAACGCCGCCGGTTGTGCCGAAAATTACGCCCGCGCCGCTGCCCGTGCCAAGCGGAGAATCAAAGTTTTCTTCCGGCAGGTTTTTAAAATCAATGCCTGCTTCGCGTATCATGCGCCCAAGTTCGCGCGTGGTAATTACTATATCAACGTCCCGGTAACCGGAATCGCACATTTCAGGCCTTGCGGCTTCTGCCTTTTTGGCCGTGCACGGCATAACCGATACGCTGACTATTTTGGCAGGGTCAATGCCGGCTTTTTCCGGATAATAGGTTTTAGCGATTGCGCCGAACATCTGCTGGGGCGATTTGGCCGTAGAAAGATGGTCCAAAAGTTCAGGATATTTCAGTTCAATCATATTAACCCAGCCCGGGCTGCACGAAGTAATCATCGGCAGCAGCCCGCCGTTTTGCAGGCGGTCTAAAAATTCATAGCCTTCTTCCATAATGGTAAGGTCGGCAGAAAAATCAGTATCGAAAACTTTATCAAAACCCAGATGGCGCAGTGCTGCAACCATTTTGCCTGTTACAATGCTGCCGGGTTCCATGCCCAGTTCTTCGCCAATGGCAACGCGCACGGAAGGAGCGGTCTGCACAATAACGATTTTATCGGGGTCGTTAATAGCGTCCCAAACTTTTTCGGTGTCATCGCGCTCAACAATGGCGCCGGTCGGGCAAACGCTGGCGCACTGGCCGCAGTAGCTGCACGCCACATTGCCGAGGTCCTGTTCAAACGCAGTTGAAACGATGGTATCGAACCCGCGGTTGGCAAAGCTGTAAACATTCATGCCCTGCACATCGCGGCAAACGCGTATGCAGCGCCCGCAGAGAATGCATTTTTCCTGGTCGCGCACAAGGCAGGGGTTGCTGCCGTCAATGGTATGGGCTTTGCGTGCGCCGCCTTCAAAGCGGATTTTGCGCAGGCCAAGGTCTGCGGCAATTTTTTGCAGTTCGCAGTCCCCGCTTTTCTGGCAGGACAGGCAGTCTTTGGGGTGGTTCGCCAAGAGCAGTTCAACAACCATTTTGCGCGCTGCCCTTACTTTAGGCGTGTTGGTTTTAACTACCATGCCTTCCGCTACCGGATATACGCAGGATGCAACAAGGCTTCTTGCCCCGCTTGCTTCCACCACGCACAGGCGGCAGGCGCCTTCCGGCGCAAGCTCCGGATGGTAGCACAGAGTTGGTATATAAATTCCGGCACTGCGTGCCGCTTCCAAAATCGTTGCATTTTTAGGGGCCTGTACAGTTTGCCCATTGATTGTTAAGGTAACCATTTCCATTGTTCTGCCCCCTTATCCCTTAACTATTGCCTTAAACGGGCAGGCTGCCATGCAGGCGCCGCATTTAATGCATTTAGTGGTATCAATAACGTGCTGGCTGCGCGGCTGGCCGCTGATGGCCTGAACCGGGCACTGGCGTGCGCAGAGTCCACAGCCCTTGCATTTATCCGTAATCTGATAGTTGGCAAGTTTTTCGCATACTCCTGCCGGGCAGCGTTTTTCTTTAATATGCGCTTCGTATTCATCGCGGAAATATTTAAGCGTGCTGAGTACGGGGTTAGGCGCAGTCTGCCCAAGACCGCAGAGAGCTGTTTCTTTAATATTGCCGGCCAGTTCCTCCAAAAGTTCAATATCGCCTTCGCGCCCCTGCCCTTCCGTAATGCGGGTTAAAATTTCCAGCATACGTTTGGTGCCTTCGCGGCAGGGTGTGCATTTGCCGCAGGATTCGGACTGCGTAAAGTTAAGGAAGAATTTGGCAACGTCAACCATGCAGGTGTCTTCGTCCATAACCACAAGGCCGCCGCTGCCCATCATTGCGCCGACGGAAATCAGCGAATCGTAATCAACGGAAAGGTCGAGCATGGATTCCGGCAGGCAGCCGCCGGACGGACCGCCAATCTGTACGGCTTTGAATTTTTTGCCATTGGTAATGCCGCCGCCGATATCGAAAATAATCTCGCGCATGGTAATGCCCATCGGCACTTCGGCAAGGCCTGTATTGTTAATTTTACCGGTAAGGGCAAATACTTTGGTGCCTTTGGATTTTTCCGTACCGAAGCCGCAGTACCAGTCTGCGCCATTGGTAATAATGGATGCAACGTTGGCGAAAGTTTCTACGTTGTTAATATTGGTAGGTTTGCCCCACAGTCCCGATACTGCCGGGAACGGCGGGCGCGGGCGCGGCATGCCGCGGCGTCCTTCGATAGATGCCATAAGCGCGGTTTCTTCGCCGCATACAAAGGCACCGGCGCCTTCTTTTATATGAATTTTAAAACTGAATTTGCTGCCGAAAATACTCTTGCCCAAAAGGCCCATTTGTTCGGCCTGGTCAATAGCTATGCGCAGGCGCTTAATGGCCAGCGGATATTCCGCACGCACATAAATATAGCCTTCGTCGGCGCCGATGGCATAACCGCAGATTGCCATGCCTTCAAGCACCTTATGCGGGTCGCCTTCAAGCACGCTGCGGTCCATAAAAGCACCGGGGTCGCCCTCATCGGCGTTGCAGATAACATATTTTTTATCGTTTACGGAATTAGCGGCAAACTGCCATTTCATACCGGTGGGGAAACCACCGCCGCCGCGTCCGCGCAGGCCGGATTTTTTAACTTCGTCAATAACCTCCTGCGGAGTCATGGTAGTAACAGCTTTGGCAAGCGCCTCATAGCCGCCTACCGCAATATATTCTTCTATCTGTTCAGGGTTAATGGCGCCGCAGTGTTCAAGCACCAGGCGTTTTTGCTTTTTATAAAAATTAATTTCCGAATAGGAAGGAATCTGTTCATGCGTAAGCGGTTCATGGTATAAAAGACGCTCAACAATGCGCCCTTTAAACAGATGGCTTTCTACAATTTCTTCCACATCTTCCGGTTTTACGCGGCAGTAAAAAGTACCTTCCGGGTAAATAATTACCAGCGGGCCATGCTCGCAAAAGCCGTGGCAGCCGGTTTCTACAATCATAACCTCGTCGCTCAGCCCTTTTTGTTCAAGCTGTTTGGCAAACTCCAGCTGCACTTCTTTGCTGCCCGCAGATTTACAGCCGGTACCGCCGCAGACAAGGACATGTGCTCTTATATGCTGCATAAAAAACCCTCCCCGATTTTATTCCTGTTCTATCTTGCCTACAACAAGCTCCTGCACTACTCTGCCGTTAACTACGTGTTCGGCAATAATTTTTTTAACATCTGCCGGTTTTACTTTGCCGTAGGTAATGCGCGGTTCTCCGGGCCGCACAACATCCACCAGCACTTCTTTTTCGCACATGCCGATGCAGCCGGTCTGCTGCACCTGCACATCCGTCAGATGGCGTACAGCCAGTTCGTCAAGCACGGCTTTCATTACTTCGCGCGCACCGGCAGCAATGCCGCAGGTGCCCATGCCGATAATAATTTTGGTAGTGCTGTTCTGACGGACTTTAATATCGTTTTTCAGCTTTTCCCTTAAAGCCTTCAAATCCTCCAAAGTTTTCATTTTATTCCTCCTGCCCGGCATGCAGCGCGCCAAGCTGCTGCCTCAGATATTCTTCAGTCCAGCGGTAAATTTCCGGATGCGCAAAATCGGTGTCTTGCCCCAAAACCTCACGCACTTGCCGCGTGTCAAAGCAAAAAGCGCCGTTTGCCGCTTTATAGTTAAAAACAAGGTTAACCGCAGGCGCACCTGCCAGCAAAACGGCAATGCTGCCTGCAATATCGCCCAAAGGCGGACGGTCAATGTTATCTGCCTTAAAAGCGGCTTTAACAACCGTGCCTTCTCCCGGCTGCGATTTAATATCAAAATAGCCGCCACACTGGCTTGTTACCATATCCATAAAAGGTATGCCCATGCCTACTTTTCGCGTAAGGCGTGTGGTAACAAACGGGTCGCGCACTTTTTTAACCATTTCTTCCGTCATGCCGCGCCCGTCGTCACTGATGGAAAAAGTAAAATATCCGTTTTCGTTTTCATCAATGTCAATTTGCAGATTACGGGCACCGGCCTCAACCGAGTTTTGCGCCAAATCAAGTATATGCAGTGAAAGTTCTCTCATAATTACTGGTATTTTGCCAAAATAGCCTTTAATTTATCCGGCGTCAGCCTGCCGTGGGTATCTTCGTTAACCTGCATAACAGGTGCCAGGCCGCATGCGCCGATGCAGGCAACCGTTTCCAGCGTAAAACGCAGGTCGTCAGTTGTATGCCCTGCTTTAATGTCAAGTTCTTTTTCCAGCGCCTGCAGAATAGTTTTGCCACCGCGTACATGGCAGGCAGTGCCCTGGCATACGCGGATAATATTGCGCCCGCGCGGATTAAGATGGAACTGCGAATAAAAAGTTACAACGCCGTAAATCTGCGCAATGGGGGTGCCGGTTTGTGCGGCAACATATTCCAGCGCGTCTTTAGACAGATAATTATACAAGGATTGTACTTCCTGTAAAATCGGAATCAGTGCGCCCTTAACGCCTTCATATTTGGCAAGGATTGCGTCAATGCGGGTCTTTTCCGGATTTTCGCCGCCGCAGCAGCTGCATGTTCTCTCCACAAAGCTCATAGTACATTCTCTCCTTACTGTTAAATTTAAATGTACATATATTACTATAACAAAACACCGGCTTATATGCAACACTAATTAACATGTATACTTTAATTAGTATACACTATATCTTTTTTAATAATCACGGTTCTCCAAAAAACAGCCCGGCTGCCAGCTGCGCCCGTCCTCTGACGCAAGCGCCAGTTTCAGCTCCGCCACCGTTAAACTTTTAACCGTAATTAAATTTTTAGGGCCGTTAATAAAGCTGTCCATCATGTGCGCGTCGCTGTCGGTAACATAGTTTAAGCCGCCGAGCGCCAGTTTCAGCTTCTGTTCTTTTAATTCCCTAATGCCGGCAGAGCTTATTTCAGCCGCTGCCAGCCCCATATCCGAAGGCAGAAAACCAAGCTGCATCAAAAGGCTGTACGAGGGCCTGTCCACATGCGCAGCTATTGCCATGCCGCCCATGGCGTTTACTTTTTGTATAACTTCCGCAGCGGGCAGTTTTAAAGGCCCAAGCAGCATACGTTCTTCTTCGGCTATAAAGTTATCGTCGTCATCAACAATAAACTGCGCGCCAAAACGCTCTGCGTTGTTTTTAAGCCCACTCATATTGGCATCAACTATTTTCTGCCACGCAGCCAGCTGCTCCAGCGTATCAAACAGCACAACTATGTGCGCTTCTTCGCGGCATTCAACTTCCATGCCCGGAAAAACCTTAACACCGTAGTTTTTGGCTGCTTCAACAGCCGCCGCGGCATTGGCGGAAGCGTTATGGTCCGTAATGGCAACCGCGTCTACGCCGTACTGTGCCGCCCGCATAACAATATGGTGCGGCGTCATTTCTATTTCCGCACAGGGCGAAAGCAGGGTATGGATATGGAAATCAGCCAGTAAGGTTTTCATTTTCCGTTGGTAATGCCAAGGGCATAAAGCTGTCCGGCTACAACATAAGCAGGCAAATCAGTAACGGCAATATTTATATTGTTGGCATCGGCTTTTTTAAGGGTTTCTTCTTCAACCGGGGCGCCGCCTGCCACAACCACTGCCGAAAGGCCTATTAAAGATGCCACTGCAGCCACGTTCTGATGCCCCTGCATTGTTACCCATACCATGCCGGGTTCGGCCTGACCCATAACATTGCTTAAAAGGTCAGAAGCATAGCCGCCCGTAACCTCGGCCTGCATGTCGCCGGTATGCGTTAAAAGCTGCAAATTCAAGCTGTTAATTACTTCCTTTATCTGCATTGTTTTCTTCTCCGTTATCGTTAAAATCGTTATTGTCAATAGGTATCTGCCGTGCAAGTTCCAGCATGCCGTGCGCAAGTTTTTTAACGCTGGCACGCAGTTTAAAAATGCAGTCTATTTCCGTTGCCTTACCCTGAACAATATCTTCCGCAAGGCACTGGCAGTTTGGCGCGCCGCAGGCACCGCAGTCCAGCCCCGGCAGGGAATTGAGCACTTCTTCCATTTGTTCAAACTTCTTCATGGCTTCCAAAATATCGTCGTCAAGCTGCATCATCGGGCGCGGCACCAGTTTTTTTACATAAGCGCCGGATTTGGGGAAGCCCTCGCAGACCATGCTCTGCTTCATTGCCTCCACCCTGTCTGCCGGTTCGTGTTCACGCATCCGCGCAAGGCGCAGCTTAAGGTTCTTTTCCGCCACAAATTTATTTTCAGCCGTCAGCGGGCCGCCGATACAGCCACCGCTGCACGCGCTGCACTCCACATAATCAACGTCCGGCATTTTATTCATGGAAATCTGCTCCAGCACATCATACACGTTTTCTATGCCATGCACCGCCAGCCCTTTTTCCACGCCTACGGCCGCAAGTTCGCCGCCGTAACAGCCCCAGCCCATGCCGTAGGAAGAAGCCGCGGTTATTTTTTTGCTTTCTTTAACGCTGCCGATAGAGCGCATCAGCCTGCCGTAAATTTCCGAAATGGCAATGCTGCCGCTGAGCTGCGTATGCACTACATCTACCGACTGGCGGATATTGGCGTCTTTCGACGGACAGGGCGCCAGAAACCATACGCCAATCTGCGATTCTTCAAGCCCCAGCCGTTCCATGGCTTCTTTTTTTACATAAATTGCGGCAGCCTCCACAGGCGGAAGCACCGGCACCACCTGTTTGATAAGTTCCGGGAACTTAACCTGAATAAGGCGCAGCACCGCCGGGCAGGTACACGAAATTAAAGGCTTGCGCCCGCCATTGTAGTTTTTAATGTAGTCTGCAATTTCCAGGGAAATATATTCCGAAGCCACAGCCACGTCAAAAATTTCATCAAAGCCAAGGTTGCTTAAGCCCCCACGTATTGTTTCCTCCGAAATATCGGCCGGAAACTGCGCGTACAGCGAAGGAGGAGGCAAAACGATATTATATTGGTATTTTTGTATTTCTTCCAGTTTGTCCGAATATGCTTCTACCGCGTGATACGCACAGCGGCGCATACATTCGCCGCAGTCTATGCAGCGCGCCGCGATAAGTTCGGCCTTGCCGTTGCGCACCCTGATAGCATCGGTAGGGCACGCCTTAACGCAGGTTACGCAGCCTTTGCATTTCGAAGGCACAAAGCGGACAGAATGAATATAGCCTTCTGCCAATGGGCTCACCTCTTTTACAAGTCTTCGCTGATATGCTTAAACTCCATTGTGATGGAGGTTCCTTCTCCTATTTTAGATTGTATGTCAAATTTATCACTGCATTTCATCATGTTGGGCAGGCCCATACCGGCACCAAATCCCATCTGGCGGATATAATCAGGTGCTGTCGACCAGCCCTCCTGCATGGCAAGCTTAATATCCGGTATGCCGGGGCCGTGGTCGGTAATGTTTATTACGGTATGGTCCTGAAAAATTTCCGCCGCAACCTTGCCGCCGCCGGCGTGAATAAGCACGTTCATTTCCGCCTCATAAGTGCCGATGGCTATGCGGCGCACAATATCTGCCGGTATGCCTATTTTTTGCAGCATGCGCTTAATGCCGCTCGAGGCTTCCCCGGCACGGTCAAAATCGCCGCCTGCCACATCATAGCTTATTTTTACAGATTTAGCCTCCGTCATAACCCGCAGCCCCCTTTTTCCTGCGAACATCCGCGCAGCCCGGCCACATATAACAGCCCGCAGGCTTCAAACAGAGTGCAGTTTGTTGAAAGCACCGGCATCTGCGCTTCACGCGCAAAGTCCAGAAAATCCGGCCCGGGCAGCTTGCCGCGTACTATAATAATGCCGCACAAATCGGTAATGCCCGCCGTACGGATAACCTGCATATTTGTAAGGCCTGTACACAAAAGGGTATTGCATTTGGTAAAAGCCAGCACATCACTCATAAGGTCGCTGCCGCAGCAGGTTTCAACGGGGCGTTCCATCAATTCTTCTCCCACAAGGATTTTTGCTTTTAAAACCCTCTGTACATCCTTTAAATTCATTTTTCCCTCCATAAAAATTAAAAATTTTCTGATTTTATTGTAGCGTGTCTGTCCCGGTATGTAAAGCAATTTTCTGCCGCCCGCTGCGGCTCAGCCTGTTTAAAAGGCTGCACTGCATCATTACCATTGACACGCACCAGAACAAAAGTCCCATATCCATATTAAAGTATACATGGTCGGTAAGGCCGCCTGCCAAAATACCAACCAATGCCGCCAGATACCCCTGCCCTACGGCGCGCAGCCACGGGCGCACGCCTTTTACTGCCAGCTTAAAGGCATGCCAGGCAAAAACGGCAAGCACCAGCACAAAAACAACCAGCCCGTGCCAGCCGAGTTCTGCCAGAATATTAAGCATCAGGTTATGGCAGTGGTACATAATTACATTGGGGTTGTTCAAATAAAAATCGTATTCCGGGTAAATATACTGAAACCCGTACCAGCCAACGCCGTATGGGTGTTCTTCTATAATAAAAAGCGTGCTTTTAAGGTAGGCAAAGCGCAGCGCCACGGAGGTATCCTGCGTGCCGAAAATAGACATCAGCCTGTGCCATACCGCACCGTGCATAAAATATACGCCGCCTGCCGCACAAACTGCCAGCGGAATAAGCCATTTGCGCCAGAAAAACAAAAAGTAAAAAATCATGGCGCAGGCGCAGGCCACCCAGTTGCCGCGCGAAAAAGTATAAACAAGGCTTATGCCAAGCACTGCTGCCAGCACCAGTAAAAAGCCGCGTATTTTACCTGTTGTTATTTTTATAAACGGCACGGCTATGCTTAAAAGCAGCACCAGATAACCGGCAAAAATGTTAGGGTTAATTAAAGTGCCGACAACGCGTGTTTTAAGTTCCGGAAACTGCGAAGGGTCTACCCACGGGTCGGTAGGCACAACGCCGGTAAAATGCTGGTAAATGCCAAGCATGCCGTTGGCAAAGCCTGCCAGCAAAAGCACGGCCAAAAGCTGCAAAGGGCGCGGCCATTCGCGCGGCTTCTGCCAGTCAAAATCAAGTTTGCCGTCGCCGCCGTAGCGCAGCACAAGCCATACCAAAAGCACGTACTGCCCTACAACATAGCCAAAATTATAGGCCGAAACGGCACTATCTGCCGAAAAGCGCAGCGAATACCAGGTAATTGCCAAAAGCAGGTACAAAAGCCCCTGCTGCACGCGCGGCAGCACAGGCACGCGCTTTAATTTGCGGTACTTAACGGCTACCGCCAGCCCCGCAAAAAAAGTTACCGCCACCATCAGCAGCGTAAACACCTGGTTTACCGGTATTACTGCCGCCGTAAAAAGCAGCAGCAAAAATACATATTTTTCTGCACTGTGGTATTTGGCAACGCCGCCCATTAATTGCACCTTGCCTTTTCTTCCATTAATCTTGTTTTAAACGTGCCTACCAAATATAACGAACCGCAAATAACTACAACGCCGCCGCTGCCGGCTTCATTAACCGCTTCAAGGTACGCCTCATAAACATCACTGCGCGGCGCGGCGTTAGCGCCGATAATATTTGCCAGCTCCTGCGGCTTTGCAGCACGTTCTCCGCCGTCCGCCGGTACGGTGTAAACCAAATCCATCGGGCGCACAATGGTGTGCAGAACATGCTGCATATCCTTATCACCCATCATGCCGATAACAAAAACGCGTTTCTGATTCGGATAAAATTTATCAAGCGCCTTGCGCAGAGCTTCCGCGCCGTTGGGGTTATGCGCGCCGTCTAAAATAACATCCGGCTGTTCGCCAATGCGCTCCAGCCTTCCGGGCCAGAAGGTATTGGCAACGCCGATATGCAGCGCAAGTTCGTTAATGCGGTCATCCTGCTTGGAAACAAGTTTGGCCGCCACTATTGCCACAGAAGCATTGGCAATCTGATGTTCGCCGGCGAGTTTAATGGTGTAATCGCTGCTGTAAACATCGCCTGCATGCAGGGTAAAGGTCTGCCCGTCCATCGTACTTTCTTTTTCTTCGCCCCAAAAAGCGCGCCCGTAAATATACACCGGCGCCTGCTTAAACATGCTTACAGCGCGGATAGGCCCAATGGCGTCATCGCCCGCAGCCGCCGTAACCACAGGCACTTTTTCTTTAATAATGCCGGCCTTCTGCATTGCAATGCGCTCTATGGTAGTGCCAAGCTTGTCGCAGTGGTCAAGCGCCACATTGGTAATAACGCTTACCACCGGCGTAATTACGTTAGTGCTGTCCCACAGGCCGCCAAGCCCTACTTCTATAACGGCATAATCAACTTTTTCCAAAGCAAAATGCAAAAAAGCAGCCGCCGTTAAAACTTCAAACTGAGTGGGCTGTTCGCACACGCCCTTGGCAACAATGCTGTCTGCCGCCTGCTTAACGGCGCTTATAACCAGTGCAAAAGCCTCGTCCGTAATATCGTTATTGTTAATGCTGATGCGTTCATTGTATTTTACAAGATGCGGCGAAATAAACTTGCCGGTTTTTAAATTACCTGCCAAAAGAATATTGGCAATCATGCTGCTAACGGAACCTTTGCCGTTGGTTCCCGTTACATGTACGCTTTTAAATTTATCCTGCGGATTGTCAAGCTCTTTTAAAAGAGCTTCAATGCGCTCCATGCCAAGTTTAATGCCAAATTTTCCAAGGCTGTCCAAATAAGCCAAACTTTCATTATAATTCATTGCTTTTCTCCCGGTTATGTTAATATATGCAAAACGGCACGGCCAAAACTGCCGTGCCGTTTCAACCCTTTATTTAATTTTACTTTAATTCTGCCAAATATGCCATACGTTTTTTCACGGCTTCAATTTTACCGCTTAATTCTTCATATTTAGCACGCTCTTTGGCAATAACGTCTTCCGGCGCTTTAGCCAAAAATCCTGCATTGTTCAGTTTGCCGCCAGCACGCTGCAAATCTTTTTCCATTGCGGCAAGTTCTTTGCTCAGGCGCTGGGTTTCTTTTTCAACGTCAATCAAACCGGCTAAAGGCAGGTATACTTCAATGCCGGTTACAACGGCTGCCATGGCGTTTTCCGGTTTTTCGCCGTTAAGCGGGCGCAGCTCAAGGTTATCAATGCCGCCCAGCAGTTTAATGTAGCTGTCGTTATGGGCAACAACCTCGCGCAAATCTTCGCTTACAAGCATAATTGCCGGAATTTTTTTGCCCGGGTTGGCATTAACTTCGGCACGCATATTGCGTATAGCCTTAATGCTGTCCATAATGGCGTTCATGCCGCGTTCTGCTTCGGGGTCAACCAGGCTTTCGTCAGCCACAGGCCATTTGGAAATCATAATGCTTTCCGCTTCGTGCGGCAGGCACTGGTAAATTTCCTCGGTAATAAACGGCATGTACGGGTGCAAAAGCTTCATGGCAGATACCAGCACGGTTGCCAGTACATGCTGCGCGGTTGCGCGTTCAGCCGCAGCTTCTTTGTTGTAAAGGCGCGGTTTGGCAATTTCAATGTACCAGTCGCAAACTTCGCTCCAGATAAAATCGTAAATGGCGCGTCCTGCTTCGCCAAGCTCAAAACGTTCCAACAGGCTGGTAACATCTTTAACGGTATCCTGCAAACGCGAAAGAATCCATTTATCTGCCAGCGTATAAGGCGCAAGTTCTGCGTCCTTGTCGTAGCCTTCCATATTCATCAGCGCAAAGCGCGATGCGTTCCAAATCTTGTTGGCAAAGTTGCGGGTGCCTTCCACGCGTTCCCAGTAAAAACGCATGTCGTTGCCCGGAGTGTTGCCGGTAATAAGCATAAAGCGCAGGGTATCGGCGCCATATTTTTCAATAACTTCCAGCGGGTCGATGCCGTTGCCGAGCGATTTGCTCATCTTGCGTCCCTGGCTGTCGCGCACAAGGCCGTGGATGAATACTTTTTCAAACGGAATTTCCTTCATAAATTCCATGCCCATAATCAGCATGCGCGCAACCCAGAAGAAAATAATATCGTAACCGGTTACAAGCACGCTGGTAGGATAGAACTGTTTAAGCAGTTCGGTGTTATCCGGCCAGCCCATGGTAGAGAACGGCCACAGGGCTGAACTGAACCAGGTGTCCAGCGCGTCCTCATCCTGATGAATATGCGTGCTGCCGCATTTCGGGCATTTTTCAAGGTCGGTGCGGCTGGCGCTCATTTCGCCGCAGTCATCACAGTACCAAACAGGAATACGGTGGCCCCACCAAATCTGGCGGCTGATGCACCAGTCGTGAATATTTTCCATCCAGCCGGTGTAGTTTTTGGTAAAGCGTTCCGGCACAAACTGGGTGCGGCCGTCGGTAACGCAGTCCACAGCAGCTTTTACAAGCGGCTGCATTTTTACAAACCACTGCGTGGAAACAAGCGGCTCTACAATATTATGGCAGCGCTGGCAATGCCCAACTGCGTGGCTGTGTTCTTCTATTTTAACAAGGTAGCCTTCTTCTTTTAAACGCGCAACAATCTGTTTGCGGCATTCGTAGCGTTCCAAACCGGCAAACGGCCCTGCTTCTTCCGTCATAACGCCGTCTTTGCCGATAACAACAATCTCCGGCAGGTTATGGCGCAGGCCCATTTCATAGTCGTTGGGGTCATGCGAAGGGGTAATTTTTACAGCGCCGGTACCGAATTTGGTATCAACATAGCTGTCGGCAATTACCGGAATTTCGCGGTTCAAAATAGGCAGGCGCAAAGTTTTGCCGATAAGTTTTGCATAGCGTTCGTCTTCCGGGTTAACGGCAACCGCGGTATCGCCGGGAATGGTTTCCGGACGGGTGGTGGCAATGGTTAAATAGGTATCTTCTTCACCAACAACCGGGTAACGTACATACCACAAATGGCCCGGAGTATCTTCGTGTTCAACTTCGATATCGCTTAAAGCGGTATGGCAGTTAACGCACCAGTTGGTAATGCGGGTGCCTTTATAAATAAGCCCTTTTTCAAACAGGCTTACAAAAGTTTCGCGTACGGCGCGGCTGCACCCTTCGTCCATGGTAAAGCGCTTGCGTTCCCAGTCGCACGAAATGCCCAGGCATTTTAACTGGTTAATAATACGGTCGCCGTATTCTTCCTTCCAAGCCCAAACACGTTTTACAAATTCTTCGCGGCCAAGGTCAAAGCGGGTTTTGCCTTCTTCTTTTTTCAGCACTTCTTCTACCTTAATCTGGGTAGCAAGGCCGGCATGGTCATAACCGGGCATCCACAAGGTGTTGTCGCCCATCATGCGGTGCCAGCGGATTAAAATATCCTGCAAAGTGTTGTCAAGCGCATGGCCCATGTGCAGCTTGCCGGTAATGTTCGGAGGCGGAATTACAATGCTGAACGGCTTTTTGCCCGGTTCCGGCTCTGCATGAAAATATCTGTTCTTTTCCCAAAATTCATACCATTTCTTTTCAACAGAAGCGGGGTCATAAACTTTGGGGATGTTGTGTTCTTCTGTCATGTTTATTCCTCCAGTCATAAATTTGCAAAAGTAATAAAAAACGTCCTGTTTATTACAAACAGGACGACAAAATCGCGGTACCACCTATCTTCCCGGCCAAAGCCGGACACCTTGAAACGCTTAACGCACGCTTACGGACAAACTTACTTTCAGTTCAGCCTGCCAACTCCCGGACTACTTCAAAGCCATTGCTTTAGGCACGTTGCAGCCGTGCGCGCCCTCTCTGCAAAAGCCTGTGCTTTTACTACTTCCGTTCATAGTTATTAACAGTATTTTGATAGTTAATATCTTATCAATTTCAAGGCGCGCTGTCAAGCACAGAACAGGTTTATAAAGTTATTTTGTTTTACCGGCAGGTTCGTGGCAATGGCAGCAGCCGCCGCTTTCGCAGCCGGAACAGCCACCGCCCGGGCAGCCTATACATTCGCCGCGGCGGAATTTTTTCCAGCAATAGCGCGCCGCCATAACAATTGCAGCAAGTAAAACAGCACTGATAATCCATGTAGCCACAGCTGTTTGCTCCTTTCTTTAAAAGACGCTGTAAACTGCGCAGGAACAAAGCCCGCGCAGTTTACGTTTTAACATTATTATATCACAAAGGTTTTAATTAAGCATTTACCGAACGCAGGGATTCTTTTGCTTTCGGCGCCGGGCGGAACATCATGTACAGCATGATGAGCGCAACCACGCAGGCGGCAGCAGTCATGCCTGTAAAGGCTTCGCCCATAATGAGCACAAGCCCGAACTGGTAAATCATAAAGGTCATGGCATAAGCAAATAAGTTCTGGAAGATGATGGCAAACCACAGCCATTTGCGGCTGCCGAGCTCTTTGTTCATGGTGGTAATTGCTGCCAGGCACGGGCTGTCAAGCAGGTTGAACACCAGGAAGCTGAACGCCGCCATCGGGTTTTGGAACATGCCCATAGTAGCTGCCCACAGGCTTGCATCGTCTTCGGCAAGTTCGCCAACACCAATCAATACGCCGATGGTGCTGACAATGGCTTCCTTGGCAACGAATCCGGAGATAGAAGCCGCAACAGCCTGCCATTCGCCAAAGCCCAGCGGTGCAAAAATCCAGGCGATTGCCCCGCCCATGGAAGCGATAAAGCTGTCTTCAGGTTCTACCATGCCGTAACCTTCAGCGCCGATGCCGTAGGTAGAAAGATACCACATTACCACACAAACAAGGAACAGAACGGTTGCAACCTTTTTAATGAAGGCAAAGCAGCGTTCCCAGGTATGCAGCAATACGTTTTTAGCAGCCGGAATATGGTACTGCGGCAGTTCCATAACAAACGGTGCAGGGTCGCCTGCAAACATTTCGGTTTTCTTTAAAATCAGGCAGGAAAATACAACGGAGATAATGCCGATGAAGTACATAATCGGTGCCATGTACCAGTCACCGCCCATAATTGCACCGGCAATCAAAGCGATAACCGGCAGCTTGGCGCCGCAGGGAATAAAGGTTGTTGTCATAATCGTCATACGGCGGTCGGTTTCAGTTTCGATAGTGCGGGTTGCCAGAATACCGGGCACGCCGCAGCCGGAGGAAATAAGGAACGGAATGAAGCTCTTGCCGGAGAGGCCGAATTTATGGAAAATACGGTCCATAATAAACGCGATACGCGCCATATAACCGCAGTCCTCAAGCAGCGCCAGCAGGAAGAACATAATTGCCATCTGCGGCACAAAGCCAATCGGTGCGCCAAGGCCGCCGATAATGCCGTCAACCACCAGCGATACCTGCCATTCGGCAGCACCGGCATTTTCCATAGCTTCCTGTACGGAAGGCATAATCATTTCGCCAAACAGCACGTCATTGGTCCAGTCGGTAACATCCGTGCCGATTGTAGTAACGGCAATATAATAAACAAAGAACATTACGGCAGCAAAAATAGGCAGAGCCAAAATGCGGTTCGTAACAATCTGGTCAATCTTATCGGAAGTAGTCATGCCTACTTTAACTTTTTTAACACAATCGGCCATTAAGCCGGTAATGTAATCATAGCGGGCGTTGGTAATGATGCTTTCGCAGTCATCATCAAGCTTTTCTTCAACGCCGGCAATAATTTTTTCAAGCTGCTTTTGAATAACATCCGGCAGATTATATTTAGCCCATACTTCGCGGTCGCGCTCAAACAATTTAACAAGCGTCCATCTTGCACCGGTTTCCGGAAGGGAACTGCCCATAATGTATTTAATTTCATCCAGCGCTTTTTCTACATCAGCGTTAAAATGCAAGGGTTTGCACTCAACATTTTTGGCTTTGGCCATTTCAACAGCTTTGGCGGCAGCTTCTTTCAGCCCCAGCCCGCTTAAAGCGGAAGTTTCAACAACCGGGCAGCCAAGTTTTCTGCTAAGCGCCGCAGTATCAATTTTATCGCCGTTTTTACGGACAATATCAATCATATTCAGCGCAATAACAACAGGCACGCCCATTTCAAGCAGCTGAGTTGTTAAATACAGGTTGCGTTCAATGTTGGAACCGTCCACCAGGTTTAAAATAACATCAGGATGTTCATTAATAATATAATTACGGGAAACAACTTCCTCCAAAGTATACGGAGAAAGCGAATAAATACCCGGCAGGTCGGTAACAATTACATCGCTGTAACCTTTTAACCTGCCTTCTTTTTTCTCAACAGTAACGCCCGGCCAGTTGCCAACATACTGGTTTGCGCCGGTTAAATTGTTAAACATGGTTGTTTTGCCGCAGTTAGGGTTGCCAACCAATGCAATTTTTACAGCCACTTCAATCCCTCCTCAAATCATTCAACCACAATGTTTTCAGCTTCGCCTTTGCGCAGCGAAAGCTCGTAGCCCCTTACAGTTACTTCAATAGGGTCACCGAGCGGCGCAACCTTACGCACATAAATTTCTGTGCCCTTGGTAATGCCCATATCCATAATACGGCGTCTTACAGCGCCTTCTCCCCCAAGCCGGCTTACTTTAACAGTCTGGCCGCACTCAACATTTTTAAGCGTTTTCATGGCATACCTCCGTTAAATCATTATTTTTGAAGCAAGATCTTTGTTTAAAGCAACACGCGCGTCTTTAACATTGACGATTAAATTTCCGGCAAGTTTGGATACGACGGTAATAGCTGCCCCTTCTACAAACCCCATGCTTTCCAAAAAACGTACTGTTTCATTTCTTCCGCGTACGGCTTTAATGGTATTTACCTCGCCGGTAGCGGCAAAAGTCAACGGCATAATTGGAACCATCCCCTTCTTCTGTATAGCCGGAGCTAACCTTATATTGCTTTTTAAGTTAGTTTATTCTAACTTTCTTTGCAAATTGTAGTTTACTACTGCTAACAAGTTTTGTCAATAAGTTTTAGTAAACTTTTTTGTAAATAAACTTTTACAAAACATACTTGACAAAAAAACAAAGCCTTATTACAATTTAGTTAATCTTTTTGCACTGCAACTACAGTACAAGCTGATCAGGCCGTAAAACCGGCCGGGCCTTACGGCAGCAGATTATCCTACATCTGCGGGACAGGAGTAGTTCCGCAGATGTATTTTGTTTTAAGGAGAAATTTAAATGCAGCAAGACCAATCTTTAAATCAAACCCTTGCCCTCAGCACGGTAAAAAAAGGCATTGCCCTTAACGTGTTTCTGGCAGCCTCCAAATTTGCCGCAGGCATTTTGGGCCATTCGGCCGCCCTTGTTTCGGATGCAGTCGATTCGGCGTCTGATATTTTCAGCAACCTTATTGTTATGGCCGGCATAAAAATATCGCACAAAGCGTCCGATATGGAACATCAGTACGGACACGAACGCATGGAATGTGTTGCCTCCATCATCATGTCGGCGCTTCTGGCACTGGCAGGTGCGGGCATCGGCTTTGCCGGAATACAAAAAATACTGCACTTTTCCGCCGAAGGCGAACTGGCCGCGCCGGACGGCATAACGCTTGCCGTTGCAGCCCTTGCCATTATAAGCAAGGAAGGCATGTACTGGTACACCCGCAGTGTAGCCAAAAAAATAAACAGCGGCGCGCTTTTGGCAGACGCCCTGCACCACCGCAACGACGCCTTAACCTCAGTCGGCAGCCTTATCGGCATCAGCGGAGCCATGCTTGGCTACCCCATTTTTGACCCGCTGGCCGCCATTGCCATTTGCCTGATGATTATTAAAGGCGCATACGATGTTTTTACCGACGCCATCGACCGTATGGTAGACCGCAGCTGCGACGAAGAAACAGTTGAAAAAATGCAGGAGCTTATTGCCGCACAAAAAGGCGTAGACCATGTAGACAAACTGCAAACGCGCATTTTTGGCTCGCGCGTATATGTGGATGTGGAAATAAGCGCAGACGACCACTTAACCCTTGTTGAAGCACACGCCATTGCCGAAAACATTCACGAACAGATAGAAAAACAGTTTCCGGAAGTTAAGCACTGCATGGTGCATATTAACCCCTGCAGCGAAACGCACCATAATTTTTAAACAGCTTATCAAGCAAAATAAAAAGCCTGTACGGCGTTCAGCACTGTACAGGCATAATATATAATTTGACTTTTTTACTGTGTTTGTTATAATAAATATAGAAATAACAAATGTGCTGCCGATAGACGGTTAGCCGCAAATTTATAACTTGGTTATTGATAACCGTCACAAATTGGGCTTGTGGCGGTTATCTGTTTTTCCGTGATATATCTTTTCCCAGGGAATAACCCACAGAAAAGATTGTTACCGTATAGCCTATTACAGCTAACAGCGATAATATATCCACGCTATTCCCCTCCTCAATAGTATTTCCGTCAAGCGGATTCTATATTACCGGAGGGTCACAGTCCCTCCGCAGAGGGCTAACCGCCTACCGTTATGGCAGCACATTTGCCTGTTTATTTTAACAAAAAACTATACTTCTGTAAAGATAATAAGCATGCCGCTGTTATACAGCAGCATGCTTATTTATTTTTTATTCACTATCAGCGATACGGAAGGCTGGCTCATATTAAACAAATTTGCCAAAAATAATTGTGATAAACCTTCTTCATGGTACAAGCGGTAAATTTCTTCGTTGCGCCCATCACGGTTTTTAAAAGGGGTTATCTCCACTGTTTTGCCGTCAACCTTATAACCGTAATCACATAAAACTACTATCGTATAGTCGCCGTCAGGCTTTTGTGCTTTAATCTCCCAGCAACGCATGCCGTTTTTGCCGCGCGGCATATAGTTAACGTATTCTGCCGTGCAGTTACCGGCAATTTGCTTAAATTTTGCTTCGTTAAAAGGTACTTTTGCCATAATTATCATCTTTTTAGGTATAACATAATATTAAAATACAGTAAAAAAATAAGAAAGTTTGCACTGTTCGGCTCTGCAAAAATGCTGCGTCTTCTCCGATTCCGTCCGGGCACAGCACCGGACTCTCTAAAGCAATTACCTTAAATTAAGCCGCCGCAGTTTTTGCATGCCGCCTTACAGTACAAATCTTTCTTAAACTATATAAGCCGTCTTAATTACCTTACATTAAAAATCAAATCTTACACCGGCATTCCACTGCCACGGAGTTTCAATATCGCCGCCGTATGTTTTTTCCACATCAAAATACAGGTGCGAAGTTTCGCTGAGGTTGATGTTGGTGCCAATGCCTACTTCAAACCAGCCGCCGCCAAGGTCCTGCTCATAAACTGCACTGTTTTTGCCGTCAGTCATGCTTACGCTTGTTTCACCGTCAAAATCGTACAGGTAGCTTGCTTTTACATATACATTGCCTGCGCCAATATCTTTACCTGCCGCAAAGCCCAAACGCCCTACTACGCTGTCCATAGCGTCCTGCGCTGCTCTTACGCCGCGGCTGGTGGTATAATTTGCACTGCTTAAATGCCCGTAAGTTAACTGTACCTGCGGCTCAATCCAAAAATCGTTGCCTGCTTCAATGCGTTTGCCATATTCAGCACTGAAGGCATAGCCGTTGTTTCTGTAATCGCCCGTGCTTTCAATGCCGCTGCGACCAAATACGTCAAATTCGTTATCTAAACGTGCATATTTAGCGCTTAAATCAAGGTATTGCCCGTCATCGGCAACATAAGTGCCATACAGGGTAAATCCGGTGGACTGGTTTTCACCACTGCCGGTTGCAAAACTGCTCTTGCCTTCGGTACGGCTGATGGCGCCGCCGATATACCAGTTGCTGTCGCCTACTTTTTCATCATAGCCTAACTGATAAGTGCTGTACTGGTTTTTAATATCCATATCGCCGTATTTGCTTTCGCCGCGTTTCATGCGTGCCCAAATACCTGCTTCGCCGTTACTGCTGCGCAGTTCACCCATACGCTGGTGCATTTCGTCATTTTCTGCGCGCCATGCCATAAAGGCTACATTGGCAAGTTCGGTAATGCCTTCGTTGGCAATATGCCCTTTTTCAATAACAGTATTAGCTATAATATTGCCATATTCATCTACCAATGCAGTAGTTTCGCCTATAATATCGCTTTCCTGTGCAAGTACGCTGTCTAACTGATTACCGGAACCAATGCTAACAGTATCAGCTAAATCCTGCAAGCTGCCAGCAAGGTCATTTCTGTTAAACTGGCTGGTTGCTTCACTTGTGCCGGTAACCTGCAAGCCGGTGCTCTTATTGTTGCCGATAGTAACTTGCGCTTTATCAAGGCTGTCTACCGTAATATTGTTATTTTCACCATTTAAAGTGCCAATATTCATTTTGCCTTCGTTAATAATGCTGGAATTAGTACCGGTTAAAGCATCAACTGTAAAACTACCAAAAGCGCTTGTCCAATCGCCATCACTAGTTTGTCTATTACTATTTTCTAAAGTCGCATTATCTTCCAGCACTATGCTTTTTGCGTTAAAAGAAGAATCTTCGCCTGCATCATTAGTAATAAATAAATTTCCATCTTTTTGAACCGTCAAATTATCAATAGAAATTTCTTTATTATCATTACCATCATTTAAATCACAAGTAACTAATGAACCATCTTTAACAGTCATATTATTTACAGTAAGACTATCACCGGAAACCTGAATTTCATTATTTAAATTAACATTATTTAATTTAATATCTCCGCTGTTTTTTCTAAAATATAAATAACCATTTACATCTACTGTATCATTTACTGTAAAATTTTCTGTATCTACAAAAATTCCTGTTTCTTTATCAGCAGTATTAATATTTAAATTTTCTACTTTAAACGTTGAACCATTATCTATTTGTGTATAATTTCTAACATCTGCATTTTGCGCCGTAAATGAACTGCCATTATAAAAATAACCGGAACCTGTAAAATCTCCTTTAATTTCAATTTTTCCACTATTTGCCAAACCAGCATATACATTACCCTTTACAGATAGTTGAGCATTAGCTTTATTTGATACTGAATACACAGCATCTGTTTCTGTACCAATTTTATCAACAGTCAAAGTACCACTATTAATAACACTTTCTGCTACATTAAAATCTGCAACATTTAAAGTAGCTCTATTATCTATTTCATTTACTGTTAATTTTTCTAAAACTCCTTCATTATTCTCACTTTCAATAGAACCTTCATTCATTAAATAATCAGCAGTAATTTCATTTACAGTTATTTTAGCGCCATTTTTATTTTCCAAAGAATCTTGTAAATTTATCTGATTAGCACTAATTGTGCCGCTGTTTTGAATACCACGCATTCCGGCATCAACTTTTATATTTCCAGTAACAGTAAGTTTGCCATTATTAGTAATACCATTCGTAGAAGCTGTAACAATATCTAAATTATTGTTAACCGTAAAAGTACCATAATTCGTTAAAACTCCAATAACAGCATTATCAACTGTAATAGTAGCTCCACTACCATTAAAAACTTCACTTCTATGTTCTTTGTCGCCTAAAGTACTAACACTTATAGCTGCGGAATTGGTTAATTTACCGCCAGTAACTAATTTTCCTGTATTTTTTATTTCCGCACCAGTTCCATAAAAACTTAGCGCACCATTAAAAGTAATACTATTTGCTCCATCGATTTTCGAACTATCAAGACTTACACTTGAATAGGTAAATACAAGGTCATTTCCGCTAACACCACTAAATTCTTGTTTGTACCATCTATTATCATAAGTAATTTCATCCGCACTTACATCGCCATACGGCATTGCCAAAATTAAACCAAGAGTAATACTTTTTGCCAACAGCTTATTGCTTTTCATAAATTAACATCCCTTTCATCATCTTTAAGATTTTTTAATATTTATTTATAAACAACTCGCTTACTGAAATTATACCATACATTTACCCCCCCGCAAGACGCTTACTAAATAAATAATCCGTACTGTACGTTGTCTTGCACACTGGTAACTTTTTTTGTAAAGCCAAAACTTTTAATTTAACATATAAAAATTTTTAAAACAAGGTCTTTACAAACCGCCAAACATTCCGTTATAATCTTGCTTACGCCGCTTTTGCGTGGCCACGGTAAAGCTGGTAAGTTTAAAATTTGGAGGTTTTTGTGATTCAAAGAAAAAATTTGTTATCTTTCAGCCAAATACCGGGCAGGGTTTTAAAATCTGCCGTGCCGGAAATGGATATTATTCCTAAAACCGTGCGCCACAAAACTTTTACCACTTTGGCAAATAAAACAAAAAGTTTAATTACTGCCGCCCAAAATGGCAATAAACAGGCGTTGGAACAGCTTTGCCTTGCTTTTGAGCCCTTGTTCCGCAGTGAAATGCGCCGCGATATGTTTTACAATGCCCTTGGCTTTGAGGAGGGGTTAAGCCTTGCAAGGTTAAAGTTTATTGAGCTTGTATTAACATACAACGGCGCTGATTATGAACATTTTGCCGGGTATGTTAGGTGCCGTATTCACTTTGCGCTGTATGATGAAGTGAAGAAAGTTTGGGCAGATGAAAATAAAAAAGCGCCCCTGCCAGATAGTGAGGCAGAAGGCGCTGAGTTCAGCGACGATGTTATTGAACGTGAGGAATTAAGTATTTTATTAAAACTGGCGCTTAATAAGTTAACCGCAAAACAGAGGCAGACTATTGAGGCGCTTTACATAAATGGTTACAGCGGCAGGGAAGCTGCCGAACTGTTAAACTGTTCACCTGCCATGGTTACCAAACACCATAAACAGGCTCTTAAAAATTTAAGGTATAAAGTTTCATAATAAAAATAAAAAAGGTTGTACTGTATGGCTTTTGCCAGCCGGTACAACCTTTTTTGTTAGTTTGTTATTTTGCGGCAATTACTTCGATTTCGCAAAGTACGCCTTTGGGTATGCCTTTTACGGCAACGCAGCTGCGTGCAGGTTTGCCGGTAAAGTATTTTGCGTAAACTTCGTTAAAAGCGGCAAAGTCTGCCATATCTGCCAAAAAGCAGGTGGTTTTTACTACGTTTTCGTAGCCAAGGCCTGCTTCTGCCAAAATTGCGCCTACATTTTTGCAGCTTTGTTCTGCCTGTGCGGTAATGCCTTCCGGAACTTCGCCGGTAGCAGGGTCAACAGGAATCTGCCCGGAAGCAAAAAGCATGCCGCCAATTTCAATTGCCTGAGAGTATGGGCCAATAGCAGCCGGAGCTTTTTCGGTAGAAATTACTTTCATTTTAAAACCTCCTGAAAATATTTTTTCTGTTTTAAGTATAACAGCAAAAGAGGTTTTGCTCAACTTTTTGCGGCAAAATAAAACAGCCGCCGCAAAAGCACGGCGGCCAAAGCAGCACCTGCACCCCAACGGGCACTGCAAGAGGAGTAGAGAATGAGTATCTGAGAATGTTAAATGAATTTTAAAAATCAATATTCCAACCTGCGCAGGCAAGATAAAAACCCGTCTTTCCAAAACGAAAAGACGGGTTCAGATAATTACAATCAAGAGGCCCTGCCACTCTCACATAAACAAAGCCGGTTGGTTAGTAAACATCTCCTTCCTGTCTCCCGCAGGTCAAGCAGTGATGCTTATACAGGCTGGCTGACCGGCTCCGGCTTTTATTGCCGTTACGGCGACGGGATCGCATCGGATTTGCACCGATAAACATTTAAACAATTACTGTACCTGTACGAAATATTGATTTGTTGCCCTAATTATAACTATTACTAATAGTGTTGTCAAGCCTTTTGGTAAAAATTTACCATTTTTATTTTTGTGTTATAATATCCTATTTAATATTATTTATCTTTAAAGTACCACGTCAGCCCCATTGGCACGGTGATATTTAAAATAAGCATTCTAACCAGCTGATAGGTTAAAATTATCGAAACGTTTTCGCCCATGCTCATGCCTGCAAGGCACATTTCGGCAATGCCGCCGGGGGCCATTGCCAAAAAGGCGGTTATAAGCGAAAAGCCGTAAATGCCGGAAAGATAGTAGGCCATGGCAACGCTGACAGCAATAATTATTAAGATGCCTGTTATTATAAACGGCATAAGGCGGGCGGTTTCTTTTATGCGCGCAGGGTCAAGCAGCATGCCCATGTACAGGCCGATGCTTATTTGCGCAACCGTCATGAGAGGGTCGGGCACGGGCTGAAAGGTGCCGAAGAAGTATGAGCAGGCAGACGCGGCAAGCGTTGGCCCCAACAGGCGCGGCGTTGGTATATGCAGCTTTTGCAGAACAACAGCGCCAATTGCTGCGATAGGCACCATCCACAGCCAGGTGTAGCCGCCTGTTTGTGCTGCCGGAAGTGCGGTGTCTTTTATTTCTGCCCCAAGGCCGTGCACTACCAGAAACGGTACGATAATAATGGCGCTCATGAGGCGCAGGGTTTGCATTACCATTACCACGCTGAAATCAACGCGCTTGTCGGTTTCGCTCATGAGCATCATTTGCGTAAGCCCGCCGGGCATACAGCCCATTACGCAGCTTTGCAGATTGGCATAGCTGTGGCGCGATGTCCACCACGCTATGATAACCGAAGCGCCTACGGCGGCGCCGGTTGCTTCAAGCACACCAAGCGACTGCATGGAAAGTTCGTGCATGGTTTCTGCCGTAAAGTTGCGCCCAATGCCGTAACCGGCTACGCAAAGGCCCAGTTCGCGCCACTGGCGCGGCCAGTATACCTGTGCTCTTATAACTTTCCAGAACATGGATGATACTATGCCGCCGAGCAAAAACGGTATAGGTATTGCCATGTATTGAAAAAGAAAGCCTATAAGCACTGCCAGCCCGAACATCATCAGGCGCCTTACATGCAGCATTATGTCAAAAATCCCCATACAAACCACTCCCTACAATCTGTGCGCTTACAAAATCATCTGTGGTTTTCCAGTGCCGTCATAATACGGTTAATAAGTTCACTGCGCATAGTGTTCTGCGTTACCGAATAAGTTATAATGCGGCTGTCATCAAGCCCAAGTTCGCGTTTAAAAAGGGCTTTCTGGGCCATGGCTGCATTTTTGGAAAGTTTATCGGCTTTAGTGAGAATAATCTGCACGTTAAGTCCGCAGCCCAGCAGCCAGTGGTAACACTCTATGTCGCTTTCCATCGGCTTATGGCGGATATCAATCAGCTGGCATACTAATGCCAGGTTGTCCGAACCTGAAAGATATTTGCTGATAAAGCCGGACCATAAATCTTTATTGGATTTGCCTGTTTTGGCAAAGCCGTAACCGGGCAAATCGACAAGGTAAAACTGTGCTGTATCGGCGCCGCCTTCTACATTGCGTTTGGCGTTCAGCAAATAGTAGTTAATTGTTTGCGTTTTGCCGGGGGTGGCGCTTACGCGTGCCAGCCCGTTGCGGCGGCAGAGCGAGTTAATAAGAGAAGATTTGCCGACATTGGAGCGCCCGATAAAGGCGGCTTCAATCATTTGCGGCGAAGGGTACTGTTCTGCCTTAACGGCAGACGTGACAAACTGCGCACGGACTATGTCCCAAACTCCTTTGTTCATCGCGTTTAATCCTCCAATGCTATTTTTAACACCTCGTCCATATGTTTTACGGGAATAAAGTGCATTTTTGCACGTACGTTTGCGGGCAGTTCTTCCAAATCCTGCTCGTTTTTAGCCGGCATAATAATGGTTTTTACGCCATAGCGGTGGGCAGCCAGGAATTTTTCCTTAATGCCGCCAACCGGAAGCACTCTGCCGGAAAGCGTTATTTCGCCAGTCATGGCAAGGTTCTTTTTAACTTTGCGGCCCGTTAATGCCGATATCATTGCCGTTGCCATGGTAATGCCGGCCGAAGGCCCGTCTTTAGGTATTGCGCCTTCCGGAAGGTGAATATGAATATCGGTAGTTTCGTAAAAATCTTTGTCAAGGCCAAGTTCATCTGCGCGCGAGCGGATATAGGTATAACCCGCCTGGGCAGATTCCTTCATAACGTCGCCAAGCTGGCCCGTTAACGCAAGATGCCCTTTGCCTTTGCAGGCCACAACTTCTACCTTAAGCAGTTCGCCGCCGACGCGGGTCCACGCAAGGCCGGTGCAGATGCCGGCTGCTGCTTCGAGGCTTACATCGTCTTCCAGATAAATTACCTTGCCGAGATATTTATGTAAATTTTTAGCTGTTACTTTTGCGCTTTTGGCTTCGCCGTTAACAATGCGAAGAGCGGTTTTGCGGCAGACTGCCGCAATTTTGCGTTCCAGATTGCGCACGCCTGCTTCGCGCGTATAACCGCGTATAATCATGCGCAGCGCATCTTCCGTTATGGAAAGCGTTTTGGCAGTTAAGCCGTTATTCTGGCGTTCTTTCGGCAAAAGATGCAGTTCGGCAATTTTTACCTTTTCATCTTCGGTATAGCTGGAAAGCTGCACTACTTCCATACGGTCGAGCAGTGCGGGCGGAATTGTTTCCACGGTGTTGGCCGTTACAATCCAGAATACCTGCGACAGGTCAAACGGTATTTCAACATAATGGTCGCTGAAGGTGTTGTTCTGTTCCGGGTCTAAAACTTCAAGCAGTGCAGAAGCAGGGTCGCCGCGGAAATCGGATGACATTTTGTCCACTTCGTCCAGCAGGAAAACCGGGTTCATAACGCCGCAGGTTTGCATGCCGTGAATAATGCGGCCCGGCATTGCGCCGATATAGGTGCGGCGGTGGCCGCGGATTTCAGCTTCATCATGCACGCCGCCCAGCGACATGCGTGTAAATTTGCGGTCGATAGCGCGGGCAACGGACTGCGCAAGCGAAGTTTTGCCCACGCCCGGCGGCCCGACAAGGCACAGAATAGGCCCTTTGCCGCTTTTGGTAAGAGCACGCACCGCAAGATATTCCAAAATGCGCTCTTTAACTTTTTCAAGGCCGTAGTGGTCTTTGTTAAGCACTTTTTCGGCGTGTTTTAAATCAAAGTTATCTTTGCCGTAAATGCCCCAGGGCAAAGCAAGAAGTGTTTCCACATAATTGCGGATAACGCCGCTTTCTGCCATCATCGGCGGCATTTTATACAAGCGGTCGAGCTCTTTGTTAATTTTATCTGCTACTTCGGGCGGCAGGTCGCGGCCTTCCATCTGCTTTTTGTATTCGTCAACTTCGGCCTGGCGTTCATCGCCTTCGCCAAGTTCTTTGTTAATAACCTTAATTTGCTCACGCAGATAATATTCACGCTGGTTTTTTTCTATTTGTTTGCGTACTTCCTGCGTAATGTTTTTTTCGAGTTCGGCAATTTCAAGTTCTTTGCACAAAAAAGTATGCAGCTTGTGCATACGCTCTTTTACATCGGCAAGTTCCAGCAGTTCTTCTTTTTCGTCAATGCTGATTGTTAAATAACCGGCAATGATATCGGCAATTTCACCTGCGGTAGTTATGTTTTTAAAGTTAAGCATAACTTCGGTAGTTACTTTTTTGCCGGTAACAAGCCATTTTTCAAAGCTTTGCAGCAGCACGCGGCGCATGGCTTCGGTTTCGGAATTTTCTTCCGGCTCAATGCTGGCTACCGGCATGGCAAAGCCTTCAAGGTAAGTATCTTTAAAAGGCGCGTCAATTAACGAAGTAAGTTCTGCCCTTTCAAGCCCCTGAATTAAAATACGGATTGCACCGCTCGGCAGTTTTAAAAGCTGCTTAATTTCGGCAACAACGCCATAATTATACAGTTCTTCGCGTTTCGGGTCTGCGGTTTCGGCATCGCGCTGAGTTACCAGCAGTATTTTTTTATCAAGCTGCATAGCAGCATTAACCGCATTTATTGATTTATCCCTGCCTACATCAAGGTTTACCGTCATTCCCGGGAATACGATAATTCCTCTTAACGCCAGCAGGGGCATTAATTTTCCTGATGCTTCCATTTATATTAGCATCCCCCTATTTTATATTAAAATTCAAATCTCTTATAATTGTATCACAAAAGGCCCATAAAACCAAAAAGAGGGAAGGTTAAAATCCCCTTCCCCCATTATTTTTCTTTCAGCCTGCCGCCACAATCATTTTAGGTTCTGCATGATTGCGGATGGAATCGGCCGTTACAATACATTTTACAACATCACTGCGCGAAGGCACGTCGTACATTACATTGCGCATTACCGCTTCAATAATGGCGCGCAGTCCACGCGCACCGGCACTGCGTTTCAGTGCTTCTTCGGCAATAGCGTCCAGTGCATCCGGCTCAAATTCAAGTTCTACATTGTCCATGGCCAAAAAGTGCTGATACTGTTTTACCAGTGCGTTTTTAGGCTCCTGCAAAATCTTAATCAGCGCGGCTTTGTCCAGTGCTTCAAGCGTTACAACAACCGGCAGGCGTCCGGCAAATTCCGGTATCAAACCGAATTTCATCAAATCCTCCGGCAGTACCTTTTTAAAGGTATCCGTCAGGCTGATTTCGTCTTTGGTTTTAATATCGGCGCCAAAGCCCATATTCTTTTTGCCCGTGCGTGCGCTGATGATGCTTTCCAGCCCGTCAAACGCGCCGCCGCAGATGAACAGAATATTTGTTGTATCAATCTGCAAAAATTCCTGGTGCGGATGTTTGCGCCCGCCCTGCGGCGGAACATTGGCAACCGTGCCTTCCAGAATTTTCAGCAGAGCCTGCTGTACGCCTTCACCGGAAACATCCCTCGTAATGGAAGGATTTTCGGACTTGCGCGAAATTTTGTCGATTTCATCAATGTAGATAATGCCGCGCTGTGCGCGTTCAATATCGTAATCCGCATTTTGGATTAAACGCAGCAGAATATTTTCCACATCCTCGCCTACATAACCGGCCTCCGTTAAAGCGGTTGCGTCGGCAATGGCGAAAGGAACCTGCAATATTTTTGCCAGAGTCTGCGCCAGCAGTGTTTTGCCGCTGCCTGTAGGCCCAAGCATTAAAATATTGGATTTTTGCAGTTCAACATCCTTGTCACCGGGAACATGGTTAAGTTCGTAGTCAATGCGTTTATAATGGTTGTAAACGGCTACGGCAAGGGTTTTTTTAGCTTCTTCCTGGCCGATTACATATTCATCCAAAATTGCTTTTATTTCTTTGGGTTTGGGCAGTTCGGCAATTTCAGTATGGTTTACAGCCCTTGCCCGCATTTCTTCTTCAAGCATTTCATTGCAGAGTTTTATACACTCATCGCAAATAAACAAATCACCTTCGCCAAGCACTTTGCTGAACATTTTGCTGACCTGCGCTTCGCGCTTGCCGCAGAAAGAGCAAACCGGGGCATCATGGTGATTGTCCCCACCGAATTTCATTTTGAGTATCTCCTTAAAGCCTTTATTTTTCATTAGCAGGTTTACGCGATACCACTTCGTCAATCAGGCCGTATTCTTTGGCCTGCTGGCTGCTCATGTAGTTATCGCGGTCAGTATCCTGCGCAATCTTTTCTTTGGTTTGTCCGGTATGGCTGGCTAAAATACCGTTCATTTCATCACGGAGGCGCAGAATTTCGCGCGCGGTGATTTCAATTTCGGAAGCCTGCCCCTGAACGCCGCCCAGCGGCTGATGAATCATAACTCTGGAGTACGGCAGGGCAAAGCGTTTGCCCGGAGCACCGGCAGCCAGAAGCACGGATGCCATACTGGCGGCCATGCCCATGCAGATTGTGGAAACATCAGGCTTTATGTACTGCATTGTATCATAAATTGCCAGGCCGGCGCTTACGCTGCCGCCCGGGCTGTTAATGTAGAGATGGATATCCTTATCGGGGTCTTCCGACTCTAAAAAGAGCAGCTGGGCGATAACGAGATTGGCCATAGTATCATCTATTTCGCCGGTAACAAAAACTATCCTGTCCTTTAAAAGGCGGGAATATATATCGTAAGAGCGTTCTCCGCGGTTTGACTGTTCTACAACTATTGGCACATAATTCATTATTGTCACACCCCTTTACTGTGGTTTAACCGCGCTTAAATTATTTCGCGCTGTCAATGATTACATGGGCAGCTTTGCGGCGCAGAATGTTTGCGAGCAGCAGGCCCATAGTGCCATTGGATTTAATGATTTTCTTAACGTCTTCAAGAGTTGCGCCATGCTGGGAAGCGATAGCGGAAAGTTCGCTGTCAACATCTTCCATGGATACCTGGATGTTTTCAGCTTTGGCAATAGCGTCAAGAACGAGGTCGGTTTTAACATTTTCAACAGCAGCGTCATGCTGGCGTTCACGAAGCTGTTTCATGTCGATGCCGCTGTACTGCATGTACTGTTCCAGAGTGAGTTTGCGTGCTTCAAGGCTCATGCGCATTTCGTCAATCATCTGGGTTACGCGGTCTTCAATCATGATTTCGGGAACTTCAAATTCTGCATTGGCAACTGCAAGGTCAATCAGTGCTTTTTCATAAGCAATCTGTGCATTGTTTTCAGCTGCTTTCTGCATGCGTTCTTTGTAGCTTGCGCGCAGTTCTTCAACGGTTTTGCAATCGCTGTTTGCTGCTACATATTCATCGGTAAGTTCCGGCAGTTCTTTGCGTTTTACATCCTGTACGTTTACTTTGAAGATTGCCTGTTTGCCGGCCAGTTCTTTAACAAAGTATTCTTCCGGGAAGGTTACGTCCACATCGGTGGAATCGCCTTTTTTAAGGCCTACAAGCTGGTCTTCAAAGCCGGGGATAAAGGAGTTGGAGCCAACTTCCAGAGGATAGCCTTTGCCTTCGCCGCCGCTGAACGGTTCGCCGTCAACGGTGCCTGCAAAGTCGATAATGGCAAAGTCGCCTTTTTCAATTACGGCGCCTTCTTCAGCTTCTACCATTTTTGCATGGCGGCTGCGCAGGCCCTGTACCTGTTCTTCAACTGCTTCGTCGGTAACTTCAACTGCTTCTTTTTCTACATGCAGTTCTTTGTAATCACCAAGTTTAACTTCCGGTTTGAGGGTTACTTTAATGGTAAGTTCCATATCTTTGTTTTCTTCAAATACGGAATCTTCAACCTTCGGGTCGGATACCGGAATCAGTTTTTCCTGTTCCAGAGCTTCGGTATAGCACTGGTTAGCAACCAGTTCAAATGCTTCTTGTTTTACTGCTTCTTTGCCATAGTGCATTTCGATAATATTGCGGGGGGCTTTGCCTTTACGGAAGCCGGGGATATTTACCTGGCCTGCAATTTTTGCAACGGCTTTTTTAAAGCCTTTGTTTACTTCCTCTGCGGGCAAAGTGATTTTAAGAGTTGCGTCGTTGCCGACTCTTTCTACTGTTACGTTCATTAATAAATCCTCCCTTAATTATATGTGCTGATTATTACAGCATGTTTTTTACATTAGTTTTATTGTTAAAAATGCAGCTGTTTACACACATTGCTCATAATATAATATCACAACCAGCGGTACTTGACAAGAATTTTACTGCTATTCCTACAATATATCATTATTCTTTTCTGAATAAATTCAAAAAACCCGGCAGTAAACTGCCGGGCTGACAATTCATGGAGCGGAAAACGAGATTCGAACTCGCGACCCCCTCCTTGGCAAGGAGGTGCTCTACCACTGAGCTATTTCCGCGTCTCTCAACAACGAAATTAATTATACAGCAGTAAAATCTGTTTGTCAACAACTTTTTTAATTAATTTTAAAAAATTCCCAAAACAATCTGGCTTATATTTTTGGAATGGTCGGAAACGCGCTTCAGGTTTATTAAAATTTCCATCATCATAAACCCGGCAACAGGGTCGCAGCGTTTTTCGTTAAGGCGCACAATATGGTTTTTGCGGATTTCTTTCTGCGCTTTTTTTACCTGACGGCAAATATCCCACGCTTCCTGCGCCAGCACCTTATCGTTATTGGCAAGCGCTTCCATGGCTTTGCCGCTGGCCTGCATAACCAGCTCGCCCAAAGCGCGCAGTTCGGTTTTGGCTTCTTCGCTGAATTTAACATCGTCTTCAAACATGCGGCGTGCATCTTTGGCAAGCGCTTCGCCGTGGTCGCCGATACGTTCAATATCCGTGCAGGCGTGCAGCAGCCTTGTATGCATTGCCGAAAGCTCGGCGCCCATTTCCTTTTCGCTCATTTTGGTAAGGTAACGGGTTATGTCTTCTTCAAGCGCATCAATTACAGGCTCATGCTCCAGCACGTATTTAATTTTATTTTCGTCCTTGTATTCCAGTGCCTGCATGCCAACTTCAACATTATGGCGCGCCATATTGCCCATACGCACAATTTCCTTAACGGCAAGCCCCATGGCAATGGAAGGAGTTACCAGCATTTTCTCATCAAGATATGCAGGTTTGCGCGAAATAATTTCGCCTTTGCCCGGCAGGCATTTTTCTATAAATTTAATGTATAAACCGGTAAACGGCATAAACAGCAGCGTATTTACCACGTTAAACGCCGTATGCGCGTTGGCAATCTGGCGTGCAATATCGTCCGCCGGAGATATGGCCAGCACCAGTTTTATAAACAGCCCCATAAAGGTTATGAAAATAATGCTGCCGATAAAGTTAAACATTACATGCGCCAGCGCTACCCTTTTGGCAGTAATATTGGCACGCAGCGAAGCAAGCACCGCCGTAATGCAGGTACCGATATTATCGCCCAGAAGCACGGGAATTGCGCCTTCCAGCGGAATAAGCCCCTGATTGGCAATGGCAATTAAAACGCCGATTGTTGCACTGCTGGACTGAATGACCATGGTCATCACAAGGCCTACGCCCACGCCGAGAATCGGGTTATCGGAAAAGCGGCCGATAAAATCAATAAAGCCCTGGTATTCGCGCAGCGGCATTACAGAATCGCTCATCATTTCCATGCCCAGCATTAAAATGCCGAAGCCCAAAATTACCTGGCCGATATATTTGCCGCGCTGGCGTTTTGCCAGAAGATGCACGGCAAAACCGATAGCAAGGAACAGAGTGATGTAATCGGTAAGCTTAAAGGCAATAAGCTGTGCCGTCATGGTTGTGCCGATATTGGCACCCATTACAACGCCGAAGGCCTGCTTTAAATTCATCAGCCCTGCGTTTACAAAACCAACCGTCATTACCGTTGTGGCACTGCTCGACTGCAAAATACCTGTTACAACGGCGCCAAGCGCAACAGCCACCGGCAGAACGCCTGTCAGCTTTTCCAGTATTTTTTGCAGCTTCTCGCCTGCGGCACGCTGCAGGCCTTCGCCCATAAGCTGCATGCCGTATAAAAATAACGCCAGTCCTCCCAAAAATCCGAAAAAGTAAACCATAAGCCCTCCTGTAAGTTGTTTAACTTAATTTTTACTTATACTTTACATTTATTATACAAGATTAAAGAGGAATGGCACAAGTAATTTTCATTTATTTTGTAACAGATAATACAAAAGGCCCTGCAATTTGCAGAGCCCCGTTTATTATGCGTTTGCCTCTCCGGCAGATTTATAATGTTTTTCTTTCCATTTTTCAAATTCCATATACACAACCGGTACAACCAGAAGGGTAAGCATGGTTGAAGTGATAAGGCCGCCAACAAGCACCACGCCCATGGACTGGCGCAGTTCCGCGCCTTCGCCGATGCCCATGGCGATAGGCAGCATGCCTAAAATTGTTGAAAGCGTCGTCATCAGTATCGGGCGCAGGCGCAGCGAGCAGGCTTCCAGCGTTGCGCTGCGTATATCAAGCCCTTTTTCGCGCTGCTGGTTGGCATAGTCAATAAGCAAAATGGCGTTTTTGGTAACAAGCCCCAAAAGCATGGTAAAGCCAATCATACTCATCATGTTGGCTGTCTGCCCCGCCATTAAAAGGCCAAGCACGGCGCCCACAACCGCAAACGGCAACGAAGCCATAATAATTACCGGCTGGCTGAAACTTTCAAACTGTGCCGCCAGAACCATATAAACAACTACAACCGCCAGCACAATGGCCTTAACAATTTCGTTAAACGAACGTGACATTGTATCGGCTTCGCCAATCAGCTTGTAGTTGTAGCCCTGCGGCATATTTATGCCGGGTATCAGCTCATTTTGTATTTTGGCAATCAGTTCGCCCGGAGATGTGCCTACCGTGTTGGCGTAAACAACAATCTGGCGCTGCTTGTCCTCGCGTTCAATACGCGTCGGGCCGCTGCCAAGGCTTATATCGGCAACATCGCCCAGGCGGATGAACTGCCCGTCCGGCGAAGATACGCGCAGATTTTTAACGTCATTAATATCGGTACGTTTGCTTTCCGGCAGCTGCAAAATAATATCGTAGTCATTATCGCCGATTGTAAAGCTGTTGCCTGTGCTTTTGCCCATAAAGGCCATTTCCACAACTTCGCCGACGGAATAAGAATCGAGCCCCAAAAGGCTGGCGCGCGCCTGGTCAAGCCTGATTAAAATTTCCGGCTGTTCGTCCGAATCGGAAATATCGACATCCGTTGCGCCCGGAACCTTACGTACCAAATCGGCAAGCTCCAGCGCGTATTCTTTAAGCTGTTTAATATCGCTGCCGCGCAGGCCAATCTGCACCGGTCTGCTGTCGCCGCGGCCGCGCCCCTGATTGGACACTACCGTAACGCTCAGCCCCTGAACGTTGCGCACTTCGGCACGCAGGTCATCCATAATCTGCTGCATGGTGCGGTCACGCTCGTTGCTCGGCACAAGGCGGATATCAATAGAGCCCTGGTTTACCGGGTTGCGCCCGTTGCCGATATTCAGAGCCGCTATTTTTACTTCCGGCATGGCCGTTATTTCTTTTTGCAAAGGCGTTGCCAGCGCTACCGTTTTTTCCATACTGGTGCCGATAGGCGCTTTAAAATTAACGGTAAACTCGCCGGAATCGTACGTCGGCTGGTATTCCGTACCTACAAACGGCAGCAGCACAATATTCATTGCCAGCGAAACTATACCGGCAGCAATAACTTTTTTGGGGTTGTTCAGCGCCGCTTCCATAATGCCGCTGTACAAACCGCGGAAAATCTGAAAGCCCGCTTCAAATTTATCAAGCGCCAGCTGCACATATTTGTTGCGGTGGCTTTCGCCCGGCTTTTCTTCTTTCAGCCAGTAGGCGGAAACCATTGGCGTAAGCGAAAACGCTACCAGAGTGGAAAACGCTATGGCAAAGGCAACCGTTAAGCCAAACTGTTTAAAATACTGGCCGATAATTTCGCCCATGCTGCCAACCGGCACAAACACTGCCATTAACGACAGTGACGTTGCCAGTATTGCCAGGGAAATTTCCTGTGTTGCTTCTTTGGCTGCCACAAACGGCGTTTTGCCCATTTCTATATGGCGGAAAATGTTTTCGATTACAACAATCGCGTCGTCTATCAAAATGCCTACCGCAAGGCTCAGCGCCATCAGCGACATGTTGTTTAAGGTAAAATTCATTGCCTTCATCATAAAGAAGGTTGCAATTATTGATGTTGGTATGCACAAGCCGCCGATAATGGTAGCACGGAAGTTGCCGAGGAACATATAAGTTATAAACAGCGCCAGCGCGCCGCCAAAGAATATCGTGTTCCACACGTCGGCAATGTTTTCGCGTACGTAGGTAGACTGGTCGCGCACAATATCAACCTTAATATCGGGTGGAATTACGCGCTGTTTAAGTTCTTCCATTTTGGCGTTAACACGGTCGGTAACGTCAACTGTGTTGGTTTTGGATTGTTTGCGCACGAAGGTCATAACGCAGGGCACGCCGTTGGCACTGGCGAAAGTGTCCTCGTCTTCCCAGCCGTCAATAACGTCCGCCACGTCGCCAATGTACACTGCCTTGCCGTTATGGTTGGCAATAACAACTTTTTTAATATCGTCGATATTGCTGTATTTGCCAATGGTACGCACGGTTATTTCCATGTCGTGGTTTCTGGCTTTGCCGCCCGGAGTATTGTAGTTTTCGTCATCTACCTTCTGCAGCAGGTCCTGAAACGAAATTCCGTATTCCATTAATTTATCGGGCTTTGCCACAAGGCGTATTACACGCTGGCTGGCGCCTACCGCAGTTACTTCGGCAACGCCTTCAACCATCTGCATTTCGTCAAGAATGCTGTCTTCTATCAAACGGCGTATTTCGCCGCGGCTGCGCGATTCGGAAGAAAACGTGTACGCAACAATAGACTGGGAGGTTAAATCAACCGTTTGTACTACCGGTTCGTCGATATCGTCCGGCAGACGGTTGCGCACGCTGGCAACCTTTTCGCGCACTTCGCTGGCCATAGCCTGCGGGTCTACACCCATGTTAAACTCCAGTACGGTTTCGCTGTAGCCTTCAAGCACGGTACTGGAAATGGTTTTATAACCTGCAACCTGGCTGACGCGGTTTTCTATCGGCTTTGTTATAAGCGTTTCCATTTCTTCCGGCGAAGCGCCGTCGTAAGTAACGCGCACGCTGACGATAGGCATATCAACGTCAGGGTTCAAATCTACGCCGATTTCCGGATAGCAGCGGATGCCGAACACTACCAGCAGCAAAATAAACATGGTAGTAAAAACCGGCCGGCGGATAAAAGTCTCTATCATAATTAATTACCTGCCTTATCAGTAACTACCTTGCTGCCTTCGCGCAGCTTATTGTGCCCTTCGGTTACAATTACTTCATCGCCTTTCAGGCCGCTTAAAACTTCGGCAACCTTGCCGTCCGTATAGCCAATGTCAAGCACCTGGCGGCGCACTGTGTTATCATCTTCCACAATAAATACGGTTTTCTGGTCATCACGCATTACAATGGCATAAACCGGGATTGTAAGCACATTCTGCCTGGGCTGCGCAGTAAGCTTTACCGTTGCAAAAACGCCTGCCAAAAGCCCTTCGGTGTTGTCAACACTTACTTCGGCGGCAAAGGTATGCGCAGGTAAATCGGCAACTGGGGCAATGCGCGTTATTCTGCCGATAATTTTATGCCCGGCAAAGGCAGGCAGTTCTATTTCGGCTTCGTTGCCAACGGATACGCCGCTGATATTGCCTTCCGGGATATTAATAACGGTTTTTAAAACGCTGATATCGGCAATAGCAAAAAGCGGGGTGCCTGCTGCTGCATAATAACCTTCCTGATGGTAGCGTTTGGAGATAATGCCGTCAGCCGGGGCTGTTATTACAGTACCTTCAAACTGCGATTCCATAGCCTGCACGGTACCGCGGGCTGCATCCAGCTTGGCAGCTGCGTTATCACGCGCAAAAGCGTAATCGTCGGCAACCTGTTCGGAAACCGCACCCTGTTTATATAAAGCGCTGTAACGCTCAAGGTCGCGCTCAGCCTTGCGGAGATTGGTCTGCGCGTCCATGTAATTGCCGCGCGCTTCACGCAGGGCAGCGTCAGTATCGCGCTGTTCCAGTTCCGCCAGCACCTGCCCTTTGGTTACACGGTCGCCCTCATTAACATATACGCGCTCCACACGCCCGTCAACCTTGGCAGCAACATCTGCCTGCCACTCCGGGTCAAGGCTGCCGCTAAACTCCAAAAGCGGGGTAATCGTCCTGCGCTCCGGCTTTGCCGTAACAACCGCCACTGCCTGCACGCGCGACATTCTTTCCGCACGTGCGCGCTCCGTTTGTATATTATCAAAAATACGGTAACAAACAATTAAAACAGCGGCAATGCAAATGCCGATTAAAATTTTCATATTACGGTTATGCCAGTCCATAGTACGCACCCAACCTTCTGCAAGTATAAGTTATTTTAATTATATAACTTTTTAAACTGTTTTAGCAAACAAATATCCTTGCATTAATGAAACAATTGTGTAAAATTGCTTTAATAAATTCTGCTTGCGCTTAATTCTGCGGCGAATTATAATGGCTTTGGGAGGCGAAATTATGGAAGCAATGTCACTTTTTGAAAACAATTTATCACAGCCGCTGGCGGCAAGGCTGCGCCCCAAAACGCTTGACGAATACGTTGGCCAGACCCACCTTTTGGGCAAAGGCAAAGTGCTGCGCCGTTTAATTGAAAGTGACCAGATTTCCTCCATGATTTTCTGGGGGCCTCCTGGCGTAGGCAAAACCACGCTGGCGCGGATTATTGCCAACACCACCAAAGCGGCGTTTATTGATTTTTCGGCCGTTACAAGCGGTATTAAAGAAATACGCAGCGTAATGCAGAAGGCGGAAGAAAACCGCCGTTACGGCGAAAAAACCATTGTTTTTGTAGACGAAATACACCGTTTTAACAAAGCGCAGCAGGATGCGTTTTTGCCCTTTGTGGAAAAAGGCAGCATTATTTTAATAGGCGCAACGACAGAAAACCCTTCGTTTGAAGTTAACAGCGCATTATTAAGCCGCTGCAAAGTTTTTGTTTTGCAGGAACTTAAAACAGAGGAACTTGTGCAGCTTTTAAAACGTGCCTTAACAGATGAAAAGGGCTTTGGCACCCAGAAAATTAACATTGAAGAAGAACTTTTGGAAATGATTGCCGTTTTTGCCAACGGCGATGCACGCACGGCGCTTTCCACCTTAGAAATGGCAGTATTAAACGGCGATATGGACACAGGCGGCGCAACGACGGTAACACGCGAAACGCTGGAACAATGCACCTCCAAAAAATCGCTGCTGTACGATAAAACAGGCGAAGAACATTATAATTTAATTTCCGCACTGCATAAATCCATGCGCAACAGCGACCCGGATGCCGCCGTGTACTGGCTTGCACGCATGCTTGAAGCAGGTGAAGACCCGCTTTACATAGCGCGGCGTGTTACGCGCTTTGCCAGTGAAGATATCGGCCTTGCCGACCCCAAAGCACTGGAAATTGCCGTTGCTGCCTACCACGCCTGTCATTTTATCGGCATGCCGGAATGCAGCGTGCATTTAACGCAGGCCGTGGTGTATATGTCGGTCGCGCCAAAATCAAACGCACTTTATATGGCGTATGAACACGCCAAGCGCGACGCCGCCAAAATGCTGGCAGAGCCTGTACCGCTTGTTATCCGCAATGCGCCCACAAAACTGATGCAGGAACTTAACTACGGCAAGGGCTACCAGTACGCGCACAACACGGAAGAAAAACTTACCAATATGCAGTGCCTGCCCGATTCGCTTCTGGGCACAGAATATTACAAACCAACAACCCAGGGGCTGGAAGCACGCGTAAAAGCAAGGCTTGATGAAATAAAGCGCTGGAAGCGTGAACACGGCGGCAGGTAAAAAACAGCAAAAAGTAATATAATACACAAAAAGCCAAAGCACTACTTTAAACAATGCTTTGGCTTTTATTATTATTAAATTATTTTATTGGCAGCCAGTTTGTTCAAAAATCCAAAATGGTTGTGCTGTGAAGCAGCAGTTAAAACTGCGGCGGCTTAATTTATAACAATAACCAACGAGAGTCCGGTGCCATGCCCGGACGGAATCGACGAAGCCGCAGATTTTAACAATGCTGAAAAGTATAACCATTTTGATTTTTTCTGTTAAAGGTTCGTAAATTTTGCTCATTATCCAATCGCAAAATTTGCACAACTTCGCTGGCACAATTATTGCCTTCGCTATCACTTGGCACCAATTGGCGGCTCAGTTAAAAATACACTTTTTTATCTACCGGCGCGGTGGAAGCAATAAGTTTGCCCTTGCGGTAATTACGCAGCACCGGCGCATTGTTGTTTAATGCGTCATACCAGTTTTTGGCGTCAAGAATAATAAAGTTTGCATCTTTACCGACCGCAATGCCGTAAGCATCCCCCAAATGCAGGGTGCGGGCAGCATTTTCGGTAACAAATTTATAAGAATTGCAAATTTCTTCATAGCCAAGCATATGGCCGGTATACAGCCCCATAAATACCTGGTCGCGCATATTGGCATTGCCAAGCGGGTTCCATGGGTCAAAAATATCATCCGAGCCGAAAGAAACATTAATGCCTTCGGCTGTAAGTTCTTTTACGCGCGTCATGCTGCGGCGTTTGGGGTAAGTATCAGCACGTCCGCCCAAATGAACATTAACGCACGGATTTGCCACAAAGTTGATGCCGGACATTTTTAAAAGGCGCATCAGGCGAATCATATAAGCATTGTTGTAGCTGTGCATAGCGGTAGTGTGCGACGCCGTTACCATATCGCCCATGCCGGTTTCATAAGCGCGGGCGGCAACAGTTTCCAGTCCGCGTGAGGCCTCGTCGTCAATTTCGTCGCAGTGTACATCAATCAATTTGCCGTATTTCTGCGCCAGTTCAAAGCAGATGTTAAGCGATTCAACAGAATATTCACGGGTAAATTCAAAATGCGGAATGGCACCTGCAGCATCGGCCCCCATTTTCAGTGCTTCTTCAAGCAGACCTTTGCCGTTGGGGTAACTTAAAATTCCGTACTGTGGGAAAGCAACGATTTGAATGTCAATATAATCCTTAACTTCCTCGCGCAGTTCCAAAATCGCGCGCAGTGCAGTAAGTTCCGGGTCGTTAATATCTACATGGGTGCGCACATATTGAATACCGTTGCCGGCCTGCAGGCGGAGCGCCTTGTTTACACGGTCTTTTACTTCCTGTTTGGTAAGGAAAGGCTTATATTCTTCCCAGCGCTGAATGCCTTCAAACAGCGTGCCGGATAAGTTCCAGTGCGGGCGGCCTGCCGTAAGGCAGGTATCGAGATGTACGTGCGATTCCACAAAAGGCGGCAGCACCATTTTACCGGCGCAGCAATCAACCACTTCTTCGCCGGGCAGCGCTTCCAGCTGAGGAGCAATAGCGGCAAATTTACCGTCCGTAACGCGGATATCTACCGTTTCCGTGGCATTTGCCAGATACAGTTTTTGCAGCAGCATAACAATTCATCCTTTCTTTACAGTTATTATTTATTTTTGCCAAGCATTTCGCCGATAAAGAAGAATGCAGCAGCAACCACCATAGCATTAATGGCGGCAATGCCCCACTGCAGCAGGTTTGCACAGGCAGCGCCTACTATAATACCGGCAATGTTGAACCAGTTAATGGTATATTCGTTAAAATCGCTGCCGAATTTTTTATGGTTAAAGAAATAATCTAAAATAACAATAATGCCAATCGGCGGCAGAGCGCAGTTAAGAATGCTGAGCCAGCTTACAAAATTATAATAAAGCCAGATTGCAAGCGCCGTGCCGATAATGCCGGAAATCCAGGTAGTCCATTTCATGCGCACTTTGGAAATATTGGAAATAGCAAGGCCGCCGGTGTAAAGAGCATTATTATTGGTAGTCCAGATATTGGCGCCAAGTACAATCAAAGCCGGAATGGCAAGGCCCTGTGCAATCATAACGTAGAAAATATCGTCCTTGCCGGTGTAAGCGCCGCCAACCGCGCCAAAGCAGAACATCAGCGTGTTGCCTAAAAAGAAGGCAATAACCGTAGTCCACACGGCAATGCTGCTGTTTTTGGCAAAACGGATAAAGTTAGGCGTTGCAGTACCGCCGGAAATAAAAGAGCCAATAACATAGCCGATGCCGGTAAACAGGGTAATCTGCCCGGCTGACTGCGCAAAAATGTAAGCCAGCCCGCCGCCTTCTGCGGCAGCAGTAACCATGGAATAAACGCCCAGAATAATGATGAGCGGAACAGAAATATAGCTGACAATTTCCAGTGCCTTCATGCCGGTAGCTGCGGTTGCCGTCATTAAAAGACCAGCAATAATGGTCAGAGTCCATTCGTTCATGCCCATAAGTTCCGCCGCGGGGATGGAAAACATTGCCACGCCTACGCCGAACCAGCCGATTTGCGTAAAGCCCAAAATAGCAGACGAAAGATAAGAGCCCTTGCTGCCAAAAGTACGGCGGCAGAGCAAGTCCATATTCAAACCGGTTTTAGACCCAATAAAAGCCAGCACACCGCAGTAAGCCGACAGGATAATACCGCCAATCAGGCAGGCCCATACAAAGCCTGATAAATCGAGCCCATTACCCAATTTGGCGCCTACGCTCATACTGGCAGAAAAAAACGTAAATCCCAGCATAACGAAGAACATCTGCCAGAAGCCTTTGCGTGCTGAATCGGGCACGGCCTCCAGCGAATAATCCGCGTCCACAGGAGTGGATGTGTTTTGCTTAACAGATTTTTCCATTGATTGTACCACCTTCCAAAAATATCTTTTTTGAGGGCAGACAGCTTTTTTACTGCCCCTGCGCAATACCTAATATACTATACCATTGCAGGCATGCTTTGTCCACAAGTTAAAAGAAAAATAACCTGCACAAATACCGGCGCTTTTAAGCTAATGCCCATTGTTTTATTCATTCGGGCAAAAAGAAAAGCAGCCTGATTTACAAGCTGCTTCATTGCATTTTTGGTGCGGTTGGTGGGATTTGAACCCACACGGGTCTCCCCGCCACCCCCTCAAGATGGTGCGTCTGCCGTTCCGCCACAACCGCATTGGGGTATTGCTATTAAATTAAATGGTGCGGTAGAGAGGATTTGAACCTCCACGGGGTTGCCCCCACTAGCTCCTGAGGCTAGCGCGTCTGCCGTTCCGCCACTACCGCGTCAACATTGATTATTATAGCGCGCAAAAATCAATCTGTCAATAGTTTTTTATTTTATTTTTATAATAAAGATAATATTTGTCGCGGTCGCGCAAAACCTTTTTTACATACTCGCGCGTATCCGGGTAAGGTATATCTTCAATACGGTTAAAATCATAGTTCCAGCCGTTTTCCTGCATCCATGCGCGCGTGTTTCCGCGCCCCGCGTTATAGGCAATCATCATCAGCACCCAGTTGCGCTGAAATTCATACTCCAGCTCGCCCAGATACCAGCAGCCAAGCCGCACGTTATATTCCGGCCTGCGCAAAGCTTCTATGTCAAAATGGTCAAGTCCCATCTGCGCAGCAATCCATTCGCCGGTTTCCGGCATAATCTGCATCAGCCCCACGGCACCGGCGTGCGATACGGCTTCCGTATCAAACCCGCTTTCGTTTTTTATAACTGCCGCAACCAAGAAAGGGTCGATTTTGTTTTTGGAGCTGTACTCCAAAATTTCGTTCTGGTAGGGCCACATATAAACAAAGCGCGTCTGCACGGCTTCGCTGCTCCATATTTTCATACCGGCTTCACCGATGAGAAAAATGGCGGCAGCAACCATTAAGAATTTTACCCACCATCTGTCGATAAATTTTTTCTTTTTCCGCCTGCCCAACTTATGCCTCCGCCGTAAAATTTTTCCATGCTGCGGCAACGGCTTTTTCCGTTTCGGCAAAGGTGCCGCTGTTGTCAATTACAAGGCTGGCATAAGCCTTTTTTTCTTCCAGTGTCATCTGCGCTGCAATGCGTGCCTTCACTTCTTCACGCGTCATGTTGCTGCGTGCCATGGCACGTTCTATCTGCGTTTCGCTGTCTACGGCAACAAGCCACACGGCATCCACATCTTTATACCAGCCGCATTCAATTAAAAGCGGTACGTCAAGCACTGCCGCCGGCAGATTTTTACTGCGGCATTCCGCCAGAAAACTCTGCGCAGCCGCCAGTACGTTTTTATGGATGATTGCTTCCAGTTTTTTCAGCGCTTCTTTATCGTGGAAAACAAGTTCCGCCATTTTGGGGCGGTTAAGCTCGCCGCCATCCGTAAGGTATTCAATGCCAAAGGTAAGAGCTATTTCGTTAAGCGCCGCACGCCCTTTGGCAACCAGAGCGCGGCTTTCGGCGTCGGCATCAAACACAGGCGCGCCAAGGCTGCGCAGTAAATTTGCAATTGTACTTTTACCGGAGGCTATGCCCCCTGTTAAACCTATTACTTTCATTTTTTCACCGTTTTATTTTTGGCAGTGCGGGCAGTATGTTGTGCCGCGCCCGCCTACTTTGGTACCCAAAAGTTCGCCGCCGCACATTTTGCAGCACAAACCTTTGCGCCCATATACCAGCAAATGGTTTTGGTTATCACCCTTGTTGCCTTCGCCGTCTTTGTAATCGCGGAAGGTTGTGCCGCGATTGGCAATGCCCTGCGCAATAACTTTGTTTATGGCGTCGTGCAGGCGGTCAATTTCTTCGTCCGTCAGCGTGTTGGCCGTGCGCATCGGCAAAATGCCGGATAACGCCAGGCACTCGTCGGCATAGATGTTGCCCAGCCCTGCGATAAAAGTCTGCTCCAAAATCAGAGTTTTTATAGGCTTTCTGCTTTTGGCTATAACCGGGCGCATATAATCCGCCGTAAAGCCTTCGCTTAAAGGCTCGGGGCCTAAAGTTTCGTAGCCTTCAATATACGCGTCATTATTGGTAACAAGGTACAGCGTGCCAAAGGTGCGGATATCGCAGAACCACATGGTTACGCCGTCCGTCAGTTCAAACTTAATTTTGGCATAAGGCGGTTCCGGCTTATCTGCATCCTGCGCAATCAGGCTGCCCGTCATGCGCAAATGCACAATCAGCTTCTGGTTTTCGCCTGTTTTCAGCACCAGGTATTTGCCGCGGCGTCCTATGTCCAAAATGGTTTTGCCTGTTAAACCGGCAATAAATTCTTCCGGCGAAGGGTATTTTATCAGCCTTGCAAGGTTAATTTCTATATTTTTAATGGTTTTGCCCTTAATGTGCGGCAGCAGGGTTTTGCGTACCTGCTCCACCTCCGGCATTTCCGGCATGGTAATTCCTCCCTATTTGGCGTCTGCCCAGTTTACGCCGTAGTTAACGTCGGCAATCAGCGGAACGCTGAGTTTTACGGCGCTTTCCATAGTTTGTTTTACAAGTGCGCCAACTTCTTCGCGTTCGGCCTCCGTAACCTCAAGCAAAAGTTCGTCGTGCACCTGAAGCAGTATGCGGCTTTTATAACCGCCCTGTTCCAGCATTTTCTGCACGTTCACCATGGCAATTTTTATAATGTCCGCCGCTGTGCCCTGTATCGGCGTGTTAATGGCGGTGCGTTCCGCAAAGCCGCGCAGGTTAAAATTACGGCTGTTAATATCCGGCAGGTAACGCCTGCGCCCGAACAGCGTCTGCACATAGCCCTGTTTTTTGGCGCTTGCCACCATATCATCCATATATTTTTTAACGCCGGTATAGCGTCCAAGATAATTTTCAATATATCTGCCCGCCTCGCCGCGATTGATATCAAGCTGCTTGGCAAGCCCAAAATCGCTGATGCCGTATACAATGCCAAAGTTTACCGCTTTGGCGCGCGTACGCATGGTGCCGGTAACTTCGTCCAGCGGCACCCCAAACACTTCCGCAGCCGTGCGTGCGTGTACATCCTGCCCATGCAGGAAGCTTTCCAAAAGCAGTTCATCCTGCGCAATATGCGCCAGCACGCGCAGTTCTACCTGCGAATAATCGCAGCTTAACAGATAATCATAACCTTCGCCCGGCACAAAAATTTCGCGTATTTTTTTCCCAAGTTCCGTGCGGGTAGGGATGTTCTGCAAGTTCGGGTCGGTGCTGCTCAGGCGGCCGGTAACGGTAACAAGCTGCTGAAAATGCGTATGTATACGCCCTGTAACGCTATTAATCAGCGGTCGCAGCCCTTCAAGATAAGTGCTGTGCAGTTTCGTCAGCTTGCGGTGTTCCAAAATCGTCCGCACCAGCGGATGCTCGTTGCGCAGCTGTTCCAAAACGGATACGTCCGTGGAATAACCTGTTTTAGTTTTTTTAATTACCGGCAGGCCCAGCTTTTCAAACAAAATAGCACCAAGCTGCTTGGTAGATTTTAAATTGAAGCTTTCTCCAGCCTGCTCTACCGCCAAAATTTCAAGCGCTGCAATCTGCGCCGCCATTTCTTTGGTTAATTTATCCAAAAGCGCCGCATCCGGCTTAATGCCCGCCAGTTCCATTTTGGCAAGCGTGCGTGCCAGCGGCAGCTCCATTTCTTCGTATAAATTTATCTGTTCGTGCTCTGCAAGTTTGGCACGCAGCACAGGCACAAGTTCGGCAACTGTTTTGCATTCCTGCGCATACTCCTGCGTCAGGTACGCTCCGCCGACGGTTTTAATGCTGTATTCGCTGCGCGCAGGGTCAATAAGATATGCGGCAATGGCAATATCATCCGTTATGCCGCGCGCTTCAACCCCAAGGCACAAAGCGGTTTTAATAATTTCCTTGCTATCACAGCAGGCTTTTTGGCTGTTTTCATTTGCCAGCCAGTCATAAAACTGCTGCCAGCCGGGGCACTCGCCTTCAAAAATATAAACGCGCCCATCACATAAAAGCTCCACACGTTTAAAATATAAATCCGGCAGCGAGCCGCCAATTTGTACAGTAAGCGGCGTAACTTCGCGCCTTACGGCGATAAGTTTAAACAGCGCTTCCGCATCATCGGCACTTTTTACAACTTCTTCCGGCAGCCCGGCAGGCTTATCTTCCACAAAGTCACCAAACAGGCTGAAATCGCCTTCCGGCGCGCCCATAACGGCATTAAAACGGTCGTACATATTGCGGAATTCCAATCCGGCAAGCAATTCGCGCGCTTCCGGCTTTAATGCTTTCAATTCATAATTTGCCAAATCCGCATCAACCGGCACATCCGTAAAAATTGTTGCCAGTTTTTTGGAGAGCAGCGCCGATTCTTTGTTGTTCTGTACTTTTTCGCGCAGAGCCTTGCCGCTGATTTTATCGGCGTTAGCCAGCACGTTTTCCACGCTGCCGTACTCGCCAATCAGCTTGAGAGCCGTTTTGGGGCCAACGCCCGGTATGCCGGGAATATTATCCGAAGTATCGCCCATCAGCCCTTTCAGGTCAATAAGCTGCTTCGGTTCAAGTCCTTCATATTCTTCTGCAAAAACTTCCGGTGTATAAATTTTAAGGTCCGAAATACCTCGTTTGGTAAAATATACGCTTGTGCGGCTGCTTAAAAGCTGTAATTCGTCGCGGTCGCCCGTTACAATAATCACGTCCGCTTCCTGCGGCGCGTGTACGGCAAACGTGCCGATGATATCGTCCGCCTCATAATTATCAAGTTCAAGAACGGCAATGTTCATTGCCTCCAGCACCTTGCGCGCCAGCGGAAACTGCTCCGAAAGCTCGCTCGGTGTCGGCTTGCGCTGCCCTTTGTAATCGGCAAACATCTCCGTGCGGAAGGTTTTGCGGCTTTTGTCAAACGCTACCGCCAGCCACTTAGGCTGTACGTCCGCCAGCAGGCGCAAAAGCATATTGCAAAAACCGTACACAGCGCCCGTGTGCACACCGCTCTGCGTGGTCAGCGGCGGCAGGGCAAAAAACGCCCTGTGAATCAGGCTGCTGCCGTCTATAACTAAAAATTTATCTGCCATGTTTGTTCCTTTCGTTCTTGTAATCAACTACCCATCAACTAAAAATCATCATATAAAATGCCTTTACACCGCATTTTATACTTGAATTTTATCTAAAATAATCAACTAAATCAACTACCCGTCAACTAAAATTAAGCCCAATACGGTATATATCTGCGCATCTTAGGAGCCGCATTTTTATCGGACAATTTAATTAAACCAGCCTCCACCGTATCTTTAATTATACGAGAAATAATGGCTTTGTTTTTAACTTCAACACCAAATCTATTTCTCAATACAGCATTAGATACAGACACATCATTAACGTAATTATAACAAGTTGCTAAATAACATGTACGTATTTTATCTTCTTTTTCCCATGCGCTAAGTTCAGGATACCAATATAACTTTGTCCGGGTAAAATTATCACCTGTTTCAACTTTGGGCGCCGGAATTTTTAATTCGCCCAAACCTTCTTCCATCCTGTCAAATCCACTGCCTCGTTCTTCACATACTCTGATAATACGCAGGAAAGATGCCATTGCCTCATTTCTCGAATGAGGTGCTGTATCGATAATACGATTGACATCCACCAACAAATTTCCCGGATTAGAGGTTTCAACTCTTGTAGAAAATATTTCTACCATCGGTCCGGCACCACGAACGTCAAGCTGTTGATGGATTATTAAATTACTCACCATTTCTCTTATGGCCTTGGGCGGAAACATTATATGTTCTTTCCTATAACCGCTGCCAATTTCTTCACTTTGCGGAATTAATGTATTTATATAATCACAAATATCACTAAAACAAATAGCATAACCTTGTTCAAAAACCTTTTCTCTATCGGCTTGTATTCTTCCAGTTCCGTTGTACTGTACTACTCGAATAGCCTTTCTTTTTAAATGCCTAAAATTATTAAGGTTTTTAGCAAATAATAATGCTCCTAAATTAGTAATTATATAATTACCTATATCATTTTTTCTTATAAATTCCTCATCAAGCATATTATGAATTATGCCTGCCCTGCTGGTTGGCAAAGGCAAATTCATAAGTTCATAATATTTAGCGCAATTTAAAAGAAATGTTACTTCATCCTCGGTAACATTTTCGGCCGCAGGCATAAGTTCATACGGAGCTGCACTAAAACTTTGCCACAGAGACCGCTCTTTTTCAGGAAAATCTTTAAGCTTCTTTTTATAAGAACCTACTCTAATATACTCCAATCCTTTAAAACTTACCGGTATATTAACAGCCCGCGGTATTTCAAGTATAACTACATTTTTACTGTCAATCACTAAATTAATAAATTTAATATATAAATTGGGATTAAGCAATCCGACAAGCCAATTCTCCAACTCCTGGTTTCCTACTTTAGCTGTTGCCGGATAAAACCGCGTACCAACAATATCGTGATTAACGTCATCCACACCCCAAATTAAGTATGCTTTATCACGCTCGCTAAGTGCGGCTGAATTACTCAAAGCTGAAATATATTCTCCTATTTCTTGAGGATTTTCGTTATTACACTTCAATTCAAGCCATTCTGTTTCGGCTGGAAGCTTGCATAAACGCTTTACAAGATTTATATAATATTCAGTCTGTTCATTTATCACATTAATTCACCTATAAAATTACTAAATAAACTTATTTTTATATTATACCACACACACTATTGGTTGGTAAAATTTGCAAAAAATAAAGCCCTGCAAAGCAAGGCTTAAATCATCCACGCGGGGATATATAAAATATTTTTGGCATCCGTACCAAACTCCGGCGCAAGGCAAATAACGCTGCCACCGCCAATGCTTACATCTGCGCAAGCGGCAAAAGCCGGATTAACAATGTTAAAGCGTTTGTACATTTTTTGCGGCTGCGCGCTTTTGGCGATAACGCAAGGATACAGTACGCCGTTATGCAAAATTAACAGTTCAATTTCCTTACCGTTGAAATTACGGTAATAATACAGCGGCGCTTTCTGCGCGCTATTAGCAAAACTTTTATACACTTCACCAATAACCCATGTTTCAAAAAACTCCGCGCTCATCGCGCCAAGTTCTAACGCGTCCGCAGTGTTCCAACGCAAAAGGTACGCCGCAAGCCCTGTATCCGTAAAATACAGCTTTGGCGCTTTTACAACGTACTTAACGCCGTTAAACGCCGCCGGTTGAAGCAAATACACAAGCCCTATACGTTCCAAAATACCAAGCCACTGCTTCGCCGTTGGTATGCTGATGCCGGTTTCTTTCGCCATAACGGCGTAATTTAAAAGCTTTGCCGTCTGCGATGCTGCTGCACATAAAAAGCGGTAAAACTTCATCTCATCGTTAAGCTGAATAAACTTGCGGATGTCGCGCTGCAAAATATCCTGTACCAGCTTGGCATAGAACGCCTGCCAGTCCGCACCTTCGTTGTACATTGCAGGCTTATCGCCTCGCCAGATGCGTTCATAAATCTCCACAACGTCATGCGGCACAGCGTTTTGCATGCGTCCTGCAAGCGCGCCCATCTCCGGCACAAACGGCGTGCTTTCACGTCCGTCAATTTCCGCACTGCTTAAGCCGCAAAGCTCCAGGCAGGCAAACTTATCGCCAAGCTCCTGCATAATGGTGGTAACGGTTTCCGCATCCTCTTTCGGCGCAATCAGCCAAAAATCGCCCGGTTTGTCATGTTTTAACGCATAATCCTTAATTACCGGCACAAGTTCCGGCGCGTACTGAATATTGTCAATCAGCACCGGCGGAGCATACCGCTGCAAAAACAATACCGGTTCTTCGTTTGCCACACTGCGCATCGCAGGCTCCGCAAGGTCAGCGTATTTGCGGTCAGGCGAGGCAAGATTTTTTAGGAATGTTGTTTTGCCATTTAAAGATGAACTTACTAGTACAAAAATCATAGTTTTATTAAGTTGTAATACTATATTACTAATGCTTCTTTTAATCATTTTTTACTAATTTTATTTTCTTATCTTCTTTAAAATATTTAAAATCATTTCTTTTTCACTACTGTTTATACAGAATTTGTAAATAACAAAACAATAAATAACTGTATAACCAGCAATACTAACAATAAATACAGTTAAATTATTAACATTTCGATAGTTATACAAAATATAACCGGCTACAGTTAAGAATATTAAATAAACAGTTATCTTACTTATCTCTTTCCAAAATCTGTATATATCTAACTTAGTTACTCTTAAATAATACCAGTTCATTATTAAACCATTGCCCAAAAACATGCTAAATCCTGTTGCTAAAGCGCAGCCTGTTCCACCATAATGTTTTGCTAAGGGCACTGCTAAACATAAATTTAATAACCCCATAGCCAAATATACTTTTGCTCTAAAATCGTATCTGTTTTGTACCTGCATAATAGATAAGCCTATGTTTTGTATCAAGTCTATTGTAAACGGTATTATTATAAGTAACGTTATCCAATAAGCTTCTCCAAAATCATTTCCTGCCCAAATATTAATAAAATCTTTGCCAAAAATAATAAAGCCGCTTGCTACAAGCCCTAACAAATAATATTGCCAGCGCCCTATCTGGATAAATAAATCAGATAGTTTTTGTACTGGTTCATTTTTAGCTACTATTTCTGTTATATGCGGCAAGTATACGCCTGATATAGCAGTTGATAATGCCATATAATTCATATAAATAAGTGAAGAAATTGAATATACAGCTACAGCAGCCGTTCCACTCACAATACCTAATATTATCTGATTCGTTTTAAAAAATACCTGGTCTATTAATACTACCACAAACACACTTAATGCCAGTTTTTGTATGTCATTAAGTAATTGTTTATCAAGATAATGGAATTTAATTTTAATTTTCAGCTTGGCAAAACAGTAATAACAACGCGCTGTTATTAAACAGATATTAAGCATTGTTTGCACTATCGCCACAGCTACAGCACTTGGATATTGCTGCAATACCAATACAACCAATACCGGCTGCAATATCATTTGCAAGGTTTCTGTTCCTTTTAAAAACAAAAATTTTTCATTAGCATTTATTACTGCACGGAACATCATTGTGGTTAATGTTATAACTATATTAAACAACAATAACAAAAATAAAGTTTTGGCAATTACCAGTTCTGTAACCGTCATACTTACAGCAAAAATAACATCAAGGTTTAGATAGCAAATAACACCGGCTACAAATAATATTAGTGCTATTATGCCATAACTCCTAGCTGCTACAGCAAGTATGTTTTCCATACCAACTTTATCATTTACAGCTTTGTACCTAGCATAAAAACGTACTACAGCAGCAGTTAGACCAAAATCCATAATGCTGAAATACGCTATAAACGAACCTATCAGCTGATATAAACCATACTCACTTTTACCTATATAATGCAAAAGTAGCGGCACATAAATAAAACCAATAACAGCATGCAGTATTATATTAATATAACTAATTACTATACCTATTTTTCGTTCATTCATTATTCTTGTTACTAACTAAATTATTATTATTTTCTTTACTAAAACACATTGCATAACCTAATCCTAAAAGCACCCAATAACAATATGTTATATTGATTGTATCACCTATACCAGATGCCATAATACCGATTAAAGATATTGTAAAAAACACATAAGGTAATTTATCATTAACAGAAATCCCCTTATCTGTTATTTTTAAATATAACTTACGCAATAAAATAAACGGTGGTATTAAAAACATTATTAAACCTAAAACACCGGTTTCTGCAAAACGGTTGGTATACTCACCTAATTTTGGAAATCCAGCACGCATTATACCTTTTTCCTGCTGATTTTCTATCCACATTTTTATTTCGCCATTGTTTTTTGACATTTCCGGCAAATAATCAGGAACATATGCATTCCTCAATCCAGTACCAACACCCAAAATAGGATTATTCAATCCTATTTTTAAGTCGGTCAGCATTATAGAATATCTTGCGTTATTACTTCTTTGTTTAGTACTTGTAAGTGAAGTTAAGTTACTTTCAATATATTGATTAGCCGTTTTAATATCATATCTATTATCCTTAAGGAAATTTGCAATAAAATAATTAGATGTCATAAATGCCAAAAACATACAAATAACTATATTTGCAAATTTTTTCAACAATTTTTTCTGCCGTAAATACAAAATTACCACACAAAAAATAACAAATTCTCCAACAAATAAAGCTACGGCAGTCCTTGCTTGTGTTAAAAATAAACAAAAAGTAAAAAATATTAAACAAAAATATATCGACACCTTATAAGTTAACTTTTTACTAATAAAAGATAGATACCATAAAACAGGCATGACAAATGCAAAATAGATTCCATAATAAGAAGGTTCCGCAAATAACGAACGTAATTGTGCTTTCCATAATAATGGAGGCCACCAAAAGCCATCCGGTTTAACTGTGTGTATATATGGTGTCATAATTTTAAGTATTTCTTTAGCATATTGGTTCCCGGCTAGATAATAAATTTCAATTACAGAATAACTGAATACAAATACTAATGAAACTAAAATTGCCTTTAACATGATATTAAAGGCAGTTTTCCAATTATCATGATACCAACAATAAATCATATATGCTCCGCCAAAAGTATATATAATTTCAAATGACAATCCTTTTACAACTCTTGCAACCATCCAAAAAGCTATTAAAACTTTCTGATCAATATTTATGCCAAAACTATCTAAAATATCCATAACTTTGGGCAATTTTTCAATTTGCGTTACCGGACCATTTATTACTAAATCATAATATGGATAATTATACAAACCAACTATAAGTGAAATAAAAGTTAAAGCTAAATATACTGCTATAAACTTTATAAATTTATCAAAATTTACCAGAATATTTTTATATTTATATTGACAGTAAATTGTATAAATAAATCCGATAAATAACGGATAAAAAAGCAGCTTATTTCCTACAGGACCACCTAAAAAGTTCATTTGTATAACTTTTGGTATATTATTGAAAATTAAAAAAAAAGATATAAAGAAAAATAAAATATTAATTACTTTTTTATTCATAGTCATTTCACCAATTGTTTTAAGATTTTATAACATTTATGTATAAAATAATAAAAAAACCAGCAATTATTTTTTAATAAAAATAATTGCACTTTCTTTTTTATTTTAAAATCCTCATAGTTATTCCTTTTTGCTTTTATAACAAATTCCAAATTACTATATTTTTTTAGAACACTTTCAATAGAACTATAACTCTTTTCAGCTATCAACATATTAGTTAACATAGTAACCATTGCTAAACTACGTAATTTTATTTGATTTTTCAAAAAATCTTTTCTATCTACTTCGTGTAATTTATAAAAATAAAAATCTATATTTTTCCACAATGCATCTTTATAAGTAGCCGTAGCTTGCCCAGCTCTCTTTCTATAAAAATATAAATAATCTTTTATAACAACCATGCTATCAATAGCATAAAGCAAACTAAGTGTACTTACCTGATCTTCACCATAAAATAAAGTTCTGCCTTCTTCTAAACATCTTGATAATTTATTTCTTTTTATTAATTTGCAGAATAAAAAAAGGTTAAATCCAGCTATTCCAGTAGTTTTATCATATAAAAAATTAGTTTTCAAAATAGTTTCTATATCATTTTTATTATAATAACCACTTTGGGGACGTTCAGGAGTTTTTATACTACTACCATCATAATCAAAATACTGACAGCATACTAAATCGGCATTATATTCTTTTAAATTTTTATACATTAAACTTACAAAATTAGTTTCTATAAAATCATCAGAATCGACAAATATAATATATTCGCCTTTACTTTCTTTTAGACCATCTATTCTTGCTTCTACAACACCTGCATTATGTTTATGTATAACCTTTACTCTATTATCTTCACCAGCATATTCGTCACAAATCTTTCCACTATTATCAGTACTGCCATCATTAATCAGTATAATTTCTAAATTTTTATAAGTTTGGTTAATAATTGACTCCAAACATTTTCTCAAGTAATTTTCTACATCGTACACTGGCACTATTATACTTATCAGAGGATTCATAATTTACACCTACAATTTTATATCCACTACTTCACCGCTAAAATTGCTTAACAATGTTTTTAGCGATATTTCTGCTACATCTTTTGATTTCAGTAAAGTTTTTTCGTCTTCCATGCCAAAATTAGCTGTACGCATTGGGGTTTTCGTCCTTTGCGGGTTTATGCAGTTAATTCTTATGTAATCCTGCTGCCATTCTTCGGCTACAGCCTGCACAAAATTTACTACAGCAGCTTTGGTGGAAGAATACAAAGCATAATTTGCCCTCCCTCTTGTATATGAACTTGAAGTAAAATGCAGCAATTGCCCTCTGCTTTGCAATAAATATTTATATGCAGCTGTTGTTACGTTTACCATGCCGTTATAATTGATGCTTATAATTTTATTTATGGTATTTTCATCTAAATGCATTAACGGCTCTTTATTCAAAATTGCAGCTGTATTAACAACATAATCAATTTTGCCTTCTTTATCTATAACTGCTTGTAAAACATTTTCAACATCAGCTATATCAGCAATATCTGTCTTTGTTGTAGAACGCGAAAAACTATAACATTTAGCACCATAGCTTTTTGCTATTTCTATCATATCTGCGCCAATACCACTATTACCACCAAATATAACTAAAACTTTATTTTTTAAATTTTCTAATTCAACTTTTCCGTCAGGTTTTGTACCTTTTATCTGAAACAGCTTTTCAAGTACATAAACATCTTCCGGATATGTCAATTTAATATTTTGTTCTTCGCCTGGAACAACAAAAACCTTAATCTCCGGCAGATATTTTCGTACTATTCCGCAGTCATCCGTTGTTTGCATATTTTCATCCTGCAAGGCGAGTTTATATGCTTTAGCAATTACATCATATTTAAAAGCCTGCGGCGTTTGCCCTCGGTTTAAATAATTTCTGTTTGGTATTTGTTCTATGTACTGTTTACTGTTATCAAGCTTTATTACAGTATCAACAGCAGGTATTGCTACATCAACAGCCTCGTAAGTATTTAAAGCTTCAATTACATTGCTTATAATTTGCCCACTAACCAATGGACGCACAGCATCATGGAAAATTAAATTAATATTTTCATTTTGAGCCTGTTTTTCATAAGCATCAATGGCAGCCAGACTGCTTTCATAACGCTCCTGCCCGCCATTTAATACCTTTTTTACTTTAGTCCAATGATTTTTTAAAACCATTGTTTCCGCTTCTTGAATATAATTCGCATGCATAACAATGCAAATTTCGTCAATCTGTGAATGGCGCTGAAATACCTCAACAGTATGTTCTAATACGGTCTTCCCAGCAACCTTCATAAATTGTTTTGGCCTGTCTAATCCCAAACGGCTGCCTACACCGCCTGCTAATATTACTGCTATGTTCATTGTTAATATTCATCCTTCCAATATGCAGTAAAATCATGATGTGAAACTTGTTTATCTTTGGGAGGTATTTTCATATAATCTCCATATAAGTTACTTAAATATTCGTTATAATTTTTAGGTGTATTAAAGAAATAGCCCTCAAATTCTCGTTTTTCTATTGGTAAAAAATCTTTTGCTTTTACACATTCTCTATATCCATAATGCGGAAATGTTGAAACTCCAATATATTCACTTTTATCGACGTCAAAACACATTGCTATTTTATTAATTATCATTGCTAAATTCAAAATTCTTGTACATCTGGCAAAAGGAATAGCCATAAATTTTATTGCTGTCCGCAAATATTTTTTCAAATTTGTATTTTGGGTATCAATGTCGTTATAATGGTTACTAATTGTAAACTTTTGATGCGATAATGTGAGAATACGTGCCAAAACATTATTAAGCATCCAAAAAATTCTTCTAATAAAGTAATTATTAGGTGAACCATCTGTTATAAAAATATCTATATTTACACCATGTATTTCACTTAAGTTAAAAGTGTTATATGTTTTAATAGTTCTAATATCTTCAACTTCAGCAAATGTAGAATACCATTTAGAATTATTAAAAATACAATTAACTTTATAGTATTTATTATTGCTATTAAATGATTCTATAAATTTCATAAAATCCGTACGAAGCATTATTATGTCTATATCATCATCCCATGGAATAAAGCCTTTGTGTCTAATCGCCCCGATTAAGGTTCCGCCACACAAATAATACCTTAGCCCATTATTATCACAATAATTTGCTACAGTTTTTAAAATTTCTATTTCAACTTTTTTTAATTCATCCGCTGTAAGTTCTTTCATGCTACGCCTTTATTTAACCATTATAAAATTTTTGATATTTTCATAATATTTATATTGAGAAATTTTTGCATTCTTTAAAAAAGTTTCTGCGCCTTTAGTAAAATCATCAGGATTAAAAGTATCTATATATTCTAATAATAATTTTTTAAATTTCTTATTGTCCAAATCTAAAACAACACCTAAATTGTATTTTTCTACTATTTCACCCAAATATGTTCCTTTAGATGCTAAAATTGGCTTTTTATATTGTACAGCATCATATAATCTATTAGGAGTTAAAGTAATTACACTAATATCTTTATTTCCATACAGCGAATGGATAATATCATAATTTTTATATAAAAAAGGTTTCTCTTTATTATCAAAATTTTCTTTAAATATAACATTTTTTATATTTTTATTTTTAATATTGCATCCATTTGCATAAGTTCCCATGTAAGTCAAAGTCAATCTATCGTTATCTTTCAATATGTTTATTAATTTTTTGTTTTCATCAAAATATCTTACATGCCCCATGTAAACTATATTAATTAAATGTTTACCTTTAAATAAACTCGGCCCCTTTTCTTCAAATTCCAAATTACTTATGTTATGATTTTCTATTATTTTTTCATTTTGAGGAAGAAATACTCTAAATCCACCAGATGAGATTGTAGTAAAAAAACTATTTTCAATTATTTGTTTCAATAAAATTTTTATTCCAAATACATTTTCACATTTATAATCTCTAATGTCTAAAATATATTTATTCTTGTTTTTCAATAATATATCAAATAATAAAATCGCCCAAACACTATTAACGATAACAAAATGAGTATATTTATTCTCTTTTATTATTTTTCGCAAAATATTTGATACAACAAAAAAATCAGCTATTTTTCTCTTTCCTAAATGCCATTTTTTATGAACAACAATGCGTTTACCCCCCCTTGAAATTTGTCCACTTCCAGTATATTTATCCCAAGTACATATATCATAATCTATTTTTTCTGCATCAAAAACTTTCGTGTAATTCTCCAAATAAGGTGCTTTATCTAATGTTGTAGAATCAAATATTAAAACTTTCATTTATTTTCCTCAAATTTTATTTGAACTTTCTTTTTAAAAACTCTGCAATTTTTTTCGGCCAGTTTTGTTTTTCTAAAAACACTACCGGCATTTCTTTTACTTTTAACTGTTGCTTTTCAAGCCATACGTTTAAAAGCCGCTCCGATATAAACCCATACACTCTTGCTTCGTATTGGCTATAGCCGGATATATCTATCCTTTTTTCAAGTTCAAAAAGTATGCTGAAAAGCCAGCTGCAATATTCATTAAAAAGCTGCTTTTTCATAACAAACATGTTTAAAATATGTAGCTTTGTCCTGCCCATTATTTTAGTAAAGGCTTTACTATATTCAGGATAAAGTTCCGCTATTATTTTTTCTGTTTCGTCTAAATCCCGTTTATTATGTGCATGCTCGTACTGGCTACGTACTGTTTCAATGTAATAATTGCGCTTTACCGGCAGTATTACATCATACTCTTGCAGCAGTTTTTCATAGTCTTGACATTTTAAGATGGCAGCTTTTTTCTTTTCCACATCATTGCCACGTATATTTTTACCTGTAAAATACCTGCGGTAATGGCATAAACCAATATAATCACATTCCAAGTTTTTCCATGCCCAGTAAAGACCGGTCAGCTCACAGTAATTGGCGTTTTTAACAGATATATTATCGCCTGTGTTATCGCCTATGTACCCTAAATCTTCTTTACCTTCCCGACCTACATGAAGCGGTAAATATACGTCATCATTAGGCATCCAGTATTTTTTATGTGTGGCTACAAGTATTTTTATATCCACTTGTTATTTCAGTTCCTTTTCTGCAAGGTTTAATGCACTTTCTATTACTTCATCCATGTCATAGTATTTATATTCACCTAATCTGCCACCAAAAATGATGTTTGTTTCTTTATCTGCCATCGCTTTGTATTTTGCATAAAGCTGCTGGTTTTTCTCATCGTTTACCGGATAGTAGGCTTCTTCTCCCGGCTGCCATTCTTGCGAATATTCTTTCGTGATATACGTTAACGGCTGCTTGCCATATTCAAAGTGTTTATGTTCTATTATTCTTGTATAAGGCGTTTCGCTGTCGGTATAGTTCATTACGGCTACGCCTTGGTAGTTTTCTTGGTCTTTTCGTTCGGTTTCAAATTTTAAGCCGCGGTATTCAAGATGACCTAACTGATAGTTAAAATATTCATCTATAGCACCGGTGTAGATTACTTTTTCTGCTATCTTCTGATCTTTATCGAAGCAGATGTTATAGTCACAGTTAAGTTCTACATCTATGCCTTCCAGCATTTTTTCAATTATTTTGTTGTAGCCGCCGATAGGTATGCCCTGATATCTGTCGTTAAAGTAGTTGTTATCATAGGTATAACGTACCGGCAGGCGTTTGATAATAAAAGCAGGCAGTTCTGTGCATTTTCTGCCCCATTGTTTTTCGGTATAGCCTTTGATAAGTTTGGTGTAGATATCTGTACCGACTAAACTAATTGCCTGTTCTTCAAGGTTCTGCGGTTCGTGGTTAATTGCTTGTTTTTGCTTGTTGATTATTGCTTCTGCCTGCTGTGGTGTGCTGATGCCCCACATTTTACTAAATGTGTTCATATTAAAAGGCAGGTTATATATTTCTCCATTGTAGTTAGCAACGGGGCTGTTGATATAGTTATTAAATTCAGCAAATTGGTTTACATAATCCCATACTTTTTTATTGCTGGTATGGAGGATATGAGCACCGTATTTATGGATGTTGATACCGTCTTGCTGTTCGCAGTAAATATTACCGCCGGTATGGTTTCTTCTATCTACTACAAGGCATTTTTTACCTCGTTTTTTTGCTTCGTAAGCAAATACACTGCCGAATAATCCTGCGCCTGCAATTAAATAATCGTATTTCATGTTTTAGTTTTCTATCCCTTCGTTATGGTATTTTTAATATGCGCCTTTTCTGAGTAATACTACTTTAAATGTTTTAAACAGCAGCGTTATATCAAGCCATACGCTCCAGTTACGGGTATACCAGCTATCCAGCAGCACACGTTCTGCGTAGTCGATGTCGCTTCTGCCGCTAACCTGCCACATGCCGGTTATGCCCGGTTTTACCATCAGGTAGTCGTCAATGTATTCTCCGTACCTTATCATTTCGTCCCTTATTATCGGGCGCGGGCCTACCAGGCTCATTTCGCCTTTCAGTACGTTGAATATCTGCGGCAGTTCATCCAGGCTTGTTTTACGTAAAAACGCACCGCTTTTTGTTATGCGTGGGTCATTTTTCAGCTTAAAGTCTTTTTCCCATTCGGCTCTGGCTTCTATGTCATTTGCTAAAAGCTGTTCCAGCTTTTCTTTGGCGTCTACACACATGCTGCGGAATTTATAGCAGTTAAATTCTTTGCCGTTTTTGCCTATACGCCTGTGCTTAAATATTACCGGCCCAGGTGAGTCTTTATATATCCATAAGGCTATTACTATAAGTATCGGGCTTATAGCGATTGTGCCGGTTATGGTAAGCACGTAGTCAAAGATTGTTTTTATCCAGCGGTTGACGGGACGTGCAAGGTTATTGCGTAACCTTAACAACATTAGCTTTTCGTTAAACAGGCTTTCTGCTTCTATGCCGCCCATTGGTACACCTATTAAGTTTGGTATTACACCCATGCTTTTTACCAATGGTTGTACTTTGTAGATGAGTTTGGTAAGTTTGCCTTGTTCCAAGCCCGGCGCTGCTATAAAGACATGCTGGATATTGTATTTTGTTATTATCTGTTCAGCATCGCTGAATTTACCGAGTACGGGATATTTTTCCAGAACTCCGTCTTCTACTTTGTTATCTTCAAGTAAGCCTATTATTTTATAGCCCATACCGGCGTCATCTTTAATGCCCTGTACTAAAAGCTCTGCCGTTTTACCTGCGCCGATAATAAGCACCGGCACTTGCAGAAGCTGGTATTTTTCAAGTATCTTTTTGGCGATATAACGGAATACCACAAGCAGAACAAAGCTTAATATCCAGAATACTGCAATAAACATTCTGGAGGTTGAGCCTGCTATGCGCGCTATATAGAGCAATATGATGATTGAGGTAATGGCGTAGCAGCTTGTTACAAATAACTTTTGAATTATCTGCCAGAACTGCGCACGGCGGTTATAGAGCTGTTCAATATTTAAAAAGATGAGGTACAGCGCCGGGAATACTACCCAGAAGTTAAGCCATGAGATATGCAGGCTGTTGTTGCCTGTATACCAGTTGCGGAAGTTAAAGGCAAGTTCTTCTGCACATACTATGGCTATGTAATCAACACAAATTAATACAAGCGGTAAAATAATATTGGTATACTTATTTATTTTTTGCAGATTTTCTGCCACGGTTATCCCTCTTACGTTTTATTGATTGTAATAAAATTTATAATTTTATTTTACATTATTTTATAATGTTATTTTACCATACCTTTACCCCCCCCGCAAGACATTTCCGTTGGAGTAAGTCTAACTTTTACTGGTCTTGGTGAAACTTTATCCCTGCCGGTAGGTTAGCGCGGCAGCGTAGTTTCGCATTAACCCGCACTATCGGTGATGCGTGATATCAATGACTTATCTAAAAACAAAACCACCCTGCTTACTCCAAACGGAATAAACAGGGTGGTTTACTTTACCTATTACAACTTATTAAGTTTTTCTGCTGTTACGCAGTAAAATCAGTTATTAGTAGGTACATTATTGTATTTTACTTTAACGTCACGGTATCTGCTCATGCCGGTACCTGCCGGAATGAGTTTACCGATAATAACGTTTTCTTTAAGGCCGAGCAGCGGGTCAACCTTGCCTTTAATGGCTGCGTCCGTAAGTACGCGGGTGGTTTCCTGGAAGGAAGCCGCAGACAGGAAGGAATCGGTTGCCAAAGATGCTTTGGTAATACCCAGAAGAATCGGATGTCCTTCTGCCGGCTGCAATCCGCGGTCAAGCATCTCGCTGTTCTGTTCTTCAAATTCACCGATATCAACGTATTCGCCCGGCAGCATCGTAGTATCGCCTGCTTCGTCGATACGTACTTTACGCATCATCTGGCGTACCATAACTTCAATGTGTTTGTCGTTAATTTCTACGCCCTGAGATTTGTAAACGCCAAGTACCTGCTGTACCAGATAACGCTGAGTTGCGCGCACGCCGCTGATGCGGATAATATCATGCGGATTGAGGGAACCTTCGGTAAGGCGGTCGCCTTTTTCGATTTCCTGCCCTTCAGTAACAGCAAGTTTTGCGCCGTACGGAATAGCATAAACTTCTTCCATGCCGTCTTTATCGGTAATGGTAATTTTACGCTGGCCGCCTTCTTCGGCAATATGCACAACGCCGGTGGTTTCTGCCAAAATACCCGGATGTTTCGGTTTGCGTGCTTCAAACAATTCTTCAACACGCGGCAAGCCCTGGGTAATATCGTCGCCGCCTGCTACGCCGCCGGTATGGAACGTACGCATGGTAAGCTGGGTACCAGGTTCGCCGATTGCCTGAGCTGCAATGGTGCCAACTGCTTCGCCAACATCAACATTTCTGTCGGTTGCAAGGTTGCGGCCATAGCATTTGCGGCAAACGCCAACTTTAGATTTGCAGTTGAGCACGCTGCGGATTTTAACGGTTTCGCGCAGGGCTGCAATTCTGTCGGCCATATCTTCGGTAACATAATCGTTGATATGATAGAGCACTTCGCCGTTTTCATCCAGAATATCTTCGGCAAGGTTACGGCCAACAATACGGTCACGCAGAGATTCGATAACCGTCTGTTTGTTCTTGCCTTCGGTAATAGCACCGATTTCGATACCTTCGATAGCATTGTTGCGCACTTTCATTTCGCGGACAGTGCCGTCTGCCAAAATTGCGTCAATCATTGCTTCGGTGTAAGTATCTTTTGCATGTGCCAGCACTTCACCTTCGGCATTGACAACATCTTCGGCAACTTCCTTGCCGTTAAAGTGATGCATCAGGTGTTCTTTCATTACCTTGTTGGCATCTTCGCTGCTGATGTTAATCTGAACGGTTTCAGTTGCTTCGCCGTCCATATCATCGGTTGCATAGAGGTTAACTTCAAGCACGTGGCCTGCAATAAGTTTATTGTAAATATCTTCCGTAATAACGGTATCTGCTTCGGCAATCAGTTCGCCTGTTACAGGGCTTTCAACGCCGGAAGCAAGGTTGCGCCCGATAACGGTTTCGCGCAGTTTGTTCTGGCTTGCGCCAAGGGTTTGTTTGCACAGGCGGCTGCGTTCTTTAACAAGGTTAAAGGTTACAACGTCGCAGTCATCTTCGCGTACAATAACATCCTGCGCAACGTCTACAAGGCGGCGGGTAAGGTAACCGGAGTCTGCCGTACGCAGTGCGGTATCGGCCAGGCCTTTGCGGGCACCGTGGGTGGAAATAAAGTATTCCAATACGGTTAAGCCTTCGCGGAAGTTTGCCTTGATAGGACGGTCGATAATACGGCCGGACGGGTCAGCCATAAGGCCGCGCATACCTGCCAGCTGACGAATCTGCTGGGTGTTGCCGCGGGCGCCGGAGTCAGCCATCATGTTCAGGGAATTGAATTTATCCATGGTAGCGCTCATCAGTTTTGCGGTAACGTCATCAGTTGCCTGACTCCAGATTTCAATAACCTTGCGGTAACGTTCGTCCTCGCTCATTAAGCCGCGGCGGAACATGCGCTCGGTTTTATCAATCTGTTTTTCGGCGTCAGCCAAAATCTGCTGTTTTTCTTTCGGGATTTTAATATCGGATACGGCAATGGAAATACCTGCCTTGCAGGCGTTGTCATAACCGTTCTTTTTAACAATATCAAGAATTTCGGCGGTACGCAGGTTGCCAAACAGCTTGTGTGCTTTGGCAACAAGGTTGCCCAGTTCTTTTTTGTTGATAAGTTTGCTTAAATGCCAAACCTTAACTTCTTCGCCGGCAGCATTCTTTTCGGTTTCCTGATGGAAGTACTGCAGTTCTTTCGGCAGGTCTTCGTTAAACATGATATTGCCCGGCGTAGTGGTAACAAGGCTTACGCCTTCGTTCTTTTCTTCGCCGTAAATATCTTTGTTAGGTACATAAACCTGAATGCGTGCCTGCAAATCAACAACCTTATGGAAGTATGCCAGCATAGCTTCGTTAATGCTGCTGAAGCGCATGCCTTCGCCTTTGGCTCCTTCTTTCACCATAGTGATGTAGTAGGAGCCCAGAACCATATCCTGGGTAGGTACGGCAACAGGTTTGCCGTCTTTCGGTGCCAGAATGTTGTTAACGGAAAGCATCAAAATTCTTGCTTCTGCCTGTGCTTCCGCGGAAAGCGGCAGATGCACTGCCATTTGGTCACCGTCGAAGTCGGCGTTGAATGCTGTACATACCAAAGGATGCAGCTTGATTGCACGGCCTTCGGTAAGGATAGGCTCGAATGCCTGAATACCGAGTCTGTGCAGCGTCGGTGCACGGTTAAGGAATACAGGATGTTCTTTAATTACTTCTTCCAAAACGTCCCAAACTACATTATTGGCGCGTTCTACCATGCGTTTGGCGTTTTTGATATTGGTAGCCTGTCCGCTCTGAACAAGGCGTTTCATTACAAAAGGTTTAAACAGTTCCAGTGCCATTTCCTTCGGCAGGCCGCACTGATGCATTTTAAGTTCCGGGCCTACAACGATAACGGAACGGCCGGAATAGTCAACACGTTTACCCAAAAGGTTCTGACGGAAACGGCCCTGCTTACCTTTCAGCATATCGGAAAGGGATTTCAGCGGGCGGTTGCCCGGGCCTGTTACCGGACGGCCGCGGCGGCCGTTGTCGATAAGGGCGTCAACTGCTTCCTGCAGCATGCGTTTTTCGTTGCGTACGATAATATCCGGAGCGTTAAGTTCAAGCAAGCGTTTTAAACGGTTGTTGCGGTTAATAACGCGGCGGTACAAATCGTTAAGGTCACTCGTTGCAAAGCGTCCGCCGTCCAGCTGAACCATCGGGCGCAGTTCAGGCGGAATAACCGGTACAACGTCCAGAATCATCCATTCCGGACGGTTGCCGGATTTCAAGAAGGCTTCGCAAACTTCCAGACGGCGTACAGCGCGGATTTTGCGCTGGCCGCTTACTTCTTTCAGTTCTGCGCGCAGTTCTGCGGTAAGTTTGGGCAGGTCAATTTCCTGTAATAAGGTTTTAATTGCCTGAGCGCCCATGCCTACTTTAAATGCGCTGCCGTATTTATCACGGTTTTCAATATATTCGCTTTCGGTCAGCAGCTGTTTTTTAGTCAGCGGAGTGCTGCCCGGGTCTAATACAATGTAGTTGGCAAAGTACAGTACTTTTTCCAGAGAACGCGGGGAAATATCAAGAATTAACCCCATGCGGCTCGGAATACCTTTGAAATACCAGATATGGGATACAGGTGCAGCCAGTTCAATATGGCCCATACGCTCACGGCGTACTTTGGCACGGGTTACTTCAACGCCGCACTTGTCGCAGATAATGCCTTTATAGCGGATTCTTTTATATTTGCCGCAATGGCATTCCCAGTCTTTGGTAGGCCCGAAAATTCTTTCGCAGAACAAACCGTCACGTTCCGGTTTCAAAGTTCTGTAATTGATGGTTTCCGGTTTTTTTACTTCGCCATAGGACCAAGCCCTGATTTGCTCCGGTGAAGCCAGGCCGATACGCATAGATTCAAAATTATTTACGTCTAACAAGAACCGATCGCTCCCTTCTATTCCATATCTTCACTGGCGGCGTCATCCGCATCTTTTGCTTCCATATTCATGTTGCCAATATCGGCAATCAAATCAAAATCGGGGTCTTCCGCTGCGCTGTCATCACTGTCGGTGGTGTAGTCATCCTGCACAATCTCCGTGTTAGGAGCTTCGGGAATTGCACCGTCGATGTCAAGGTCCAGCTTGCGGGCTGTTTCGTTGATATCGTCGTCGGTATCACGCAGGGAAATTTCTTCTTCGTCCTCGTTGAGCACTTTAATGTCAAGACCGATGGACTGAAGTTCTTTAATAAGTACCTTAAAGGATTCCGGAACACCAGGTTCAGGAACGTTTTCGCCTTTAACGATGGCTTCGTAGGTTTTAACACGGCCGACAACATCGTCGGATTTTACTGTTAAAATTTCCTGCAAAGTGTAAGCTGCGCCGTATGCTTCCAGCGCCCAAACTTCCATTTCGCCGAAACGCTGGCCGCCGAACTGCGCCTTGCCGCCGAGAGGCTGCTGGGTAACAAGGGAGTACGGGCCGGTGCTGCGGGCATGAATTTTATCATCAACAAGGTGATGCAGTTTGAGCATGTAAGTTAAGCCGACGGTAACTTTGTTATCGAACGGTTCGCCGGTACGACCGTCATACAGCGTGGTTTTGGCGCTGCGGTCGATACCTGCAAGATCAAGCGCATCATTAATATCTTTTTCGTGAGCGCCGTCAAATACCGGTACGGAAATCTGTACGGCTTTAATGCTTTTATCACCGAATTTACCGATTTCAACGGTTTCGGGGATGCCGTATTTTTCAACGTCATAGCCAACACCAGTCAGGCGTTCTACAAGGCCTTCGGCATTGTTTTCAATCTGCATGCCGAGTGCGCGTGCTGCCCAGCCCAGATGGTTTTCCAGAATTTGTCCAATGTTCATACGGGAAGGTACGCCCAACGGATTCAGCACAATCTGTACCGGTTCGCCGCTCGGCAGGAACGGCATGTCTTCGCGCGGCAGAATACGGGAAATAACGCCCTTGTTGCCGTGGCGGCCTGCCATTTTATCGCCGACGGAAATTTTACGTTTCTGTGCGATATGTACGCGAACCTGTTCGTTAACTCCCGGAGGAAGTTCGTCGCCGTTTTCGCGGGTAAATACTTTTACGCTGACGATTTTACCTGCTTCGCCATGCGGAACACGCAGCGAGCTGTCGCGTACTTCGCGTGCTTTTTCGCCGAAGATGGCGCGCAGCAGGCGTTCTTCTGCGGTAAGCTCGGTTTCGCCTTTCGGTGTTACCTTGCCGACGAGGATATCGCCCGGGCGTACTTCCGCACCAATGCGGATAATGCCGCGTTCGTCAAGGTCTTTCAATGCTTCTTCCGATACGTTCGGAATATCGCGGGTAATTTCTTCTTCGCCAAGTTTGGTGTCGCGGGCATCGCAGTCGTATTCTTCAATATGAATGGAAGTAAATACGTCGGCCTTAACCAAATCTTCGCTAAGAAGAATAGCATCTTCGTAGTTGTAGCCTTCCCAAGGCATGTAGGCAACAATTACGTTGTAGCCAAGTGCAAGTTCGCCATGGTCGGTTGCAGGGCCGTCTGCCAGTACCTGGCCTTTAACAACCTTGTCGCCTTTGTAAACAATCGGGCGCTGGTTAACGCAGGTGCCCTGGTTGGAACGTTTAAATTTCAATACGCTGTATTTATCTACGCCGCCGTCATCTTTGCGGATAACGATTTCATCGCCGGTAACGCGTTCTACAACGCCGGCATTTTTAGCCAGAATGCATACGCCGGAGTCAACGGCAACTTTATATTCCATACCGGTACCGATGATAGGAGCCTGAGTGCACAGAAGCGGCACTGCCTGACGCTGCATGTTAGCACCCATAAGAGCACGGTTCGCGTCATCGTTTTCGAGGAACGGAATAAGTGCGGTAGCGATAGATACAACCTGTTTCGGCGAAACGTCCATAAAGTCTACCTGGTCAGGAGGCAGGGAAAGTACTTCGTTCTGGTAACGTGCGGTTACACGTTCGCCTTCAAAGTAACCTTCGTCATCCAAAGGTTCGTTCGCCTGAGCGATAATGTAATTATCTTCTTCATCAGCGGTAAGATAAATAATTTCATCGGTTACGCGCTTGTTTTCTTTATCAACACGGCGGTACGGGGTTTCCATAAAGCCGTATTTGTTAATAACAGCAAAGGTAGAAAGAGAACCGATAAGACCGATGTTCGGACCTTCAGGGGTTTCAATCGGACACATACGGCCATAGTGGGAATGGTGTACGTCGCGGACTTCATAGCCTGCACGTTCACGGCTCAAGCCACCGGGGCCCAGTGCGGAAAGACGGCGTTTATGGGTCAGCTCGGCCAGCGGGTTGTTCTGGTCCATAAACTGGGAGAGCTGGCTGCTGCCAAAGAATTCTTTAATTGCAGCAACAACAGGGCGGATATTAATAAGCGCCTGCGGCGTAATAACATCAACATCCTGAATGGTCATACGTTCTTTTACAACGCGTTCCATACGGGCAAGGCCGATGCGGAACTGATTCTGCAAAAGCTCGCCGACACGGCGTACACGGCGGTTGCCCAAATGGTCGATATCATCGCCGGTGCCAAGGCCGTCCATCAGGTTAAGCAGATAACCGAAGGAAGCCATTACATCTTCAACGGTAATGGTGCGGTGGTCTTCCGGAATATCGGAAGTGCAGATAATTTTCATCGGCTGTTCTTTCAGACGGATGAAAACTTCTTTCAGGCCGGGGCCTGCAAAAATACCGCTTTCTTCAATTTTATCAATAACATCAAGGTCAATCTTGGTGCCTGCTTCAGCAATAATTTCACCGGTAGATACATCAACCAACGGCTGATCCAGCACTTTATCCAGCAGACGGCGGCGCCAGCCGAGTTTTTTGTTCAGCTTATAGCGGCCTACGCTGGCAAGGTCATAACGTTTGTTGTCAAAGAAGGTTGCTTCAATAAGTGCGGAGGCGTTTTCCAGAGTAGGAGGTTCGCCCGGACGCAGCTTTTTGTAAATTTCAATTAAAGCTTCTTCGCGGGTAGTAGTGGTATCCCTTTCAAGCGTTGCAGCAACGGAAGGATGATTATTAAAGAGAGCTAAAATATCTTCATTCTGGGTTAAACCCATGGCGCGCAGCAAAACGGTTGCCGGCAGCTTTCTGGTACGGTCAACACGTGCGTAAATAACGTCATTTAAGTCGGTTTCATATTCAATCCATGCACCACGGTTAGGAATGACTGTTGTACCATACATTTTTTTGCCGCTGGGGTCCATCGTAACAGCGTAATAAACGCCCGGGGAACGTACCAGCTGGCTGACGATTACACGTTCGGCACCGTTGATTACAAAAGTACCGGTTTCCGTCATCAGCGGAAAATCGCCCATGAATACTTTAGATTCTTTAATCTCGCCGGTATCTTTATACAGAAGGCGCACGTTTACATTCAACGGCGCAGAATAGGAAGCATCGCGTTCCTTGCATTCTTCTACTGTATATTTAGGCTCACCGAGAGTAAAGCCTTCAAAGGAAAGTTCTAAATTACCTGTAAAATCTTTAATAGGAGAAATGTCATGGAAAATTTCGCAAAGACCTTCTCGCATGAACCACTCATACGATTTTCTTTGGATGTCAATCAAATGAGGCATTGGCAATACTTCATTGATTCTGGCATAACTGTACCGAGTCCTATTACCTACGGGAACCGGTTTAAACATGTAATCCCTCACCCCTTAATGTATATGTTGTCAGGCAGACTTAAACAAGCGCGTTTTTACCATGACAAAAAAAGCAAGGCTCCAAACAATATTCAGGACCTTGCATGTTGTCTTCGATGAACGCACCTCATCTAAATCCATATAAGCACGGTACGGTGCTCAACCACTGAACCCCCGGTACCGGTTGTCAATACCTGCAATCTACTAATGTTGTAGTATGATATGTTATCATATATTTCGCAATTTGTCAAATAAAATTCATTGTGAATGGTTATACTATTTACAATAAAATTGTTTTTTCTTCCAATTAGAAAAATGATAAGTATGCCCTTCTTCTAAATAAAAATCTGAATATAAAAATGTGATAATATCCATATCGTCAAAAATATCAAAAGGCCATTCGTCCCAATCTTCATATTTTTTCTTTTCGTTCATTTGAATACGTGGCAATATATTTTCCATCAAAAATTGTGATTCTTCCATAATTAAATATAATACTAATTCTTCAACAACACTATGTGCAATAAAACACTCCCCACTTGCAGCTTTATTTCTATAACTAACTACAACCATTTTTAAATAATATATAAAATCATAATCATAAAACATCTTAAACTGCTCTGGCAAACTTCCATCCAGCCAAGATGCATCCAGTTCTCCAATATGAGTACCTTTAGGTTTAGAAGACAAAGCTTCTAAATCTTGTTCAATATTATCTAACAATATATCGCTGCCAATGATAAAAGAAATAGCAGCCTCGTTTCCAAATCTATCAGCTAAATCATTAGACCAAAGTTTGCTTTTTTTATACTCATTAATATCAATATCAAATCCCAATGAATCTTCTTGCAACGGCAAAGTATTCCAATTTAAAGCTTTACAAACGCCAATAATTTTATCTTTTCGAATTGACTCTCCTAATTCATATCTACTCCATGTCTTGGTACCAACTCCAGCTTTTTTCGCAGCTTCCTCAATTGTCAAACTCAATTCATTACGTCTGCCTCTAATTTTATTGCCTAATTCTATACTTCCTTTTAAAATTTTTGTACTCATAGTATCCCTTCTTTCTATTTTTGACCGGTCATCTTTATGTCATTATATCATTTTTTCTAATATCGTATCAAGTCTTTCAAAATATTATATATATTTTAAACATAACAAAACCTCCTTTGATTTTTATACAGCACTTAAACTGTATTTATTGCAACAAAGGAGGATTTCTCATATTTATAAACTTTTTTATTTAATTTTTACAAACAACGTTTTACCATTTCCGGATTATTTATAGCAAGGTCTAAAAGGCGACTCATAAATCCTGTATAACCTTTGCCTGTAGCCTTTGCTTTTTCAAGCGTAGCTGGTGATACACGCAAAGTAATTACAGGACGTCGACGTTCTGCCCTTTGCTTTTTAGCAAGCAGCGCCATTTGTTTTAACTGCTCCGGCGTAAGTTCAGGACACTCTTCATCAGTTACTACCGGACGACTGTCCAGCGCTTCCAATTCTTTTATTTGTTCCGCTGTAAGCGGCGTACCTTCATAAATCATCTTGCGTGTAATTGTCATAATATACCTCCGTTTCTGCCTTCGTGGCTTTTCTCGCTGAAATAATCCTTGTAGCATCGCCTCTGTCCGTATAAACAACAAACAGCACCTTACGAACTAACCCTAGCACGATGAACCTGTCTTCATCTGCGCTGTGTGCTTCGTCAAAATATTCAATACGGTTTATATCCTCAAATACATGCGCTGCTGTCTCAAAACTTATTCCGTGTTTTCTCTTGTTGATTTCGTTTTTCCGATCGTCCCATTCCATAGGGCGTCCACTGATTAAGCTTTTCATATTTTAAGTATAACATTTTGTAATACTATAAGCAATACGCTATTTTATGATTTTAATGCGTAAATCAATTACAATAAAAGCCAAAAATATTACTGCAATCTTAGTTACAGCTTTAATAAAAAACACCTATAATACAGGTAAATAAAATAATCTATATTATAGGTATTTAGGATAAATCCTTCAAGATTTGTTATAGAGCCAAATATGCAAAAAATCCGCTGCAATGCAGCGGATTTTTTATTGCCGTCAAGCAAAATTATTTAATTTCTACGGAAGCGCCAGCTTCTTCAAGTTTAGCTTTGAGAGCTTCAGCGTCAGCTTTGGAGATTTTTTCTTTAACAGCTTTCGGAGCTTCGTCAACGATAGCTTTAGCTTCTTTCAGGCCCAGGCCGGTTACTTCGCGAACAACTTTGATTACGTTGATTTTGCCAGCGCCAGCAGCGGTCAGGATTACGTCGAATTCAGTTTTTTCTTCAGCAGCAGCAGCGCCACCAGCAGCCGGAGCAGCAGCTACAGCAACAGGAGCAGCAGCGGATACGCCGAATTTTTCTTCCAGAGCTTTAACGAGTTCGGAAAGTTCGAGGACGGTCATAGATTCAATAGCTTCAATGATTTGTTCTTTATTCATTATAGTTACCTCCATAAATTAGATGTTTTAATTTTATTGTTAAGTTTTTATGCGATAAGCCTCAGCTTATGCGGATTCTTTTTGTTCGCGGATAGCGTCAAGCGCATATACCACTTTGCGGATAGTACCTTGAAGTACATTGACGAAACCGGAAATCGGAGCATTCATGCTGCCAAGCATTTTGGCAACGAGTACTTCTTTCGGCGGCAGTTCTGCCAGAGCTTTGATAGCTGCATCGTCAATAACTTTACCGTCAAGAACACCTGCTTTAACAACAAGTGCTTTGTTTTCTTTAGCAAAATCGCAAATGATTTTTGCTACGGCAACAGGGTCTTCCGGAGCAACCGCAATAGCGGTGTTCTTTTCGAGAACCGGCTCCAGGCCTTCAATGCCTGCTTCTTGTGCTGCAATACGGAGCAGAGTGTTTTTAACTACAATGTAGGTAACACCGGCTTCGCGCATTTTACGGCGCAATGCAGTATCCTGTGCAACAGTCAAACCGCAGAAGTCTACCAGAACAGTGCATTTAGAGCTGGTAAGAAGTTCTTTAATCTCTGCAACTTTAGCTGCTTTTTCAGGTCTAATTGCCATACATCTGCACCCCCTTCTTTATTTTGATATTTTTTATTAAATCAAAAAGACCTCTCGGCCGCAGCCGGAGGTCGCGAAGGTCTATCTTCAACGTCTCCAACCTCGGCTGGCGCTATGCTTACGCGGCTGTGCCGCACCTGCTGTCTATGGCCCGATTATCTTCTGATTTATAAAATTATTTGTCGCTGTTAGCCTTCAGAACGTCAACTTTAACGCCAGGGCCCATGGTAGTAGAAAGAGTGATGGTTTTCATGTACTGGCCTTTTGCTCCGGAAGGTTTAACTTTTACCAGAGTATCGGCAAGTGCAATGTAGTTAGCCAAAAGCTGTTCGTCGGTAAAGGAAACTTTGCCGATAGGAGCCTGTACATTACCTGCTTTATCGGTGCGGTATTCAATTTTACCGGCTTTAATTTCGTTTACTGCACGGGTTACGTCCATAGTTACGGTACCAACCTTCGGGTTAGGCATTAAACCTTTAGGACCGAGGATTTTACCAAGACGGCCAACCATGCCCATCATGTCAGGGGTTGCTACGCAGACATCAAAATCTGTCCAGCCGCCCTGAATTTTAGCGACATATTCTTCACCGCCAACATAATCTGCGCCTGCTGCTTCAGCTTCTGCAACTTTGGGGCCTTTAGCAAAAACAAGAACAGTTTTGCTTTTGCCGGTGCCGTGCGGAAGAACCATAGCGCCGCGAACCTGCTGGTCAGCGTATTTAGGATTAACACCGAGTTTGAAAGAAACTTCAACGGTGCTGTCAAATTTGGTAACGTTAGTTTTCTTTACTAATTCTATTGCTTCTTTCGGAGAATAGAATTTGTCAGCTTCGATAAGTTTCAAAGCTTCCTGGTACTTTTTGCTTCTTTTTGCCATTAACTTTTCCTCCTATGTGGTAATAACGGTTTTTGGCCTCCCACTTAATTAAGTTAACTAATATTATCAGTCAACTACGGTAATACCCATGCTGCGGGCCGTACCTTCAACCATTCTCATTGCAGCTTCAATATCTGCTGCGTTGAGGTCAGCCATTTTGGTTTCGGCGATTTCGCGGATTTTGTCGCGGCCGAGGGTGGCTACTTTTTTCTTGTTAGGTTCGCCAGATGCTTTTTCCAGACCGGCTGCTTTTTTCAAGAGAACCGGAGCCGGAGGAGTTTTGGTAATGAAAGTAAAGGAACGGTCTTCAAATACGGTGATTTCTACCGGGATAATAAGACCAGCCTGCTGTGCAGTACGTTCATTGAACTCCTTAACGAAAGCCATGATGTTTACACCGGCCTGGCCGAGTGCAGGGCCTACAGGAGGAGCCGGAGTAGCTTTACCAGCCGGTACCTGTAATTTTACCATCTTAACGACTTTTTTCGGCATTTATTACACCTCCTTATTCAGCTTCTTCAACTTGAGTAAAATCAACTTCAACAGGTGTTTCGCGCCCAAACATGTCCACAAGAACCTTCAGCTTGCCGCGTTCTTCATTAATCTCGGAAACGCTGCCAAGGCATCCGGCAAACGGGCCGCTTTTAAGGCGTACAATCTGCTGTAATTGTAAATCAATTTTAGGACGGCTTTCTTCCACGCCCATAGAACGCATAATTTGTTTTACTTCCTCATCTGTAAGAGGAATGGGCTTAGTGCCGGAGCCAACAAAACCGGTTACGCCTGGAGTGTTGCGGACGGCATACCAGCTGCGGTCATTAACAATCATTTCTACCAGTACATAGCCCGGGAAAACTTTGCGCTGCACGCTGCGTTTTTTGCCATCTTTGACTTCTATTTCATTTTCCATAGGTATTACAATATTGAAAACTTCGTTTTCCATACCCAGGGAATGAACTTTGCGTTCCAGATTAGCTTTTACTTTATTTTCGTAACCGGAATAAGTATGTATGACATACCAACGTTTTTCTGATTCCATAGCGGTACCGGGAATATTAATTCCCTTCCTCCTTACTCAAACTTATTGTAAAATCAACTGGAAAAGCCCAGCAAAAATACTGTCAATTACCCAAATCAGAATTGCTGAAAGGACAACGGCAATAAATACAACGATTGTATGGGCAATAAGTTCTCGTCTGGTAGGCCAGGTCACTTTTTTTAGTTCAGATTTTGCTTCCCGCAGAAAGCGCATAATGCCGTTGGTGTCTTTCACACCCGGTAATTCTGGAACGGCCATCTTTTCACATCCTTGCTAAAATACCTAGATAAACTCAAACACAAAGATTATTTGGTTTCTTTATGTAAAGTGTGTTTTTTGCAAAATTTGCAGTACTTGTTGATCTCAATACGGTCCGGATCATTCTTTTTGTTTTTGTTAGTCTGGTAGTTGCGCTGTTTGCATTCAGTGCATGCCAAAGTAATCAAAGTACGCATTCGTTACACCTCTCTTGCTGTCAAAATTGCTGGTCTGAAAATTTCACTAATATAGAGTACCACAGTTAACGGGTTATGTCAACAATGTTTAAAAAAATAATCTAAGACCGGGCTGAAAAGTCCGGCCTTAGATATATGTACCGCTAACAGCGTTTAATTATTTTTCTTCAATTGCAGTAACAACACCAGCGCCAACGGTACGGCCGCCTTCGCGGATTGCAAAACGCAGGC
>ENA-ORUB01000097-ORUB01000097.1-human-gut-metagenome-genome-assembly--contig:-NODE-97-length-110573-cov-4.554987_pt1 | contig 110573 bp, 99 predicted proteins | sample MGYA00241918_ERZ509200 | MGnify/ENA primary metagenome ERZ509200 (study PRJEB26280, sample SAMEA2338853) | human gut metagenome | biome: human gut; feature: human-associated habitat; material: faeces... | reverse complement strand
TTATCGCATAGGGGACGAGCCGTTGGAAAACTGGCGAAAGGTTTTTTATCAAAAATATTCGGCTGTACTTGATTCTTTATATAAAGGCAATGATATGATGGTAGCAGCAGACTCGTTAATCAGGTTTGTAAAACGAGAAAGCGGCTATGTATATTCTGATGAATTAAGCCTGCCTCATCTGGGAGCCCTGTTTTTGCAAAAGAACTGTGTCGGATATTGTCGGGAGAGTTGTGACTTGTCTGTATATGTCCTCCGTTCGGTAGGCATACCTGTTGCCACGGATTTCATTATAAGTGCTCCCGAAGCCCAAGGCGGCCATTCCTGGAATGTCATAAAGGATGGGACCGGAATAATCCCTTTTGAATATGATGAGGGAAAGGTTACTCAAGGATATGATGACAAACGTTTAAAAGGCAAAATATACAGACAATGTTTTGGCAAGCAGAAAAAGGATATAACGGGAATAATGGACAAGCCGGAGGTACCCGCTGTCTTAAAGTCTCCCTACATAAAGGATGTCACCGGTGAATATTTTGGCGAAAACAGTGTGGAAGTAGAAATAGATGAGACTGAATGTGGACAATATGCCTATTTGGGAGTCTTTTCTTTTCCGGGCTGGAAGGCTATAGATATGGCGTTACACCAAAATGGTAAAGCCAATATGAAAAATATAGAGCCTGGTGTCATTTATGTACCTTTGGCTTCTAATCATAATGGAAGTCTGTTTCATACAATAGGATTTCCTTTTTGGCTGACAGATAAAGGATTAAAATATTTCCAGCCTGAGAAAGAAGTAGAAACCGTTGAATTATTCCGAAAATATCCGCTACGAAAATGGACGCGTTTCCATATCAGTGAAATCATAGGAAGCCACTTGGATGTTTCAAATTCTTTGGATTTTCGACAGAGTGAGTTACTCTATATGGTTGCTGACACACCGAGAGTGAATTATAATCAAGTGATATGCCATCCTCAAAAAAAATACAGGTATGTGCGATATCAAGCAGCTGCAGATAAACCTGCACGCATTGCAGAGCTAATGTTATTTCGTTCAGAAGAGGACACGGTAAATCTGCCTTTTAAGATTATAAACGGAAGTGAGCCGTGTAAAGGAAATGAGAAAGAAGTAAAAGAGAATATTTGTGACGGAAACTATCTGACCTATTTCCTTTCAGATGAAAAAGGAGGCTATGTAACTTTAGACCTCGGCAAAGATGAATGGATAAAAAAGATAGTTTATGTGCCACGCAATGATGAGAATTTTATCAGTATGGGACATGAATATGAACTGTTCTACCAAAACGGACCTGACGGCTGGGTGTCTTTAGGCAGGAAAACGGCAACGGAACCCCGGTTGGTTTACAACAATGTTCCCAAAAACGCGCTGCTTTGGCTGCATAACCTATCTGCCGGCAAGGAGGAACAGGTGTTCTATATGCAAAACGGGCAACAAATATTCTTAAACAAATGGTAGGAAAGGTGAAAAGGCTGAAAAAAATAACGGACTGCTTGCTGTCGGTCGCTTTCTATATATGCATATTGATAATAGGATGGCTGGTATTACAAACAACCTGTTTCACGACTTTTACCATCCCGTCTGATTCAATGGCTCCCACCCTGCAGGCAGGCGACCGCATATTGGTGAACAAATGGATAATGGGAGCCCGCATCTTCAATATCTGGGATGCATTGGAAGACAAGGAGGTGAAGATTCACCGGCTGCCGGGAGTCGGAAAGGTTAAGCGCAATGATGTGCTGGTCTTCAATTTCCCTTATCCTGCCAAGCAAGACTCCCTGGCGATGGATGTCATGCTGTATTATGTAAAACGCTGTATCGCCCTGCCGGGAGATACGCTGGAAATAAGGAACGGATTCTATCGGATACGTGGGACAGAGGAAGAATTGGGAAATATAGCCGCCCAAAGACGCATCTCCGGCCTGACGGAAAACAATTTACGGGGAGTGGTCATGGAGAGTTTTCCGTGGAGCAAACGGTTGGGATGGACGATAAAGGAATTCGGTCCCCTGCCTGTCCCGGCAGAAGGGCAGGTGGTATCATTGGATAGCACCTCAATATTATTTTATCAACATATCATAAGGTACGAACAAAAAAAGAAACTTTCATTGAGGGATAAACTTGTTTACTTGGGCGACAGCCTGATAAGGGAATACCGGTTTAGGGAGAACTATTACTTCGTATCGGGCGACAACATGGAAAACTCCCGCGATTCGCGGTATTGGGGACTGCTGCCCGAAAGCTACATAGTGGGAAAGGCAACAAGAATATGGAAATCGGAAGATCCCGCCGACGGACATATCCGTTGGGACAGGGTGTGGAAAGGAATAAAATGAAACATATAAATAAAATAATGGCAAGTGGGATTTGTCTATTTATCACCTGGCTCTTCATCCTTGCCGGTGCGGTAGAAGCGGTATGGGGGCTTGCACAGGTATATGGCTTTACCGCCTCCAACCACTCGCTCTATGCCCTTACCGGCTCTTTCTACAATCCGGGGCCTTACTCCGGTTTCCTTGCCATGACGCTTCCGGTCTGTCTGTATGAATGGCTGAAGCGCAGGAAGGAAAAGAAAACGACGGCCTATTATGTAGCCTTATCCGTGCTGTTACTCCTTATTTGTGTGTTGCCGGCCGGAATGAGCCGCTCGGCATGGATGGCCGGGGCGGTCTCGTCGGCATACATCGCATATATGCATTACCGGAAGGAGATTCACGCCTACATCCGTTGTCACCCGAGACGGACGAAAGTAGGGGCAATTCTGCTGGTATTGCTTGCAGGAGGGATGCTTGCCGGTGTTTACCTGATGAAGAAGGACTCGGCAGACGGAAGGCTGCTGATGTGGAAGGTGTCCGTGCACGCCATAGCCGGACAACCGTGGCGCGGATACGGATGGGACGGCGTCCCCGGTGCCTATGGGCAGGCGCAGGAAGATTATTTCTCGGCGGGCAACTACACGGAAACCGAGGAACGGGTGGCGGGGTCACCCGAATATGTGTTCAATGAATATCTTCAGGTGGCGATGGCATGGGGAGTTCCCGTGCTCCTGATGGCGTTGCTGGTGGTGGGCGGAAGCGGTTATGCCGGGCACAGGCAGAAGGAGTACGGGCTGTGCGGTGCACTGCTGTCTTTGGCCGTGTTCTCCTTTTCTTCCTATCCGTTCCAGTTCCTTCTGTTTGTCGTTGCCCTGGCATTGCTGGTAACAGGGTGCGCAATAAAGACCCTTTCCTCCCGACGCCCATTGGTTTGCATGGCGGGAACCGTGTTCTTATTGTTGTCGGCGGGCTATGGGTGTTACCGGGTGTATCGGTGGAAGGAGGTGCGTGAGACGGCTTCGTCGGCATGGCACCGGAAACAGATGTTTTACCGTTCGGGGGCTTATGAACAGGCGGCGGAAGTCTATGCGGAGATATACGAAGACATGAAATGGAATGCCCGCTATCTGTTTGAATACGGTCATGCCCTGCACAAACTGCACAGAAATGAGGAATCGAATGTGGTTATGAAGGAGGCGTTGAAGGTGAGTGGCGACCCGATGATACTGAACATAATAGGCAAGAACGAGCAGGAGGCGGGTAATTATGCAGAGGCGGAATATTGGCTGATTCGTTCCACTCATCGGCTGCCGGGCAGAATCTATCCTTATTTCCTGTTGGCAAAGCTATATGCGGAACCGGGGTTTTATCAACGGCAAAAACTGGAACAGGCCGCAAGGATGGTAATGGAGAAAGAGCCGAAGGTGCAATCCACGGCCATCAGGCAAATGAGGGAGGAAATAAAGAAATTACTTTGATATTCCTATTTGTACTGAATTGTATAAATGCCTAAAAAAGAAAATTTAACAAAAAAAGAAGAGGGAAAATGAGTTTTATTCAAATATAATATTTTTATTTGTCTTTTAAACAAGAATAACATGACTATGAAATTACACATATTGGCTTATGGGCTGGTGCTGGCCACTACAGTGGCAGCTTGTTCTGATGAAAAAAAAGATTCTAAGGAAAAAGAAGGTGTGGAAACTGTATTGCCCTCATTGCCCAATGAGGTGACGGTGGTGCCGCTGGAAAAACGAGTATTCAATCATGAACTGATCAGTAATGGGAAGGTTACGGCAAAGGATTATGCCGACTTGTATTTTCGCACTGCAGAAGTAGTGGCCCATGTTTGGGTGAAAAATGGAGATGTGGTGCGTAAAGGGCAGAAAATAGCAGAACTTGATTTGTTTAAGTTGAATAATACGTTGGCACAGCAGAAAAATGGATTGGCCCAGTCCACACTGGAGATGCAGGATGTATTGATAGGACAGGGGTATGCACCCGATAATTTGAAAGCTGTGCCGGCCGATGTATTGGAATTGGCAAAAGTAAAAAGTGGTTATGAGCAAAGTAAAGCCCAATATGAGTCTGCCAAATATGATGTGGAACAAGCTACACTGGTGGCACCTTTCGATGGTGTTGTTGCCAATCTCTTCGAAAAAGAACATAACATTCCAAAAACGTCAGAAGCTTTTTGCCGGGTAATTAACGCCGGTACGATGGAAGTTGATTTCACTGTGCTTGAAAGTGAGTTGCCTCTGATTAAGGTAGGGGATAAAGTGGAAGTGACTCCTTATGCTTCCGCTGCCGGTGTACGTCAGGGAAATATCAGTGAAATCAATCCGCTGGTGGATGAAAATGGTATGGTGCGTGTAAAGGCGCGGGTGAATGGAGGCAATAAACTTTTTGACGGGATGAATGTCAGAGTCAGTGTGAAGCGTTCGGTAGGAGAGCAGTTGGTGATTCCTAAAACGGCTGTTGTTCTGCGTTCGGGCAAGCAGGTGGTATTTACGCTGAAAGACGGTAAGGCTATGTGGAATTATGTGCATACAGGGCTGGAAAATATGGAAGAGTATACCATCACAGACGGTCTGGAGGAAGGAATGGAAGTGATAGTCACCGGTAATGTAAATTTGGCTCATGAAGCTCCTGTCAAGGTAATTAAGAATTGAGAATTGTCATTCTGAATGAATTGAAGAATCTGAAAAGAATTAGCAAATGGTAAAGTTCTTATTACAACGCCCTATAGCCGTGCTGATGGCGTTCACTGCCTGTTTTATTATCGGGCTGGTGACGTATTTCTCATTGCCGGTGTCTTTGTTGCCTGACATCGCTATTCCCCAAATTACCATTCAGGTGTCGGGAGAAAACTCTTCGGCGCGTGAGTTGGAGAATACAGTCGTTACACCGGTGCGCAGACAATTATTGCAGGTAGCGGGATTGAGAGAAATAAAAAGTGAGACTCGTGACGGTGCAGGTGTTATCCGCATGGAGTTCGAGTTTGGTGTCAATACGGATTTGGCGTTTATAGAGGTCAATGAAAAGATTGATGCTGCCATGAACAGCCTGCCCAAAGAGGTGGCGCGTCCTAAAGCAATAAAGGCAAGTGCAACGGATATTCCGGTTTTCTATCTGAACATGACACTGAAGAATGACCGGCCTTATGAGGGCACGAATGAGCAACAGTTTCTGGATATGTGCGAACTGGCGGAAAATGTGGTCAAACGCCGCATCGAACAGTTGCCTGAGGTAGCAATGGCTGATATTACCGGTGTCCCCGGAAAATTACTTCAGATAGTTCCCGATAAAGATAAACTGGCCATGACGGGTATCACGGTGGAGGATATCGAGAATGCATTGGCTTCCAATAATGTGGAGCCGGGAAGTATGTTGGTAAGGGATGGGTATTATGAATATAATATCCGTATTGCTACGTTGCTCCGTACCACCGAAGATGTGAAGAATATATATATCCGTAAGGGAGACCGTATTTTGCAATTGAAGGAACTTTGCAAAGTGGATGTCGTATCACAAAAAGAAAGCGGGCTATCCGTTGCCGGAGGTAAAAAAGCGGTTACTCTGGCTATCATAAAGCAGAGTGACGAGAATATGGATGAAATGAAGGAGAAGTTGAAAGAAACGACTGATTATTTTGCTTCTCTTTATCCTGATATTGAGTTCAGTATAAGCCGTAACCAGACGGAATTGTTGGATTATACCATTTCCAATTTGCAACAGAATTTGTCTTTAGGATTCTTGTTTATTTTCATTGTTGCCATATTGTTCTTGGGAGATATCCGCTCGCCGTTGGTTATCGGTATCAGTATGGTGACCTCTATTGTCATTACTTTTTTCTTTTTCTATTTCTGCCATGTTTCATTGAATGTTATCTCATTGTCGGGCTTGATTTTGGCTGTGGGTATGATGATTGACAGCTCTATCATTGTGACGGAGAATATTTCTCAATATCGGGAGCGGGGATATTCATTGAGGCGGTCATGTGCTGTGGGAACTACGGAAATGATTACTCCGATGTTGAGTTCGTCACTGACTACCATTGCTGTCTTCCTGCCGTTGATATTTATGAGCGGGATTGCAGGTGCTATCTTTATGGACCAGGCTTTCTCCATCACAGTGGGATTGATGATTTCGTATGTCACCGGTATTATGCTTTTACCTGTGCTTTATCTGTTATTCTATAGATTAGGCATACGGAGCAAAAGCTTCTTGTCCAAGAGATTTGATAATCTGTTGAAAAACGAATGGCTGGAGGGTTTTTATGATAAAGGTATCGATTGGGTGTTTTCTCATAAGAAAATTAGTCTGTTGGGCACTTTGGCCACTTTGCCTGTTTGTGTGTTCTTCTTTTATTTTATGGAAAAGGAAAGGATGCCGGAGATAGACCAGAACGAACTGATAATGCGTATCGAATGGAATGAAAATATTCACGTGGACGAGAATAATCGGCGGGTGGATGAGCTGATGAAACTGACAGATGATAAGGTGACTGAACATACGGCTTATGTGGGTATGCAGGATTACATATTGAATGGAGGAAGTGAGTTGTCTTCAACCGAAGCGGAACTTTATTTTAAGACCGGGACACCCACAGAGATACTTCCATTGCAGGATTTGTTGACGAAGGAAGTGGAAGAGAAATATCCTTTGGCTGTGATATCTTTTTCTCCTCCCGAAACTATTTTTGAGAAGTTGTTTGTGACAGGGGAGGCAGATATCGTGGCAGAGCTTCATGCTGCCAATAAATCAAAAGCTCCCGAAGCCGAGCAATTACAGCAGTTGGAAAAGAACGTTATTCAGGCAACGGGAATGACTCCGACGGGTATTGCTTTCCGTAATCAGTTGAATTTGGTGGTGAACCGGGAAAAGTTGCTGTTGTATAACATTGCTTACGAGGAACTGACCAGGGTGTTGCGCACTGCTTTTAAAGAAAACAAAGTGTCTACCTTGCGTTCTTACCAGCAATATTTGCCTATCGGCATTGCCGGAGAAGAAAAAAGCGTGAACCGTATTCTGAATGAAACTTTGGTTCAAACTCAGCCTGATAAGAACAGACAGGTGAATTATATTCCGCTGAGTGAGCTGGTATCGATTGTTCCGGCTGAGGATTTGAAGAGTATTACGGCCGGTAAGAACGGAGAGTATATTCCGTTGAGCTTTTATGATGTTGAAAACCCTACACGACTTATGAAGGAAGTGAAGGAAACGGTTAAAGAAAAGAATGAGTGGGAAGTGGATTTCTCAGGCAGTTTCTTTTCGAATGAAAAGATGATGGGAGAACTGACTGTTATTCTGTTTGTGTCGCTTTTGTTGATGTACTTTATCTTGTGTGCACAGTTCGAGAGTTTCTTGCAGCCGCTCATCGTGCTGTTGGAGATACCGGTAGATACAGCTTTTGCATTGATTACCTTATGGGTGTTTGGACATACGCTGAATTTGATGTCGGCTATCGGTATTATTGTAACTTGCGGTATTGTGGTGAATGACTCTATTCTGAAACTGGATACTATTAACGAGTTGCGTAAAACCGGAATACCTTTGGTTGAGGCTATCCATATTGCCGGTAAGAGACGTTTGAGAGCTATTATCATGACGTCGTTGACTACTATTTTTGCAATGGTGCCATTGTTGTTTACTTCGGATATGGGATCGGAATTGCAAAAGCCATTGTCTATTGCCATGATTGGCTCGATGGTAGTGGGAACATTGGTCAGTTTGTTCATTATTCCTTTGATATATTGGTTTATTTATAGAAAACATGATAAAAATGAAGTACGTTAGTATATGGATCATAGGCTGTCTTTTATCGGTTGGCGTAAAGGCACAGCAGACGGTGAAATTGGATTTGCAGCATACGATAGAGATTGCGAATGACAGTTCGTTGTCGGCATTCAGATATCAAAATATGTATTTATCGGGTTATTGGGAATTCAGAACCTATAAAGCAAATCGCCTTCCCAGTTTGACACTCGACCTGACTCCGGCAAAGTATTACCGGTATATCACTCAGCGTTATGACTCTAATGAGGATATGGACGTATATCGTGAACAGCAGATGTTCAGTGCCGGTGGCGGACTGAGCATCAGGCAGAATCTGGATTGGACAGGCGGTACTTTCTATATAGATTCGCAACTTGACTTTATGCGCAACTTCGGTGATACGAAATCTACCCAATATTCCAGTGTGCCTATCCGGGTGGGCTATCAGCAGAGCTTGTTGGGGTATAATGCATTTCGTTGGGACCGTAAGATTGAACCGCTGAAATATGAAAAGGTAAAGAAACAATTCATTTATAATACGGAGACCGTGTCAGAGGAGGCTGTCACTTACTTCTTTGCATTGGCAATGGCTCAAGCCGACTATCAATTGGCTAAAGAGAATGTGTCTTCCAGTGATACCTTGTATAGTATCGGACTGCAACGCCATAAAATAGCAGCCATTTCACGTGCGGATTTATTGACCCTTGAATTGGATAAAGTGAATGCGCATAACACTTTGGAAAATGCACAGATAGCGCTGAAACGTGCTATGTTCTCATTGGCTTCTTTTCTGAATCTGGATAAGAATACGACTATCGAATTGTCTTTACCCGGTCGCCCCGCCGCCATGGAGATTCCGGTAGATGTGGCTCTGGCTAAAGCAAAAGAGAACAATCCGTCTTTCTTGGAGCAACGCCAGAATATTTTGGAAGCAGAACAGAATGTGAATAAGACCAAGGTGGAATCTCGTTTTAATGCCAGCCTGAATGCCAGTGTCGGATTCAATCAGGTAGCAGATAAGTTCGGAGATGCCTACCGCCACCCTTTGCAACAGGATTTGGTGTCGGTGAGTGTTTCTATTCCATTGGTGGACTGGGGAGTAAGAAAAGGAAAATACAATATGGCAAAGAATAACCTGAATGTGGTAAAGATTGCCGCACGTCAGGAAGAGCTTAGTGTGGAAGAAGAGGTGATAATGACCGTAAGTGATTTCAATATCCAGCAGCGCCTGATTGCCAGTGCCGAAGAAGCATTGGACTTGGCGGTGATGGCGTATGAACAGACACGCCAACGCTTCATTATCGGCAAAGCGGATGTAAACAGTCTGACTCTTTCATTAAATCGCCAACAAGAAGCACAGAAGAATTATATTTCGGCTTTACAGAATTATTGGTTGAATTATTATAAGATACGGAAACTGACATTGCACGATTTTGCTTCGGGATTTTCATTATCTGATAAGTTTGATTTTAATGTAGGTATGTATCGATGAGCAACTCTCGTACTTTATCTTCGTTTACGCTGATAGTCACTTTTGTCTGTTTGGCGTTGATAGGTTTGGCTTTGGTTCCGTTATTGCCGGTCAAACTGGCACCGTCGCGTGTTTTGCCGGGGCTCACTATTTCATTTAGAATGCCGGGTAATTCATCGCGGGTGATAGAGGCTGAGGTGACCAGCAAACTGGAATCGATGCTGGCAAGGGTAAACGGAATAAAAAATGTAATATCTACTTCTGATAATGGAGGAGGAAGTATAACGCTGGAACTGGATAAGCATGCGGATATTGATGCTGCCCGTTTTGAAGTGTCAACCATTATCCGCCAAACGTGGGCGCAGTTGCCTGACGGAGTCAGCTATCCTCAGATTAGTACCCGCCGTTCGGATGATAAAGCATCGAGGCCATTTATGACATATACTCTCAATGCGCCCTCTAATCCTATCTTGATTCAAAACTATGCCGAAGAGAACATAAAACCGGTGCTGGGACAATTGGCGGGTGTATATAAAGTAGAATTGAATGGGGCTACTCCGATGGAGTGGCAATTGGAATATGACAGTGAACAGTTGTCTCGCTTGGGAATAACACTGGGAGACGTGCAGGTTGCCATCAACCGCCATTACGAGAAAGAATTTCTGGGTATTTGTTCTATAGAGAAGGGGCCGGATGATAAGGACTGGATTCGGGTGGTGCGCACTGCTACAGGCAAGGAAACGGAGTTTGAGCCCGATGCCATCAAACTGGAGACAGGAGATGGAACGGTGGTCACATTGGATAAGTTGATAAAAGTAAAGCATGTGGAAGAACAGCCACAGAGCTATTACCGCATCAACGGACTGAATTCTATCTATCTTTATATTACGGCTGAGGAAACGGCAAATCAGCTGGAACTGAGCCGTCAGGTAAAAGACCGTATGGCGGAATTGCAGGCAAAGATGCCGGCCGGATATGAGGTACATATCGGTTATGATGCCACGGAGTATATTCAAAAGGAATTGGATAAAATTTATTTCCGTACCGGACTGACTGTGCTGATTTTATTGCTGTTTGTTGCATTGATTACCCGCAATTTGCGTTATCTGTTTCTGATAGTAACCAGCTTGACTATCAACATAGCCGTAGCTGCTATTTTCTATTATATCTTCGGACTGGAAATGCAGCTTTATTCTTTGGCCGGTATTACCATTTCTCTCAACTTGGTGATAGACAATACTATTGTCATGACCGATCATATTTTGCATCGTAGGAATCTGAAAGCATTTGTCTCTGTGCTGGCTGCTACTTTAACTACCATCGGAGCATTGGTTATTATTTTCTTCCTTGATGAAAAGATTCGGTTGAACTTGCAGGATTTTGCGGCTGTGGTAATTATAAATCTGGCTGTTTCATTGTTTGTAGCCTTGTTCTTTGTTCCTTCCATGATTGACAAGATTAAGTTGGAGAAGAAAAAGACGAAGAAGCACAGACGCACTTGGATGAAGCGTTTTGCGGTTTATTTTACTCGCTTCTATCAGGGATTTATTTATTACTTGTGCCGCTTTAGGGTGCCGGCCTGTATTTTATTGGTATTGGGCTTTGGCCTGCCTGTCTTTATGTTGCCCGATAAGATGGAAGGGGAGGGGACATTTGCGGAATATTATAATAAGGTATTCGGCAACTCCACTTATAAAGAGAAAGTAAAACCGATAGTCGACAAGGCATTGGGAGGCAGTTTGCGTCTGTTTGTCGAGAAAGTATACGAAGGCAGTTACTTTAATCGTGACGAGGGAGAAGTGGTATTGTATGTAAATGCCAATCTGCCTAACGGAAGTACATTGGAGCAAATGAATGCATTGGTCAAGAAGATGGAAACTTACTTGAGCGATTTTAAGGAAATCAGGCAGTTCCAGACAGCTATATATAGCGCACGGCAGGCAAACTTACAGATTTACTTTACGAAAGAAGTGGAACACAGTGGCTTCCCTTATACATTGAAGTCTAATATTATCAGTAAAGCTTTGACGCTGGGAGGAGGAAGCTGGGGAGTATATGGTTTGCAAGACCAGGGCTTCAACAATGATGTGCGCGAGAGTGCCGGAAGTTTCCGGGTGAAGATGTATGGTTATAATTATGATGAGTTGGCTTATTGGGGAGACCGTTTGAAAGAGAAACTTTTGGAGCATCGTCGAATAAAAGAGGTGATTATCAATTCTGAATTCTCATGGTGGAAGGATGATTACAGCGAATTCTACCTTGACTTGAACAGGGAAAGGATGGCCAAGGAGAATATTACGGCTACACAGTTATTCAATGCTTTGGGACCTGTGTTCGGGCGTGATATTTATTGCGGAAGTGTTTTGTTTGAAAATCAGGCTGAATGGTTGAAGCTGTCTTCCATGCAAGGGCAGCAATATGATGTGTGGGGGCTGGTAAATGTTCCTTTGATGATAAACGGACACTCTTATAAATTAGCTGATTTTGCAACGGTAGAGAAAGGACAGTCTCCGCAGAAGGTGGCAAAAGAAAATCAGCAGTATCGTTTGTGTCTGCAATATGAGTATATAGGTTCTTCCGAGCAGGGAAGAAAGTTGTTGAAGAAGGATTTGGAAGCCTTTAATAAGATATTGCCGATGGGATATACGGCAGAGGATGAGCAGGAACGGTGGTCATGGGGGAAGAAGGACAATGCACAATATGCATTGCTCTTGATTGTGATTGCAATCATTTTCTTTACCACCGGCATTTTGTTTAATTCGCTCAAACAACCGTTGGCTATTATTTTTGTGATTCCTATTTCGTATATTGGTGTGTTCTTGACTTTCTATCTTTTTGGCTTAAACTTCGACCAGGGTGGTTTTGCATCTTTCGTATTGTTATGCGGTATAACGGTGAATGCAAGTATTTATATATTGAATGAGTATAACTCCATCCGCAAACGTTATCCGCTGCTTTCGGACGTGCAAGCGTATACTAAAGCATGGAATTCAAAGATTATTCCTATTTTCCTGACTGTTGTGTCTACTATTTTGGGATTTATTCCTTTCATGATAGGTCAGGGAAAAGAGGCCTTTTGGTTTCCGTTAGCAGCCGGAACGATTGGAGGATTGATTGCTTCTATATTGGGCATTTTCATGTTTTTGCCTATATTCTCTTTGAAGAAACAGAAAAAAAGAATGAAGTCTGAATAAAATGAAGAAATAAAAATAATATTGTATGGTTGTTGCAATTCATTACTTATTGTAGAATAAGAGACGTAATGCCTTCTTCTTATATTTAGTGTTAATAAATTTTACCCATTTCAAACACATACGTCTGCACGGAACTATACATACGTTCGCATGGGGCTACACATACGTATGTGTAGGGCTATACATACGTATGCATGGAGTTATGCATACGTCCGTGTGGCACAACGAATCGGAAAGAAGATTAGTATGAAATTATTTGGTGGTATTATCGGGTAGTTGTAATATTGTATGCGTTTAAGCTTATTATAAAAAAACAAAAGTTATGTATATGGTAGAGAAGAGCGGCAAGTTGTTATGTCGTATAGTTCTTATTATGTTGTTGTTCGTCCTGTGTTTTTGTGCATCTTGTGGTCATAAAGAGGCAAGATATGCATTGGATATGGCAGAAAAACGAATGTGGGATGAACCGGATTCTGCTTTAAAAGTATTGGAGTCTATCGTTATGCCGGAAGATTTGGAGGGAAAAGAGCTGGCAGATTATGCATTGTTGTTGACACAAGCGCAATATCGTTCCAATATTGTCGCTACTTCGGATTCATTGATTAATATCGCTGTCGGGTATTATCAGGATAAAGATGTGGAAAAAAGAACGGCCTCATTATTATATAAAGGAGGAGTATTAAAAGATATGGGTAAAGATGAAGAGGCTATGTTGGTCTATAAAGAAGCGGAAAGTTATATTCCAAGAATAAAAGATAATAGGATTGTGACATTAATTTACATGGGATTGGGGTATTTGAATCAAAAGAATAGAAACTATGCTTTATCAATCGATTATTTTAAGAAGTCTGTAGCGGTTAACATTGTTCCAAAGCAGGTATTGTCATGGAAAGTAAGCAGTATAATGAATCTTGCTAATATATCATATTATTGGGGAAATAGAGATGATGCTGATTTGTATTATTCTCAATTATTGGATATGGTACCTTTGGTCGATTCTATGCTTCAGACAAAAATATATTATAATTATGGAATCTATAAAAGTAAGGAAAAAGAATGGGCGGAAGCTGAGAAGTATGTGCGTAAGGCGTTAGATAATGCGTCGGGAGACGTATCATATAGAGCTATGCTTTTATTAGCCAATTTATATAGCCGGACAGGACGTGACGGGGAAGTTGATAGCTTGTGTCAGTATGCGTTAAAAACATCGGAGCCGGCAGTAAAGGCTCGCATTTATTATTTCTTGTATGAGGAAAATGTGGCAAGAAAGGAATACGAAGATGCTGTTACCTATTTATCGCATTATGTATTATTGTCGGATACTTTGCGTTCTCAAATAAATCGGTCTGAATATTTGGAAATACAAAAGAAATATGATCAAGTAGTATTATTGAATAAGAATGTAGAGATACATAATCATTGGTATCTTACTATTATAATATCGACCGTTATAATTGTTGCTCTGATTGGAATACATTATTTGGTGTTGTCTATAAATAGAAAGAAAAAAGAAAAGTTATTATTGAAAAGCAAACAGGAAAAAGTGGAGCTGCAAGAAAAGATTGATGCCTGTCAAACTAAGATAGCGGAGGATGAAACGATGCACAATGAGGAAAAAGAAAAATTGCAGATGCAGATCACTCAATTGGAAGCGGAAAAAGAGCAAAAAGATATTAGTATTCGTCGGTTGGAAATCATTTGCAAATCGAAAGATAAGGATATTCCGTTGGAGTATATTGAAGCTTTGGAAATGATAATGAAACTGAAGTCTAAAGAACAGGCTTCCTATAATCCGGCAGTGGATAGGGAGAAATTGCATATTTGGTTGGATTTGGTTTATGATGATTTTGCCGGCCGTTTGCTGGAAAAGTATCAGTTGACCGGGCGGGAAAGGGATGTGTGTTATTTGAAAGCTTTGGATTTTTCCGATGATGAAATCTCTGAATTATTAAAGATACAATTGCGTTCGGAAGAACGATGGATTTATCGTATATGTGAGAAATTCGGGTTTCCCAAAGGTAGTAAAGATGATTTCGCTGCTTATATTGCAGATTTTAAGAAAAGAAGATAGGTGTTTTATTCAGGTTTTGTCGCAAAAAAGAGTGCTGCATTGAAATATAATGCTGATAATCAGTGAAAGTAAATGTCGCAAATCAGTTGGACGATTGTTTGGATTATTGTGGGGCTCTTTCTAAATTCGCAATGTAATAAAAACATTTGTTATGAAAAACGTATTGATAACTATCTTTTTTATCTTGTCTTTTGCACCTATGTTTGCGCAAACAGTTCCTGAAAAGGAAATTGATTTTGAGGGAAGTTTTATTATGGACGATGCCAGATCTGCTTCTCTGCCGATAGAGGCTTATCTTCAAGATACACAAGTTGTCATTACTTTTTATGTGGACCTTTCCGATGCCACGGTGACGATTGCATCAGAAGAAAATAATCAGGAAATGGAAGAACGTACTATTTCATTTATTGATTCCGCTCCGGAGGTTTTTAATATAAGTGGTTACTCAAAAGGTACTTATATTATAACTATAACGACACCGCGAGGTACGTATTTAAGTGGCTTATTCAGAATTGAATAACCACAAAGTGAAGCATGTAAGCTCATCATTACTTCTCTTCATGTTTTTCTGTCTTCTTTTTACTTGTAAAGAGGCTGAAAAGGGGAAGAATACACGTTTGGTTAAAGTGTGGGAAGGGAAAGCATCGGCTTTCCCTTCCTGTTTTATTTGTACTATTCAGGAGATTGATGCCATACATTTATGGAAAAAGTAGAAAGAAATCTCAATTTTATAAAGAGGAATAAAATAAAATGTTTTATTTTGCAGGTCAATAAACATTCTAATACTTACATATCATGTTAACTCAAATTATCAATGGTAAGATATTTACCCCGCAGGGTTGGCTGGACGAAGGTTCGGTGTTGATGCGGGATAATAAAATACTGGAAGTTACCAACTGTGATTTAGCGCTGATTGGCGCCAATCTGATTGATGCCAAAGGCATGTATATTGTCCCCGGATTTGTATGTATGCACGCTCATGGGGGCGGTGGTCATGATTTTACAGAGTGTACGGAAGAGGCATTCCGCACAGCTGTCAAAGCACATCAGAGACACGGTGCCACCAGTATTTTCCCGACATTGTCATCTTCTCCTTTTTCAGAGATTCGTAAAGCTGTAAGTATATGCGAAAAGCTGATGAAAGAAAAAGACAGTCCGGTATTGGGACTTCATGTGGAAGGACCTTACCTGAATCCTAAGATGGCAGGTGGGCAGTTTTCCGGTAAGGTGAAAAATCCGGATAAAGAAGAATATACTTCATTGTTGGATGAAACAAATTGTATCAAGCGCTGGGATTCATCTCCTGAGTTGCCGGGTGCTTTGGAATTTGCCGGCTACCTGAGATCCAAAGGGATAGTGGCTGCCATTTCTCATACCGAAGCCGAATATGACGGTATCAAAGCTGCTTATGAAGCCGGATATACTCATGCGGCTCATTTTTACAATGCAATGCCGGGATTTCATAAACGCCGTGAATATAAGTATGAAGGAACGGTGGAAAGTGTCTATCTGACAGATGGAATGACTATCGAACTTATTGCTGACGGAATTCATTTACCATCTACTATCTTGCGGTTGGCTTATAAGCTGAAAGGAGTGAGCCATACCTGCCTGGTAACCGATGCGCTGGCTTATGCTGCTGCCGAAGGAGTTGAAATAACTGACCCGAATGTGATTATTGAGGATGGTGTATGCAAGATGGCAGACCGTTCTTCGCTTGCCGGAAGTATTGCTACAATGGATGTATTGGTACGTACGATGGTCAAAGCAGGCATTCCTTTGGGTGATGCCATCAATATGGTTTCGGAAACACCGGCACGCATCATGGGAGTAGATGATAGAAAGGGAACATTGCAAAAAGACAAAGATGCCGATTTGTTGGTTCTAGACCGTGATTTGAATATCCGTGCTGCATGGGCAATGGGCAATTTGATAGAAGGAACGAATACATTGTTCTGAATATACTTTTTAAATACTTTAGGGAAGATGTCTAAACAGTTCGAAGTAATTGTTTAGGCATCTTTTTTAGTTTTAGTAGTCATAATCAATGGGAAAATTACTACATTTGCAATTTGTAGAATTGAAAACTCAAACAATAAAATCGATATGAACGAAGCGATTAGACAAGACGTGAAGAAAGCCTGTGAGGTAATGCAGAAAGGCGGGATAATTCTTTATCCTACGGATACCATCTGGGGAATAGGTTGCGATGCAACCAATGCAGAAGCTGTGAAGCGTGTGTATGATATCAAGAAACGAGCAGACAGCAAGGCAATGCTGGTACTGGTAGACAGTTCGGTGAAAGTCGATTTTTATGTACGGGATGTACCGGCAGTTGCGTGGGATTTGATAGATTATGCTACCAAACCGCTGACTATTATCTATGACGGTGCTCGTAATTTGGCCGAAAATCTGTTGGCGGAAGATGGCAGCGTTGGCATTCGTGTAACAGGTGAGGCGTTCTCAAAAGAGCTTTGTTTCCGTTTTCGCAAAGCAATCGTATCTACTTCCGCAAACATCAGCGGTCAGCCTTCACCTGCTAATTTCAGTGAAATAAGCGAGGAAATAAAACAAGCGGTAGACTATATTGTCGGTTATAGGCAAGATGAAGTCGGACATCCGAAACCTTCCGGTATTATTAAGTTGGGTAAAGGAGGAGAAGTGAAGATTATAAGAGAATAAGAAAGAGAGAATGGATGCTTTAATAGAAGATAAGAAGAGCTTATTGCAGCGCTTTATTCTGTGGCGCGAAAAAAGGATAAAGGAAAAACATTTCATTCTGATACTGAGCTTTCTGGTAGGTATTTTTACTGCACTGGCAGCATGGTTCCTGAAGTTTTTGGTAGAATGGATTAAGGAATTCCTGACAGAGAATTTTGACTCAACAGGGGTGAACTGGTTATATTTGGTGTATCCTGTGGTGGGTATCTTTTTGACAGGCTTATTCATACGTCATATTGTGAAGGATGATATCAGTCATGGTGTGACAAAGATTCTTTATGCTATTTCGCGGCGTCAGAGCCGTATCAAACGGCATAATACCTGGTCATCGGTGATTGCGAGTGCCATTACTATCGGTTTTGGTGGCTCGGTGGGAGCTGAGGCGCCTATCGTGCTGACCGGTTCTGCTATCGGTTCTAATTTGGGCAGTGCCTTTAAGATGGAACATAAGACACTGATGCTTTTGGTGGGATGTGGTGCAGCGGGAGCAGTGGCAGGTATTTTCAAAGCTCCTATTGCCGGATTGGTATTTACTTTGGAAGTTTTGATGATAGACCTGACGATGGCTTCTCTTTTGCCATTGCTGGTGTCGTGTGTGACGGCTGCTACGGTTTCTTATATTCTCACCGGTTCGGAGGCTATGTTCAAATTTCACATGGATGAGCCGTTTTTGATGGAGCGTATCCCATCGGCTATCTTGTTGGGGATTGCTTGCGGATTGGTCTCTTTGTATTTTACCCGTGCTATGAATTCTGTAGAAAATGTATTTCGTCGTTATAATAATCCGTATGTGAAGTTGACCATTGGCGGCATCATGCTGAGTGTTTTGATTTTCCTCTTTCCGCCTCTTTACGGTGAAGGGTACGATACGATAAATTTATTGCTCAATGGGGTATCCAATCAGGATTGGGATACGGTGATGAACAACTCTATCTTCTATGGATATGGCGGTTTGCTGCTTGTTTATCTGGCATTGATTGTGTTATTTAAGGTCTTTGCATCCAGTGCCACCAATGGCGGTGGCGGTTGTGGCGGTATCTTTGCACCCAGTTTGTTTTTAGGGTGTATCACCGGATTTATCTTTGCCCATTTTTGTAACGAATTTCATCTCGGTCCGTATATTCCTGAAAAGAATTTCGCCTTATTGGGAATGGCGGGATTGATGTCGGGGGTGATGCATGCACCTTTGACAGGTATCTTCCTTATTGCGGAACTGACCGGAGGCTATGACTTGTTTTTGCCTTTGATGATGGTGTCTGTCAGCTCTTACCTCACTATCATGGTGTTTGAACCGCATAGCATTTACTCCATGCGCTTGGCTAAAAAAGGAGAATTGTTGACTCATCATAAGGACAAGGCGGTATTGACCTTGATGAATATCGAAAGCGTGGTGGAAACCGACTTTGAGAAAGTTCGTCCCGATATGGATTTGGGCGAAATGGTAAAAGTCATTTCCCAGGCAAAACGTAATTTATTTCCTGTTGTGGATGTGAATGGAGAGTTACTGGGCATTGTGGCATTGGACGATATCAGGAACATTATGTTCCGTCAGGAGCTGTATCATCGTTTCAAAGTGGAAAAGTTTATGGTGTCGCCTGCCGCCAGAATTTATGTCAACGATTCGATGGAAGAGGTTATGAGGAAGTTTGATGATACGAAAGCTTGGAATCTTCCTGTGATAGATGAGCTCGGCAAATATAAGGGATTTGTTTCCAAGTCGAAGATATTCAACTCATACCGTCAGGTATTGGTAGATTTTTCAGCAGATTAATAGTTATAAGTATGGAAAAGAAAGATTTGAGAATTGTATATATGGGTACTCCTGATTTTGCGGTAGAGAGTCTCAAATGTCTGGTTGAAGGAGGTTATAATGTAGTAGGTGTGATAACGATGCCCGACAAACCGATGGGGCGTCATGGAAGTGTGTTGCAGCCCAGTCCTGTAAAGCAGTATGCTGTGTCGCAGGGATTGCGCGTGCTTCAACCGGAAAGATTGAAAGATGAATCTTTTGTTGAAGAGCTTCGTTCTTTGCAGGCGGATTTACAGATTGTGGTGGCATTTCGAATGTTACCCGAAGTGGTTTGGAATATGCCTCGCCTGGGAACGTTCAATCTTCATGCCTCTTTGTTGCCTCAGTACAGAGGAGCAGCCCCCATCAATTGGGCAGTCATCAATGGAGATACAGAAACGGGTATCACCACCTTCTTTTTGAAGCATGAAATTGATACCGGAGAAATCATACAGCAGGTGCGTGTGCCTATTGCCGATACAGACAATGTGGGAATTGTGCACGATAAACTGATGATGTTGGGAGGAGAGCTGGTGCTTGAAACGGTAGATGCTATTTTGGCCGGTACGGTGAAGCCTGTTCCGCAGGAAAAACTGATTCAGTCGGAAGCAGAATTGCGTCCGGCTCCTAAGATTTTTAAGGAAACGTGTCGCATTGACTGGAATAAGGGAGTGAAACAGATTTATGATTTTATTCGCGGCTTATCTCCCTATCCGGCTGCATGGACAGAATTGTATATGGGGGGAGCCGGTAAGCAGATGATGAAGATTTATGAGGCTGAGAAAATCTTCTGTCAGCATGATATGCAGATAGGGGAGATTCGTACAGATTTAAAGACTGACTTCCGGATAGCGGTAAAAGATGGTTTCATTAATATATTGTCTTTGCAGCTGGCAGGAAAGAAACGTATGCATGTTGCGGATTTCTTGAGAGGTTATAGGACAGCTAATGATAACCGTGTAGAGTAATCACACAAAGAACAGATACAAAGTAAAAAGGCGCAGCCGGTGAATGCCGTCCTGCGCCTTTCGTTATAATAAATGAGACATTATATTATAACGGTCGTTTAGTTTTTGGGTTGAGTTATGGTTTAGATATTGAAATTCATGCTTTTTCTGTTATTGTTCATCGTGACTTCTACGATATCGGTTTCATTTTTAATTGTTTTTGTTTTTATCTTAAATCCTTTCAATGTACCTTCTTTAAATCCCGGCATATTTTCCAATGTAAATGAGACATGACCACTGTTGGCATTGAGTTGCAGGTCATCGGCCGCATCATGACGCAACTCGGCACTTAAATATCCGCGTGCGTCCGGCTGGGCATCTTTCGCTATGAGTAAGCTGATAGAATGTGGTATAAGATGGTTCCCTCCGTTTAAAAAGGTGTAGCGTAAGTTGAGATGCGCTTTGCTTATACTTTGCCCGCTAATCTCAATCGGGTCTGTGCCATAGTCTTTTGCATCATTGTCTTCCACGAAGACAGGTTCTTTGGTCAGCACTTTATTCACTTGCATAATAGTGATATAAGGAATACTGTCAGCACCTGTACTCTGAGGAATGGCAGTGTAAGTATAAAATATGCGTTGCCCTTTTTGGTTTATTTTATTGTCAGACAAGATTTGCGGGTTGGCTATATAAGTATATCCGTTTAAGTCAGTATCTATCAAAGTAGCCCCCGACAGCGTAATGGGATTGACAATGATGGCCATGTCTGCATTATAATTATCCATACTGCTTTGGAGGTCATCTATGTCTTCATCGTGACTGCATGCTTGCGTCATGCAGGTCACGACCGACAGAAAGAGTAGGAGTAGTATATTCTTTATATGCTTCATTTCATTATCTCTTTTTGAATGTTTCTATGACGTAAATGTACAGACAGGATGTTTACTGCTTCTAAAAGTGTTAAATCTGCTTAAGCAAAAAAAATCTGCTTCGTTAATGCAGTATTTTTGCAATCTCATCATTTATAGAATAAAATAGTGTCACAAACAATGAATGAAGCAGAGTTGGCCGAACGATGCGGCAAGGGAGATAACCTTGCCCGCAAGCAGTTGTATGAGCGTTATGCCGGACAATTGATGGCTATCTGTATTCGTTATATTGGTGACAGAGAGACGGCACAAGATGTTTTGCATGATGGCTTTTTGAATATCTTTCGTTCTTTCGACAAGTTTACTTACAAAGGAGAAGGGTCACTCAAAGCATGGCTTGCGCGTGTGATGGTAAATGAAGCTTTGGGTTATTTGCGCAAACAGTCTTCAGCCAATCAGGAAATAGTAGTGGAAGAATTGCCGGATATGGTGGATGGAGATGATGATACGATGGAACAGATTCCTCAGTCTGTATTGATGCAGTTTATAAAAGAATTGCCGGAAGGCTATCGCACCGTTTTTAATCTATATGTATTTGAAGAGAAAGGACACAAGGAAATAGCTCAGATGTTAGGAATCACCGAGCATACCTCTTCATCGCAATTATATCGTGCCAAAAGTTTACTTATAAAGAAGATTAATGATTATAGAAAGAGGATATAGGAATGGAAGAGAAAGATAAATGGATAAAGAATTTACGCCATCGGATGGAGGACTATTCCGAACCGGCTCCTGCTGATCTTTGGAATCAGTTGGAGAAGGAGCTTAATAGTACTCCCAAAATTATTCCGTTGTGGCGTCGCTGGCAGGCAGTAGCAGCAATTGCCTTGCTGGTGGTCATATCGACAGTGACCGTATGGTTCTGGCATTCTCCTTCGGCAGAATATGTAGAAAGAAAATCTGTTGAAATAGCATCTCTTTCTCCTTCGGCGGATATGAATGAGATAATTCCTACCCATCCGTCAGTGGCACATATCGCTCCCGAAATTACGTCAGTAAAAAAGAAAGTGAACAATGTGGAAGCTGTTATGCAGAAAGCTGTATCTGCATTTTATAATGAGGTGATGACAGAAAAAACAGCAGAAGAGAAGCCGATGGAGGAAACAGATAAGACGGATAAAAAGAGCAAAGAAACGGAACAGGTGAAGAGTGGAGAGCCTGTGCAGAAACCGGCTGCAAGAACTGCCCGGCGTAATAATTATTATGCATACGCCACCCCCCGGAAGACAAAAGACAGGAAGTGGTCGGTTGGTGTTTCTACCGGTAACGTTCCTTTTTCTTCCAATATGAATTATTCGGGATATGGAAGTCTGGCTCCATTGAATAAAGAACCGAAGAAAAATTCACCTTATGCTTCTTTGGAGGCAAGGAATGAACTGAACGAGCCTATTTATTTTGCTAATCTGAATGAGGATAATAATACGAAGGTGGAACATCACATGCCTGTCACATTCGGTGCGTCTCTCCGTTTTGAGTTGAATGAGAAATGGGGTATCGAGACGGGAGTAACCTATACGTTGCTTTCCACTGATTTACGTTCAGGTTCTCAGGATTCTTATTTTGAAGAAGAGCAACGCTTGCATTATGTCGGAATTCCTTTGAAGGTAGATCGTCGTTTGTGGAGTAATAAACGTTTTGAAATCTATGCTTCGGCAGGGGGAATGGTCGAAAAGTGTGTTTCGGGCACGATGCACAAGGTGGGCATTGTGAATAAGCAAGACAAAGATGCAACAGATGAAAAGATAAATGTGAAGCCATTGCAATGGTCGTTGTCGGCTGCTGCCGGTGCACAGTTCAAGATTACAGAGAAAGTCGGTATTTACGCCGAACCCGGTGTGGTTTATTATTTTGATGATGGTAGTCAATGGCAGACTATTCGCAAAGAGCATCCTTTTAATTTTAATATTCAATTGGGAGTGCGGTTTACTTTGAAATAAATGACTTCTGTTTGCAATTTTACCGAGTATTCGCAAATAAACCATTTTTTTGTACTACTTTTGTAACCTATATGCTAAGAAATAAGAACAGTGAATTATGGCTAAACCTCTAATATCTCCTTCTTTACTGTCTGCCAATTTTGCTAACTTGCAGGCAGACATACAGCAAATCAATCGCAGTGAAGCCGATTGGTTGCATATTGACGTGATGGACGGTGTGTTTGTTCCTAATATTTCTTTTGGGTTTCCCGTATTGAAATATGTAGCGGAACTGACAGAAAAACCTTTGGATGTACATTTGATGATTGTCAACCCTGAGAAGTTTATAAAGGAAGTAAAAGACTTGGGCACTATGATGATGAATGTGCATTATGAAGCATGCATACACTTGCACAGGGTAGTGCAACAGATAAAGGATGCGGGCATGAAAGCAGCTGTAACGCTCAATCCTTCTACTCCTGTTGCCATGTTGACAGACATTATCCGTGATGTGGATATGGTTTTGTTGATGAGTGTAAATCCGGGATTCGGAGGGCAGAAGTTTATTACACACACATTGGATAAAGTGCGAGAATTGCGCGAGCTCATAGCCCGTACCGGTTCGCAGGCTTTGATAGAAGTAGACGGAGGTGTGAATCTGGAAACCGGTAAGCTGTTGGTGGAAGCCGGAGCCGATGTTCTCGTGGCGGGAAATGCGGTATTCAAAGCTCCCGATATGGGAGAAATGATTCATAAGTTGAAGAATCTTTGATTATTCGACAGTGCAATTATTTTCGGCTTTGAAGCCTTACTCTATACTCCGGCTGACCATCCCATTGGTAGCCGGAATTTTTTTATCCGATACCTGCTTTCGGTCTTTGAATTTGTTGTCTGTGCACTTTGGAGTGATGGCTGTGCTTTTTGTTGCTCTTCTGTGGATGCTGAGAACATGCGCTTACCGTTATCGGTGGCTTTTTGGAGGAACGGTCAGCCTGTTTCTGCTGGTTTTGGGAAGTACGGTGACGCAAATACAGTGGGATAAAATACACTGCGATTGGTCATCGGAAAAGAAAGTGTACCGAGGTGTCGTTCAGGAAACTCCTGTTGAAAAGGAGAAAGTCATGGTATGCAAAGTAAAGACAGAGGACAGACAGGTGCTGCTTTCTGTTTATAAGGACAGTTTGTCTCAAACCTTGCAAAGCGGAGATAATATCTTGTTCTATGGCAAAATTCGTTCTCCGCACAATGCAGGTAATCCGTATGAGTTTGATTATGCTTCTTATTTGTTGCGGAAACAGATTAGCGGGACTGCTTATGTGTATGCCGGATATTGGCGTGTTATGGACAAACCGCGTGTGCTCAGTATCAAGCAACAGGCTTTGGCTTGCAGAGATAAGATTGTCGGGTGTTATCGGCAATGGGGATTTAAAGGAGAGGAATTTGCCGTACTTTCCGCATTGACGGTGGGATATAAAGAAGAGTTGAGCGATGAGTTACGGGAGTCTTATTCGGTGGCGGGGATTAGCCATGTGCTGGCATTGTCGGGACTTCATGTCGGAATACTTTGGTTTCTGTTGGGGTATATGTTGCGGCCGTTTTGCCGTAATCGGGCAATGCGTATCCTGAAATGGATAGTCGTTACGCTGTTGCTGTGGAGTTTTGCTTTTGTGGCAGGGCTGATGCCCTCGGTGGTGCGTGCCGTCATCATGTGTATGTTGGTTGAGCTCGGAACACTGGGAGGAAAACGAGGGAAACCTCTGAATATATTGGCAATAGCGGCATTTTCTATGTTATTGTATTCTCCTTTTTATTTGTTTGATGTAAGTTTTCAACTCTCTTTTATGGCAGTTTTAGCCATTTCTCTGTGTTATAAAGAATTCTACCGTATCCGTTTTATCCGTAATCGTTTCTTGAGATATATATGGGGAACAACGATTGTGTCTGTGGTGGCACAATTAGGTACGGCCCCATTGGTAATGTATTATTTTTCCGGTTTCTCTCTTTACTTTTTATTGGCAAATCTGCTGGTGGCACCATTGATTCCTGTTATTATTTATCTGGCATTGCTGGCTTTTGTCTTTGCACCGGTCGCAGAACTTCATCATTGCATTCTGTTCATGTTGGAAGAAGTCATTAAATGTTTGAATTGGGGTACATGGACTATCAGCCGATTGCCTTCGGCTTTTATAGACTCGTTGTATTTATCTTCCTTGGAAGTATGCTTGCTTTATGCTTTTTTTATGTTGGGACTGTATTATTGGAGTACCGGGAGCAGGAAAGCGTTGATAAAGGTGTTTGCAGGAATAAATATGATTTTGGTACTTTTGCTCTACATTCATTTTTCCCCGGGCAACCGTTCCTTCGATAGTGTTTTATAATCTGCATAATTGTGCTGCCGTTCATTTTATAGAGGCTGATAATTCTTCTTATTTATGTTCAAACAGGAAAGACAGCACCTATATTTATATGAAAAACATAGCTGAAACCTATTGGAAACGGAAGAAGATGCCGATCCCCCATTTGCTGTTATCCGATTATGAAGGTAGAAATGTATGGAGCCATAAAGGAATTGTCCATTGGAGGGGCATGAATATTTGTATGGTGACTGATGGGTATTGGCGCAACAAATCCGCCACAAATCTGTTGGATATCGATTATATGTATTTGTGTAAAGGATATAAAGGAGAGATTGCTCCGTTGCAAAAACTGTTTCATATAAAGAGAATAGTCTTGGATGCATCACTCGGTGATTATAAGTTAAAAGCCTATAAAGAGGAGTGTAAAACCTTGGGTTTGGATTATATTGATATTTCGGAGAAAGGTTCTTTCCGTATTCTTCTGTGAATAAAGAATAAATTTGTATTTTTGCCATTTCAAAAGAAAAGATATATATATGTTATCAAAAGTAATTTCGCAAGCTAATATTGACCATGTGGAGAAATGGTTTGAGAGAGCTGAAAAAATAGTAATTGTCACCCATGTATCTCCCGACGGAGATGCGATAGGTTCTTCATTGGGACTATGGCATTTTCTGGAATCTCAAGAGAAGAATGTGAACGTGATTGTTCCCAATGCTTTCCCCGATTTTTTACGTTGGATGCCCGGGGCGAAAGATATCATCCGTTATGACAAATATAAAGAGTTTGCCGATAAGTTGATAGCTGAGGCGGATGTTATTTGCTGTTTGGATTTCAATGCCCTGTCGCGTATTGATGCCATGGCAGATGCTGTTGCTGCGTCAAAAGGACGTAAGATGATGGTAGACCATCATCTTTACCCCGGTGATTTCTGCCGGATTGTCATTTCTCATCCCGAAATCTCCTCCACTTCCGAACTCGTATTCCGTTTGATTTGCCGTTTGGGGTATTTTGAAGATATCACCAAAGAAGGAGCGGAATGCATCTATACGGGAATGATGACAGATACAGGCGGTTTCACTTATAATTCGAATAACCGGGAAATTTATTTCATCATCAGTGAGCTTCTTTCGAAAGGCATAGACAAGGATGAGATTTACCGCAATGTATATAATACGTATTCCGAAGGACGCTTGCGCCTGATGGGGTATGTGCTGTATGATAAGATGCAGGTTTTTCCCGAATTCAATTCGGCGTTAATTTGGTTGACCAAAGAGGAACAAGGCAAATTTCAATATGTGAAAGGAGATACGGAAGGCTTTGTGAACATTCCCCTTTCTATCAAGAATGTCCGTTTCTCTGTTTTCTTGCGCGAGGATACGGAGAAAAACATGATTAAAGTTTCCTTGCGTTCGGTCGGAACCTTCCCTTGTAATAAAGTTGCTGCTGATTTTTTCAACGGAGGCGGGCATCTGAACGCTTCGGGAGGTGAGTTTTATGGCACAATGGAAGAAGCTATCGGCTTGTTTAAACAAGCTTTATTGAAGTACGAAGAGCTATTGTTGGCAAAAAAATAGTTATTTTAGTATAATTGCCTAAAAACAATATAAAAGTTTGCGGGTGATTTATTACTTTTGCCCGAAATTATAACAGAATCAGAATGAAGAAATTAAGTATACTGTTCACATCAGTGTTTCTATTAGGATTGTTTTTCCAGTCATGTAACAATGAAAAATCCTATGCTGAGATGAAGGAAGAGGAAAGAGAAGCTATTAAGCGGTTTATTGAGAAAGAAGATATCAAGGTAATTAGCTTTGAGCAGTTTCAGGAACAAGACTCAACTACGAATGTGAAGGATAATGAGTTTGTTCTTTTCTCGGACAATGGTGTGTATATGCAAATTGTAGAAAAAGGAAACGGGAATGTACTGAAAGACGGACGTTATGAAGTGCTGGCCCGTTATGTAGAAGAGCAGATAACGGCAGATGGCACAGGGGATACTCTGTCTTTGAATACTATTGGTAATCTTGCACCACATCCCGATGAATTTATGTTAACTAAGTCGGGAAAGAATTTTTCGGCTTCTTTCACTACAGGGCAAATGGCTTCTGTATACGGCAGCACGTTTGTTCCCAGTGGTTGGTTGATTCCGTTTAATTATATCAGAACGGGCCGCGAGATTTCCGGTCGGGCAAAGGTTAGATTGATTGTTCCTCATAGCGAGGGACAAAAGAATGCCTCTGCTTACGTTTATCCTTGTTACTATGAAATAACTTATCAATTAGGACGATGACACTGATTAAATCAATCTCAGGTATCCGTGGCACTATTGGTGGCCATGCGGGGGAAGGTTTGAACCCGCTGGATATTGTAAAATTCACATCAGCTTATGCAACGCTGATACGTAAAACAACAACTGTAAAGAGTAATAAAATTGTAGTAGGACGCGATGCCCGCATCTCCGGTGAGATGGTAAAGAACGTGGTATGCGGAACCCTGATGGGGATGGGGTTTGATGTGGTGAACATCGGCTTGGCTTCTACTCCGACCACCGAACTGGCTGTTACTATGGAAGGCGCATGTGGCGGTATTATTCTGACTGCAAGCCATAACCCTAAACAATGGAATGCCCTGAAGCTGCTGAATGAAAAGGGAGAGTTTCTGAATAAGGAAGAAGGAAATGAAGTTCTTCGTATCGCTGAAGCTGAAGAGTTTGAATTTGCTGATGTAGACCATTTGGGCAGCTATCGTGAAGACAATACTTACAATCAAAAGCATATTGACAGTGTATTGGCATTGAAGTTGGTTGATGTGGAGGCTATCCGCAAAGCTGATTTCCATGTAGCTATCGACTGTGTGAATTCTGTGGGAGGAATTATCCTTCCCGAATTACTGGAACGTCTTGGTGTGAAACATGTAGAAAAGCTATATTGTGAACCTACCGGAAATTTCCAGCACAACCCCGAACCTCTTGAAAAGAACTTGGGTGATATCATGGGATTGATGGCAAAAGGCGGCTGTGATGTGGCTTTTGTTGTTGACCCTGACGTTGACCGTCTGGCTATGATTTGTGAAGATGGTAAGATGTACGGTGAGGAATATACATTGGTAACTGTTGCTGATTATGTATTGAAACATACTCCGGGAAATACAGTTTCCAATTTGAGTTCTACCCGTGCTTTGCGTGATGTAACACGCAAATATGGTTGCGAATATAATGCTTCTGCCGTAGGTGAAGTAAATGTGGTGACAAAGATGAAAGCAACAAATGCAGTCATCGGTGGTGAAGGTAATGGTGGAGTCATCTACCCGGAAAGCCATTGCGGACGTGATGCTTTGGTGGGCATTGCTTTGTTCTTGAGTCATTTGGCACATGAAGGTAAGAAAGTAAGTGAGTTGCGTGCTTCTTATCCTTCTTATTTTATTGCAAAGAACCGCATTGACCTGACTCCCGAAACCGATGTCGACGCAATTCTGGCAAAGGTGAAAGAACTTTATAAAGATGAAGAAATCAATGACATTGACGGTGTGAAGATTGATTTCCCCGATAAATGGGTTCATTTGCGCAAGAGTAACACAGAACCGATTATCCGTGTGTATTCAGAGGCGTCTACTATGGAAGCTGCTGATGAAATCGGACAGAAAATCATGGATGTTGTTTACAGCTTAGCAAAATAAGATATTAAATACTTTAATTTTTTATTTGCCATATCGGGCGGCAACTCTTGTTGTCTTCTTGATATGGCAAATGTTTTTTTACCATTAAAAGAAATACGATGAAAAAAGGAACATTTATGGCATTGGTATGCCTGGGACTGATGGCATTGACCACTGTCGGTCAGACTTCGGGGAAGAAAGGAACATGGAAGCTGGTTTGGCAGGAAGAATTTGACAACAAAGCCGGATTTGACACCACATCATGGAGCAAGATACCTCGTGGAACGGCAGACTGGAATAACTATATGTCTGATTTTGATTCATGCTATGCCGTGAGAGATGGAAATATGGTCTTGCGCGGTATTGTGAATTATACGCAAAAGAATGATACCGCACCCTATCTTACCGGTGGCATTTATACCACCGGTAAAAAGCTTTTTACCGGTGGAAGGGTAGAGATAAAAGCCAAGTTGCAGGGAGCTCGCGGTGCATGGCCCGCTATCTGGATGCTGCCCGAAAATGCAAAATGGCCCGATGGAGGTGAGATAGATATCATGGAGCGCTTGAATAGCGACACCATCGCTTATCAAACCGTACATTCCTATTATACCTATAAATTGGGGTTTGAGGACACTCCTCCTCATGGCGGCATCAATAAGATAAATCCTGATGAATATAACATTTACTCGGTAGATATTTATCCTGACAGTTTGGTCTTTGCCATTAACCATGATTACACCTTCACCTATCCGCGGATAAGTACTGACAAAGAAGGGCAATATCCCTTTTATCAGCCTTATTATTTGCTGATAGATATGCAGCTGGGTGGTTCATGGGTAGGAGGCGTGGACCCGAAGGATTTGCCGGTGGAGATGCTGGTCGATTGGGTGAGATATTATGAAAAAGAATGATACCTTACATCTAGTCTTCTACACGGAGCATGTCACTCATTATGCCATCTGAAATGAAAATACCCGGGCGTGTCAGTTTTAGCGTATCATTGACTATTTCCAGTGTTCCTTGTTTCAGATAAGGCTGTGCCATGCGCAGACAATAGGCGTACAGTTCTTCACCATATTCTTTGCGAAGCTTGGATAGCGGCATTCCCCATTTGGTGCGGATACCGGTGATTACAAAGTCATTATAGCGGGTGGACAAATCGAGCTCTTCAATCTCGAATGCCGGTATCCCACCGTCTATCCCTTTGATGTATTCATTCAGCGAAGCAATATTCCATTGACGCGAGATGCCGTTGTAGGAATGTGCCGACGGTCCGCAACCCAGGTATTTTTTTCCGGTCCAGTAACTGGAATTATGGCGGGAATGCAATCCGGGCAGGCAGAAGTTGGATATTTCATAATGGTCATATCCGGCGGCACTCAGGCTGTCGATGAGTGTACCGAACAAAGAAACGCTTAAGTCTTCATCTGCTTCGGCTACTTTGTGTTGTTCGCGGAGTTTCCACAAAGCAGTATTTTCTTCGTATATCAGATGATAAGCGGAGATGTGTTCGGGATGCAGGTTTACTGCCTGCTCCAAGTCTTTTTGCCACGAATCGAGTGTTTCACCGGGGAGTCCGTACATCAGGTCGATACTGATGTTATGAAATCCTGCCCGGCGGCAGTTGTTAAAAGCATGGATAGCCCGGTCTGCAGTGTGACGACGCTGTAATAGTTTCAACATATCCTCGTTAAAAGTCTGGATTCCCATACTCAGGCGGTTGAATGGCAGGCTGCGGAGCATGGTGATATATTCCGGAGTCAGATCGTCAGGATTTGCTTCGAGTGTGATTTCGGCATCGGGCTCCACATTGTATACCTTATATATATGGGAAAATATGCTGATAAAGTCCTCTTGTGACAGTTGTGAAGGAGTCCCCCCACCGAAGTAGATGGTTTCTATTGTTTCTCCTCCGATATAATCTTTGCGCATTTCCAGTTCCCGGCACAGGGAAGATACATAAGCTGTTTTCTTTTCGCTTTGGGTGGTGGAAAAGAAATCGCAGTAGATGCAACGTCGTTTGCAAAAGGGAATATGTAAATAGAGTCCGGCCATATATTAAAATAATGTGCAAAACTACGAAAACTATCATTGCTTTTTGCGGTATCGAACTGATATTTATATTTATTTGAGGGATTATCGGAAGAATATATGGAATTAAGGCTAAGAATAAGAGGACATAACGTTTAAGGACCTGATAACCCTGCCGTAAAACATAGTTTAGTAACACCTGCCTTGAGGTTGTTTTTTTTGTCTTTATTTCCTAATTTGCGCTCCACTTTTAAGGAGATATGAGACACATATCCGTTTGTTAATAATTAAATCTTAGATATCATGAAAGTATATCAGACTAACGAAATTAAGAACATTGCACTCCTTGGCAATGATGGATCAGGTAAAACCACCCTCACAGAGTCATTACTCTTTGAGAGTGGTATTATAAAACGTCGCGGCAGAATTACTGCCAAAAACACGGTTAGTGATTATTTTCCGGTAGAGCAAGAATATGGTTATTCAGTGTTCTCTACCGTTTATCATGTAGAATGGAACGGAAAGAAACTTAATATAATTGACTGTCCGGGAAGTGACGACTTTGTAGGTGCCGCACTTACTGCATTGAATGTAACAGATACTGCTATTCTTTTGCTGAACGGACAATACGGTCCTGAAGTAGGTACACAAAACCATTTCCGCTACACAGAAAAACTGGGTAAACCCGTCATCTTCCTGGTGAACCAACTCGATAATGAAAAGTGTGATTATGATAATGTATTGGAACAGTTGCAAACCATCTATGGTTCTAAAGTAGTTCCTGTACAATATCCGATTGAGACCGGACCTAATTTCCACGAGCTGATTGACGTGCTGCTGATGAAGAAATATTCATGGGGTCCTGAAGGTGGTGCACCCACCATCGAAGAAATTCCGGATTCGGAAAAAGAAAAGGCGATGGAGCTGCACAAAGCATTGGTTGAGGCTGCTGCCGAACACGATGAAACGTTGATGGAGAAATTCTTTGAATCGGAATCACTGACTGAAGATGAAATGCGTGAAGGCATCCGTAAAGGATTGGCGGCACGTGGCATGTTCCCCGTATTCTGTGTGTGTGCAGGTAAAGATATGGGTGTTCGCCGACTGATGGAATTTTTGGGAAATGTTGTACCGTTTGTAGATGAAATGCCCAAAGTACATAATACCAGAGGTGAGGTGGTAGAACCGGATGCTGAAGGTCCTACTTCACTTTATTTCTTTAAAACAGCCGTTGAACCGCATATTGGCGGAGTTCAATATTTCAAGGTGATGAGCGGAACCGTACATGAAGGTGATGATTTGACAAATGCGGATCGTGGCTCAAAGGAACGTATGGCACAGCTCTTTGTATGCGCCGGTGCAAACCGTATCCCCGTTGAAGAACTGCGTGCCGGTGATATCGGTTGTACGGTGAAGCTGAAAGATGTAAAAACCGGTAACACACTGAACGGTAAAGATTGCGATAACCGTTTCAACTTCATTAAATATCCCAATGCTAAATATTCTCGTGCTATCAAGCCGCTGAATGAGGCGGATGTGGAAAAGATGATGGTCGTACTGAACCGTATGCGTGAAGAAGATCCCACCTGGGAAATCGAACAGTCTAAGGAGTTAAAACAGACTATCGTTCACGGACAGGGTGAATTCCACCTGCGTACGCTGAAATGGCGTTTGGAGAACAACGAAAAGTTGCAGATTAAATTTGAAGAGCCGAAGATTCCTTATCGTGAAACAATTACCAAAGCAGCCCGTGCCGATTATCGCCATAAAAAACAATCGGGTGGTGCCGGACAGTTTGGTGAAGTTCATCTTATCGTAGAACCTTATTATGAAGGCATGCTTGTTCCCGATACGTATAAGTTCAACGGACAGGAATTCAAGATAAATGTGAAGGGTACCGAAGAAGTTCCATTGGAATGGGGCGGTAAATTAGTATTCATTAACAGTGTAGTGGGAGGTGCCATTGATACCCGTTTCATGCCGGCTATTTTGAAAGGTATTATGAGCCGTATGGAGCAAGGACCGTTGACCGGCTCTTATGCACGTGATGTCCGTGTGATTGTTTACGATGGCAAGATGCACCCGGTAGATTCCAATGAAATCTCCTTTATGCTTGCCGGACGTAATGCCTTCAGTGAAGCATTCAAGAATGCAGGTCCTAAGATTCTGGAACCTATTTATGATGTTGAAGTATTCGTTCCAAGTGATAAGATGGGCGATGTAATGAGCGATTTGCAAGGTCGTCGCGGTATGATTATGGGTATGAGCAGCGAAAACGGTTATGAGAAATTGGTTGCCAAAGTACCTTTGAAGGAAATGTCTTCTTATTCCACTTCCTTGAGCTCACTTACCGGCGGGCGCGCTTCATTCATCATGAAATTTGCCAGCTACGAACTTGTTCCGGGCGATGTTCAGGATAAATTAATGAAAGAATTTGAGGCGAATGAAAATAAGGATGAATAACGTAAACTGTAAGAAATGATATCTAGAAGGAACGCTTTTCGTTAAAAAAGCGTTCCTTTTTATTTAAGTAACCTTAAACTTTTAGGTTTATTATTTGGTTTTGAACTTAATTTTTTATTATTTTTGCAAACCAAGCGGCGTTAATTTTGTTATAGTAGTCAGATTATTAGTTTAAATGACTTTTTCGGTTAATTATAGAGAATTGCCGTTTAAATTTGGTTAATCCGTTATGTAATAAGGTTTAACGCTTTTAATTTTGCTGGCATGAAAAAGTCTACTATTTGGATATTAGGAATTGTAATGGGGCTCTCATTTCTGAGTTTGCTTTACTTGCAAGTGAGCTATATTGAGGAAATGGTGAAGATGCGCAGGGAACAATTTGATGAATCGGTTCGGCGCAGTTTGGATCAGGCGTGCAGGAATATTGAGTTGGTGGAAACAAAGAAATATCTGGAGGATGATGTTGTTGCTACCGAAAGAGCTGCCCAATTATACCGGCAGCAGGCCGCCAAAGAAGGAAAAGAGGAAAACGAATTGGTCGCACATACACAGCATTATGCTGTATCTTCGGACGGGTTGGACGGGTATTCCACTTTCGAACTCAAGATGAAGATTAGTACAAACCGTCCGGCCAATGTTCCCAAGGCAATTATCTCTACCGGTAAAAATATCCCGCAAACAGCCAGGGCATTGCAGGAAATCATAAAGGAGAGATATGTATACCAACGGGCATTGTTGGACGAAGTGGTTTATACTATTTTGCGCACAGCCAGTGATAAACCGCTTAAAGAGCGTGTTAACTTTAAGCAGTTGGATTTGTTTATAAAGACGGAACTGTTAAATAACGGCATTGATATTCCGTATCATTTTACAGTAACAGATCGTGAGGGAACAGAGGCTTATCATTGTCCCGACTATACGAACGAGGGTAGCGAGAGCATGTACCGCAAGGTCATATTCCAAAATGATCCGCCTGCACGAATGGGAATGGTAAATGTTCACTTCCCTGATTTGAACAGTTACATATTCAGTTCTGTTAAATTTATGATACCGTCACTCATTTTTACGTTTGTATTGCTTGTGACATTCATCTTTACTATCTACATCATCTTCCGCCAGAAGAAGCTGACAGAGATAAAGAATGATTTCATCAACAATATGACACATGAGTTTAAGACACCTATCTCTACCATTTCATTGGCAGCACAGATGTTGAAAGATCCGGCGGTGGGTAAGTCTCCGGCTATGTTCCAGCATATTTCGGGAGTTATCAATGACGAGACGAAACGTTTGCGCTTTCAGGTAGAGAAAGTATTGCAGATGTCAATGTTCGAAAGACAGAAGGCAACACTCAAGATGAAGGAAGTGAATGCAAATGAGCTGATAGCGGGAGTCGTTAATACTTTTACGTTGAAAGTAGAAAAGTATAACGGAAAAATAACTTCCAGTTTGGATGCAGAGAATCCTGATATATTTGTGGACGAAATGCACTTTACGAATGTAATCTTCAACCTGCTTGACAATGCAGTGAAGTATAAGAAACCGGAAGGAGAATTGCTGCTGAACATCCGTACATGGAACGAATCGGGTAAACTTTACATTTCGATACAGGATAACGGTATCGGCATCAAGAAAGAAAACCTGAAAAAGATATTTGATAAGTTTTATCGGGTACATACCGGTAATTTGCACGATGTGAAAGGCTTCGGTTTGGGCTTGGCATACGTGAAGAAAATAATTCAGGACCACAAGGGCGTTATACGTGCTGAAAGTGAACTGAATGTAGGAACAAAATTTATAATTGTATTACCTTTATTAAAAAATGAATAATATGGACGAGAAATTGCGTATCTTGTTATGCGAAGATGATGAGAATCTTGGCATGCTATTGAGAGAATATTTGCAGGCAAAAGGCTACTCGGCCGAACTTTGCCCGGATGGTGATGCCGGCTACAAGGCTTTCCTGAAGAACAAGTATGATTTGTGTGTACTGGATGTGATGATGCCTAAAAAGGATGGTTTCACTCTGGCACAGGAAATTCGTGCTGCAAATGCTGAAATTCCTATTATCTTCTTAACTGCAAAGACATTGAAAGAAGATATTCTGGAAGGTTTTAAAATCGGTGCTGATGATTATATCACCAAACCGTTTAGTATGGAAGAATTAACTTTCCGTATTGAAGCTATCCTGCGTCGTGTGCGTGGTAAGAGAAATAAGGAGAGTAACATTTATAAGATTGGCCGTTTTACTTTCGATACTCAGAAACAAATTCTGTCTATTGATGGCAAGAATACCAAGCTTACCACTAAGGAATCCGAATTGTTGGGCTTGCTTTGTGCGCATGCCAATGAAATCCTGCAACGTGACTTTGCTTTGAAAACTATTTGGATTGATGATAATTACTTCAATGCCCGAAGCATGGATGTATATATCACTAAATTGCGTAAGCATTTGAAGGAAGACGACTCTATCGAAATTATCAATATTCACGGCAAAGGTTATAAACTGATAACCCCGGAAGTTGAGTAATGAGGTCATACATATGAAAAGTCCGAAACACTCGTTTCGGACTTTTTTGATTGTTAAGAATTTAAATAAACGAATCTTTTTTTTTACCGCAATCGTTGTTATACATTTAATTCCGCAACACCATGTCGGTGTTGTTTATTAAAATCAATAATTTTATGTGTAACAATTCATTTTTTTCTTTTATGAATGAGCAGAAAGAGCTTCTGCTGCAAAACGGGCAGTTTAAGACCGCCGTTTCCTATTCATGTACCTTAAACAGTTTTTTCAACTTCCGTAGAGGGAAAGACCTCGGCATCGAAGAGGTTACTTCAGAACTGATACAGAGTTATCAGTCTTGGCTGAAACAGCGTGGTGTGGTGGCAAACACCTCTTCTTTTTATATGCGTGTATTGCGTGCTGTATATAATAAGGCTGTTAAGAAAAACTTGACAATGCAGCAACATCCTTTTGAAGAGGTATATACAGGAATTGATAAGACTCAAAAACGTGCTTTGACGATAGAAGCATTACGCCTGCTCAGAAACCTGGATTTAAGTCACAAGAAGAAGCTGGCTTATGCCCGTGATTTATTTATGTTCAGCTTCTATACACGTGGCATGGCTTTCGTAGATATGGCCCATCTGTGTAAAGAGAATATAAAAGAAGGTACCATCACCTATCACCGTAAAAAAACGGGGCAGAAACTGGTTATCGGACTTGAATCTTGCATGGCAGAAATTATAGAAAGATACAGGTCATTCACTAAAGATTCCGATTATGTATTACCGATTCTTCATTCGGATAATCCTAGAGACATACAGGTGCAATATTATAATGCATTACGCTATCAGAATATACAGCTTAAAAAAATAGAAAAGTTGTTGGATATTCCTCATCTGCATCTCACGACTTATGTGCCGCGCCACGCCTGGGCTTCCATCGCTCGTGAAAATGGTGTTTCACTATCTGTAATAAGTGAGGGCATGGGACATACTTCAGAAAAAACAACACGTATTTATTTAGCCTCTTTGAGTCAAGTAGTGATGGATGAAGCTAACCATAAGGTTTTATCATCGATTTGAAACTTATGGACTTTGTATCACCTCTTACACAGAGGAAGTACAATAAGGTTTATAATTCGCTGCAAAGTTAATATTTATTTCTATAAAAAAAAGAATGAAACCAGATGTTTTTTCTAAATAAAGTGAGTTTTCTTTATTGAAAAGCCATTTATAAAGTAAAGATAATTTAACCTACAGCTTTGAGTTAAAAATTGAATAAAATCTATATTTTCTCTATATAAGGAGCTTAGAAAGGCTTTTCATGCCCCTCAGAAGGTGTTCTGAGGCCCGTATCACCTCTGTGTAAGAGGTGATACAAAAAGTTTGATTCATTTTATTGAATCTTTTATAAAATTGCCTTCCAAAGGGGTGATGACGCGAAGCGTACTTGAACATGACGACAAACAAAGAAAAAGTGCAGCTGATCAAATGGTTCGCAGCGAAAACAAAATTTTCTGCAGAAAAGAAAATCAAGCAATTCTTGGAGCGGTTGGGTATAGAGCATTATATACCTTTCCGAACCGTTATAAAAGAAAAAGGAGGGAAGAAAGTCAAAGTAGAAAAGCCCGTTATACCCAATTTAATATTTATCCATTCAGATTATAACACTTGTCTTTCATTGGTTAATGAATATAAATTATCCATGAATTATCTCCTGAACTTGGAGACCCGCCAACTGTTGGTGGTCCCCGACAAGCAGATGCAGGATTTTATGTTTTTGCTTGATTTTTCGGAAGATGCAGTTCAAGTGCTTAATGAAAACCTTCGTCAGGGTGACCGGGTGCGCGTTATAAAAGGCGAATTTGCGGGTATAGAAGGCGAATTGATTCGCATCAAAGGGCATAAGCGGGTTGTGGTGCGTCTGGAAGGGGCATTTTCTTTAGCTACTACTTACATTCCGGGATCCTATCTGGAAAGAATATAATTTCTCATTGAACTTTTTTAATTAAATCACAGAACTATCATTTTTTGAATGATAATTAAATTTTATCTAGGAAATAAAACTGTACAGAATATATAATTTATGAAAAAACATTTTTTAAGCATGCTTCTTATGGCAGTGTTGTTGATGTCCTGCAACACTTCCAAGGAGATTCTCTATTTTCAAGACATCAATGTAAATCAGCCGGAGGTTATCAGTGGCGCACGAGACATTACCGTGCAGCCCAAAGACCAGATTTCCATTCTTGTGTCAAGTAAGGACCCGCAGTTGGCGGCATTGTTCAATCTGACAAGGGCTCAGGTTCGTGCGGGAACAGAAGGTCTCTTAAACACAGGGGGAGAGGTATCTGGCTATACGCTGGACGATAAGGGAAACATTGACTTTCCCGTATTGGGTACACTTCATATTGCCGGTATGACCAAGAGTCAGATTGCCGCTTTGGTGAAGCAGAAATTGATAGACGAGAATTTGGTAAAAGACCCTGTTGTTACGGTTGAATTTATGAACCTTTATTTCTCGGTGTTGGGTGAAGTCAAGTCACCGGGTAAATATAGCATTACCAAAGACCAAATCACTTTGCTCGAAGCCATCAGTATGGCTGGTGATTTAAGTATTTACGGAAAGCGTGATGCTGTGTTCGTTATTCGTGAAGAAAACGGAGAGCGTGTCACTCATTGGGCAGATCTTCGTTCGAAAGATGTGTTTAACTCTCCCGTTTATTATCTGAAACAGAATGATGTGATTTATGTACAGCCCAACAAGGTGCGTGCCGGTCAGTCTACTCTGAACGAGAACAGTGTGAAGTCTGTTTCGATGTGGATTTCCATTGCTTCTTTCCTCACTTCATTGGGTGTGTTGATATTCAAGTAATCTTTTACATTATATTATAATATATATGATAGAAAAAAAAGCTGCCGCCGGCAAGCCTGCCGACGATTTTATACGGATACAAGACCTGTGGGGGCTGTTTGTTCCCAAATGGCGTTGGTTTGTTCTTTCTCTCTTTGTCACCATGTTTGTGGCAGTGCTGTATTTGATGAGCACTCCTTCCATCTATACCCGCAGTGCGGCAATTTTGGTAAAAGACGATTCTAAAAGCGGTTCTTCGGGTGGAGCCATGAGCGAGTTTTCCGATATGGGTATATTCAGGTCAAATACCAATATCAATAACGAGCTGTTCACGTTAAAGTCTCCCGCATTGATGACCGAAGTGGTTCGTCGGTTGAGGCTGAACGAAACTTACACTGTGCGCAAAGGACTTAAAAATGTAGATTTATATAAGGCAAATCCCGTGGCGGTGACATTTGGTGAGGTGATGGAAAAACCGGTCAGCTTCACCATTCGGATTGATTCCAAGAACGCCTTCACCATTTCCGGTCTGAAGGTTGCCGGAGTGGAATCGGAAAATACCTTTGCCGGCAGGATGGGCGACTCCATACAGACTGCAGCGGGAACTTTGTTCATTTCTCCTACCAAATTCTATAGCGATGCCTGCATCGGCACTTCCATCCGTTATGCCATAGGCAAAGCAGATGGTGCAGCCGACCGTTATCTTCATGCATTGCGTGTCGAATTAGGCAGCAAGGAAGCCACTATCATTAATATGAGCATCAACGATACATCCATAGCCAGGGCAGAAGACATACTGAACACCCTGATAGAGGTGTACAACGAAAAGTGGATACAAGACAAGAACCAGATTGCCGTCAGCACCTCTCAGTTCATAGGCGACCGTTTGAGTGTAATCGAAAACGAGTTGGGACATGTGGACGAGAATATTTCCAGCTTCAAAAGCGAACACTTGTTACCCGATGTTCAGGCGGCATCCAGCCTTTACATGGCTCAGTCGGCAGAGAACAAAAAGGAACTGCTTACGCTGAATACCCAGCTTTCCACCGCTCGGTATATTCTGAAAGAGCTGAAAGAAAAGAGTCTGAGTCAGCCGTTGCCTACCAATTCGGGCATCGCCAATTCCAATATTGAGAATCAGATAAGCGAGTACAACAATATGGTATTGAACCGCAACCGGTTGATAGCCAACAGTAGCGAGAAGAATCCGTTGGTGAAAGACCTTGCCAGTTCTTTGCAGAGTATGCAGCGCACCATTATTCAGTCGGTAGACAATCTGATAGTTTCTCTGAATACCCAGATACGCAGCATCCGTCAGCAGGAAGTAACCACTACCAGTCAGTTGGCTTCCAATCCGAGTCAGGCGAAATACCTGCTCAGTGTGGAACGTCAGCAAAAAGTAAAAGAGGAACTTTATCTTTACCTGCTTCAAAAGCGTGAGGAAAACGAACTTTCACAGGCATTCACTGCTTACAACACCCGTGTCATCACTGCCCCTCGCGGTAGCATGGCGCCGGTTTCTCCGCAGAAAATGAACATATTGCTGATGGCTTTTGCGCTCGGACTGGCAGTGCCTGCAGGTGTTATCTTTCTGAAAGAAAACATGAACAGCAAGGTGCGCGGACGAAAGGACTTGGAACATCTGAGTCTTCCGCTGGTCGGTGAAATTCCCTTGTACGGTTGTGAGAAAAAAAGCATTTTCGGACGGAAACCGCTTCGTAATAAGCGTGTCATTGTGGTGGAAGAAGGAAATCGGAACGTCATTAACGAAGCCTTCCGTGTGTTGCGTTCCAATCTTGATTTTATGGTATCCAACACTCCGGAAGCTACGGCATTTGCTGTCACATCGTTCAATCCGGGCAGCGGAAAGTCTTATCTGTCGGCAAATATGGCAATCAGTTTTGCCCTCAAAGGGAAAAAAGTACTGCTTATTGACGGCGATTTGCGTCACGGCTCCCTTTCTGCCTATATCAACTCTCCCCAACAGGGACTGAGTGACTACCTGAGCGGACGTATCGACAACTGGGAAGAAACTTTGGTGTCACACGATAAATATGCCAATCTGAAGATGATTCCGGTAGGTACCGTGCCTCCCAATCCCACAGAGTTGTTGGAAAACGGAAAATTTGCCGGACTGCTTGCACAGCTCCGCACCCGCTACGACTATATCTTTGTGGACTGTCCTCCCATAGACATTGTGGCAGATACACAGATTATCGAGAAAGCGACAGACCGTACCCTCTTTGTGGTTCGTGCCGGTTTACTGGAACGCTCCATGCTTTCCGAACTGGAAAATATTTATCGCGAAAAGCGTTTCAAGAATCTTGCCATGATTCTGAATGGAACCGAACGTACCCACGGTCGTTACAGTTACCGTTACGGCTATCACTACGGTTCTTACTATCATAGCGGTAAATAGTTTTTTATGTGGCCGTTCTCCAGATACATATCCGTATCTTCTAAAGGTATCCTGCAGGGTATGACCGATTGTCACAGCCACCTCCTTCCGGGGGTGGACGACGGTGTGCGCACTGCTGAAGAGTCTCTCCGTATTTTGGAAGAGATGGAGCGGCAGGGCATTCGTAAGCTATGGCTCACCCCCCATATCATGGAAGATATTCCCAATACTACCGATGCTTTAAAGACCCGTTTCAGAACGTTGTGCGAAAGTTATCGGGGAAATATCCGGCTGGAACTGGCAGCGGAATATATGCTGGACAATCTTTTTGTCCGGCGTTTGGAGGCAGACGATATTCTTCCTCTGCACGAAGAAAAACGTTATTTGTTGGTGGAAACCTCCTATTTTAATCCCCCTATGAGATTGCTTTCTATGTTGAAGCATATTCAGGAGAAAGGTTATCATCCGTTGCTGGCACATCCCGAACGCTACGAATATATGCAGATGGCAGATTATAAAGCTTTACAGCAGGCAGGAGTAGCATTTCAGTTGAATATACCTTCGTTGGCTGGCATGTATGGCAGGCATGTGCAGAAAAAAGCGGAAGCCCTGCAAAAGGCAGGCATGTATACGCTGCGTGGAAACGATACTCATTCGTTGATTTTCTTTCAGAATTTATTGAATGAGAAAATCAGAAAATAACAATAATTGAAGTAAATGTCAAGCGATATATCTCAAAATAATAAACGTATAGCTAGAAATACTCTTGCCTTGTATTTTCGCACATTCATAACGATGATTGTGGGACTGTATACCAGTCGTGTAATGCTTCAGGCATTGGGTATTGATAACTACGGTATTAATGCAGTGGTAGGTGGGATAGTGGCTATGAGTTCACTCATTACCAGCACCATGTCTGCAGCTATTAGCCGTTATATCACATACACATTGGGTCAGGGGAACAAAGGTCGGTTGAAGACAATGTTTTCTACTTCTATCAATGCGCAGATTGTGATGGCTGTGATTGTTGCATTAGTGCTGGAGATGGCAGGTGTATGGTTTCTTAATCACGAAGCTAATATACCGGAAGGGCGTATGGAAGCTGCCAACTGGGTGTTGCAATGTTCTATTGTCACGTTAATGATATCTTTGATTAGTTCTCCCTATAATGCAATGATTATTGCATATGAACGTATGTCAGTCTATGCTTATGCTAGCATTGTGGAAGCTACGTTTAAATTAGTCATTTGTTTTGTGATTGTGACTTATGAAGGCGATCGCTTGATCTTATTTGCTATCTTGCAAATTATTGTTGCATTAGGGATGCGTGTATTTTATGGATATTATTGTAGTAAAACCTTTGAAGAAGCAAGTTATAGCTTTCGTATATTCGATAAAGCTTTATTAAAGGAAATGACCATTTTTAGCGGATGGAATCTTATAAATAATGGTGCTTATGTATTTGCCACTCAAGGTGTAAATATGCTAGTTAACGTATTTTTTGGGGTAGCATTTAATGCATCTAGATCATTAGCCATGACTGTGAATGGTGCGCTTCAAGCTTTTGTAGGTAATTTTACTATGGCTTTTTCTCCTCAAATTACGAAAAGTTACGCATCTGGTAATAAGGCTTATGCAGTGCAATTGGCTAATCAAGGTACTAAATTTACTTGGTTGATGATGTATATCTTTTTAGTGCCTGTTTGCATGGAAGCTGAAACCCTTCTGCGTTTTTGGTTAGGTAAAGTCCCTACTATGGCGCCATTGTTCTTACGGTTTGCTATGTTTGAATCTCTTGCGGTAGCTTCTGGGCAAAATCTCTTTAAATTGATTCAGGCAGATGGTCGAGTGAAACATTATACTATTCATGCAGCAATTACTGCAGGGGTTATCTTTCCATTAGCTTGGTTGCTTTTCTATTTAGGAACTCCTGTATGGATGGCTTATGTAGTTTTTATTATTGACTTTATGGTGCTCAATGTTGTGAGATTCTATGATTTAAAGCGGTTAATGACTTTTTCTGTACACCAATTTTTTCATGATTGTGTGACTCCTTGTGTTTTGGTTTCTATAATTTCGTTTATTGTCCCAATACTAATCTCATATAATATGGATCAAGGACTTCTTCGCTTTTTTGTTAATAGTATTGTTTCTGTATTGTGGACAACTTTATGTTGCATATTTTTAGGTTTAACTAAGGGTGAGCGTCAGTTCTTTTTAGAGAAAGTACACATTGTTTATAGTAAGATACTTCATAAATAATCATGATAGAAATCAAGGAAAAAGCCTTTTGCTGTGGTTGTAATGCTTGTGTGCAACGATGTCCTAAGCAATGCATTTCAATGTATGAGGATGAGGAAGGGTTTCTTTATCCTCAAGTGGATAAACTCACATGTGTAGAGTGTGGACTTTGTGAAAAAGTATGTCCGGTTATCAATCAAAGTAAACCTCGCAAACCATTAAAAGTGTATGCAGCATATAATAAAGATGAAATCATCCGTAAGGAAAGTTCATCGGGTGGTGTATTTACGGCTATTGCAGAACAAATAATAGATAAAGGTGGTGTGGTTTTTGGAGCTCGTTTTGATGAAAATTGGGAGGTAAAGCATGATTTTACTGAAACTATAGAGGGGTTGAAAGTTTTTCGAGGATCGAAATATGTTCAAAGTCGAATTGAAGATAGTTATCAAAAAGCAGAAGCCTTTTTAAAAGAAGGTCGAAAAGTGCTTTTTAGTGGGACTCCTTGTCAGATAGCAGGATTGAAAAAGTATTTACGTAAAGAATATGAAAACTTGTTTACAGTTGATTTTATTTGTCATGGTGTACCAAGTCCGAAAGTGTGGAGAATGTATTTGGATGAGATTATTGCACGTAAGTGCGGAAAGAATATAAATTCATTTTACCTTAAAGCTCCGTTTACCAGAGGAAAAGTTCATATAAAAGATATTTCATTTAGAAACAAATGCTTAGGATGGAAAAAATATAGTTTTGTTTTGACTTTATCCACAACCAATGAACATGGAAAGGAACATACTGTTTCTTATTCCGAGATATTTACTAAAAATGTTTTTATGAGGGGATTTATAAGTGACTTATATTTGCGACCATCATGTTATCATTGTTCCTCAAAAAACTTCAAAAGTGGAAGCGATATTATGCTAGGTGATTATTGGGGTATTGATCGTATTAAGGATAAATACATAGATGATGATAAAGGAACCTGTGTATTGATGGTTCAAACAGATAAGGCTGTTTCTCTATGTAATATGCAATGTATAGAAGTATCTTATGATGAAGCACAGCAAAATGTAATGGAACAGTCGGTACACATACCTGCTAAACGTCCACTATTTTGGTCTAAATTGAAGGAAGGTTTAATGATTAAGCAAACATTAAATTATGCTTGTTTTCCTTTTCCTAATTCATTTAAAGGAACACTCATTGCTGTCTTGTCTTATATTGGTTTACTGAATTTTATATTAAAGATAAAAAAGAAATAAATATGAAAATAGGTGTAGTTACATTTTGGCAGTCAAAGGATAATTACGGACAACACCTTCAGAGTTTTGCCTTACAAACTTACTTGAAGAAGATGGGGCATGAACCTTTCCTTATTAGATATAAAGAAAATCCACAACAAAGTGCTCATTTTCAATTAAAAAATATTTGTAAGTATGTTACTAAAATGCCTACTTATATAAAGTTTATTCTTAATCAGCGTAAAGAAAAGCAGAATGCAGTAGTGTGGCAGCAACAAGGAGGGCAGGAACAGCGCAATCTTCATGGATTCCTTGCAGATAATGTTATGTTAACCTCAATTATGACAGAACAAGAGCTACTAGCTAATCCTCCTCAGGCTGATGCGTATATTTGTGGTAGTGATCAGATATGGGCTGGTCCAGCACCATATTATTTGTCTTTTGCTCCTGATGACGCAAAGAAGATAGCATATGCACCTTCATTGGGTGGCTTAACTCATTTCAAGTCTGAATATGAGGCAATGATGATTCGTTTGATGAAGAGATTGGACTTTATCGGTATGCGAGAGCAGTCTGGCGTTGAGGTTTGTCACAGATTAGGTTTTAAAGAAGCTGTAAAGGTTGTGGATCCGACTTTGTTGTTACGGAAGGAAGATTATGACAAAATAAAGTGCAATGTTAAGAAAGATAAGCCTTATGCATTTATATACTTACTTGGCAATCCTACTACATGTTCTATTGCAAGTGTTATGGAGTTTGTGAAAAAACGTGATTTAGATTATGTTTATGTCCCTTCTCAAAATCGTATGGATAATTTTGAGAAGTTGTTTGCTACAATGGGTGAATGGATCGGCTACCTTTCAAACGCTGATGTAGTGATCACTAATTCTTTCCATTGTACTGTCTTTTCATTGATTTATCACCGTCCATTTATTACTCTAAAATTGAATAATGGGTATGAGCGTATGAATACGAGAGTAGAAGAGCTGCTTTTGCTGAGTAAGTTAGATTCGCAGTTCATTGATGATGATATAAATCTGGCTAATATCTGTAATCTAGATTTCTCTGAGTTCGACAGTTATAGAGAGTCGGAAGAAAAGAGAAGTAGAAATTATTTAAAAACACATCTTTTATAATTCTTTTTTGACATCTATTGCATTTGGCATAGTAAAAACCTTAAAAATATAGATTATGAATTTGCTTACAATATTTACGCCTTCATACAATCGAGCATATATTCTTCCAAAACTCTATGAAAGCTTGAAGCGGCAGACAGATAAAAGATTTGAATGGGTGATTGTAGATGATGGATCTGTCGATGACACAGAATCATTAGTTAATGGTTGGATTAATGAAAGCTTGATTAATATCAATTACCAAAAACAACAAAATCAAGGTAAGCATATAGCTATAAATACTGGTGTAGAAATGGCAAATGGCGAGCTTTTCTTTATTGTTGACTCTGATGACCAACTTACCTTAAATGCAGTGGAAAAGGTATTTATTTTTTGGAATAGTCATAAGACTGATGAAAATATAAGTGGAATATTATCTTATCGTCAATTTCCTGATGGAAAGCGTGTCGGTTCAGCATTGCCATCATATGTGAAGCAGTGTAAACTTCGCGAGAGTAGTAGTAAATATGGTTCTATTGGTGACAAGGTAGTGATATATCGTACAGAATTATTTCGCAAGTTTAAATTTCCTAAATTTGCTAATGAATGTTTTCTTGGTGAATCGTATGTGTATAATCAGATAGATGATATTGCTGACATGTTGGTTATGAATGAAATGATATATATTTTCGATTATCAATTAGATGGTCTTAGTCAGAATTTTCGAAATTTGTATCGAAAGAATCCATTAGGTTTTCAAGCAATGTTTATTCAAGGACAAAAATATTGTCCAGATTGGAAGTCTGCCTTAAAAAATAAGGCACATATTTGTTGTTTGGCCATTCATAATCATAATCTGCTAAAGGTTATCAGTCACTGCGGTTTGTCTTTTGTATTAGCCTTTCCAATCGGTTTGTTATTGTATTTAAAAATTTTTATAATGAAAATTTCTGATGTAAAACCATTTATGGAGAAATCATAATATGAAAAGAGTATTACAGATAATAGGTGGTATGAATCGTGCTGGAGCAGAAACGATGTTGATGAACATCTATCGTACTATTGACCACAGTCAAGTTCAGTTTGATTTTGTTATTTATAGAAAAGAACGTCAGGATTATGAAGATGAAATAGAAGCGTTAGGTGGTAGAGTTTTGCGTATCTCTGCTAAAAATCCTGTGAGAATGACTTATGAAATTCGTAAAATATTGAAGTCTGAAGGGCCTTATATAGCTATTCATTCTCATACCTTACTCAATAATGCTTTTGCAATGTTGGCTGCACTTGGTTTGAATGTTGTAAGAATTTCTCATTCTCATAATACACAAAGTGTTGTAAACGAATCTATTATATATAGAGTGTATGAATCAATAACCAAGTTATTGATTCGCATATTTTCTCAAAAATGGTTGGCATGTGGCGAACTTGCGGGTTATTATCTTTTTGGAAAAGCATTTGTAAAACGTGGTAAAATTATCAATAATAGTGTTGATTCAAAAAGATTTGCAGAGGTTAATTTTGATGCTGTTTCAGCTATTAGGGAGCAGTATGGGCTAAAAGAAAAGTTAGTAATTGGGAATATTGGACGTCTTGAGTTGGTTAAGAATCATGCTTGGCAGATTGAAATTGCTAAGGTATTAAAAGCACAAAATGTTGATTTTAAAATGCTCTTTATAGGTCGTGGTTCATTAGATAATGAATTGTGCGAGACTATTAAAAAGAATGGCCTTCAAGAACAGGTGTTGTTGCTTGGCGTCCGTAGTGATATACCAGAATTGCTTCATGCAATGGATGTATTCCTTATGCCTTCGTATTTCGAAGGCAATCCTGTAACCCTTGTGGAATCGCAGGCAGCTGGTACACCTTGTGTGATTGCAGATCATATCACAGATGAAATTGATTTGCATATTGGTTTATGCTCACGTTGCTCTTTGAATGATAATGCTACGGTTTGGGCGCACGAGTGTATGGAAGCTAAAAATAAACGGATAGATGATTTCGATATAATTTATAACGCTCTTTGTGAGCGAGGTTATAATCTTAAAATAAATACTAAAACATTACTTTCCGAATATGGATTATAATTCAGATATAGAAAAAAGTCCTTTGCCTATCAAGACTTGGGTTATATTTTTTGTTTTTGCTATTTCGAATGTATTTTCACTTTCTGGATTCTTTACAAATTTCAGTTTGGTATGGTGGCTTTCACTTGTATCTGTACCATTACTTTTATATACTTTGTTGAAATCTGAAGAAACTTTATTAAGTCCTATGTTCTCTCTATTTACAACATTGGTATGTATATTAATGGCAATGTCTATGTTATTTCAATGGAAACGTGATTTTCAATTAGCTAATTACGTAACTTACTTGGGTATCATTGGTTGGGTGGTATATTTCAACAAACTGAACTTGCAGCAGTATAAGTTAGAAGGTGTAGCTATAGTATTAATGTTATTTGGTATAGCTTGTTCTTATTTATTTCTGCCAAATCAAATATTAGGGGGGTGGAATTCAAATTCGTCAATTAGTTCTATTCCTATTGCCCTGATTGGCATTCTCATTCTATGGTTGTCTGATAATAAGAAACAGAAAGTATTATCAATTATAGGCTTAACCATATTGTGTGATTTTGTTATGCTGTTGCAAAACCGTAGTGCGTTACTTGCATGTTTGCTGATAGGCTTTTTTATGCTGTATCATCGTTTTGTTTATCGTAAAAATTGGTTTCGTTGTATATACATAGGAGGTCTTACTGTAAATCTATTACTACCATTAATAAACTCTGTATTAGTAAAGATGCCTGGTTTTCAGAAGATTTTGTCAATATCGGAGCTGTTGTCTGGCAAAGAAGGTGTAGGTATTAATGGTCGTGAAAGACTATGGGAGATGGCATTAACTATTGCTAATGACAGTCCGATTTTTGGCAATGGAGGTTATAGAGAGATATACTCTCATAATTTTTCAATGGATGTTTTGCAAGAATGGGGCTGGCTTGCATATATTACTTATATAGCTATTGTTATAGCTTTAATGGAACTTTCTTTTAAAGAGAATTCAAAATATAATTTATACTTGTTAGGATTTGTGAGTCTTGTGCTGATGAATACTTTCGAAAATGGTTTAGTTAGCAATGGTGGTTTTTCTGTTTTAGCATATATGTTAATCTCATTAGCGTATTGTTTTAATTGGAAGTCAGATGAGTTTAACTGGTGAACAACATATTTCAAAAACAATAAATTTGTTGCGATTCCCTTTGATGCTTCTTGTTGTTTGTATGCATTTTTCGGGAGGAGGGGACAATACAACATTGCTTTATTGTAATTTGATGCAGTTTGGGCTAATTTATTTTAGCACTGCAGTTCCTATTTATTTTGCAATTTCAGGTTATTTATTTTGGAAAGGTAATGATCTTTTTCAATATAAAAATAAAATTCAAAAAAGAGTTTATTCGTTAATCATTCCATATCTGTTATGGAATTTACTATTTATAGTTGCATATTGTTTGTTGAATATGAATTTTTCATTTCAAACTTTATATGGTTTTGTGAATATAAATGCTAATACCTTCAATGATTTTATGGTTAGTGTATTTACAGGAAAAGGTATGCCTGCGAACTATCCTCTGTGGTATCTTCGAGATTTGATAGTATGTAGCTTGTTATCTCCATTATTGTATTTGGGGGTTAAGCGCTTACCTTGGGTTACATTAATTCTTCTATTTATAGGATGGTGTCTTACTGAAGGTGCAAATGGTAGAACTTATCTGACAGGTTTGTGTTGGTTTGCATTAGGTATGGCTGTTAAGGTTCATAATGTAAATATCACGGTTCTTAAATCGTATTGTTTACCTTTATGTGTGATATCATTGATATTGGCACTTTTAATGCCAGGTGTTTATTTGAAATTGATTACTTCGTATAGTTTTTATCATGTATTGTTGACTATTCATATTGCTGCAGTTTTATCACTTTCATTTTGGGTAACAGCATCAACGGAGATACAAGTGCCTAAATTATTATCAGAATCTACCTTTTGGATATATGTTTCACATGCGTTTGTACAACTTGCTATTTTAAAAATGGAAGGATATATAGGTCTGCCAATGACAGATGCGATTCTTATAATGCTTTTTGTTGTAAACGTATCTATCGTTACGGCTTTTTGTGTAATGACATATTTTATTTTTAAGAAATATATCCCCCAATTAACATCATTACTAACTGGTAACAGAATATAGAATGAAAGCAAAGGAATTATTATTCGTGATGGATACTTTCCCATTGGGAGGTATTACAAAGAGCTTACTAGCACTATTCTCCCAAATAGAAGGTGATTATAATATAGATTTTCTTTTGATGAGAAAGGAAGGGTTATTTGTTCCTCTGATTCCATCATCAGTTAATGTAATTAGTGATCTTCTTCCTGTGGAATTTCGCAATCCACATCCTAAAGAGGTATTCAGAAATTTGACAAAAATGCAATTCCGTCAATGGATGAAATGGGTAAACTATAGTTTGATTTGTTCAATTGCGAGATTAAAAGGTGGTCAAATAGCCATGGTTAATGCGATGGATATGTGGATTGCTAAAAATACTCCTTGCATCAATAAGAAGTACGATGCTGCTATCGCATATCAAGGTGGCCGTTGTATATATTATATATTGGAACAGATTGATGCAAAAGTGAAAATAGGCTATGTGCATAATGATTATTCTAATTGTGCTGTAGACTTCAATATGAAGCCTGTAGATAGCCTATATTTTCCAAAGCTTGATCATATAGTTACTATTTCTGATATTTGTCTTAATTCACTTTATTATGAGTTCCCTGATTTGAAAGATAAGTGTTGTGTAGTGGAGAACATTTGCTCTCCCAAATTTATCAAGCAATCTGCAGCAAAAGGTGAATCTTTTAATGATGACTATAAAGGTTGTAGATTGGTGACTATGGGGCGTTTTGATATTTGGCAGAAAGGGATTGATTGGGCTGTTGAGATAGCAAAAAAACTCAAAACTCATAGAGTAGATTTTAAATGGTATTTTCTTGGTGAAGGCAATCAGCGTCCAAAAGTAGAAGAAATGATAAGAGACGCAGGTATAGAAGATCTTTTTATTCTTATGGGTGCTAAAGTGAATCCTTATCCTTATATTGCAGATGCTGATATTTATGTACAACCATCGCGTGTTGAAGGTAAGAGCGTTGCTCTAGATGAGGTAAAGGCATTGTCAAAACCTATTGTTGTAACAAACTTTCCTTCTGTTTATGATCAGTTTACTGATGAGAAAACTGCACTTATTGCTAAAATGGATCCAAGTGATATAGCTGATAAAATTATTAGATTAATAAATGAACCAGAAACACGTCAGAAGTTGATCAATAATCTGAAGGCAGAGAAGGTAGGAAATGAGGAACAGGTACAAATATTTGAATCATTGTTACAATAATTATGATAAGAACAGTTATACAAGCCGGGTTGGGTAATCAATTATTCCAATATGCAACCGGTTATGCTTTAGCTAAAGAGATAGGTTGCGATTTGGAACTTGATGTGAGCTTCTTCGAGTATATAAAAAAGTATAATTATAGCAATGCTCGCATTAATAATCTTAATAAACTGAATTTGGATTCACCTAAGTTTAGATGTAAACCAAAGAATTTTGGTTACTATCGTTATGCTTCAAAACTTCGATTCCCTTCTACTATTATTACAGATGGTAAGACAATGCCGGTAGCTTGGGAGGATGTGCTTAGATGTAGAGAAGATCAGCGAAGTCTTTTTGAACGCATCAAATGTAAACGTAGAGGAATTCTCTATGGTTTTTGGCAAAACACATGCTATTTTGATAAATACGTTGAAGATTTGCGGCGACAGTTTGTACCAAACTATAAATTGGCTGATGAAGTAGCTGTTTTATTGTCAAATATAAATGTTGGTACAAGTGTAGGTGTACATATTCGTAGGGGTGATTTTGTTCGACTTGGTTGGGATAAAGGTGTAGATTATTATAAGCGTGGCATGAACGAAATGAGAACTCTATTTGAAACACCACATTTTTATATTGTTACAGACGAGGCAGAATGGGCTCGTATGCAGTTCGCAGAGGAAAGAGATGTAACAGTAGTCGATGTAAATACGGAAACAAAAGATATTGATGAGTTTTTTCTTTTATCTTCATGTAACCATCAGATTGTATCTGAAAGTACATTTGGTTGGTGGGCTGCATATTTGAACACGAGTAAAGATGCCAAAATAATGGTGCCAGCAGATGCTGAAGGTAAAATATTTAAAAGTAATTGGATTAGAATATGAAAGAAAATAGTATTCCTAAAATAATACATTATTGTTGGTTTGGTCGCAGTCCATTGCCAGAACTTGCAAAGAAGTGTATAGCGTCTTGGAGAAAGTATTTTCCGGATTACGAGATAAAAGAGTGGAATGAAGATAACTTTGATGTGAATAGTATTCTATATACTTCTCAGGCTTATCAAGCTAAAAAATATGCCTTTGTGAGTGATTATGCTCGATTCTGGATTCTGTATATGTATGGTGGCTTGTACTTTGATACAGATGTAGAGGTTATTCGTCCTATGGATGATATTATTCAACGTGGTCCTTTTATGGGGTGCGAGAAACCATATAAAGAAGGGGCTACGCCCAAAGATTTGGGCGTAGCCCCCGGCCTTGGCCTTGGGGTGAACCCCGGCCTTGGCCTGTTTAGAGAAATTTTAGATGAGTATGAGAGACTCGGTTTTTATAAAGCAGACGGAGAACTTAATCTGACTACTATTGTAGAGTATACTACTAATATTTTGTATAAACATGGAATGAAAAATACATCAGAAATACAAGAAGTATCCGGTATTTATATTTATCCACAGGAATATTTTGCACCTAAAGATGTTGATACAAAGAAATTGAAGATTACAAAAAATACTCGCTCCATACATCATTATGATGCGTCATGGGCAGAATGGTACGATAAAGCTGCTGGTGAAAGAGGACCAAAGTTAAAAAAAATATTTGGTGATTCAATAGGTCAAAGTATCAATATCTCTATTTATGTCATACAGAAATATGGATTCATTGGTTGTCTAAAAAAAATATTAAAATGACAAGACAAGAAAGCCTCGTTATGAAGGGGATTGCAATATTGTTAATGCTTTGGCTGCATTTGTTTAATATGCAAACACCTTTGTATTCACCTTTGTTTTATATAGGTGATAATCCGGTCGAAAGATACCTCACTTGTTTAACAAAACCTGTTGGTTTCTTTTGTTTTTTATCAGGGTACGGTATGCATGTTTTGTATGAGAAAGGGAAGGATAAGCATCGATGGAGTAGAATTGGTAAACTGTATATTCATTGGTGGATAATTTTAAGTATTTATATAATTGTTTATCAATTAATTACCTCCACCCATATCGAAATCATCAATCATCCAACTACCCATGCATTTAATTATGAAACAATAATAAAGAATATTACAGCATTTGATACATCTTGGTATCATCCCGGTTGGTTTTTATTTCCATATATGTGTTTGTCGTTATTTGCTTTTAATTTGTTTGAGTTGACCGCACGTTTAAAAGTTTGGCAAATTCTTTTGTTTTTTTGGATTTTAGGTCTTATGGTTGGTGTCTTTATAACTCGCAACAGTGATTTTGTTTACAGTCATCGTTTGGTGGCTAATATAGCTAGTTTTATCAGTCTAATGCCTGCTTTTATGTTTGGAGCTATGGCTCATAAAACTAAAATAATAGTAAAAATGCAATGTAAAACGAGGAGAAATGCTTTAATGTGGTGTGTATTGATTGTTTTTTTAATATTTGTTTGTTGGTTACATATGTCTATTTGGGGAGGCTTCTATCCAGCAATATTTACTATATTGTTTCTTGCATCACCTCGTTGGACATGGGTAGACAAGATGTTAGCGCACTTAGGTAAGTATTCCATGGATATGTGGTTGATACATGCATGGTTGTACTATTATCTTTTTAAAGAAGAGTTTTATTCATTAAAATATCCCATTGTAATATTTGGTGCATTAGTAATTTCCTCTTTGGTCTGTTCTTATTTTGTGACAATAATTTCAAATTTCATATATGAAAGAGCCTTTAATAACAATAGGAATACCTGTTTATAATTGTGAGAGCTTTATTGCACTTGCAGTTAGGTCTGTTCTTGATCAAACATATAAGAATTTTGAGCTTATCATAACGGATGATGGTTCAAAAGATAAGACCGTTGATATTTTGCATCATTTTGATGATCCTCGCATAATTATTATATCTGATGGTGAAAATCATGGTATAGTATATCGTTTGAATCAACAAATTAAATTAGCTAAAGGTAAATACTTTGTCCGAATGGATGGCGATGATATTATGTTCCCTGATAGAATTGAAAGACAAGTAGCTTTTCTTGAAACACATAAGGAGGTAGATGTAGTAGGCGGCTCGGCTGTAATTATTGGTGATGATAATGAAATTATTGGTATGCGAGGATATGTAAAGGGAGAAGATGTGTATACTTGTACAGGTTTTATTCACCCTACCGTTTGTGCGAAGATTGAGTTTTTTAGAAAATATAAATATCGCGATGAGTTAAAAGGTATAGAAGATTTTGATCTCTGGACTAGAAGTAACAAAGTTGCCATATTCAAAATACTTAATGATCCTGTGTTGTTCTACCGTGATCCGTTAAAGTTCAAATTGAAAACATATTTATTTAGGCAGGAACAATGTAGAAATGGTTTAAGAAATTGGCTTCAAGAGAGTTTGATTACACGAAATATTTATAATAAGATGCTGCTTTTAGCTTATTTAAAATCAATATTGGCTATATGTATGCATGTTATTAAGTGCGATAGTTATATGATTAAAAGAAGAAATCAGTCATGTCCTTTAGACATGAAGCTTAGATATCAGACTTTGCTTAATCAAATCACTAAGAGTTGTTTGTATCTATTAACTACGTTATTTACATAAAAAATGAAAAAGTTCATAGTCTCAGCCACAATTCCTGCATCTTTAGGATTCTTTGCAGGATTGTATACAAAGCTCAAAGAAGATTATGAGGTATGTGTAGTGTCATCTCCGGGAGATCGATTGGATCAAATTGCCTCTAATGAAAGTATTCGGAAACATGCTATCCCGATGAAACGAGATATATCTCTAATAAAAGACATAGTGTCGTTCATTCGTTTTATAGGCTTTTTTCTTACAGAAAAACCGTATGTGGTTCATGGAAATACACCTAAGGCTTCTTTGCTTTCAATGATGGCCGCAAAATTAACAAGAGTGCCACATCGTATTTATATGTGTCATGGTTTGCGCTACCAAGGATGTACAGGTTTTAAGCGTAGACTGCTCATGAATATGGAGCGTATATCCTGTGCTTGTGCTACAGAAGTAATCTGTGTGAGTGATGGAGTAAAAGATGTACTTGAAACCGATGGTATCTGTAATCAAGGGAAAACTATGGTGGTGCGTTATGGTAGTGCCAATGGTATTAATGTAAATCGTTATGATCCTGAAAAGATAGATACAACACAGGTAAAAGAAACCTATCGACTAAAAGAAGATGATTATGTGGTATCGTTTGTAGGGCGTATCGTTAAGGATAAAGGTGTCGAAGAACTAGTTGATGCTTTTATAAAATTAAAACAGAAGAAGATTCCTATAAAATTGTTACTTATAGGAGGTAGGGAAGCTAATTTAAATCCCATCAGTCAACGTACAGAAGATATCATAGCTAAAGAGTCTGAAATTATAGAAACTGGGCAACAAAAAGATATTCGTCCCTTTGTGAAAGCATCGAAGTTATTGGTACTTCCTTCTTATCGAGAAGGTTTTGGATTGGTGTTGATAGAAGCAGGTGCTATGGGGGTGCCTGTAGTGTCTTCAGACATTATAGGTTGTAATAATGTGGTTATACCTGAAATTAATGGTTTATTTTGTCAACCTCGATCAGTTGATTCACTAGTGGAAGCTCTTGAACGTATGTATTATGATAAAGAATTATATACAAAGATTGCGAGCCAAACACGTCAGTCAATTATTAATCGCTTTGAACAAGAGACGGTACAAGCTGCATATGTGGAACATTATAAGAAATTACTGACAGAGGACGTGAAAATATAATATGGTTTCTTCTTTAAATATAAGTCCATCGACTTTTAAATTATTATGAATTTATTAATGATGATAAATTGTTGGTATTTAATAGGAAAAACTAATTGAAGCTTATAAAAAATAAAGGCTCCCGGCATACACCGGAAGTCTTCCACTAATAGAAACAATTTTATAAATCCTTATATTCCCGGCTTTCCTTGAAACAAGGGCATGCGCACCATTCTCTTAAATATCAATAATGATATATACCAAATTTGTACGCGATTGTGTTGTTCACTATCTTTGTTTTAAATTAAAATACATAATGCTATGTTGATTATAAGCAGTAGAGAATTCAGAGACAACCAGAAGAAGTATTTCGATTTGGTTGATAATGGTGAGCAGGTGATTGTCCAGAGAGGAAAAGACCGTTCGTACAAACTTGTTCCTGTCACGGATAGTGATGTCTGTATGACTGAGGAAGAGTTCTACGAAAAGATAGACCGTTCTATCCGGCAGGCAAAAGAAGGCAAAGTATTAAGAGTATCATCAGATGATGACCTTAAAAAGTTGCTTTATGATTGAGTATGAGCTGGAGTTTACCCAAGATGCGTTGGATGATATTCAAAGGCATAAGAAGAGCGGGAACAAACCCCTGCTCAAGAAATTGGAGAAACTGCTGGGGGAACTAAAGCAGCATCCCACAACGGGCACCGGACAGATTGAGCTCCTAAAACACTATAAGGAGGAAACCTGGTCGCGGAGAATAAACGATGAGCATAGGCTTGTTTATCGTATTAAAGATGAGGTAGTGACAGTCCTCGTATTATCGGTGTATGGGCACTACAAGTAAGAAATGGATGGCAGTCTATTCATAAGCTTATAAGGATAGAGACAGTTATTTAGATGCTGACTGTGAAGCTCTTTTGATTAAAAAATGTTGTTGTGATAGGAAATCTGAAAAGGAATTCGTTTCTTTGTATATTCAGATAAAATCGGGAACAATGGATATGAGCTTTGAACAATTGAATTTTGTTGTATATTGTATTGGTAGTGTTGCTGATGCATTAAAAATGAATGCACGAAAGGTACATCAGTTGTTGAAAACTTCTGGTATTCTAAATAATTATATTATTCCAAGCTATGATGTTTTACATACATTCAGTAAAGAATATCTAGTTGAGGATGTTGTTTCTTTGATGAAAGAGAAAGGGGTGTTGCCATGAATATGATAAGCAAAGATGAGGCTTTACATCGATTGGTATATGAAAAACCTAATCAACAAATTTGTATAACCAGTTCAAAACTGCTTACTGAAAATTTGCTTTTTAAAGAAGCTATTAAATTATCTCTATAAAATGTTGGCAAATAAAACGATACTCCAAATGAAATACGCAAGGATAATAAAACTCTTTGCCGAAAAGGGGCATCTTACTTATGAGGATGCCATGGATAAGTTTTACAACTCTGATACATATACGATTATCAGTGAGGGAGTGGCGGATATGCATTGTATGAGTGACGAATATTTGGCAGATGAACTTCTGCTGGAATTTGGAATGATGCATGCACCGGGAACATCACTTGCTTATAAAAAATAAAAGGCTCCCGGCATACGCCGGAAGCCTTCCACTAATAGAAACAATTTTATAAATCTTTATATTCCCGGCTTGCCTTGAAACAAGGGCATGCCTTGTGAACATTCGTAGAGAGTTCATTGTGTCCCGCAATGCGGGCTTCGGGATAATCCAGCCGAAGTTGCCGCAACAGTGCTATCAGCGCGATTTTCTGTTCCATGGTCCGTGTGTCGGCAGGTTGTCCCTGTTCGTCCAGACCGCCTTCGTAACACACTCCGATGCTGTGGTCGTTGAAACAGCGGGCATGGGCGCCGATATGGTCTATCGGGCGGCAGACATGGGTGATACCGTCGCGGGTGATGTAGAAGTGATAGCCGATATCGGCAAATCCGCGCTCCTGCACATGACAACGGCGGAGAGCTTCCACCGGGAAGCTGCGGTCGGCGCGCGTGGCAGAACAGTGAACTACTATCAAGGCAATGCGCCGGTAGTTTTGATACTGTGAACTGATGTTGTCGTAAGTCATTTTTATTAAGAATTAAAAATCAGATACAACTTTGAATACCCAGCACACCGCCTATGGCGGTGGCTACTGCAATAATTACTTTGATAATGATGCTCCAGGTTGATTTTCCTTTTGGTTTTTCCATAACAGTGGGGTTTAAAATGATACATAATTTTTTGTATTAGGGCGGCACACGGGTCCGCCCCCTACGGTCTAGACAGCCGGTTCTTCCTTGGACTTGAGCAGGTCTTCCACCACTTTGCCTTCTTTCTCGGCACGCAGTGCGGCTGCTTGTGCGGAACGGCTGGCAACGGGCTGGAATTCCAGATTGCCGAAAATGGTCTTCAAGTCTTCTCCGGGGACGTACTGGATGTTGATGCCGGTGATGCACGAGGCGGTAAACTTCTCCAGACTGTCGGCTCCGCGACTGGTGATTTGAAGACGGAACTTGCCTAAATCGCCGAAGTCTACCTGTTTGCCTTCTTTCAGGGCTTCCAGCAGATTGTCTACGGTGGCGGTAAGAACTGCCACTACATCGGCGCGGCTCACGGTGGTCTGTGAGGACACACGTCTGCTGAGCTGTTTCAACGAAAGTTCACCGTTCATCTGAGCTGTGGCGTAAGCCTTTGGAGATGCTTCCCTTTCCAACGGATTGGGGCGTAATGAAACACTGTAATTTAATGCCATAATGTTACTGTTTTTAAAAGATTAATATTAATTGAACATGACAAAGATAGCATTGCGGAGGAACGGAAAAATGAAAAGCTATGAATGCCTGTGAAGTGCTGTGGCAAAGTATGACAGAGTATGAATTAAGATGAATTAAAGCACTTTATATAGTTGGCTATGTAGTTGATTTTCATTACATTTGTTCTATTAATCAAATAGAAAAATGATATGAATCAGAGAGAAGACGAGAGGGAAGGATGGCCGGTGAAACCTTATTACAAACGAGACTTGGCGGTGGCATACGCTCCCGATATCACTCCGGTGGCTGCACTTAACCGTCTGTCGTCATGGGTGCATCACCACAAGGTGCTTTACCGTGCTTTGGCGGATTCGGGGTATACCGACCGGCAGCGGATGTTCAATTCGGTACAGGTGGAGCTGATTTTCCGGTATTTGGGAAGGCCGTAGGGACAGACCCGGTGTCTGTCCGCATGTCGGCTTCCCGTATGTTGGAAACGCGGACGTATGCATGAGCTTACACGTATATACGTGCAGCCTCACACATATATATGCGCAGCCCCACACATACGTTCGCATGAGGCGATGCATACGTTCGTGTGGACGGCCTTTATTCCGCGCGGCATTCCTCTTCGCTTTCGTGCTCTTCATAGCGTCCGCAGGGACGGCGGGTGTAATACACGGTTCCTGTGCGGCAAAGCTCCTGGTCGCGTACCTTCAGCATGTCTATGCGCGTAAAGGCGCGGTCGGGCTCCGATATACGCGAGACGGTGAGGATGAAATCTGCCAGGTTTGCCCAGTTCGCACTGCCCGATATGGTGTACATATTGATGGCTTCCAGTTCGTTCCGGCCGTTCACGGTCTTCAGTCCGCGCGGATGCGCCACGATGACCACCCAGATGTGGTTTACACGTCCCCATGTCTGAAACTTGGTGAGCATCGCCTTGATGCTTTGCGTTTCGGTTTCGCCGTTGCCGCTTTGTGTTTCGATGAAAAGATAGGGGTCTACCACCAGATATTTCAACGGATGTGTGCGGCGCACCCGGTCGGCACGGTTCAGGATGTTTTCGGGCGTGGGCGGTACTTCGTGCATATCCAGATGAATCATGTGGGTATCCAGAAAGTCAAGATAGGGCGTCAGTTGTCCGTCGGTATAAGCGGTGGTGTTGGCTTTGCCCAGCATCAGGCTCACCAGCCGGGCGATGTGCTTGTTCTTGTCGGGAACCTCAAAGGAAAGATAGCATACAAACCGGTCGGTCTGCTGCATGATGCGGCAGGTCAGGTCGTTCAGAAAATCGGTCTTGCCGCTGTTGGGCATGCCGGTTACGATGATGAGCCCGCCGATGTCGGTGGGATGGAAGATGCGGTCGGTCAGCGGGCCGTAGCCCACGCTGTAACCGTGGTCATATTCGCCGTGGAGCACACGGATGACTTCATCCCTTCGCTCCGCCACGGTGATGATATCGGTGGTGTGGCGTACGCTTGCTCCGTCGATGACGCTGCGCACCACTTCGATGCCGTATTGCAGCATCACGTCGCCTATGTCCTTGCATCCGCCGGGCAGGGTGACGAAGAGGCAGCGGGCGTTGAAGTAGTCCGACAGCCGTTTGGTGAGTATGCGGCCGGGCAGGTCGGTATCGCCGCAGACCACGATGTGGTCCACCTGTTCCAGCCATGGGAGAAACGCTTCGAAGGATTTGCCCAAGTCGCTTGCGGCTCCCGACGGTACGCTGATGACATATCGGTAGCCGGCTTCTGCCAACACCAGCGTGTCTTTTTCGCCTTCTACCACGATGACCCGCGGAATGGTTTCTTCTTCCACGAGCAGCGGATTGAGGCAGTCGATGTTGTAAGGGGCGCAAGGCGTGGTGGGTGAGTCCTGTCCCCAGAACTTGCTGTAGACGGTGGGTTTTCCCTCTTCCTGCCTGGCCGAGGGCGATGGACTACACGAGCGGTACTTGGCGTTGACGGGGTGTCCGTCCACATAGTTCACGTAGGCGATGCAGGGGAACACGTTGGATGCCTGTTCGCTTTTGTTCTCGCTGTCCTTGGTGATGCAGTAATGGCGCAGGCAGCCTATCCGGGCTGTGATGGCGGTGGCGAGGGAGATGCCTTGGTCCAGGAGGTAGCGGCGCGCGGCGAGCTGGTCGGGGTCGGTACAGTCGGGCGAGTCGGTGAGGGGTTTGATTTTCTGCATCACTTCGGCGGTCAGGGGCTTGTAGTCCGAGGGCAGCATGGGCACTTCGCCCAACGTGCTTTGAGCATCGTTTCGGGCGGTCTTGTATCTGTTGCCGCTGCGGGTCGGGGCATATCCGGCAGCTCCCGCGGCATATTGCGGAAACATGGGGCGGTCTGCCTTGCAGAAGTCGGTCAGTATGCCGTTGAAGTTACATCCTGCGTAGAAGCAGTGGTACACACCTTTTGCTTTGGAGATGGACAGATGGGGTGTTCCGCATTTGGGGCATACGGCAACAAAATTCTTTCCCGCGCTTTTGCGGTCGGGGAAGTCTGAAAGAGAATAATAAGGCTTCATATCAATTTTAAAATTAGAATGTAAAAAATAAAAAATCATGGTTGACAGGGAACTGCTTCAGGACCCGGAGTGTTGACCGTCGGTGTCCACCCATTTTTGTGAGAGGACGTTCCAGATGGCTTCATCGGAGGACCGTGGCGGTGCATCCGCCGGTATTTCCACTTTTCCGTCTATGGGGTCGTCATAGTATCGAATATCTTTGTCGGCATCCTTCCATTCGAATGGCGAGACGGGACGGAATTCACGGAGTTTTTTGCGTTGTTCTTCCAGTTCCTTCAGCAGTGTTTCGCCCAGTTTTTGTGTGGCTTGCTGTATCAGGTTCTCCCCGTGGCGGGTCTTGATAAGGTTTTGCAGCCAGATGATGCGTCCGTTGTGCGGTGTTTTGGCAAAATTGGACTGGGCATCGAAGTGAGGAATCAGTTCACCAGAACGACCAGCGCATCCAGTGCGCGCGGTCGGGTGTAGCGGTAACCGGCAACGATACGGTCGATAATCGGCACCAGTACTGCCTGCTTCTCTTCGGGAGTGGCGTTGAGCTTGTGAAAGAACTCTTTGGCAGATGAAGAAGCTTTTGGAGCTTCATCGCCGTGAGGCGTTCCGGCAGGATTTTCAGAAGAATTCTCCGAAGGAGATATATTATTATTTATATTATATAATATATTAATATTAGTTTTTGAATTTGTTTCTGCGGGAGAAACTGCGGGAGAAACCGCCGGAGAAACCGGAGCAGAAATAGAATTCGTCGATTGATGATGCCATAAGGGAGTGAAGAATGCGAGAATCTCAGTTCGGTTTTCATTCCATACCAGTTCGAATGATTTGCATTTTTTGATGTATTCCAATATGTCCGAAGTATGTATGGTTTTTAGTGCCAGACAAATTTGATAGAGGTTGTTGATGGGGTATACTCCATCTTCATTCATGAAATGGGGCATACCCAGATAAAGATCCAGTAATTTCAGACAGGCAGAGTCGCTGACTCCCCATGCCTTCCATTGGTGAATCATTTTCTGTATTTCACGGATGGATACGTTTTGTTTCAGTGCTTTTATAGCCATAAGAGATATTGTTTTAAGTTAATTCTTGCGAAGTTAGGAAAGAATAAGTTAGTATTACTTCCCGCTAGGGAGAAGTAAAGACACGTTTGTTGTATATAATTAACAATTAATAAAAGAAAGTAAGATGAAGAACAGACAGTTCGATACAGAGAAGTTGGCAGCAAGCATCAAAGTGCTTGTTAAAGCTGCCGGATTGCGTAATTCAGAGGTTTGTAAAGACGTTCGTATGAGTCCCTCTTGTTACTACAGGACTCTTAAAGGTAAACTGATGATTTGAGTTTTTATGCTGTTATTATTCATTTTCTGATTATCAATTGCCGTGATTGCGGTGTGGAGACTCAGATGGAAGCGGTGAAACGTGAATGGTGGAATGTGGTAATGGAGAATGAATGGGAGTTAAAAACGGTAGATAAAAGTTGATAAAAAAGAAGAAAGACCATGTATCGTAAGTATTTAAAGCGTTGGCTTGATTTTGTTATTGTATTTTGTGTATTGGCTGTCATTTGGCCGATATTGCTTTTGGTCACTTTATGGCTTCACTTTGCCAATAAAGGAGCGGGTGCCTTCTTTACTCAGGAACGTCCCGGACGAAATGGAAAAATATTCAAGGTAATCAAGTTCAAAAGTATGACGGACGAACGTGACGCAGACGGTAACTTATTGCCAGATGCTTGTCGTTTGACGAAGGTAGGGCGTTTTGTGCGTGCTACCAGTGTGGATGAATTGCCACAGCTCATTAATGTACTAAAGGGGGATATGGCGTTGATAGGTCCGCGACCGTTATTACCTAGATATTTACCCTATTACACAAAACGTGAGCAGTTACGGCATACTGTAAGACCAGGTATTACGGGGTGGGCACAAGTAAACGGTCGTAATAACGTATGTTGGGATGAACGTCTTGAATTGGACGCATGGTATGTAGAGCATCTTTCTTTTTTTCTTGATGTGAAGATTGTATTGATGACTGTCAAGAATGTGATTTGCAGGAAAGATGTAACTGTAGTGGTTAAGGGGCAATTTTTAGATGTGGAACGTCGTAACAAACAACAAAGCAAATGAAAATAAGAAATATTGAGGAACAGGATTTACAGGCAAGAGTGGATTGGATGAATGATAGCAGGGTGAATGCTACGCTGAACATTCAATTGCCGGTAACTATTGAATCTACTGTCAATTGGTATCATCGTATTCAAGGAAATAAAACCCGTAGGGATTTCTCTTTTGAGAAAGACGGACAATTAGTTGCTATGGGTGGTTTTACCGATATTGATGATAAAGCGCGTAAAGCTGAACTTTATATATTCGTAAATCCAGTTTTGCAAGGGAAAGGATTAGGTATGGAGTCTGTAAGAGTTATGTGTCAATATGGATTTGAACAGATGGGGCTGCAAAAAATCTGCTTGTATACCAATTCTGACAATCTTGCGGCGCGTCACATCTATGAGAAAATCGGTTTTGTTCTTGAAGGTTTTATGCGGAAAGAGATAATAAATAATGGGAAGATAAAAGACAGATGCTATTATGGACTTTATAATGAAAAAGTAAAGGATAAGATTTTACCCCCCCCCTGTTAATAACATTTGTTAACATATTAAAGAACAATAGGATACAACGTGAATCTTTCTTTTTATGCCAAGATTTTCAAGTGGATAATCGAACTATAAAAGTGGTTCGTGATGATATATTTCCGTTCATTGGCGGAGGAAGTAAGGCTCGAAAAGCGATTGCCTATGAGCAATATTTGAAAGAGCATGAGTATAATGCTGTGGTTACTACAGGAGGAATTCAAAGTAACCACAATCGGGCTATTGCATTGATGGCTGCCCGCAACGGTTGGAAGTGCCATTTGGTATATCATGGCACAGAAGAACGTTTCAACTCAGAAAAAGGCAATGCACTGTTGGTACGCCTGACCGGAGCAAGTGTTGAGTTTGTGGAAGCATCGGGCATTTCAAAAGCGATGAATGATGCTATGGAACGTTTCACAAGACAAAAGTGTAAACCTTTCTATGTGACCGGTGGTGGGCATGATTTGCCGGGAGGCATCGCGTTTATCGATGCTGTGAAAGAACTTTATCAATATGGGGTAGTCAATAATTATAAACCCGATTATATTTTTCATGCTTCGGGCACAGGGTCAACGCAAGCAGGTATTATGGTTGGTCTTGACCTTGTGGGCTGGAGTGATGTAAAAGTTGTCGGTATTTCGGTGGCAAGACAAGAAGAAAGAGGCAAGCAAATAATTGCTGAGTTTGCCAACCGATTGGGCAGTTATTACGGATTAGGTAAAGACTATACTAACGAAGTGCTTTTCAATACCGATTATTTGTATGGTGGATACGAATGCTATACCCACGAGATGAAGGATTATCTCCAAAAGGTTATGCTTCATACCGGGCTTATTTTTGATATGACCTATTCCGGTAAAGGATTCTACGGTATGATGGATGTGATTAAGCATCATGGATTAGAGGGAAATATACTCTTTTGGCATACAGGAGGCTTAATGAATATGCAAAAATAAAAGATATGATGTTTTTAGAATTTCTGAGAAATAAAGCCTTTTGGACTTTAGATAGTCTGAAAGGAAGTCCCGTAAAACATGCTCTTTTAAAGATAAAAGGACTTGAACAAGAAGAAACATGTGATGATGTATTATAGTAAATTATGCTTTGTTTTTTGATGCTTTCAGAAAATATTTTGAGAGATATGGTTTTGATGTGGCCAATGGTTGTAATATCTGTGATATTGTATTTGGTTTTGAAATGCTTTATGATGTTACGAGAAACTCTATGGAAAAGGTATTAAATAGAGATAGTGGGTGATATTCCAATTTTAGTATTTGGGAAAAGACGCTATATAGTTAATGAAATAATAAACTAATTATAATGATGAATATTCTTTTTTCGTGCGCTGGAAGACGCACTTATTTATTGAAGTATTTTAAGGAGGCTCTTCAGAACGAGGGTTTGATTGTGGCAACCGATATGCAACTTTCTGCGCCTGCCCTTTCTGTGGCCGACAGGGTGGAGCAAGTTCCTCCTGTGTATGCGGATAATTATATTGAAGTTGTGTTAGGAGTATGTCTTAAATATGACATTAAAGCTCTTATTAGTCTGAACGATTTAGAATTACCCATTTTGTCAGCTCATCGGGAGGAATTTGAAAATGCAGGTGTAGCGCTTATTGTATCATCAGACAAGGTTATTAATATTTGTTTTGATAAGTTTCGTACTGCACAATACATAGAAAGTTTAGGATTAAACACTCCTAAAACTTTTATTAATTATCAAGAAGCATTGAATGCTATTGACAAAGGAGAGTTGTCTTTTCCTTTGGTCTTGAAACCACGTTGGGGATCTGGTTCGATAGGCATTGAGTTCGTGGAAGATAAGGAAGAAATGGATATTGTCTATCACCTGTTATTAAAAAAAGTAAAAAAGAGCATTCTTTCAAAGGCTTCTGTAGGAAATGAATTCATTTTAATTCAAGAAAAAATAAGTGGACCGGAATATGGCTTGGATGTGATGAATGATTTGCAAGGTAATCATATGGCAGTATCTGTAAAACATAAATTGGCCATGCGAGCTGGCGAAACAGATAAGGCAGTTACAGTGGATAATGCGGAATTACGCAATGTTGGTTCTTGTCTTGGTCAGAATTTGAAACATATTGGGAACTTAGATTGTGATGTTTTGGAACGTGACGGTTTGTATTATGTATTGGAATTGAATCCACGATTCGGTGGTGGTTATCCGTTTTCTCAAGAAGCTGGTGTCAATATGCCAAAAGCAATTATTGAATGGCTCAAAGGAAATCAGATAGATATATCAATTCTTCAACCTACCTATGGTAAGGCATTTGCTAAATGTGATTATTTGGTTGCTGTTCATTTTTAGGGTATTTTGTATAAAAATAAAAACAACATCATGGATAAATATATTTACCTCTGTCTTGCTCATATGAGTGAAGATGGAATAGAGCAGAAGTATGTGAAGGAAGCATTCGATACCAACTGGGTAGTGCCTTTGGGTCCCAATGTAAATGCTTTTGAGGAAGACCTCAAGAACTTTGTCGGAGGAAAGAATGAAGTTGTCGCACTTTCGGCGGGAACGGCAGCGGTGCATCTTGCATTGATTGGCTGTGGCGTTCAGGCGGGTGATGAAGTTTTGGTACAAAGCTTTACCTTTTGTGCTTCGTCGCATCCGGTTACTTATCTGGGTGCAAAGCCTGTGTTTGTCGGCTCTGAAAAAGATACGTGGAATATGGACCCGGTGTTGCTGGAGGAAGCTATCAAAGACCGTATGGAGAAAACGGGAAAGAAGCCCAAGGCGATTGTTCCGGTGGCGCTCTACGGTATGCCATACGACTGTGAGAGAATTATGGAGATTGCAAATCGCTATGACATTCCTGTGGTGGAGGATGCGGCGGAAGGGTTTGGTTCCAAGTTCGACGGCAGGGTGCTGGGCACTTTCGGCAAGTTTGGCGTGTTGTCATTCAACGGCAATAAGATGATTACCACTTCGGGCGGCGGTGCTTTGATTTGCCGGAATGCCGAAGATAAAAATACCATTATGTGGTATGCTACTCAGGCACGCGATGCTTATCCTTATTATCAGCATACGGCAATCGGCTACAATTATCGTATGAGTAATATTTGTGCCGGTATCGGTCGCGGACAGATGACCGTGGCGGAGGCGCACATTGCTCATCATAAGCATGTGCAGGCTTTGTATGAAGAACTGTTGAAGGATGTGAAGGGCATACGTATGCATAAGCAGCCTGAGGATGCGCGTTATGATGCCAACTTCTGGCTGTGTACGGCTACCATCGATCCTGATGTGAAGGTTGTCGGTCAGGAGAATGCGTATAAGGAAGTGGTCAAGACTGCGGTGGGAGGAGCTGCCGGGGTGATTAAGGCGGTGGACAGTGCCACCACGGATTGCCAGCCTAATGAGAATGTGGAAGCAATGCGTGTTTTCATGCTCGCTAGGAAGATAGAAGTACGACCTGTGTGGAAGCCGATGCACAAGCAGCCGGTGTATGCGGATGCGCCTGTTTATACCAACGGGGTGGAAGAGGAAATCTTCAGGACCGGACTGTGTCTTCCTGCGGGCCCTTGTGTAAGTGACGAGGATGTGGCATACATTGTGCAGACAATAAAGAATTGTATAAAAGGATAATGGATTATTATCGGTATTTGGATATGATTTGGAAATTATCAAACTGGTATTTTTCGAAAGATGCACTGCCGTATTGGTGTATATTCGTTTTGGATTGCCTGATAGTGCTGGGCGCGGATGTGTTGGTTTATGCTTTGAATAACGGAACACTTTCTTTTTTGCAGAACTTTGTACAACTGACAGGGGCTTTCTGCTTTTATTTGTTGTTCTATGTTGTGAGCTTTCGGATGTTTCATACGTATTCGGGGGTGATTCGTTATTCTTCGTTTATCGATTTGCAGCGGATAGGTTTTGCCATGATTACGGGCTTGCTGATGATTATAGGCGTCAGGTATCTGCTGAATGAGGATTGTTGGTTGATGGCAGTCGGTATGAGGGATATCGGAATTGCCGCATTGCTGGCTGTTCTGATGATGTGGAGTGTGCGGGTTTTTGTGAAATATCTGTATGACTCTACTTTTAACAGACGACGCGGAAAACGTGTGTTTATCTACGGGGTGAAAGCCGGCGGAGTGGGACTGGCGAAGAGTATCCGCAACCAGGTTGACTCCCGATATGTCGTGAGCGGTTTCGTTTCGGATATGCAGGATATGCAGGGCCGCTTCCTGATGGGAAAGCGGGTTTATCCCAACGATGAGCATTTGGTGGAGAAGATGGAGGACTTCGGAGTGCATACTTTGCTGGTTTCTCCCTTGAAGAATGAGGCGATTCGGAATAATCCCGAAATGGTGGAGAGACTGATAAAGGCAGGTATACGAATCTATATGATTCCTGCCGCGCAGGAGTGGGACGGTAGGAGTGATCTTGACCATCGTCAGCTTAAGGAGGTGGATATTGAAGATTTGCTGCCTCGCGACAAGATAGAAATCGACTTGAAAGCGGTGGAGGAATTGCTTACCGGAAAGAGTATTCTGATAACGGGAGCTGCCGGCAGCATCGGAAGCGAGATAGTGCGCCAGATTGCCAAATTTACTCCGCAAAAGCTTATTCTGATAGATCAGGCGGAGACGCCTTTGCATGATATACGTCTGATGATGGCGCGCAAATGGCCCGACATCGAGGCGGAAACCATCGTGAGTGATATTTGTATGAAGGAACGCATGGAGGAGATTTTCGGTATATATCGTCCTGATTATGTGTTTCATGCGGCGGCGTATAAGCATGTGCCTATGATGGAGAATAATCCGGGAGAGAGTGTGCGTAATAATGTGGAGGGTACGCGTATCATTGCAGACTTGGCTGTGAAGTATCGGGCGAAGAAGTTTGTGATGGTGTCTACGGACAAGGCGGTGAATCCCACCAATGTGATGGGGTGCTCCAAGCGTATCTGCGAAATTTATGTGCAGAGTCTGGATAAGGCGGAGAAGGATGGCAAAGTGGAGGGAGTCACTCAGTTTGTCACTACGCGTTTCGGTAATGTGCTGGGCTCGAACGGTTCGGTTATTCCGCTGTTTAAGGAACAAATCAAGCAGGGCGGACCGATAACGGTGACGCATCCCGATATTATCCGTTTCTTTATGTTGATTCCCGAAGCTTGTAAGCTGGTGCTTGAGGCGGGAACGATGGGCAATGGCGGTGAGATTTTCGTGTTCGATATGGGTAAGCCGGTGAAGATTGTGGATCTTGCCCGACGTATGATTCAGTTAAGCGGAGCCAAGAATGTGGAGATTAAGTTTACAGGATTGCGCGACGGTGAGAAACTGTATGAGGAGGTATTGAATGAAGAAGAGACGACCAAGCCTACTTTTCATCCTAAAATCAAGATTGCGCAGGTGCGTGAGTATGATTATGCCGATGTGTGCCGGCAGGTGGATGAGCTGGTGGCTTCCAGCGTGAAAGAGGATGATATGGGTATTGTAAGACGTATGAAGGAAATGGTTCCCGAGTTCAAGAGCAAACATTCGGTGTATGAAGTCTTGGATAAGTAGAACCATGCACCGGTGGATTTTGCCGTTATGTCTGTCGGCGCTGTTTGTTTGTACCGGAAGGGCGCAATCGGCAGAGAACACGCGGGTGGATGTGTTTATGGGAGCCGAATTGCATTATCGTGATATTTTTCATAATAAGATATATGAGGTGCTGGTGAACCTGACACCCGGAGTGAAGTGGTATATGGGAAACCGCTGGCAGTTGGCAGGACAGGTCATTGTGCCTGTTTATAATGATTATGGCGATCGTTATAAGAAAGTCCGTCTGAACATGGCTGTGCTTAGTAAGGAATGGGACTGGCACCGGAAGCATTTTCTGAAAGTGAGCGGAGGACTGTTTGCGATGGAACGCTACGGACTGGATGTGAAGTGGATGTATGCGGCTACGGACTGGCTTGCCTTGGACGCACAGGCGGGATGGACGGGTTTTTGTTCCATGGCGGCAGGATGGGAATGCAGTCCGATGGAGCGTTTGACGGCTCTTGCCGGGGTACGTGCTTATCTGAGTGGGGTGAATACGGAATTCCGGGTGCGCGGCGGCCGTTTTCTGTATGAAGACTGCGGTGTGCAGGGAGAAGCGATGAGGCATTTCCGGCATTGCACGGTGGGGGTGTTTGCCCAATATACCGATAAGGGAAAAGAGAATTTCGGTTTTAAGGTGGTTATGATGATTCCTCCTTATAAACGGAGTAACAGGAGGGTACGTTTCCGCCCGGCATCTAATTTCCGCTTGACGTATAATCAGGAGGCGGATGCTTATGCGGGTAAAATGTATACGACCGACCCCGAAGAGAATGAACGGGAAGGATGGTTTGACCGCAGTCGGTCGGACTGGGGTGCGAATGGCATGACGCCTGATTTTACTGTTCGGCAGAAAGGAGGTACTGAATGAAAATGAGATATATAATGGGGTGCTTCATGGCATTGCTGTTTTCGGTGCCGGCCGTGGCACAGCAGTATACGGGCATGAGCGGTTTGATACATGTTCCTTCGGCGGACATGGGTGAAGAGGGGGAGGCACGCGCAGGGGTGCATTTCCTGAATCGGGAGTTTACTCCGAATGTGCTGACGTATAAAGGCGATAAATATCATACGATGAGTTATTACCTGAGTATCACGCCGTTCAGGTGGATGGAGATTGCGTATACTTGTACGCTTTTGAAATCGACGAAGATTGTTGACGGTGTGGAAGATAAGGAACATCCGGGGCTGCACCGCAAGGACCGTTATTTTTCGCTCAAGCTACAGCCGGTTCGTGAGAAGCCGGGTAAGTGGTGGCCGAGTGTGGCGATAGGGGTCAATGACCTGGATTTCCGTGTAAACTGGCTGAAGACGCAGCATGAGACGGATGTATCGCGTGTGGTAAACAGCTATTTTTCCAATTATTATGTGGCATTGTCCAAGCATTTCCGGCTGAAAGGGAATGTGCTGGGTGTGCACATGGCTTACCGGCACTGGCGGTGGAGTCTGAACTCGAAATGGAACGGACCGGTGGGCGGTATTACGTTCAGCCCTTCGTTTCAGAAGAATTTCCGGTTGATAGCGGAGTATACGGGCGATGATGTGAATGTGGGCTTTGACTGGAAATTGTGGAAGCACTTGCTGGTACAGTCTTCGCTGCAAAACGGCAAATATTTTTCCGGAGGGGTGTGCTTTTGCATCAATCTGTTGTAAATGATATAACTAAACATAATTTTTAAATTTAATTATTTTACTATGTACAATTTTGTAAGAAGAGGAGCTTATATGCTTCTGATTGCCGGTTTGACCATGGGGGTTGCCGGTTGTAGTGACGATGATCCTGATTATGACCATGTGACTCCGCCTGTGGTTGAGGTTGCTTCCAATACGTTGACCGGAGTTATCACAAGTCTGAACGGTGAGGGAATCTCGGGTGCGAAGGTTTCATTGGGAGAGGGTAATTCTGCCACGACCGATGCCAACGGTGTTTATCTGTTTAAGGATGTCAAGGCGGGTACTTACCAACTGAAAGCGGAAGCCGAAGGTAAGTTGTCACATACAGGAACATTGACTGTTGCGGATGTGAAGAAGACTCAGAATCTGGTGTGGAATGCGGCACTTGCTTCTGACGTGAAGAAGGAAGTGAGCGTATCGGCTGATGCACCAAGTGAGGGAAAAGTGGAAACGGAAACATTGAAAGGCAATGAGGAAGCCAAGGTGGAAGTGAAGGCTGAAATCGCTGCCGGTGCCGTGGATACAGATGCAGATGTGAAGGTTATCATCTCTCCGCTTTATAAGGAGGAAGATGTAGTGGCACGTGCTGCGCGTGCTACCGATGAGACCATGTTGGTCGGTGCCGTTCTTTCTTGTAACAAGGAGGGTGTTTCTTTGAAAAAGGCTATCGAGCTGAGTTTCGAACTGGATACCGAACTGGCAGGTAAGGTGGAAGTCAAGCAGTATAAGAACGGTGAATGGGTGAAGGCGGACAGCCGTGTCGAAGACAGCCATGTAATCGTTGCTGCAAGTGAGTTCGCTTCTTATGGTCTGTTCCTCGATGTGGAATTCTCTGAGAAGAAGAGTACGAAAGCTGTGGAGTTTGAACAAAGCAAATGGGACAACCTGTATGGTTCTAAGGATATGTCTGTGGGTGAGGCTGCTTATACCTATAAGGCAGGTACTGAAATCAGTACTGAAGGTAATGCAGACAAACTGACTGCTCTTTTGATAGAAGAGTTGGCACAGCGTTTCGGTGCAACGGCGACTACACTCAACGGCTCTTATCCTATCAATGTTACATTGCCGGTAGGTACTATGTTGGAAATCAGTGGTGTGCAGGAAGAATGGGGTGTATCGGCAAGTGCACTCGGTAAGTCGGCTTCAGGTACACGCCATGGTAATGTATCAATAGAGGTTGCTACTTCCAATCGTGAGCATACAGGTGGTGGTAATTAAGCTGTAATTTATATGCAATTTCCGTGGCCGGTCGGGAAGTAAGCATAAGCCGGTCAGTTATATATTAGGGAGGTAATGGCAGTTATCTTCCTAATATTTTTTTATACCAACTATTGCCGGTGTTCATATAATTGTGGGCACTTGAATCTGAAACATAAAAAAAAGTTGTGCCAATATTTTTGACACAACCTTATTCATTCTTTTTCTTGTATACTTTAATCGACTATGCGCTTGTTCATTATGATATAAACAACCAGTCCAACAATGATAAGAGCAGCTGAACCACCTAAAACTGCGTTATCATTAATAGCAGAACTTCCTGCGCAGAAGATACCAACCAAAATAGCGGCACCAATGATCATAAGTATCAGACCTAAATTCTTAAGTAAGCTTTTCATGTGTGTATTTTATTAATAGATTATTTTTCTTGTGCACAAATTAAAGCATAATTCTGTTATGAAGGAAATTATTTTAGGAAAAAAAGATGAAATAGCAGAAATTCTTTAATCTTTGGTGTTCGTAAATATCTTCCTTAGTACATCCTGACTAACTTTCAGCTCTTCTAATGTTAATCCTTGCAAAGCTTCTTTTAATGTCTTATTGGCGATAAACCGTGCTTTTTCTTCCAGTTCACGTCCTGTTTTGGTTAAATGAACCAGATTCGTGCGACGGTCTTTCTTGTCCGAGATACGGACTACCAAGTGCTGACGCTCCATGTTGTCTATCAGACGAGTCATGCTGGGCTTGTCTTTGAAAGTGGCATTACACAGTTCTTGCTGGGTTACTCCGTCCCGTTCCCACAGAAACAAAAGCACTGTCCATTGTTCAGGAGTAATGTCTACTCCGTTCTGACGGAAGTTGCGGCTCAGTTTCCTATTGATGGCTGCCGACACTTTACCGTTCAAAATAGCGAATATCAGCTGGATATCAAAACTAAATTGTTCTATCATATAATTATTGTTTAAACAACTTTGCAAAGATACGATTCTTGTGGGAATAACGCAGATTTTAAGGATGAAAAAATACTAAAAGGCAAGATTAATTGCGAAATGAAACTATATTTTTGAAAGAAAATGCCTGTAAGTCTTTGTAGATTAAGAGAAAATATCTACCTTTGCGCTCGCAATTTAAAATTTTAATTTAATAATTTAATTAACGTAGTATGAATCAATACGAAACCGTTTTCATTTTGACTCCCGTTTTGTCTGATGTTCAGATGAAGGAAGCGGTAGAGAAATTCAAAGGTATTCTGACTGCAGAGGGTGCAGAGATTATCAATGAAGAAAACTGGGGCTTGAAGAAATTGGCTTACCCCATCCAGAAAAAATCAACTGGTTTCTATCAGCTGATTGAGTTTAAAGCAGAACCGAAGGTAATTGAAAAATTGGAAATAAACTACCGTCGTGACGAACGTGTTATCCGTTTCCTGACTTTCAGAATGGATAAATACGCTGCTGAATACGCTGCTAAGAGAAGAAATGTTAAATCAACTAAAAAGGAGGATTAATCATGGCACAGCAACAATCAGAAATCAGATATTTAACTCCGCCCTCAGTAGACGTTAAAAAGAAAAAATATTGCCGTTTCAAAAAAAGCGGTATTAAGTACATCGATTACAAAGATCCTGAATTCTTGAAGAAATTCTTGAACGAACAGGGCAAAATCCTTCCTCGCCGTATTACAGGTACTTCTTTGAAGTTCCAACGTCGTATCGCGCAGGCTGTTAAGAGAGCACGTCACTTGGCGTTACTTCCATTTGTAACTGATATGATGAAATAATAAGGAGGAATAAGTATGGAAATAATTTTGAAAGAAGACGTAGTAAACTTAGGCTACAAGAATGATATTGTAACTGTAAAGTCTGGTTACGGTCGTAACTATCTTATTCCGACCGGTAAAGCTGTGATTGCTTCACCTTCTGCAAAGAAAATGTTGGCAGAAGAATTGAAACAACGCGCTCACAAACTGGAAAAAATTAAGAAGGATGCTGAAGCTATGGCAGAACAGTTGAAGGGTGTAACTTTGACTATCGCTACCAAAGTGAGTGCTACAGGTACTATCTTTGGTTCTGTTACCAACATCCAGATTGCTGAAGAATTGGAAAAATTAGGCCACAAGGTTGACAGAAAGATTATCGTTGTGAAGGATACTGTGAAAGAAGTTGGTTCTTACAAGGCTATCGTTAAACTGCACAAGGAAGTTTCTGTAGAAATTCCGTTCGAAGTAGTTGCTGAATAATCTGTAAATACTTTAAAGTATATGCTGAAGAAGCCCGGTTCGCTAGAGCCGGGCTTCTTCTTTTTCTTAAGATTCCTCTTTTTTGTGGAAAGGGACTATATTAAATCGTTTTTGGCTTGCCGGTATATAAATTTTGTCTATCTTTAGCATGATAATTTTTCATACACGAATGAACTACTATGAAAACAAACCTGATAGAGAAAGTGAAGCGCATGAGCACAGAGTATAGATTCGGTGACTTCTTTCGCAACTTCATTGCTGTGGTGCTGGGTATTGTTATTACCTTTGCCGGCAGTGACCTGATAGAAGAACGTAAGATAAGAAATGAAGTGAAAGATGCTCTGTCATTGGTCAAAGATGAAATATTACTCAACAGGGAGACTATAGAAGAATTGATGGAGCAGGAGCTGTTTGAACAGCGGGGGGCGTGTTATCTGCTTCAATATAAAGACTCTATAGATAAGGCATCGCCGGATTCAATTGAGAAATATGGCTATTCGCCATTCCAGTCATTCAATCCTATTTATATTGATGATGCAATGGAGATGCTCAAAAGTTCATCGCTTATCTCTGCTATTGAAAATAAAAAACTTGCTACCCAGATTATTCAAACATACAACACGATAAAAACCGCTTATGGCAGTTTTGGGGCTTTTATGGATATAAAGCTGAAATGTATTGAGAAATTGACTGATAAGGCAGAAGTGCGAGAAGCATTGGCAAAGAATAAGCTCAGGACTAAAATGCAGGAGTGGGACTTTTATTTCACTATCCCGGAAGGGGTGCAGGCTGTGCAGCAAATTTCTTATATACATAGTTATCCAAGAAAAATGTATGGACGGTATATGGAACAGATAGACGAGACGTTGGCTGCCATTGACGAGGTGTATAAATAAAAAAAAGTCTGTTGTGCTTTCGCACGGCAGACTTTCAATTCTCTCTAATGTTCGTTCTGAATATTATTCAGCTACGGCTGCAGAGTCAGCAGCTGTGCTATCAACAGCAGCTACAGTGTCAACTGTTTCAACAACAGCTGCTTCAACTGTTTCAACTGTAGTAGAATCTGCGTTTTCAGCTCCGTTGTTAGCAGCTTTGTTTCCGCAAGATGCGAAAGAAACAGCTGCAAATGCTACGAACAAAAATACTAATTTTTTCATTTTCTTTGCTTTTTAAATCTGTAATACTAAATAGTTGCTTTATTAAAACGTTGCAAAGGTATACACTTTTTCAATATGTTGTACTCCTGAAACCGACTTTTTTTCCACATTTTTATGTTGTGCAACTTAATTTACTGATTTATAGTATGTTTTAAAACATATTGTTATTCCTCTGCAATGCTGTTGTAGAGGAAGCGTTTTATACTCTTTTTGGGAGTCTTTTCAAATTCGGTAGGATAAAGCTGAATAGTACTTACTTGTTCGTAATTGCCTACCAGTTTATTCAGATTTTTCAGGTTCTCGTCCATTACCGTTTTTATATTGTCGGGGGTGTTCAATCCCAGAGAGTCAAGACTGTCGTAATCGGGATAAACCAAAGCCACAAGTTTTTTATTGCGTTCTATAATCAGACTTTCCAGAACGAAGGGCATATTATTTAACTTCGCTTCAATTTCCTCCGGAAAGATATTTTGTCCGTTGGAGCTTAACAGCATGGTTTTGCTGCGGCCGCGGATATATATGAAGCCGTTTGCGTCAATGGTTCCCAGGTCACCGGTCTTCAGCCAACCGTCTTCGGTAAATACTTCGCGGGTTGCTTCTTCGTTTTTATAATATCCTTTCATTACGTTTTCTCCGCGCACCTGAATTTCGCCTGTCGTATTGTAGGGATCATCCGAGTCGATACGCACTTCCATGATGTCGAGAATTTTTCCTGCAGAACCGGGGATGAAGGTATTCCAGGGGGCATAACTGATGAGCGGGCCGCATTCTGTCATACCGTATCCGATGGTAAAGGGGAATTTTATTTTGTAGAAGAAATCTGTTACTTCCGGGTTCATGGCTGCACCGCCAATAATGACTTCCTTGAACCGTCCGCCCAAAGCGTCAATCAGTTTTTTACGGATTTGCGCATATATCTGATTGTCCAGCAAAGGGATATTCAATGCCCATTTCATGCTGCGCTTATTGATAAGTGGCTGAATGACATTCTTGTATATCTTTTCTATTACCAGGGGGACTGTGATAATCAGGTTGGGCTTCACTTCTTCGAAGGCTTTCATCAGAATTTTTGGAGAAGGTGTCTTGCCTAACAGCGTGACATGGGTTCCCACGGCTGTTGCGGTCAGAAAATCGAAAGCACAACCATAAGCATGGGCCAAGGGTAGGAAAGAAAGTACTTTTTCTCCTTTTTTCAACAGTCCTGTTCGGATACCGAAGGTGACATTGCCTGCCAGATTGTTGCCTGTCAGCATCACTCCTTTGCTGAAGCCGGTGGTGCCCGAGGTATAGTTAAACAACATCACTTTATCATTAGACAATTCGGTATAGATGATGTTCTCCTTTTGGAAACCTTTGGGATAGGCTTTTTTCATGGCCGTATCTATGTTGCGCATGAATTTCTGAATAGTCTCTCCATCACGCTGGTGCAGACAACGGTAATCTGTCAAAGAAAAGACAGCACGTAAGTTGCCCAATGCTTCTTCTTCCAGGTTTTCCCAGATATTATCGCTGACAAACAGGAATGTGGATTCGGAATGATTGACGATATGATGAACGTCATTCGGCTTAAAGTCTTGAAGAATAGGTACAACGATGGCGCCATAGGTAATTGTTGCCATATATGCTATGCACCAGCGAGAAGTATTCTTACCTATGATTGAAATTTTATCACCGCGTCGGAGACTGCAATGTTGAAACAGCAGGTGTAACTTGGCTATTTCTTCTGCCACTTGTCCATACGTAAAAGCGTTGTCTTCACCATAATCTGTGTAACACGGTAAATCCCAGTTCTCCTTAAAGCTATTCTCGTATAGCTTAATAAAGTTCTCTTTTATCATTGCACAATTTTTGATGTAATGTGCAAAAATAAGCATAATTATTGGTATTCTAAAAGAATTAAGGAGAATTATGTGTAACTTTGTTGCCTAATATAGATAAATAGGTATGATTGATACGACAATATTCCAAAATAAAACGGCCGTTTATTATACATTGGGCTGTAAATTGAATTTCTCAGAAACCTCAACAATTGGCAGAATTCTGAAAGAAGCCGGTATCCGTACTGCGCGTAAAGGAGAGAAAGCCGATATTTGTGTTGTAAATACTTGTTCGGTTACTGAGGTTGCCGATAAAAAGTGCAGGCAGGCCATCCATCGGTTGACTAAACAGCATCCGGGTGCCTTTGTTGTTGTCACCGGATGTTATGCTCAGCTGAAGCCGGAACAGGTAGCGAATATTGAAGGGGTAGACCTTGTTCTCGGTGCGGAGCAGAAAGGGGAGCTGATGAATTACCTTGGAAATCTGGAGAAGCATGAGAAGGGAGAAGCCATTACGACGGCTACCAAAGATATTCGCAGTTTTTCTCCTTCGTGTTCGCGGGGTGACCGTACCCGTTATTTCTTGAAGGTGCAGGATGGTTGTGACTATTTTTGCTCTTATTGTACGATTCCGTTTGCCCGTGGACGCAGCCGTAACGGACGGATTGAGGACATAGTGGCGCAAGCTCGCCGGGCAGCCGGGGAAGGCGGAAAGGAAATAGTTATTACCGGAGTGAATATCGGGGATTTCGGAAAGACGACAGGCGAAACATTTTTTGATTTGGTGAAGGAACTGGATAAAGTGGAGGGTATCGAACGTTATCGTATCTCTTCCATCGAGCCCAATTTGCTGACGGATGAGATTATTGAATATGTTTCTCGTTCGCGTGCTTTTATGCCTCATTTCCATATTCCTTTGCAGAGTGGCAGTGACGATGTGTTGAAGTTGATGCGCCGTCGTTATGATACGGCATTGTTCGCTTCTAAGATTCGCAAGATAAAAGAAATGATGCCCGATGCTTTTATCGGTGTGGATGTGATTGTGGGAACCAGGGGGGAGACAGAACTGTATTTTGAAGATGCATATCGTTTTATCGAAGGGCTTGAGGTGACTCAACTTCATGTGTTCAGTTATTCTGAACGCCCCGGTACTCAGGCGTTGAAAATAGATCATGTGGTTTCTCCCGAGGAGAAACATCGGCGGAGCCAGCGTTTGTTGGCGCTTTCGGACGAAAAGACAAAGGCTTTTTATGCCAGACATATTGGCAAAGAGGCTATCGTGCTTGCCGAAAAATCGAAGGCGGGAATGCCGATGCATGGCTTTACGGATAATTATATCCGGGTGGAACTGGAACATGATGATGCGCTTGACAATAAGTTGGTGCGCGTAAAATTGGGTGATTTTAATGAAGACGGTACTGCCTTGAAAGGTACAATTATATGAAAAAGATATCAGTTGTCATATTGAATTGGAATGGGGAAGCTATGTTGCGGCAATTTCTTCCTTCGGTGATAGCATATTCTGAGGCGGAAGGAGTGGAGGTATGTGTGGCTGACAATGCTTCTTCGGATGCATCGTGTGACGTGGTGAGGAAAGAGTTTCCTGCTGTACGCCTTATTGAACTGGAGGAAAATTATGGCTTTGCCGAAGGGTATAACCGTGCCTTGCAGCAGGTGGATGCGGAATATGTGGTTCTTTTGAACAGTGATATCGAGGTGACACCTCATTGGTTGGAGCCTTTGCGGGATTTTATGGAAGTTCATCCTGAAGTGGCTGCTTGTCAACCCAAACTTCTGAGTCAGCGCAATAAGGAGTTTTTTGAATATGCGGGTGCTGCGGGGGGGTATATCGACCGTTATGGGTATCCTTTTTGCCGCGGACGGATTTTTGAAACGGTAGAGAAGGATGGTGGGCAGTATGATACGGTGATGCCTGTTTTTTGGGTTAGTGGAGCTGCCTTTTTTGTCCGCTTGAAAGATTATCGTGAGGCAGGAGGTCTGGATGGGCGTTTCTTTGCTCACATGGAGGAAATTGATCTTTGCTGGCGTTTTCGCAGCCGTGGAAGAGGATTGGTATGTATTCCGCAAAGTGTGGTGTATCATGTAGGTGCGGCTACATTGAAAAAAGAAAGTCCGCGGAAAACATATCTGAACTTTCGGAATAATTTATTGATGCTTTATAAGAATTTGCCTGAAAAGGAACTGAATAAGGTGCTTTGTGTGCGTAGTTTTTTGGATAGGATTGCTGCTATGGTTTTCTATCTTAAGAAGGATAAGGAGAGTGCCAAAGCTGTCTTTCAGGCAAGGAGAGATTTTGAGCGTACCCGTTATAGCTTTGCTTCTGCCCGCGTGGAGAATATGATGAAAGCTACCGATGAGCCTATTCCCGAAAGAGTGGAGTATAGTATTTTGTGGAAATATCATGCGTTGGGCAAGAAAAGGTTTTCACAATTGCGTAATTTTGTGAAAGGGCTGACTGCCTGATGTGGGTAAACTAAATTTAGTATATAAAAAAAACGACTATGAGCAAATTGGTTAGAAAAATTGGCTTGGTGGCACATGATGCCATGAAGAAGGACTTGATAGAATGGGTTCTTTGGAACTCGGAACGGTTGATAGGTCACAAGTTTTATTGCACGGGAACTACAGGAACACTTATCCGGGAAGCTTTGAAAGAGAAACATCCTGATGTGGAATGGGATATTACTATTCTGAAATCAGGTCCGCTGGGTGGTGACCAGCAGATTGGTTCGCGCATTGTGGAAGGAGAAATCGATTATCTTTTTTTCTTTACCGACCCGATGACTCTCCAGCCGCATGATACGGATGTAAAAGCATTGACTCGTTTGGCGGGTGTGGAGAATATTGTTTTTTGCTGTAACCGCTCTACGGCTGATCATATCATAACCAGCCCTCTGTTTGTTGACCCGGAATATGAGCGCACTCATCCGGATTATACCGGATATACACAGCGCTTTGCCAATAAGCCGGTAGTATCTGAGGCAGTGGAACGGGTCAATAAACGTAAAGGCAGAAAGAATAAATAATTATTTTATCCAATGGCGTAAAGTGTATTTTATCGGTCGTAGTGTACTGCGACTCCTACTTTCTGACAATCCGCCCCCATAGGCGGATTTTCTTTGTATAGACGAATATCTATTTCTTCGATGACAGGGAAATCATGGAACAGCCGTTCCGCTATGCGTTCACATACGTGTTCCAATAACCTGGAAGGCGTTTTCATAACTTCTTTTACCGCGGTATGTACGTCGGCATAGCTTACGGTTCCCTCCAGTCTGTCTGTCTGGGCTGCATGGATAAAATTTGTTTTTAATTTCAGGTCAATGGTAAAGTTGGCTCCCACAACCGTTTCTTGTGGAGCTACTCCATGACGGGCAAAGAATTTAAGACCTTCCAGGCATATATACATTGATGTTGCTTTCATGCTTTTGTTTTTATTGGACGGACAAATATAAGGTACTTTTTCCTTATGGGAAAGAGAAGCAGAAAAAATGCTAAAAGAAAGAGGAATTGCCATTCGATACAGGCAGTTCCTCTTTTCTTCTCTTTTGTGATTACATTATATAATAAACCATTATCCGCATCTTGACGCTCCACAGGTTTTGCAGATAAGGCATCCCTCCTGATAAACGAGAGTTTCATGTCCGCAATTCGGACACTTCTGACCGTCGGCTTTCGTTCCGTCGGTAACATATTTTTTCAGAGCACGTTCTACACCGTTTTTCCATGTGTTGATGCTTTCGCTGTCCAATTGCAGTGAGTCCACCAACTTAATGACGCGGTCGATAGGCATGCGCCAGCGGAGGACGCCCGAAATCAGTTTGGCATAGTTCCAGTATTCTTTATTAAACTTCTCGGACAGACCTTCGATGGTGGTCTTGTATCCGCGCTTGTTTTCAAACTGGAAGTCGTAGTGTTTGTTGCCGTCTTCGTCTACATTTTTAATGATTCGTCCGCTAGTGACAGACTTCGGCAATAAGATGCCCTCTTCATCGTCTTGCAGACCGGTAAATATCTCGTATGGGTGACCGTCCAGCAGACCGACAAAGGCTACCCATTTTTCCTTGTTGTTCTGGAAACGGATGACATCGGCTTCTAATACTTTCGGGCGGACTTCGACTACCGTAGGCGGTTTGCAAGGTGGCATTTCTTCTTTCTTATCCTTCTTCTTGTTGGAAATCAATACACCGGAACGTGACCCGTCACGATATACGGTACAACCTTTGCAGCCCGAACGCCATGCTTCTACGTAAAGACGGTTTACGAGGTCTTCATCCACATCATTTGGCAAGTTGATGGTGACACTGATGGAATGGTCAACCCATTTTTGGATACGTCCTTGCATCTTTACTTTCATCAGCCAGTCTACATCATTTGATGTTGCCTTATAATAAGGTGATTTTTTTACCAATTCGTCTATTTCTTCCTGTGTATAACGCTTGGCGGGGTCGTAGCCGTTTATTTCCATCCATGTTACAAACTTATGGTGGAATACCACATATTCTTCGAAGGCGTCACCTGTTTCATCCACAAAGTCAACATGTACTTGCGGATCATTCGGGTTGACTTTTCTTCTGCGCTTGTAAACCGGCATAAATACGGGTTCAATGCCCGAAGTGGTCTGAGTCATCAAACTGGTGGTTCCCGTCGGAGCAATTGTCAGACAGGCAATGTTACGGCGTCCGTATTTGAGCATGTCTTCATACAATTTCGGATCAGCTTCTTTCAAGCGGTTGATGAAGGGGTTGTCTTTTTCTCTTTCGCTGTCATAGATAGCGAATGCACCGCGTTCTTTTGCCATTTCTACAGAAGAACGATATGCTTCCAAGGCAATCGTTTTATGCACTTTTTCCGAGAATTCGGTTGCTTCTTCAGTTCCGTAGCGTAGTCCCATGGCGGCGAGCATATCTCCTTCGGCAGTGATACCTACACCGGTACGGCGTCCCTGACCGCTTTTCTTGTATATTTTTTCCCACAGATGTCTTTCTGCCCCTTTTACTTCTTCACTTTCAGGGTCGGAGTCAATCTTGGTCATAATTCTTTCGATTTTCTCCAGCTCCAAGTCGATAATGTCATCCATGATGCGTTGAGCTAAAGCAACATGTTTTTTGAACAGCTCAAAATCGAAATAGGCATCCTTGGTGAAGGGATTGACTACATAAGAATATAGATTGATAGCCAGCAAACGGCAGGAGTCGTAAGGACATAAGGGAATCTCACCGCAAGGGTTGGTAGACACTGTGCGGTAACCTAAATCTGCATAACAGTCGGGTACGGATTCGCGTATGATGGTATCCCAGAACAGAACACCCGGTTCTGCCGACTTCCACGCATTGTGTACAATCTTCTTCCATAAAGCCGAAGCGTCTATTTCTTTGGTTGTCGAAGGTGTGGCAGCATCGATGGGATATTGTTGTGTATATGGAGTACCGTCAACAGCTGCCTGCATGAATGCATCGTCAAGTTTTACAGAGACATTGGCTCCTGTAACTTTGCCTTCTGTCATTTTAGCATCGATAAATGCTTCAGAATCGGGGTGCTTGATAGATACGCTCAGCATCAATGCACCACGACGGCCGTCTTGAGCTACTTCACGGGTGGAATTTGAATAACGCTCCATAAAAGGAACCAATCCTGTAGAAGTCAGTGCTGAGTTCTTGACAGGTGAACCTTTCGGACGGATATGAGACAAATCATGTCCTACTCCTCCACGACGTTTCATCAGCTGAACCTGTTCTTCATCAATGCGGATAATGGCACCATAGGAATCGGCTGCACCTTCCATTCCGATAACAAAACAGTTGGACAATGATGCTACTTGGTAATCATTGCCGATGCCTGTCATCGGACTTCCTTGTGGAACGATGTACTTAAAATGGTCCAATAACTCGTAAAGTTGTTGTGCGTCCAGCCCGTTTTGGTATTTGCTTTCAATGCGGGCCACCTCATTGGCAATACGCCAATGCATGTCTTCCGGTGACTTTTCGTAAATATTGCCGAAAGAGTCCTTTACTGCGTATTTGTTTACCCAAACCCTGGCAGCAAGTTCATCGCCCTTAAAGTATTGTAAAGATGCTTCAAAGGCTTCGTCGTAGGAGTAAATTCGTTTTTCCACTTTTCTGTTCAGATTTACTATAATTATTAATAAGCTTAAGATGTAGAAGTCCTAACTCATTTATAACAAAAGCGTCGGCAAAGCTATATATGTTTTCTGAATAAACAAAATAAATATCGAATAAGTTTTCAACAATTTAAAAGTTATCCAAAACGGTCTGTTAATTATTTGATTTTCAATATAGGTTGTTGATGCGTGAGCTGCTAAAGTTTTCTATTTGGAAAATTTGAGTAAAATGTGAAGTAATGAAATAATTGAAAACTCCAAATGTTTGGGGTGGATTATTTTGCAAAAAAGGTTATTGAATACGCTTTTCTTTTCTTATCTTTGCAAGAAAAAGAATATGGATTCAATAAAGAACAGACGGTCTATCCGTAAATACAAGCAGGATGAAATTCCCGCTTCTTTGTTAAATGATTTGCTTGAAGAGGCTTTTCGTGCTTCTACTATGGGGAATATGCAACTATATAGTGTGGTAGTCACTCGTGATAAACAGATGAAGGAAAAATTGGCACCGGCTCATTTTAATCAGCCTATGGTAACGGGTGCACCGGTGGTGCTTACTTTTTGTGCCGACTTTAACCGCTTTAGTAAATGGTGTCGGGCACGCAAAGCGGAACCGGGATATGATAATCCTATCTCTTTTTTGAATGCGGCGACAGATGCATTGCTGGTTACACAAAATTTTTGCACATTGGCGGAAGAACATGGGTTGGGTATTTGCTATTTGGGTACTACTATCTATAACCCGGACCAGATAGTTGAGATTCTCCAGTTGCCGGAACTGGTGATGCCGGTAGCTACCATAACGGTAGGATATCCTGACGAATGTCCTTCACAGGTCGACCGTCTTCCTGTTCAGGGGCTGTTGCATGATGAGGTTTATCATGATTATTCGGTTGAAGACATCGACCGTATTTATGCTTATAAAGAATCATTGCCGGAGAATCATCGATTTATAGAGGAGAATCAGAAGGAGACATTGGCTCAGGTGTTTACTGACGTACGTTATAAGAAGGCTGATAACGAGTATATGTCGGGTATCCTGAAGGCGACATTAAAGAAACAGGGGTTTGAAAAATAATCCGTTTGTATTTATTTTTAGGCATGAATAACACACGATTTACGGAAAAGATGAAAAATCCGTGTTTATCTGTGTTATTTGTGCCTAAAAAGCAGTCTCTACAGAATGAGACTTTTTATTTTCTTCTTAGTAATGCTTCAATTTCTTCTATATCAGCTTTGAATGATTTATCTACCTCTACCTGATCTTTCACTATTTTGCAAGCATGCAATACGGTAGCGTGGTCTTTATTTCCAATTAACTGACCAATCTTGGAAGAGGAGGCGTCTGTATGCTTTTTTGCAAGGAACATGGCAACCTGACGTACCTGCACGACTTCTCTTTTGCGCGTTTTAGTGTGGATTGCCGATTCTTCTATCTCATAATGACTGCATACTTTGGCGATAATGTCCTCGATGGTAATCGGTTTGCTTTCGCAACGAACCGCTTTGCGAACAATCCGTTCTGCCAAATCGATGTCCACGTCACGCTTAAAGATAATGGACTGTGCCAACAGAGAGTTGATGATACCTTCCAGTTCACGTACGCTTTCGTTGACGTTTTCGGCAATGTAGTTTATTACAGATTCAGGAATATTCAGTCCGTCACGGCGAATCTTGTTGCGGAGAATATTCTTTCTCAGTTCCACATCAGGCTTTTCCAGTTCGGCTACCAAACCCCATTTAAAACGGGTCAGGAGGCGTTCTTCCATACCTTGCAGCATCACCGGTGCGCGGTCGGAAGTCAGGATAAGTTGCTTACCGTTTTGGTGCAGGTGGTTAAAGATATGGAAGAAGGTATTCTGAGTTTTGGTAACACCGGCAAATTCCTGGATATCATCGATAATCAGCACATCTATTGTCTGGTAGAAACTGATGAAATCATTGAAATGGTTGGTACGTACAGAGTCGGTATATTGTACCTGAAACAAATGTGCCGATACATATAATACTCGTTTTTCCGGATAAAGTTCCTTGATGCGTGTACCTATGGCATTGATTAAGTGGGTTTTTCCCACACCTGACGGTCCGTATAAAAACAACGGATTGAATGTCCGGGCAGGGTTCTTTGCCACGGTTTCTCCTACAGTACGCGAAAACTCGTTACTGTTTCCTTTGATAAAGTTCTCGAAATTGTAGTTCGGGTTCAAGTGCGGATCCAAATCCTGCGGAGCCGGAGCCTGCATCGGGTTGGGAGCCTTATTGCCATCTTTTATAACTGTTTGTGCGGGTAATGCCGAAGAACGCTTGGTACCCTCTATATTTACAGTTATATGATTGGTCTTGTCTGTTAATATGCAATACATCAACTGCGTACCTTCCCCGATTTCTTTATAAAGGGCTGCACGCAATAAATCCACGAACTTTTCTTCCAAAAATTCATAGAAGAAAGGACTCGGGACTCCAATGGTCAAGGCGTGGTCTTCGTACTTCAGAGGTACGATAGGCTCAAACCAAGTTTTATAAGTCGTATCAGGAACATTGTCTCTAATGATATTGAGACATCGATTCCATAAAACGACGTGATCGTTTTCAATCATATAAGACATTTATTATAAAAAGCGAAACTTCTACAATGCAAATTTCGAAATGAAAATCTGAAAAAACAAATCGCTTTTTTCTTGCTTTTTATATTTTAAAAGTAATCTCTTTAGTTTCAGTGACTTATAAAAAGCACTCTGAGGTCAGTCCGGAATGAAAGTTGCATATTTGTAAGCTCTTGATTCTTAGCTTTCTATTGAGCTTTTCTTGTGTCGCTATATTGGTGATTAACTCCGCTTCTTTAAGCCTTTCTTCCCTGTTGACAGCCTTTTACTAGCCAACAGGGAAAAAAAGGAAATATGGCTTTATTTAGAATATTTCTATTTTAAGCGGAAGCCTTACTTATCTTTCTTGCCGAACAGCGAGAAGTGTACATACCGTTTGGGATGTGCCTTCAGGTCTTCCAGCAGGGAAGCTGCATTGGCTGTTGTTGTACTCAAGTTCTGGTAGAATGTCGGGTCGTTGAACAATAAGCCAATGGTATTATCTTTGCGGGTGAGTTTTTCGGTCAGCAATTGTACATTATATAATGTAGAGTCTACTTTGCTGAAAGTGCTTGCATAGTCAATGCCTTTTAAGTTTTCACTGATGACAGAGAAGTTATCGGTAATGGTCACCAATCGGCCGGTGATCTGCGGTAATTCATTATTCATTAATGAATTCAGCTGGCGTGTAGTAACGTCCAAGTTGGCTGTCAGTCTCTCAGCATTGTGTATGGTTGCCGTCAGTGCCGGGTCTGCCAGGAGTTTGTTCAATGATTGAAGAATGGAATCCATTTTGGGAAGAAGCTGTTCCACTTGGGGAACCAACTTTTCTTCGGCTACCCCCATCAAACCATTGTTGGTTATTCCGGGCAAAGTATCTCCCGGCTGGAAAAATTCGTTGGTTTTATCATTCAAGAGTAAGTTCATTTTTACCGTTCCCAGCATTTCGGTAACCAATTCTCCTTTACTTCCTTTGGGGATGCGCATTTCTTTGTCTACCTCTACCTCTACTGTCACATGCCCCGGTTTCTTGTAATTATAGTTGATACTTCTCACAGTACCCACTTTAAAACCATTGGCAAATACGGGGCTGGAGCCGGCCAGACCGTTTATGTTGGTATATTCTACATAATAATAGTTTGCTGATTGGAACATGTTGATTCCTTTCAGGTAATTGATACCATAAATTAGCATGGCTAAAGCAGCGATGCCTATTAATCCTATTTTTACCTCTTTCGTCATTTCTGTTATTTCTTTTATATAATTATCTGTTTTTCTTAAATTCTTTGATGGCTTCGTTTACATTCATCTTTTCTCCGTTTTTAAAGGCAATGATGAATGCATCTTTAAATTTAGCGGTAACTTCGCGCTTCATGCGTAATACTTTATTATAGTCGGTGCTTTCTCCATAGGTATATTTATATAGCCCTTTTTCTTTATAATAACTTACCGGAGAAAGTCCTTTTAATTGTCTGCTGTTTTTGGGCAATATCCTATCGGATGCCAATATTTGTATTTTGAATATCGGTTTATGTACAACTTCAGGGTTGCTCTTATTTGTCTTGATGTTAGGTGTACCCGGCTTTCTGTTGCTTCTTACCGGTTCGGGTGCACTGTCGGGTTCATCGGTCGGTGTTTCCGCTACAGATTCCTCCGGTTCGGGCATTTCCGGTTGCTGCACTTTGCTACGGTCTATTGGTGCGTCGTGTTCGCGTTTATAGTTTAAGAAAGCTTTGTAAATACTGTTTACCAATGCTTCACTGCCTGTGTCGGACAGAAGATACTGTTCTTCATCGGGAGTAGAGATATAGCCGAGCTCTACCAATACACCGGGCATGGATGTTTCACGAAGTACGAGAAATCCTGCCTGATGCACGCCTTTGTCTATGCGGCGTGCCGAAGTCTTGAATTGTTTTTGTATCAGAGTTGCCAGTTTGACACTCTTCTCCATGTTTTTGTCCTGCAGGAATTCAAAGATGATGTAACTTTCCGAAGAGTTCGGATTGAAACCGGCATAACGTTGCTGATAATTGTCCTCTATTAAAATAACAGAGTTTTCCTTTTTGGCGACTTCCAGGTTTTCTTCTGTCCGATGGAGACCGAGGGTGTAAGTTTCCGTACCTCTGACATTGCGTCCGCGGGCTACCGAATTGGTATGGATGGAGATGAATAAGTCTGCTTTGGCGTTATTGGCTATTTGTGCCCGGCGGTCCAAAGGAATAAACACATCGCTGCGGCGTGTGAATATGACTTTTACGTCTTTACAGTTGTTCTGTATCAGGCGTCCTACTTTCAATGCCACATTCAGATTGATATTCTTTTCTTTTCCGCGTCTGCCGATGGCACCGGGGTCATGACCTCCGTGACCGGGGTCAATGACAACAGTGAAGTCCTTTCCTTCGGCTGTAAGACAAAGAAAGGGCAAGACTAGCGCAAGGCTACACAACAGAATTATTATTTTAAGTCTATCGGTTCTCATATTAATTAAGGTGCAAATGTAGCGATTTTTAATGAAAACTCGGCTTTTACCTTCAAGTTTTGTGTTTTTTAGTAGAAAGATGCCATAAAACCCGAAAAACAGACGAGTATTTGGTTGATTTTCTATTACTTTGCATCCCCAAAAAATCTATAATATGCTTAAATTTCTGAAGAATTGGACGCTGCCTTTGGCAATGTTTGCCGGAGCTATCGGATATTTCCTGTTGGCCAACGTCACTATTTTGGAGCCGGCAAAACCTTTTGTGAATTGGCTGATTGCCGTTTTGACTCCTTTTCTTATCTTCGCACAGTTGCTGCTTACTTTTTGTAAGATTGAGCCCAAGGAATTACTACCCAAGGCATGGCACGTATGGCTATTGTCCATTCAGGCTGTATCAAGCGGCATTATTGCTTTGTTGCTGATTTTCTGCCCTATGGAGGAGGCTTACAGGGATATTTTTGAAGGAGCGATGGTTTGCCTGATTTGTCCCACGGCCACGGCAGCGGCTGTCATTACAGGAAAACTGGGAGGAAGTGCTTCCACGCTTACTACTTATACCTTACTTTCGAATGTATTGGCGGCAATAGCGGTGCCGCTTGTGTTTCCGCTTGTGGAGCCTCATGCCGACATCACCTTTGTGGTGGCTTTTCTTAAAATACTGAGTAAAGTGTTTCCTCTGTTACTGGCTCCTTTTTTTATTGCATTGTTGTTTCGTTATTATATCCCGTCTGTACATCGACTGTTGTCGAAATATCATGGGGTCGCTTTTTATTTGTGGGCGGTTGCACTGACTATTGTGACAGGACAAACCGTGCGCTCACTGGTTACCGCTGCTGCCGATGTTTCCATCGAGATAATGATTGCTTTGGCAGGACTTGCCACTTGCTGTCTGCAATTTTATTTTGGTAAAAGAATTGGCAGTGCTTATCATGACCGAATCAGCGCGGGGCAGGCTTTGGGGCAGAAGAATACGGTGCTTGCCATTTGGATGGCAGTGACTTATCTCAATCCTTTATCGTCTGTCGGTCCCGGTAGCTATGTGGTGTGGCAGAATATTTTTAATAGTTATCAACTGTGGAAAAAGAGGAAGAGTGAGATGAAATAACCGGTGTAAGATAAGAAGGATAGAAAAAAACATTATAAATAGATATGAAAACGGACTTTACAATCAGGCAAGCTCAACAATCGGATGCGGTTGCGCTAAAAGAGTTATTTCAAAATACTGTTCTTGTGATAAACAGACGTGATTACTCACAGGCAGAAGTTGAGGATTGGGCATCCTGCGGAAATAACCTTTCTAACATTAAAGAGAGGATAGAGACCCACTATTTTGTTGTAGCCGTTAATCAACAGTCACAAATCGTTGGTTTTTCATCTATTACGCCTCAAGGCTATTTACATTCTATGTTTGTCCACAAGGATTTTCAAGGTGAAGGTATTGCTACGATGCTTTTGGAAGAAATAGAACGCTACGCAATTACAGCCGGGATTACGCGGATTACATCCGAAGTGAGCTTGACTGCCCGCCCTTTCTTTGAAAAAAAAGGTTATGTAGTAGAAAAAGAACAAAAGCGCAAGGCGAATCAGCTTTCTCTCACTAATTTTTTGATGGCAAAGGAAGTGGCGTTTTTGGAGTATTATAATAAAAAGGTTACAGATTAAGCTTAGTACGTTCCTTTGTCTGTATATCCAAAACAGACTCAGCCTGACAGAAAGCATGCTTTTACACGTACGTATGCATAGCCCTACGCATACGTACGTATGAAGCTATACATACGTACGCATATGCCTGTACGTGCGTATGTTACTTTTATGAAAAATGAGGGGATTAATTCGTTGTTAAATAATCTCCATCGAAAGACAAAGGCAACAAAGCACTTACACCTTCCATGATATAAATATCCGATTTGCTGTAAAGTAAGATACGCATTGGTTTTCCAAACCGCTTTTCAGTTTCCAACAACACTTGTCGGCAGGCACCACAGGGTGGGATGGGAGTGTCAAGGAAGTCTTGTTCGGTTCGTGCAGCAATGACAAGTGTTTTTACCGCTTGGTCGGGATATTGGGAATTGGCATAAAATAGGGTAGTGCGTTCGGCGCATAGTCCGGAGGGATAAGCTGCATTTTCCTGATTGCTCCCTGTTACCACAACACCGTTCTCCAGCAGGGCAGCAGCTCCTACCGAGAAATGCGAATAAGGTGCATAACTTCTTTGTGTTGCCTTGCACGCAGCATCCACCAATTTACGGTCTTCTTCCGTGAGTTCGTTATACTTGCGTGCCTCAATATTGATTTCCAGTTTGATTTCTTTCATGGTGTTTAAGCCTTGGTTTGTATGCAAATGTAATCTTTTGCTTTTGATTTCCAACTTCTTTCTTCCGGTTAATTTCAAATTTCTTGCAATTGCCGTTCATTCGCTTCTTCTTCTCGGAAAATAATTATCGTATATAATTAAAAGTCATTAAAAAAGCTGTATATTTGTACTTCGTGATAGAAAATGAAGAACGAAAAATGATAGATCAAGCAGTAATTGACAGAATAAATCAGGGTGATGTAAAGGCATTCGAGTGCCTTTATAATGACTATTTCGTTTATTTATGTGCTTGTGCCAATTCTTATATCTTCAATGCCGAGGAAGCTCAGGACATAGTGAATGAAGTCTTTATGAAATTGTGGTATAAACGTGGTGATTTATTTTTTCCTATTCATTCTTATCTGGTGCGCAGTGTGCAAAACGGATGTTTGAATTATTTGCGTTCACTTCATAGCCGGGAGCGTGTGGCAGATGAATATCGCGAAACATTGCTTGAATATCAGGAAGAATATTGCATGAGTGAATGCAATCCTTTAAAAGAAATGGAACAGGCTGATTTGGAGCGTCAGGTACAGACCGTAATTACTTCCCTGCCCGATAAGTGCAGAACTGTTTTTGAACAATATCTTTATTCTGAACTTACTCCGCAGGAAATTGCCGAGAAGAATGGAATCTCTGTCAACACCGTGCGTGTGCATATTAAAAATGCGATGGACAAGATGAAGGAGAAGCTGGGTTCACGAATCGGAATTCTCTTATTTTTTCTTTTTTAAATGAATAATAAAAAAAGTCCCTTTTTTATTAAATGCTTTTAAGGTTGTGCGTGTATTATTATTAGTTTAATAATACAAGACCGACAGAATGAGTAATTCAATACATGAGTTTGACAGGTTGATGCTGGATTATCTGAAAGGTGATATAACACCTGAAGATAGGCAGAGAATGACCGAATTATTACATAAGGATGCTTCCTGCCGGGAGAAGTATCGTGAGATGTCACGTGCTTATGCCATTGCTTCTGTGCCTTGGTTTGAACGGAGAAAGAAGCAGAACCTTGATTTTCTGCGAGAGAAGTTAGACCTCCGTTCCTCGCCCGGACGCACTTTGGTTAGAAGGGTGAGAGTTGGGAGCTTTGCGGCAATGGTAGCATTATTGATTGGCCTTGGCATTCGTTTTATTTATTTGAATAACCATCCGGCAGAAGTGATTGTTCCACCTGTTTCCTATTGCCGGATAGAAATTCCTCAGGGTGCGCAATCCAAATTGATATTGCCGGACAGCACATCGGTTTACCTCAACGGAGGTACCATTATAAAGTATGATGCGTCATTTCAGAATAAGGCTGAACGCGAGGTTTATCTTAATGGGGAAGCTTACTTTGAAGTGGCTAAAAATGCGGAAAAGCCTTTTATTGTTCATGCGGCTGATTTGAATGTCAAGGTACTTGGTACCAAATTCAATGTATCGTCTTATCCGGACGAGCCAAACATAAAAGTCAGCCTTGTGGAAGGGCGGGTCAAAGTGTCCACGGCTTCGGATGGAGTTGATAAATTTTACTTGTTGCCCAATGAGCAGGCTGTGTATGACAAGGCAAAAAAGACTTTGTCTGTAAGGGCTGTAGACGCAGGCTCTCAAGTAGCCTGGACAACAGGACGTCTTGTTTTTGTCAACGAAACCTTATTTCATATTCTGAAAACGATTGGGAAAAAATATGATGTTCAGATTTTAATCCAATCCCGGAAGATGAATACTGAATATTTTTCCGGTAGTATAGATGCAGACCTGACTTTGGATGAGATTCTTTCTTATCTGGATGTAGATAATAAGTTTGTTTGGAGAAGGAAGGGAAAAACCGTGGTTATTGCTGACAGATAGGATGTAAAACCGTATCCCTATGGGTATACCTTAAATATTTTTGTTAACTAATAATTCTAAGTATGAAAAAAACTTTTTGCAAGACTCGCAGGGGACATTGGGTCCCTCTGGCATGGGCAGCTTCATTCCTTTTATGGGGAAATGTTGCTTTCGCTGCATTGCCTATTCAGGAGGCAAGACTTTCCATGCAGCATCGTTCGGTATCCTTGAATCAAGTCTTCAGTGAAATTGAAAGACAAACGGGGTATTCTTTTTTGGTTCGTAATAATGATATAAATACGAATCAGAAGATTTCCATTGATGTGAAGAACAAGAGTGTCAAGGAAGTCTTGGAGATTTTATTTGCCGGTAAGAATATACGTTATGAAGTAGAAGGGGAACGTATTTCTGTTTATAAGCCTCAACAGACCAGACAGACTACAATTTCCGGAATTGTTGTGGATGCCGCTCAGGAACCGATTATCGGGGCTTCTGTCGTAGTGGTAAACACAACCAACGGCTGTATCACGGATTTTGACGGAAAATTTTCTTTGGAGGTTTCACAATTGCCGGTAAAGGTACAAATCACTTATATCGGTTATAAATCGCAGGTAGTGACTGTCAGTGATGCTAAAACTGTTCAGGTTGTTCTTCAGGAAGATACCGAAACATTGGATGAGGTAGTTGTTGTCGGTTATGGCTCTCAGAAAAAAGCCAACCTGACCGGTGCTGTTGCTTCTGTAAAGATGGATGAAGTGATGGGAAACCGTCCGTTGGCACAGGCAGCCGATGCGTTGCAAGGTACTGTTCCCGGTCTGCTTGTTTCCAGCAGTGGAAATGCCCCCGGTCAGGGAAAGTCTTTCCAAATTCGCGGTGCTTATTCGGTAGGTGTAAAAAATAGTGACGGTTCGTATGGTAATACCATCAAGCCTTTGGTTTTGATTGATAACGTAGAAGGCGACCTGGATATGATTAATCCCGAAGATATTGAAACCATTACCGTATTGAAAGATGCTGCTTCGGGAGCCATCTATGGTGCGCGTGCTGCCGGTGGTGTGATTTTGGTGACAACCAAACGTCCGAAAGGTGAGACTACTTTCCAATTGAATTATAACAATAACTTTGCGTTTGCTTCAGCTATGAATCTGCCTGAACAGGCTCCCCTGATGGAGTATTTGCAAGCGTATTCGGATGCTGCCGGTGACCAGTTCTGGACAATGGGTTCACCCAGTGTAAGCAAATGGATGGGTTATCTGGAACAATATCGCAATAATCCTTCTTCTATTCCTACGGTAGGTGATGGCATTTTTAAAGATGCAGATGGTGCCGTATATTATATGAATGAAAAGGACTTGACAAAAAACATGCTCGAAACCAGTTTCCAGCAGAGCCATAATATATCGATGACCGGAGGTACGGAGAAACTTCGTTTTCGTCTTTCTGCAGGTTATATTGACAATAACGGTGTGTTGATTACGGATAAAGACCAGTATAGGCGAATGAATGTAAGCGGATTCATCTCAGCCAATATCACGAAATGGTTTACTCAGGAAGCTACTCTTAGTTATGCCCATAGCAAGAAAACATTGCCTAGCTCAGCTTTGGGTGCTATCTATTCCACCCGTTTGGCTTCTTTTTATCCTGAAGGAAATATGCCGGCCGGAATTTCGGATGTGGCAGAAGGCTTGCCTTTCTTTACTCCTGCCAATCAGATACGTTGGTCCAATCCCTCAAAGACATTGAATGATAACCCTCGTATTTTCTTGAAGTCCATACTGAAACCGCTTAAAGGTCTTGAAGTGGCGTTTGAATATACGTTTGACAAGAAAATATATGATTATCATTGGTATACGGGAAGTGTAGCTTATACCACAGTTCAGGGAGGTAAAGACACTACTCCGACAAACGATTATTTACAAAAGACAAAAAGATATACCGATTATAATTCAATAAACTTATATGCCACTTATGATTTTAATCTGGGCGACCATAAGTTTAAAGTGATGGGCGGTTTTAACCAGGAGTCAAGTTATCGCGAAACAATGGAAGCTTATTCATACGGGCAAGCGGTAATTGAAGTTCCTTCGTTGGGTTCGGGTACTTCTACATTGAAGGCTACCGATAGCTATAATGAGTATTCGGTACGTGGAGGCTTCTTCCGTGTGAACTATAATTATCTGGACCGATATTTATTGGAGGTGAACGGACGTTATGACGGTTCTTCCAAATTTCCCAAAGATTCTCGTTATGGCTTCTTCCCATCGGTTTCCGTTGGTTGGAATATTGCTCAGGAAAAGTTTATGGAACATACACAAAATTGGTTGGGCTCATTGAAGTTACGTGCGTCTTACGGTATGATTGGTAATCAGAATGTGCCGGCTTATTCCTTCATTCCTACCATGACAGTGAATAATAAATACAATGGATGGTTGTCCGGTGGCAATTATGTGACAGCCATCACTTCTCTTCCTTCTTTGGTAAGTAGTAATTTTACTTGGGAAAAGGTGGGTACTATTGATATAGGTCTTGATTTCTCTATGTTCAGCAACCGTTTTACCGGTACATTCGACTGGTATCAACGTAATACAAACGGAATGCTGGCTCCGGGCATGCAGTTGCCGGCCGTAGTGGGTGCGAGCGCTCCTTATCAGAATACAGCAGATATGCGTACACGTGGTTGGGAATTGAGTGTGAATTGGCGTGACCAAATCGGAAAGGTTGGTTATCGTGTAGGTTTCAACCTGTCAGACAGCCAATCAAAGATTGTGAAGTATAATTCGAATGAATCCGGCATATTAACCAGCGCTTTGAGTAATGGTTCTACCTTCTGGAACTATTATGAAGGAAAAGATTTAGGAGAAATTTGGGGATATGAATACGATGGTTTCTATACCGTGGATGATTTTACCGATACATCTTCATGGAAGTTGAAAGAGGGTGTACCTAGTATTGATGGTTATAATCCTCGTCCGGGTGATGTGAAATTTAAAAATCTGAAGGACGATGACCGTGGAACCAATATGATTTCCAGTGGTGATAATACGGTCAGTAATCCGGGCGACCGCAAAGTGATTGGTAATAATACACCGCGTTATCTTTATGGTATTACGCTGGGGGCAAATTTTAAAGGATTTGATTTGAATGTATTTATGCAAGGCACGGGAAAGCGTGATGCATGGATTGCAAATACGTTGACATTCCCGATGTATTCTGATTTTAAGTTCATTCCTTTGTATAAAGACTTGGGCAATTATTGGAAACCGGTAGATGCTGCGAACGGAGATTACACGGCTGCTAATCCTAATGCCGAGTTCCCGCGCATTTATGGTAACTATGGTAATCAGGGTTCTAATTACCGCCAATCAGATAAATATTTGTCGGATGCTTCCTATTTCCGTATCAAGAATGTTACATTGTCCTATACTTTCCCGAAAGCATGGATAACAAAAGCATCTTTATCGCAACTGAAAGCCTTTGTCAGCATTGAAAATCTGGCTACATTCTCATCATTGCCGAAAGGTATTGACCCGGAAACATTGTCATGGAACTATCCGGCATTCCGTACCGTATCTTTCGGGCTTAATGTTACATTATAAACCTAAAATTAGTACGAGTATATGAAAAAACTATTTATAAGTTTGGCTATCATCGCAGGAATCAGCCTTTCCGGTTGTAATGATAGCTTTCTGGAAAAATCCCCTGTTACGGACTTAACAGAAGAAAACGCATTTAATTCCTACGATAACTTCAAGGCTTTTATGTGGCCTTGCTATGAAATGTTTACGAATAATACCATCCGTACTTCTTTGAACGGACAGGGACAAAACGGTCCTTATAAAGGTGATATGGATGCCGGTTATTTTGAACAGAAATACGAAAGCGGCTATAATAAATTCGCTTACCAAACCGTTGCCAGCGTAGCATCGGGTAATGGTTGGAACTTTAGTGCATTTATTCGCCGAATCAATATCATGCTTTCTCATATCGATGATTCCGAGATGACTGAAGCACAGAAAAACCATTGGCGTGCGGTAGGTTATTTCTTTCATTCCTTCTGGTATATGGAGTTGATAGACCGCTTTGGTGCTGTGCCTTGGGTGGATCAGGTCTTGAAGGAAGACTCTCCTGAAGCTTATGGTCCGCGTATTGACAGGAAAACGGTGGCAGACAATGTGTTGGAACGTTTGAAATGGGCTGAAGAGAATATAGGCGATTTTACTTCGGAGGATGGAAAGAACACCATAAACAAGAATTGTATATTGGCGGCTATTTCACGTTTTGGCTTACGCGAAGGTACATGGAGGAAATATCATGAACTGGGAGATTATGATAAGTATTTGCAAGAAAGTGTCCGCGCTTCGGAGCTGTTGATGAGCGCTTATCCTACTCTTTATACCGGAACAGACGGACAGCCGGCGGCAGGGTATGGTGAAATGTGGACCACGGAAGATTTAAGTACCGTTCCCGGCATTATTTTATATAAAGAATATGTGACTGATATAAATCCGATGGGTACTTCTTATATCGAACATACTTCTTCACATTATGTAGAGATGAATCAAAAAACGGTAGATTTATATCTGATGAAGAATGGTAAACCTATCTTAAATGCAGAATCCGAGTATCATGGAGATAAAGATATGTATGCCACTTTCCGTGACCGCGACCCGCGTATGTATCACACCATCATGCCTCCTTATAAAGTGAAAGCAGGAGGAGGTACTTACCGCACCTGGTCGTATACCGACAATGAGGCCGACCGTGAGTATATTGATATCATGGGAGCGAATACCAGTTGCAGCAATCCGGGTATCGGCATGAAGCGTTTGCCGGGACAGAACTGGAGTGCATCCTTGGTTCCCGAAATTCCCAGACTGGGTACAGGTGCTTTTGTTACTTGCCGTTCCGGTTATTATGTTTGGAAGAACTGGGATAACTGGGAAACCAATTTTAATAATGGTAATTTGAATACGGCAGACAAACCTATTTTCAAGATTGAAGAAGTGTTGTTGAATGAGGCCGAAGCCAAATTTGAACTTGGAAATTTTGATCAGGGCGTAGCCGACAAGACGATTAACAAATTGCGTGAACGTGCAGGGGTTGCCAAAATGGTAGTTGCCGAAATTGATGCAAACTTTGACCCGAATCGTGGTAAGTACTACCCTAAGAATAATGATGCCGGTGTGGAGGTTGACCCTGTATTGTGGGAAATCCGTCGTGAGCGTATTATTGAGTTGATGGGTGAAGGATTTGGATTCTACGATATTCGCCGTTGGCGTATGGCTCCCTGGTTCTTGAACAGACCGGCAACCGGAATCTGGATGAGTAAAGCAGATGCGCTAAGTAACAATATGACATTGTATAATCCTGAAACGGGTTATTCCGACGGTACATCAGGTACAATGTCCGAAGGTTATCTTTATCTTTTCAATGACCCTCTGAAAGAAGGAAAAGGATGGTTGGAAAAATACTACTTATATCAGGTGCCGACTACCGAAATATTATTGAATCCTTCTTTGGAACAGAATCCGGGATGGTAATTTGAAATAGTATATAAAAACAAGCAGATGGAGGCCGGCTCAACTAAGCAATTAGTGAGAGATGGCCTCTTTTCTTTAAAAACAGAAGTAAAAATGGAAAACCGGAAAATGTGGTTTAGCGTCACCCTCTTATGTACACTAGGAATGCAGCAGGTTCTTGCGGCAGAAAATGTAAAAGGAGACCGGCCTAATATCGTGTTCATTCTTGCAGATGATTTGGGCTGGACTGATTTGGGAGTGATGGGAAGTGACTATTATGAAACTCCGAATATAGACCGTTTGGCTGCGGAAGGATTGCTTTTCGATAACGCCTATGCTGCTGCAGCAAATTCTGCACCCAGCCGGGCTTGCATGATGACAGGCATGTACACACCCCGTCACGGTGTATATACCGTTAGTCCTCCCGATAGGGGTGACCGTAGGCTGAGGAAATTGATTCCAATCGCCAATACGGATGATGTCCGTGCCGATTTTGTGACGATGGCTGAAGCGCTACGGCAACAGGGATACCGGTGTGGGCATATCGGAAAGTGGCATTTGGGAGATGACGCAGACGGAACAGGCCCTCTTTCTCAAGGATTCATTTGGAATGTAGGAGGAAACCGGGCCGGCTCGCCTTATTCTTATTTTTATCCTTATTGTCTGCCCGATAAAAGTAAATGCCATCTGGGATTGGAGAAAGGAACGCCGGGAGAATACCTTACCGACCGCTTGACGGATGAGGCTGTTTCTTTTATAAAATCCCACAAAGATGCTCCGTTCTTTCTTCATCTCTCTCACCACGCGGTTCATACGGCTTTGCAGGCTCCTGCATCGGTCGTTGATAAATACAAGAATAAACCTGTAGGAAAGTACCATACTAATCCTGTATATGCTGCGATGATTGAGAAATTGGATGATGGAGTAGGAAAGATATGTCGTGCCATTCAAGAGATGGGAATAGAAGAGAATACCATTATTATATTCTATTCCGACAATGGTGGTTCCGAACCGGTGACTGATAATTATCCTCTTCACGGCGGGAAGGGGACGCCATACGAGGGAGGTTCGCGTGTTCCTTTGATTATCAAATGGCCCGGGAAAATACCGGCAGGCACACGCACTTCTGTTCCGGTCATCGGAGTAGATTTCTATCCTACTTTTGTTCATCTTGCCAAAGGAGAAACATCGGGAAATCCGGATGGAAGAGATATCTTTGAGGTTGTGAAAAATAAGGAGACAGAACGGGATTTATTTTGGCATTTTCCGGCATATCTGGAATCGTATCTCAATGGCGGTAAGGATTTCAGAGCGCGACCTTATTCAAGTATTCGTTCGGGTGATTGGAAATTAATTTATAATTACGAGGATAAGTCAATGGAATTGTATAACCTGAAAGAAGATTTGGGAGAGACAAGGAATATGGCAGGACTTAATCCTCAAAAAAAGGAAGAACTTTATAACAAGCTTATGAAGTGGATTGATGATACACATGCGCCTGTTCCTACCGAACCTAATCCGTATTATCAGGGCATAAAGTAATTTTTAATGAATAGGGCATATTCCCTTTGCCTTTTCAGAAGAATGCCTGCCATGGCTACTATTTGTTTTAAGTAGGTTATGGCAGGACTTTTTTATATACGAGTGAAGAAAATGATTATCGTTTTTTGGGAATGCCAAGCATTTCTTTGGCTTTGTCTTCACTGGATAGAAAGTCAAGTGAGTTGATAATCTTATCATAATTCTCTTTGTCTGCAATGCGGGTTGCCAATATTTGCAGTACTTTCAGTTTATCATCGTCGAAGGTATAGATAGACATGAGTCTGACACATTGTTGGCAGCTGAACCAACGGTGTCCGGCGGCTAATGACAATATATCCAATTGTTCGTCTTTGAAAGGTTTCTGTTTTATCTTATTGTATAATTGTTGGAAATCATTGTCACTCGTTATTTGGGGATAATTAGGACGGTGTCCGTTGTGATGTGGCGGACGAGGAGCAACAACCGTAGATTCCACCTGTGCGGGAGGACATACTGCCACCGCAGGAGGAGTGGGGACACTCTCAAAAGAATCCAAATTGCTTACCAGATTGTTCTTGAAATCAATCAGGATAGTGGTTCCATAGTGTCCTATTCCTCCTCCTTTCCTGTATTCCCATTGCTCTCCTTGTTCGTCGAACCGGCGATAGTCGGGGCGTCCCAGCAGTTTGGTCACTTCTTCCTGTGTCATACCTTTGTGAATGGATAGTAATATGTTATTGTCCATTAAGCTTCCGCAACTTCCGAGAACAAGGCTTAAAAATAAAACGGCTAGTGTTTCTTTTACTCTTTTCATATAATGTTGTTTTTATGTGTAGGCAAAGATAGGCAGGGAATTCGATATGATCGGGCTCTTTTCCCTATTTGATTATAGGGATTTCCCTACAATTGTTATTGTTTGGAAGAAATGCGCCTCGGATATTTAATTAATGTAAAATCCACCGTTGCACATTTAACTTCGTTACTTTTAAAGGTTCTAACTGATAAACATTGCAAGAAACAGATGATAAATGAAGATAAAATCCGGGAAGCTTGCGCTTCTGATAAGGAACATGGATTCAAATTGCTGATGGAGAATTTTCAGCAACCTATATATTGGCACATCCGACGCTTGGTGGTTTCCCACGAAGATGCGGAGGATATACTGCAAGAAGTATTTATCCGTGTCTTTCGTCACCTTGACCGGTTTAGGGAAGAGAGCTCGCTGGGCACATGGATGTATCGGATTGCAACCAATGAATGTCTCCGTTTCTTGAACAGCCGAAAAGAGCAGGCTGTTTCTGCCGAGGAAGTGCAAGAGGAATTAATGAATAAATTGATGGCATCCGACTATGTGGATTACGATAATGCAATGGCAGTGAAATTTCAACAAGCCATTCTTTCGTTACCTGAAAAACAACGTATCGTGTTTAACCTGCGTTACTATGATGAATTGGATTACGAGGAAATTAGCCGGATAACCGATACGCGGGCGGAAACGTTGAAGGTGAATTATCATTATGCCAAAGAGAAAATAAAAGAATATATGACTAATAATTAAGGATAGAATGGAGAAAGAATTTGATTTTAAAAACATAGGAAAGCAGATGCCTTATCGTACACCGGATGGTTTCTTTGACCGGATGCAGGAACAGGTATCGGCACGTACGAAAGTGGAAAAACATAAAAAACAACTTCGGATGAGGTTGGTGATTGCGGCAACACTGGCGGCGGCAGCGATGGTGTTGGGATTGGTTTTCTTTCCTGCCGGTACTCCGGAAGCGGAACAAGTATCTTCCAATTCTTTACTTGTGGCAACCGGTATTGACTACTCATATTCGGATGCAATGGATAATTTTATAGCCGAAATGCCGGATGATGAGTTAGAGGAATGGGTGGAATTATCAGAGTATGACATATTTATGAATTAATTATTTATTTAAAAAGTAATAGATTATGAAGACAAAAAAGTTTTTTATGGTGTTGGTAGCTCTCTTTATGGGTAGTCAAATGGCAATATTTGCACAAGGTAAAAAAGAAGGAAAGATGGACAGAAAGCAGTTCGGTCAGGAACAGATGCAGAAAATGCAATGTAATCAGCTCATAAATGCACTGGCATTGGATGATGCGGAGACTGCTAAGTTTAAACCTGTATACACCAAATATATGGAAGAAATGCGTGCTGTCCGCGATATGAATCCGCGTGCTCCTCGTTCTACGCTTACGGATGCAGAAGTAGAACAAGTAATAAAGGCTCGTTTTGCTCAGAGCCGCAAGATGCTGGATATTCGTGAGAAATATTATAATGAATTCCGTAAATTCCTATCACCGAAACAAATACAGAAAATGTATAATATGGAAAAAAGAATCGGAGATAAAATGAGAAAGGAGATGGGTAAAAGACAAGGAATGAAGAAGAATAATAGTAACAGTAGGAGATAACCCCTGCTCTTCACGAATAAACAACACGGATTTTACGGATTCAAGAGCTCGGCTCCTTATGTCCGTAAAATCCGTGTCCGGATAATAAAAGACGGTCGATTTCAGTTTATTTCTTGTAAACTTTCAAGTTGGATATTTTACTTTTGAATTCTCCTGCCTGTTCTAATGGGAATACCAGTGTGCGGACATAATTCATTTTTGTTTTTCCTTCTTTATCAAAGAAACGTTGCTGGATATTCAGTTCTTCTACTAATTTTCCATTGATAAACAGACGTGTTGCTTTGTTATCTCCTTCTATACCGATATTTAAACGTTGGCCCGGTTGGATATTGTAACTGAATGTGTTTAAATATCCGTCACGTGCAAAACCTAACATTCCACGTATAGGGTCGGACAGATAGAATACGGCATCCGGTGAACGGAACAGTTCGGTTCCCGGTGTTTCTGCTGCACCTTCCACATCAAATGTCACACGATAACCGTAACCGATTTCACGATGTGGTGTGCGGCTTTTGGGAGCAACATTGGCTTGTTCGTATACCAGTCCCGGCGCATTGCCGATACGTCCCATTTGGTTTACTCCCGGTGCTTCGCTCAACGTTTCGCGCATGCGGTTGAATTCATTATACGGAAGTGAAGTTGCAGTTCCCGTCCACATTTTTACGGCTAAAGTTTGTAAAGCCGGGAACGTGCGGTGATGAATATCTTTGGTAGAGATACCGTTTCCTACATGGTCATTCCATACTGCAAACATACCTCCCAGAATGGCAGGATCTTTTTCTTCGAAGACAGCTTTACCTACGTGGGCAGGAGTCCAGGAGTTATATAGCTCTTCCGTGTTCAGATAATCATAATAATAACCGGCAGCAGGTACGATATAAAGAAAACCGTCGGGAATGGAAATAAGTTTGTATCCTTGTTTAACCATTTCTTTAGGCTCTGCATATCCGTTATACCAGGCGCTCATAATTACATTTTCGGCTTTTACGGGAGTTTCTCCTTTGGCATGTGTCAATGCTCCCCATACACAGGCTTGTTTTCCGAAGCCTTCTACATAACGGATATAATGGTCTGTAAACTCACGGAATTTTTCCACTACTTTTTTGTCTTTGTTTGAGTATTCATCTGTGCCGATGTGTACGCGTGGACCACGGAAGACAGGTTCTTCTCCTTCCAAATACTCTTTAAAGAGTCCGTCCATGAATTTATATGTTTCGGGATTGAACAAATCCAGATGATCCATTCCATACTCTTTACTTCCTATCTCGGGTTTATAATGGCTGAATGCCAATGTGTGGGCAGGCGCATCTATTTCCGGGATGATTTCGACGAAACATTCTTCTGCCAACTTCTGCAAATCGATAAATTCTTTTTTTGTATAGAATCCGTCACGTGCCGTGAGTCCGGGATAAGTATCCGATTCCAGGCGGAAAGCTGCATAAGTCTTGTTCCAGTCCTGTTCAAAATACTGTTTAAATCCATTATCGTTCAGATGAATTTGCAGTGTGTTCATTTTGTAGTATGCCATGATTTTCACGTAATCGCGCAAATAAGACATAGGAATGAATTTTCGTCCGCAATCAATCATAAATCCACGCATGGCATAGTCGGGATAATCACGGATTTCACCTTTGGGAAGAGCCAGGTCTTCTTTGTTTTGTTCGGCTATCTGCAGCAGGGTACGTGTTCCCCAATATACACCGATGGCTTTGGGGGCGGTCAGCTCGATTCGGTCGGTAACGCGAATGGCGTATCCTTCTTGCCCTAATGATTTGTCTTTTTTAAGTGAAAGAATGAGGTCGCCTTTCTTTCCTTTTCCTTCCACTATCTGCGGAGTATGATTAAATAAGGTATTGCAGTCATCTGCCAGCATCCGGGCGATGCGTTGCAATTCAGAATTTCCTTTTGGGTAAACAATGCGGGTTTGTTCGGTAGGAATGAATTTGCCTTCGTTGCCTTTCCATTCTTTCAGTTCCGGGATAACAAAAGGTTTGGGATTAACAGCAGCTTGTGCAATGTTTATACAACATACACAGCAAAGAATCATCATTAAACAGATTCGGTTAACTGATTTCATAAATTAAGTAGTTTTTTAGATATTGTGTAAAATGTAAATTAAGTTTTTCTTTTGCAGGACAAAGATAGAAAATAATCCTTTCATCATTCTCGAAAAAAGAAAGATTCTTTCCGAGTGTCGACTCTTTTTTGTATGTTTGCGAGAACAAAACCAAAACGAATTCAATAATCTAAAAAAGAAAACCATGAAAGTCAAGAAAATAACTGCATCAGTCAATGATGCACAAGCCGTGCCTCAAGTATTGGACAATGAAGGCGTATCGTTTCAAAAGATAGATATTGTAAATTGGAAGGAATATCCTTATCATCCTGAAGCTGCTTTTCGCATCGCGCATACGGCCGATTCCATTTTAATACATTATAAAGTGACCGAAGGCAGTGTTCGTGCCAAATATGGAGAAGATAACGGAGCGGTCTGGACTGATTCGTGTATGGAGTTTTTTTCAATTCCCGCAGGCGATGGTGTGTATTACAATATGGAGTGCAGCTGTATCGGCACATTTTTGGTCGGGGCAGGAGCAGAGCGGAATAATCGGGAACATGCACCGCGTGAAGTGATGGAAAAAGTGTCTCGTTGGTCGAGCTTGGGCCGTACGCCTTTTGAAGAACGGATAGGGGAATGTACTTGGGAAGTGGCTTTGGTCATTCCTTATACAGTATTCTTTAAGCACCGGATTACTTCATTGGACGGACAGACGATAAAGGCTAACTTCTATAAGTGCGGTGATGAATTGCAAACTCCACATTTCTTGTCGTGGAACCCCATCAACATAGAAAAGCCGGATTTCCACAGACCCGATTTCTTTGGTTCATTGGAATTTGAGTAAAAACGTAAATTATTTGAAAAAGAATACATACTGCCGGATAAAATCAGTATGTTTGCAGGTAACAACAATTTAAAACGAGAAAATTATGACAGCAATTATTGTGATTGTAGTAGTCGTTATCTTGGCAGCCTGGTTGGTTTCCATGTATAATTCATTGGTTAAAATGCGTAATAACCGCGAGAATGCGTTTGCTGACATCGATGTTCAGCTAAAGCAGCGCCATGACCTGGTACCTCAGCTGGTGGAAACTGTAAAAGGATATGCGGCTCACGAAAAAGATACGTTGGAGCGGGTTATCAATGCCCGCAACGGGGCTATCGGTGCCAAAACCATTGACGAGAAAATTGTAGCAGAGAATGCCTTGTCTTCTGCTTTGAGTGGATTGAAAATAACATTGGAAGCCTATCCGGACTTGAAAGCAAACCAAAACTTTCTTCAGTTGCAGGAGGAAATAGCCGATTTGGAAAATAAGCTTTCTTCCGTGCGCCGTTATTTTAATTCTGCTACCAAAGAATATAATAATGCAGTAGAGACATTCCCTTCCAATATCCTGGCAGGTATGTTCGGTTTCCGTAAAGAAGTGATGTTTGACTTGGGAGAGCAACGCGCAGCTTTGGAGGAAGCTCCTAAAATTAAATTTTAAGGACGATGCAATATGTTGGCATACACACACAGCAGAGCAGGAATAACTTTCGTTCGCTGCTTCTGCTCTGTTTGTTTCCCTGCCTGGTAGTAGGGCTTTTGTTCGTGTTTTGTTATTTGCTGGTTTATTTGACACAAGGTGATGCACCCCATTATTATCAGGTAGGTGTCACCGACCGGTCAGTGGCTTTATTTATAGAAATGGCTCCTTATGTATTGGGAGGCGTATTCATTTGGTTTCTGATTGCCTACTTTGCCAATACTTCCATCATCAACGCTGCTACGGGTGCCCGACCGTTGGAACGGAAAGAAAATAAACGTGTCTATAATCTGGTGGAGAATCTTTGTATGAGTCAGGGGATGCCGATGCCTAAAATCAACATCATAAATGATGATTCACTGAATGCTTATGCCAGTGGTATAAATAAAAAGAGTTATACCGTAACATTGTCTAAAGGTATCATTGAGAAGCTGAATGATGAAGAACTGGAGGCAGTTATAGCCCATGAATTGTCTCATATCCGTAATCATGATGTACGTTTGCTTATCATCTCCATCGTGTTTGTGGGAATTTTCTCGATGCTGGCACAGATAGCATTGCGCTCTGCTTATTATTCTTCCTTTACACGTAAACGTGATGACAAGGGAGGGGCGGCTTTGATTCTTCTGCTGACCATGTTGGTTGCGGCTGTCGGTTATTTCTTTGCCATCTTGATGCGCTTTGCCATTTCGCGCAAACGCGAGTATTTGGCAGATGCAGGTTCGGCGGAGATGACCAAGAATCCTTTGGCTTTGGCAAGTGCTTTGCGTAAAATATCGGCCGATCCCGATATAGAAGCTGTAAAGCGTGAAGATGTGGCTCAACTTTTTATTCAGCATCCGGGCAAGCAGGCAACAAGTGCATTGAGTGGGTTGAGCGGGCTTTTTGCGACACATCCTCCCATCGAAAAACGAATACAAATATTGGAACAGTTCTGAAAGATGAAAACGACGTTGAGATATATTATCATTGTTGTGCTGTGCGGATTCTGTCTTTTTACGGCGCAGGCGCAGACGCGTAATCGTCAATACGAAGAATACATTCATAAGTATAAGGATATAGCTGTGGAGGAAATGAAGCGTTATCGCATTCCTGCCAGCATTACATTGGCACAGGGATTGTTGGAATCGGGAGCCGGAAAAAGTGCTTTATCCCGTAAGTCGAACAATCATTTCGGCATTAAGTGCGGAGGTGACTGGACAGGGCGTACAGTGCGTTATGATGATGATGCCCGTAATGAATGCTTCCGTGCTTACAAGCATCCGCGTGACTCCTATGAAGACCATTCCAAATTTCTAAAAGGGCGTTCGCGTTATGCCTTTTTGTTCAAATTGAAGATAACAGATTATAAAGGTTGGGCACATGGGTTGAAAAAAGCCGGATATGCAACAGATCCTCGCTATGCTTATCGTTTGATTGACATTATCGAACTGTATGACTTACATAAATTCGATACCCGTGACGGTATCAAGTGGATGAAAGAGTTTCCAAATCCGCATCAGCCTTATTTGGCAAATGATTTGCTGTATATTGTGGTGCGTAGCGGAGATACTTTTAAAAGTCTGTCGAAAGAGTTCGATATCAGTCAGCGTAAACTGAGAAAGTACAATGACTTGTATAAAGGATATGTGTTGAAACCGGGAGATATTATCTATTTGGATAAAAAACACCGTCGTGCCGACAAAGAGCATGTTGTTCATGTGGTACGCAGCGGAGATTCAATGTACTCCATTGCACAGAAATACGGAATTCGTCTGAAGAATTTATATAAAATGAATAAAATGAAGCCTGAGGATGCAGCGCCGAAGGTGGGAGATATATTGCGTCTGCGATGAAACGGAATCATGAATGTCCGTTTGCAGAAGTTTAAAAACGTACAGGGTGTTCGATATCGGACACCCTTTATTTTTGTTTTATGATTGATAATCAGATTATTGGTGTTTTGGCATGAATGTTGCTTTAGATTTGATATGAAAAAAATAATAAAATAACGATAAATTATGGACAGAGAAATTCCAAAAGAAGTACGTGATAAAGAGCGTAAGAAAATGTTGATTAAATATGGTGTTATAGGTGTTGCCGGCATCGTATGCATCGCTTTGCTGATTTCTTTCATGCGGAGTAGTGTGAATCGGAAGGATTTGGTATTCTCGGAAGTGGATACAGGGATAATTGAGGTAAGTGTGAGTGCTTCCGGTAAGGTTGTTCCGGCTTTTGAGGAAATCATCAACTCTCCCATCAATACCCGTATTGTGGAAGTTTATCGTAAGGGAGGAGACAGTGTGGATGTGGGGACGCCGATTCTTAAACTGGACCTTCAGAGTACGGAAACGGAATATAAGAAATTGCTGGATGAAGAGCAGATGAAGCGTTATCAGCTGGAACAGTTGAAGGTGAACAATAATACGTATCTGAGTGATTTGGCAATGCAGGTGAAAATTTCTGCCATGAAGTTGAACCGTATGGAAGTAGAGCTTCGTAATGAACGTTATTTGGATAGTTTGGGTTCCGGTACTACGGATAAGGTGCGTCAGGCAGAGTTGAACTTTAATACGGGAAAATTGGAATTGGAACAGCTCCGCCAGCAATATGCAAATGAAAAAGAAGTCAAGGCAGCCGACCTTAAAGTGAAAGAACTGGAATTTAATATCTTCGCAAAGAGTCTGGCCGAAATGAAGCGGACATTGGATGATGCCCAAATCCGTTCGCCACGCAAAGCTATTCTTACTTATATTAATAATCAGGTCGGTGCACAGGTGCCGCAAGGCACACAGGTGGCTGTCATCTCAGATTTGAGTCATTTTAAAGTGGAAGGTGAAATAGCCGATACTTATGGCGACCGTGTGGCGGCAGGAGGACGTGCCATTGTCAAAATCGGCAATGAAAAATTGGAAGGCATCGTGAGCAGTGTTACACCGTTGTCAAAGAATGGTGTAATTTCGTTTACAGTCCAGTTGGTGGAGGATAATAACAAACGTCTCCGTTCAGGATTGAAAACAGATGTATATGTAATGAATGCCGTGAAAGAAGATGTGATGAGAATAGCAAATGCTTCTTATTATGTAGGCCGTGGCGAATATGAATTGTTCGTGCAGGACAGTGATAATGAAATAATAAAGCGTAAGGTACAACTTGGCGACAGCAACTTTGAATATGTGGAGGTGGTGAGCGGATTGCAACCCGGTGATAAAGTGGTGGTCAGTGATATGAGCAATTATAAAAACAAAAGCAAGTTGAAAGTCAAGTAGGAACAGTTGCAACATAAACGAAAAAATAAAATTCTCTTTTTAAAGTAAACGCAGCAAGAAAAAGCAAGGTTGATGATAATACAGCAAGAATGCAGTCTATTAAGCAGTTAGGTGTTTAACTCATAATACTGCATAAGCTGAAAAAGGAGATCCGCTAAAAACTGCGAAAGACTTCAGTTCCCATATCGTTACTGATATAACGGGAATAAGAAACGGCACAACGGGTTCTATTTCAGTAATTTGCACAGTTTTTCATACCTGAGGACAACTCGCTTGATATTAACTTTGTAACGATCAAAAAAGTATGAAAACGAGTATGAGCAGATCGACTTTCAAAATCCTCTTCTACGTGAAGAAGGGCAGCGAGAGAGCCAACGGCTATCTCCCCCTGATGTGCCGTCTTACGGTGGACGGTGAAATCAAGCAGTTCAGTTGTAAACTGGACGTACCTCCGAAACTTTGGGACGTGAAAACGGCACGTGCCACGGGCAAGAGCGCCGAGGCGCAGAAAATCAATGCGGCGGTTGACCGGATACGCGTGGACGTGAACCGCCGTTACCAGGAACTGATGCAGTCCGACGGCTATGTCACCGCCGCCAGGCTGAGGGACGCCTGCCTCGGGCTGGGCGTGAAACGCGAGACGCTGCTGAAGCTCTTCGAGCAGCACAACGAGGAGTTCATCAAGAAAGTGGGACACAGCCGCGTGCAGGGAACATACAACCGCTACCGTACCATATACAGGCACCTTTGCGAGTTCGTCCCGAAAGTATACCGCCGTGACGACATCCCCCTGAAGGAACTCAACCTGACCTTCATCAACAACTTCGAGTATTTCCTGCGTACGGAGAAGAAATGCCGCACCAATACCGTATGGGGTTACATGATCGGGCTCAAGCACGTCATCTCCATCGCCCGCAACAGCGGTGCGCTTCCCTTCAACCCCTTCGCCGGGTACATCAATTCCCCCGAGAGCGTTGACCGAGGCTACCTGACGGAGTGTGAGATACAGACGTTGATGGAGACCCCGGTGAAAAGCGGGACCTGCGAACTGGTACGCGACCTCTTCATCTTCTCTGTGTTCACCGGACTGGCATACGCGGACGTGAAGGCACTGACGACCGACCGGCTCCAGACCTTCTTCGACGGCAACCTCTGGATCATCACCC
>ENA-ORUB01000089-ORUB01000089.1-human-gut-metagenome-genome-assembly--contig:-NODE-89-length-115140-cov-12.825572_pt1 | contig 115140 bp, 99 predicted proteins | sample MGYA00241918_ERZ509200 | MGnify/ENA primary metagenome ERZ509200 (study PRJEB26280, sample SAMEA2338853) | human gut metagenome | biome: human gut; feature: human-associated habitat; material: faeces... | reverse complement strand
TAATCCATTTAATTTATTTTTAAAAGAAGTGTCGCACTTGGATTGACAATTCATCAAGTATTTAAAATTAAATTATTATTTAATACATTTATTAAATTTTTAGATTCTAAAAATTTTAACCTAAGATTATAAAGTCTCATTTCTATTTCACTCTTTTCTATCTTACTTGAAGTTTTTTCTTCAGTATTTTTAATTAGTGAACCAATACAAGCACCTTTATTATCTGTTCGCCAAACATCTACACCATATTTTTCAAATACCATCACATCTATCACTTCAAAATCATTGAAACAAGAAATAAACTCTAATATATAATCAGGAGCATAAATGTTAAGTTTACAAACTTCTTTACAGTATATTTCATTAATTTCTATAACTTCTTTTGGTAATTCAAAACAATCATCTTTTTTTTGAGGAATTATTGTGTCTTTTGTAAAATATATTTTTTTGTTCAAAAATGCTTCTACAAATTTGATATAACTTTCTTTTTTTATCTGTAATAACTGCTGTTCTCTCTGATTTTTAGCTCCATTATTATAAGAATATGCAATTATTAATCCACAAATAGCAACTATTCCTGTTATCACTTTCGAAATATCATCTAATTTAAAATTTAAAAATATAACCATAAATATTAAAAATACTATAATATTTTTACCTAAATTTTTAAATATAGTTTGTATCTTTTTCATATAATAAATCCACCTCAAATAAAAGATATCATTATTATATCATCAAAAATAACTATATATATATGATGGATAGACATATATTTTATTGAGTAACTATTCTGTCGTTTTAATATTAACATAACAACCATTATAAAAGGCTTGACTTAATAATTTTATCAACTATTAAATCAAGCCTTTTTCTTAATATATTAATTTAAAAATTAATATTGAACTATTCCATAATCTTTATAGCCGAACCAATTGCTATTTTCGTCCCAGCAGAAATGATATTCTTGTGCTTTTGGATGTAGGGACATCACTCTATATGCTAAAATAAGTTCTCCATTTTCTACATATATATTTGCTTCAGCATATTTTCCTAAAGGATTATAATAATTTATTGGATTTACATATAGTTGCCATGCCTCTTTTTGTTCATCATAACCCATCAAAAGCGACAAATCTGAATCACCCATACTATTTATACTTCCCGATATAATATAAGCATATTTTCCTGTTTCTGTATCATATACTTGCTTTACTCTTACATATTTTACATTTGGTATTTTGGCAGCATAAATAGGTTCTCCATCTTTACCTGCAATTAAATATCTTTCATTATCTTTTGTTAAGAATGCAATTTGAATGGTTTTATTATTTTCTGAAAAACTAAATTCTATGCCATTGCCTTCTACTTTTCCATATTTATCTGCGGAAATAGAAAATGAACTTGCATATGTTACTCCTACAAAGGCTAACATCAAGCCACAAACTAATAAACAAATACGCATAAATTTCATGATTATGCCTCCCTTATAATTTATAATTTCTGCTTTTACTATACTATATATCTCTAAAAAATCCTTATCCTCAAAGGACAATTTATATATTTTTTTATACTATTATGTACTAAATAAATATTATTAGTCCTGCTTTATTCTCAAAACAAAACCACTATTTAAATATTAAAACAGTGGTTTTATCTTTCATTTATCCAACTCTAACATAATCTGCTGAATATCCTGTAGATACATTATTTAACATCATATAATTAGGATTGTTATTGTCAAAAGTTAAAGTATTTATACTACGTCCACCATTTACACTAATAGTAACAACTGTATAATTACCATCATTAGATACACTTCTTACACTATATGGAGCTTTGCCAAAATCTCTATCTGTTATACTCATTATACTGCCATCTCTATCTTGCCATGTTCCTTCAATTAATTCATACCCACGAGAAATATTTTCTTGATAAGCATAAGCGGATTGCATAGGTATTATCGCTTCACAAAATATTACTGAAAATGCACATAAACCTATTAAACAAAATTTTTTCAATATGTTCATTTTTATTCCTCCTTTATCAACTATTATGCTGCTAAAAATATTAAAACTCCATAATCCTTAAAGATGAAAAATTTCACTGTTAGAAATAAATAAAAAAACCACCGCATAAAACGGTGGTTAATTTTTTATCTCATATTGATGAATTGTAAATCAATACCAAAATCGCCAGCTTTTAAAGTCTGTATAACTGCTTGCAAATCATCTTTTTTCGCACCAGAAACACGAACTTGTTCACCTTGCATTTGTGTATTAACTTTTAATTTTGTAGCTTTTATCGCAGCAATAATTTTTTTTGCATTTTCTTTAGAAATACCCTGTTTAATAGTGAGCATTTGACGAACAGAACCTTTTGCTGCATCTTCGATTTTGCCGAGTTCTAAAGAACGTAAAGATAAGCCTCTTTTTGCCATGCGTGCACGTAAAATATCAATGATAGCATTTAATTTATAATCATCTTCTGCTGCAATTTTAATTGCTTTATCTTCTAATTCAATGCTTGCAATACTACCACGGAAATCATAACGCTGAGAAATTTCTTTTTCTGTTTGGTTAACAGCATTGCTCATTTCTTGCATATCAACTTGAGATACAATGTCGAATGAACTATCTTTTGCCATTTATATCACTCCATTTTTAAAATTCGTGCTTATATTTTATCATATCGCCAAATATAAAAAAAGGCTTTAAAGACTAACTTTAAAACCTTCTTTTTTCGCTATTACTTTTAATAAATTCATTATTATTATTTACAATTATAGATTACCAAATATCACGATTAAATATGTTTATATATTTTCTCTACCAATGAAAAAATCAACCTATTTAGTTCATGGGAATTTACTCTTTTTAGTAGCATAATAATTCTATAATAAGTATTTTTATAAAAAATTTATCCATTATTTAAATTTATTTTATAAAAAGGAGTTTTTTATATGTATAAATTCTGTACTCATTGTGGAGCTAAAATGCCTAATGAAAATGCTTTTTGCACTAATTGCGGAGCTAAATTTTCACAAATTCCTACCCCACAACAAAATATGGCTCCAACAAATATCAATTATAATACTTCAAATTCTAATACTATGCCACCTTATATGCATAATCAACAAATTAATAATATGCCAAATCCCAATAATATACAAATGGCTTCACAAGAATTTGCCATTGGTCAACAATACATGGATATAAACAATCCTCAACATAATTATATTAAAGCAATCAATCACTTTCAAAAATCTTCTTTACTCGGCAATCAAAATGCTAAATTTTATATGGCTATGGCTTATTTATACCAAGCTATGGATATATTAAAGCAAAGTGCGCCTCTACAAAATAATCCTTCGCCATCTGTTAATAATTTTTCTCCTCAAGCACCATTTTTCCCTCAAAATCCTAATAATCATGGCAATCAACAATTTGCTTCTAATCCAAATAATCAATCCAATCAAAATAATGACAATAGCACTTTAAAAAATGTAGGTAAATATGCAGCAGCTGCCGCTGTTGGTGCTGTAGCTAGTTCTATGCTCCATTCCGCTTCTACAGCTAGTGCTGCCCCACATAATACGGATACAAGTCCTCTTCCTGACCTCAATGCACCAATTGATCCTACGGATACAATTAATCAAACAGTAGATTCTGCTAATGACTATATCCAAACACCAGAAGAATTTGTTACTAATGTAGTTGACCCACTAAGTACAGCTAGCGAACAAATAACGCCTGCTAGTACAAGTGATGATGGTACAAACCATATTTCTAATCTTGATAATAACTCAGAACTTACTGCAACAGAACAAATTGAACCTTCAGCAGATGCTGATATTTCTTCAGATAGTGGTGAAGAAGATTCCAGTATTTCCGATAGTGTAGGCAGTCTTTTTGATGATTTATTCGGCGAATAATTATAAATTTTAAAGGAGTTTCAATATGAATAAACAGTTAAAATCCTCAAGATTAATAATATTAGTAATGATATTATCTTTAATGAGTGTATTAGTTGCAGGTTGTGGTGATGATAAATATGTACAATCCGTAAAAAATGGAACAATGTATATGGCTCCTAATGCACCAGTAGGCAAAGCTTTTGACCAATTCTTCAAAAATGGCAAATGGAAATCTTTCGTTTCCGATAAAAATGATCGTATTGTAGAATTTACAGGCGAATGTAATTGGAATAATAGACCTGCAAAATTAACTGCTCAATTTAAATTATATAAAGATAATAGTTTTGAACTAGCATATTTAGATATAAATGGCAATCCTACAACTGTTTTAGACGGACTAGATATCATGCAAAAAATTCTGCACCAATATAGAGCAAAATAAAATATAAATACTGTAGGTGTAAACAATGGAAAATGTATTAAAATCATTATTTAAACGTGAATTAAAAGCTATTTTAGCACCTTATGCTGATATTATCTGTGCATTATTTATCATAGCGATTATTGGTTATATCATCTATTATCTTTATAATAAATTTAATGAAAACAAAACTAAAAACAATGTTAATTCTATTGTAAATAACTCCTTAAAATGCCCTAATTGTGGTCTAGAAATATCCCCAGAAGATAGATTTTGTCTAAAATGTGGAACAGCTTTAACGCCCCAAATAGTAAATCCATCACCATCAGAAAAAACCTTTTTAGATACATTACTTCAAATTCTAAAATATACTATTATATATGCTCTCATTGGTTTTATTGTTCTCTTTATTTTACTTATTCTCATTGGTGTCATGGCAGAATAAACTATTTTTTATAATTAATTTAGTACTAAAAATCTAAACAGTTATTATCTATAAAAATGCAATATTATTAGACAAAAATAGCAGGTATAGCATTTGCTATACCTGCTGTCATTTATTCTTAAACTTAAATATTTAATTTAGTTTTTAACTGTTCCACTTCATTAATACTTAAATTAACACCTCTAGCTACAGTTTCAACGTCTACACCTAATTTTAAAAAGTTAATAGCGTTTTTTATTTTTTCTTCTTGCCTTCCTTTCTGTAAACCTTGCTGAATACCTTGTTGAATACCTTGTTGAATACCTTGTTGTAATCCTTCTTCTTTGAATGCACTCATATAAGAATAATAATCTCTTATTGCTTTTTCTCTTTGTTCATAAGCTCTACGTTCTATTTTATTCTGTAAAAATGTATCTTCAAATTCTACTGCTTCTTTAATTGCTGGAGTTGTCATTGCTATTTCCTCCAATTCTTCTTTACTATATTTTCCTGAAAAATAAGCAATCCATGCTTCAGATGCTCTTATTTTTCTCATATCCTTCAATGTAAATTTAGGCAATTCTAGAAAATGTATCTCTATATGATCTGTGAGCTTATTATGAGATTTCACATTTAATAGATTATAGATATTATGCCAATCTTGCTCATCTTCTAAATAATCAAATGCTAATAGATTTATAGCTATAGCCTTTTTTAACTTCTTATATTCAGCACCTTTTTCTAGTTGCTCTGAATACATTTTTGACCAATAGTATAATGAACGTTCAGCCATTAATTTAAACGGACAAACTTGTACCTCGATATCTACTTGTGTACCATCATTTAAATCTGCTCTAATATCTAATTTAGATAATTTACCATCTAAAGTTAATGGTTCATTATCTTTATCTAAAAAAGTTATATCTGTAAAACAGTTTTCATCATCTTTATTTAAAATCCCATTTAAAAAGCTAAGTGTTAAATTCTTTCTTTTTTTATCTCCTAGAAGTTTTTTGAAGTATAAGTCATTCAATCTATTAAAATTTTCCATGATATTCACTCCTTACCTCATATTATATCAAAACTTTAAAACGGATACATAGAACTGAATCTATGTATATTTAAATAAAAATCTTTATCATCATTTACTTTATAGGCTTTTGTTATTTTCTTTTTAAGTCTTGCTATCGTATCTTTTGAAGATAGTTTTACTTTAGGAAACTTTTTCTTGATGAAATCTAAAACTTGATTAAAACTTTCAAAGTATTCCTCTATTTGCTCATCATTTATGAAAGCATCTATTTTATATTTAGGGTAAAAATATACACCTTCTTCATCAGTATTAATAAAAATATTAAATCCTGATTCTTCAATCAGTGCATATAGCTCTATCTCATTATTATATTTATCTTCAATAACTCTATAGAATACTTCTATATTACCTGTCCATGCTGTTTCAGTTTTAATATAGAAAAAGCTCACAGATTCATCATCAGTAACTTCATCATCACAGCCGACAAAACTATTTCTAAGATCAGACATATTTCTTGATTCATACTCACTATAACCTAGACTTTCTAAAAAGCCACATATTGAATTGGTTTTGCTGTTGTTTATATAATCATTAATTTTTTGCCATAAGTCATATACAGCCTCTTTATTCTCACTGAAAAATACTACTTGATTATCACTATAATTTGCCATGATATTTACTCCTCTACATCTATTTTTAAATCACCAAATAAGTTACTTTCATTTATATTTTGTATATTAGCTGAAGCTATAACATTTGCTAAAAATTCATTAAGAATTTTTGCTTGAGATAAATTTAGACTGAAATTTAAACTACTATGAGTATCTTCTGTATCTAAATTTATATTCACAAGACCTAGCTTTTCATCATAATGAATGTCTCCATTTAAATTATCAAAACCCATACAAATCAAATAATTTGACATAGTCATCTCTCCTTAATTAAAATTTACATATCCTTCTTTTCTTAAGCTTATACTTCCCCTTTTGGCAATAATTACATGGTCTAAAAAATCAATGCCTAGCATTTCAGATAAATTCATTACTTTTTTAGTAAGACTTATATCTTCATTACTAGGCATTGAATCTCCTGATGGGTGATTGTGTGCAATTATTATTGCTGAAGCCATATTCTTTATAGCTACATTAAATATTTCTCTTGGATTAACTACAGACATATTTACTGTACCTCTACTTATACAGCGACTTAGAACAACATTATTCTTTGTATTTAAGACAGCAATCCATAATTCTTCAACTTGTTTATCTTGCAGAAACTCAAAGTAATTTATGGCATCATTTGTTGTCCTTATTAATGACAACTCTTTTGTTCTATAATCCTGCATACGTTTTAAGATTTCTCGTATTGATAAGATTTTGTTTAGTCTGTTTTCAGTCATGCCATTTATAGACTTCAATTCAGCCTTAGTAGTATTTAATACCACGTCATAAATGCTGTTATATTCCCTAAGCAAATTTTCAGCACTCTTAATCGATACAAAGTTACTTAGTAATTCTTCATCAGATAAATTTTGTAGGTTCATAGTAAATTCTCCTTTATAAAAATAATAGGCATAGCAATTAAGCTATGCCTAAATCTTGGCTTAAATCTCTTGGTAATAACACTAATTTATTTTGTTTTATAGATTTTATGCTATCTTCTAAAATTGTTCCACCAATTCTTTCAAGTTCTGTAGCACGATTATAATTATCTACATCTTGAGAAGCTCTTGTTACTGCATTAACTAAACCAAACTGACTAAAATCATTATCCATAATAAAATGTCTAAGTACAGAAGCTCTTTCTACTTTATTTAAGATATATTTATCTCCTAAAACTTCTACTGTTTCCACTGGATTATTTCCTGTAGAAATAGTTTTTGCCTGACGCATTTTATCTACTGTCAATAAGAACTTAGTTTCATCAACAGCTGCACTTACGATATCTTGTACTTTCATGAAATATGCTTTATCATCAGCTTCTAATGTTTCATCAGAATATAGTTCATATGCATTATCTGTGTCTTCTACATTTCTTCCTGTATGATATTTTTTATGAGCATAATCTCTACTGATCATGCCATTTTTACATACTAAACGATAAACAAGTGGCTCAACTTTTAAAGCTCCAAGACCAATCTCACTATTACTTACCACAAAACCAGCTTGTACAATATCTCCCTTTGTAATTTCTGCCTTCATTGATTTATTAATTACCTTTAAATACAGATGCGTTTCTGTGATATCACAGCTTGCTATAGTACAATTTTTCATTTGGGCAATAACTGGTAATATATGGTCTACAAGCTCAAGATTATCTAATCTACGATAACGATTAGATAGAAAAGCTCGTAAGTTACCATCTAATGTACGAAGCATACGTCTTTCACTTTTTAGTTTTAACCAGCCATTGATATTCGCATCTAAAAGCATTGGAAAATCTGTTCTCATTCTTTCATAATACTTAAACGGAATATTCAAGCGTTCTGCAATTTGTCGGTGAGCAATTTCTGTTACTTGATAATCTAAAAGGTCTGTTCCTGTATTTACAGTGATTATAGTTTTCCCTTTTTCTGTATTTGCTGTCAAACTTCTTGTATCTGCTATCAAATCCTTTCTCATTTCACGTTGACGCATAAGTTCTCCATAAAGACTTTCAATTGATTTTAAACCCTGTTTCATAATATATTCCTCCTACATTTTGATACAAAAATAATCCCTAGTACATTTGTACTAGGGATTATTAGTATAGTAATATCAAGAATATAATATATAATTGAGATTTTTTATATTAACAAAATATGTTTTATTAATCTAACATAATAATAAATAAATTTATATAATGAAAGAAGGTTTATTATGATTATTAATAAAACAACTTTAACAATACAAGATGCACAATATATATTAGGCAGTAGTGCATATAGCATTTATAAGCTTATTCACGAAGGAAAACTCTACGCTTATAAAGATGCTGGCGGTAAGATGTGGAAAATACCAGAACAAGCTATCTTAGATTATTTAAACTCTTTAAAAGTTATCTATCCACAAAGATAGTTATTTAACTTTATTGATGATTATTTATCATTTTTAATATACATATAATTGAATACCATTGCTTGGCATACATATTATTAAATAAATTGAGAAATGAGATGATAATAATGTATAATGATAGTTCAAGTTTAGTAACAATAGATGAGCTTTGCGAAATACTAATGATAGGAAAAAACACCGCATATAGTCTTTTAAAAAGTGGAGCAATCAAAAGCTTTAAAATTAATCGTATATGGAAGATACCACGTTCTAGTATTGATGAATATATTACAAAGCAAATAAAAAAATAAAAAGGTATGGCAACTCTGCCATACCTTTCACTTTTGTCCTATTGTCCTTTCTGTCCTTTAAATAAATATATCCTATACCCTATTATCAATATACGTTTTATTAAATAATAGGACAGATTATTTTTCTATTAAATTATACTAACAAATTTTTTATATTATAGATTGTATTATTCAATAAAATTCTCTTAAAAAAGTTCATGTGCCCAAAATGTGCCCAAATCTTAAAAATTTACTTTTTTAGACAGCAAAAAAGGCTTTACAGAAAACCTGTAAAGCCTTGAATTTACTAATGGTGCCGAAGGCCGGACTCGAACCGGCACGTAGGGGACTACGCTTGATTTTGAGTCAAGTGCGTCTGCCAATTCCGCCACTTCGGCATGTTGTGCTAAACAACAGTAATATTATATCATTCTATAATTATACTGTCAATATAAATAATTATCTTAACTTAATTAAATATATCTATTATAATGTTAATATATTTTTTAATATGAAAGGAATTTTTTATGTCACCAAAATCTGTTTTTCTTACTTTAATAATTATTTTATCTTGTATTATTTACTTACCTTCTATAACGTATGCTCAAAATAATACAAATACCCAAAATACCACAACTAATACTACTACTTATTTACATTTACCAGAAAAAACTACTATGCAAATAATAAATATAGATAATTTAGACAGTAAAACTAATCATAAATACGATTTAATCAACTTCCGTCTTCACCAAGATTTAGTTGTTAACAACGAAATCATTTTACCTAAAGATACAAAACTTCAAGGTATGATTACTAAAATCCATGGCAGTAGATTGCTTGGGGAAAGTGCTATTATCCGCATAAAATTAAATAATATCACCTTAGCTGATGGCAGTATTTTAGAATTTCCTTGCGATTTAAAATTAAAAGGTGGCAAAAATTATGCCAATATAGCAAGTAGTATCATCGTTCCTTTTTCAGGTTTACTATTTAAAGGAAAAGAAGTTTCTTGCCCATCTGGTAGCATAATTGAATACAGTTTTGAAGGATAAAAAATGGCAATAGGCTTATCATGAAATAAAGTCTATTGCCGTTTTATTTAAATATCTAATTCTAAACTAACTGGACAATGGTCACTACCAAAAAATTCATTGTGAATGCCAGCTTCTTTTATATTTGCTTCAATATCTTTAGATACGATAAAATAGTCAATTCTCCATCCAGCATTATTTTCACGAGCTTTTCGCATATATGACCACCATGAATAAATGCTTGTTTTATCCGGATAAAGATAACGGAAAGTATCTACAAAACCTGCTTGTAATAATTCAGTCATTTTACTGCGTTCTTCATCAGTAAAACCTGCACTACGGCGATTTGTCTTAGGATTTTTTAAATCAATCTCTTTATGAGCAACATTTAAATCTCCACACATCACAACAGGTTTTTGTTTGTTTAATTCAACTAAATAATTGCGAAAAGCATCTTCCCATTGCATACGGTAATCCAAGCGCTCTAATTCTCGCTTAGAATTTGGTGTATATACGCAGACCATAAAGAATTTATCAAATTCTAAAGTAATTACACGACCTTCGTGGTCATGTTCTTCTATACCTAAACCATAACTTACATTTAATGGCTCTACTTTAGTAAAAATAGCTGTACCTGAATAACCCTTTTTTTCTGCACTATTCCAATACTGTTTATATCCCGGTAAGTCTAATTCTAATTGATGAGGTTGCATTTTTGTTTCTTGTAAACAAAAAATATCTGCATCTAAAGTCTGAAAAGTCTCCATGAAACCTTTATTCATACAAGCACGAAGACCATTTACATTCCAAGAAACAAATTTCATAAATTATGCCTCCTGTTTTGCCATTTGTACCAAAATATTAGCAATAGCTCCAAACTCTTCCATAGTCAAAGTTTCTCCGCGACGAGTTGCTTCTATTCCAGCTTTATCTAATACATCAGCAATAATATTTTTATCTACACCCATGGATTTTAAAGCATTATTTAAAGTCTTACGACGTTGACCAAAAGCTGCTTTTACCACTCTAAAGAACATTTTTTCATCAATAAGTTCTACGGCAGGAGTCTGTCTGACTTTACAGTTCACTACTACAGAATCCACTTCTGGAGGTGGCATAAAAGAACGTGGTGGTACATATAAAGCGATTTCAGGCACTGTATAATACTGCACTGCTACAGATAAAGCACCATATGTTTTACCGCCTGGCTGTGCTGCCATACGTTCTGCTACTTCTTTTTGTACCATTACTACGATATCTGTTATGGGCAAATGTTTTTCGAGCAAAGCCATGATAATTGGTGTAGTAATATAATACGGCAAATTAGCTACTACTTTAAATGGTTTATCGCCCATGATTTCTGGAATATTTACTTTTAAAATATCTCCTTGAATAACACGCACATTGTCATAAGCGTCTAAAGTATGTGCCAAAACTTCTGGCAATCTTTTATCTAATTCTACACAAGTAACCTCTGCTCCAGTTTCAGCTAAAGCTTGAGTCAAAGTACCGATACCAGGACCGATTTCTAATACTCTATCATTTTCCTGTACATTTGCTGCATCTACAATGCCCTGTACAATATTAGCATCTATTAAAAAGTTTTGTCCTAAGCGTTTGCTCATATGAATGCCAAAACGCTGTAAAATATATCTTGTAACCTTCTTATTAGCAATAGTAGGTTGCTTCATTAATTAAAAATCCTCCAATTTATTATTTATTTTCAACTTCGTTAATGTCATTTTCTGAATTTAATTTTGATAAAGCTTGATTAAATTCATCTCTAGTAATTCCATAATTATTTAATCTGCGTAAAAAAGTTTTAGCATTGGCAAAACCAATTCCTAAAATAGCACCTAATTCTGCTCTGCGAACACCAGAATTAGCAAAACCATTTAAGCGATTTAAAATTAAATCAGTAGCACTAAATTCATCACTAGGTTTCCAATTCATTGTACGCACCTTAGCCAATGCTTTGCGAATAGCTTCAGGACTCGCTTGCTCTATACCAATATCATCATTTGCAGTAGCTTCTTCACAAGGTACAAAAGCATGCTTTGCATTAGGAAATCTTCTTGTTAAATATGTGCGAATTCGCTCTCCAGCTGAATCTGGATCAGTTAAAATAATAATGCCACGTTTTTCATAAGCAGCTCTAATATTTTTTATAGTCTTAGGCAATAAATTAAAACCTTCTGTGATAATACAATCAGCTTCAACTGCTTTATTAATGGCTACAACGTCCATTTTTCCTTCTACAACTAAAACTTCTTTTATCATTAAAAACCTTCTCACTTATTTTTCAACTAAAATATTACAAATAAACTCATATTTTTTTAGTATAACAAAAATATATCAAAAAACGCAAGTAAAAAGCCATATACTCTAGACAAAAAGAGCCTGTAAACTTACAGACTCTTTTTCATCTTTATATATAATTTTCTATCTATCCTACTATTTTAAATCAATTTATACAAATATCAATCTAAAATATAAACTTCTACACCACGACGACCAAAAGCTATAGCTTGAGTATAATCTTCCATACATAAATCAATCATATAGCCATTAATCGCACCGCCAGTATCTGCTGCAATAGCTTCACCATAACCTGGAATATATACACGTGTTCCAAGTGGAATAATATCTGGGTCTACAGCTACTACACCATAACGAGCAGGAATACCAAGCGCCGTATATCCAGCACCGCCACCATCATAAGGTAAATATGCACTAGCTTCCATATACAATACTTGAGAATATGATCTCAAACCAATAGTATTCATCGGTTCTGCTGTGCCTTCACGAATAACCTGATTTACAGGACGAACTAATTGAGAAGTTTGTACTACTTCTTCTCCTACTTTAATACCTTTATGATATTTTTCTCTAACTAATAATCTATTTAAACCATTTCTTCCAGCTTGAATTACTTCTTCATTACCACGGATCATAGAGCTATCTGGCTCTTTTATCACCTGATAATTTTGTACTTCATCTCTTAATACTAATTTACTAGAAACATTTAAAACTTTTACTTTCGCATCAGTATGTAGTTGAGTATCTTTACCGCCCTCAACAAAATACTTATCTTCATCTAAATTCATTGAAGATATCAATTCACCCACAGTTTTCTTTGTGGTTTTTACTACTTTTGTATCTCCATCAATTTCTACAGTTACTGGCATTGCACGATTGATTGTAATTACAGCATTATCAGTTATATTTCCTGTAGATACTGTATAATCATCTCCATTATCTAACTTTATACCAGCTTGCTTCAATATATTCTTTGGATTATCATAGACCGTATTGACTACCATTTTATTACCATCTGCTACAATTGTGACATTTTTATTTGCTGTTACAAATCCAGTTAATGTAGCCATTGCAAAACATAAAACCACTACTGCAGTTAGTTTACATTTTGTTAAATTGTGGCTTAATAGGTTTTTAAAATCCATTGAATTCCTCCTTTACGAAAAGATATTATACCAAGTATTTACACTTGTGTCAAATTTCTTCATAAATATGTAACATTTGTACTTGTAAAATTGTAAATTACAATCTAGTAAAAAACCTTATAAATAAAGGATTTTTCTATGTGTTTACACCTAAAATATGATGTATTTCATGTAAATAAATAAGGCATTTAAATGCAAACGGCTCATAAAAATAAATACAGAAATTTTACTTATAATTAATCTATTTCACATATATATCATTTATCATGTTTTTTGTATAATTATTAATTACATATATAATTTCATTCTATAAAAATTAATATTATTTATATAAAAAACAAGATAAAAAAGCTTTTCTTTAAAGGAATTTTACTTCCACTTAAAGAAAAGCTTTTATTTTATAAATTAAATACTTCTATAGCATTTTTAGTTGTTTGATTTGCTACTTCTTCTAAAGAAATATTTCTAATCTCTGCTACTTTTTCTGCTATATATTTTACATATGCTGGTTCATTGCGTCTGCCACGTTTAGGAACAGGTGCTAAATATGGACAATCTGTTTCTAAAAGCAATCTTTCCAAAGGAATTTTTGCCACTATTTCTGGCAATTTTGCTGAATTTTTAAAAGTAAGTGGTCCATCAACACCTAAGAACCAACCCATTTTTAATAATTCTTTTGCCATTTCATAGCTACCAGAAAAACAATGTATTGAGCCTGTCAGCCCTTTTCCTTCTTTTTTCAAGATTGCCATAGTATCACCATGAGCATCACGGTCATGTATGCTAACTGGCATATGCATTTGTCTTGCTACATCTAATTGACGAATAAATACTTCACGCTGAACTTCACGAGGAGCATTTTCATAATAATAATCTAAGCCAATTTCACCTAAAACTTTAACCTTTGGTAAAGTCATAAGTTCTGCTAAAGTATCATAATCTTTATTGCTTTGTATGCTCAAAGCTTCTTGTGGATGTACTCCAGCTCCTGCAAAAACACCATCAAAATTATCTGCAATTTTAATAGCATTAAATGAGGACTCCATAGTATCACCCATAGTAATAATTCTTGTTGTACCTTCAGCTTTTGCTCTAGCTATTACTTCTTGTCTATCTTCTTCGTATTTTAAATCATCAAGATGTGCATGTGTATCTACTAACATTATTTCACCTTACTACCTACAGGCATTGTAGTTTCTACTATTTGAAGTTCATCGCCTTTAGAAGCAGCTAAAAGCATACCATGGCTCATTACACCACGAAGTTTTGCAGGTTTTAAATTAGCAACTAAAACTACATGTTTGCCAATTAAATCTTCTGGTTTGTAGTGTTTAGCAATACCAGATACTACTGTTCTTTCTTCATCGCCTAAAGAAACTTGTATTTTCATGAGTTTATCTGTTTTTGGCACAGGTTCAGCAGCTAAGATTTCTACTACACGTAAATCAATTTTGCTAAAATCTTCTATGCCAATCATGCCATCTTCATTTTCTTTGGCTTTTTCTGGAGCTTTTTGTTCTTCTTTTTTAGCTTTTTTATTTTCTTTTACTTCTTTTTTAGCTTCTGGTTTTTCTTCTTCGATTTCAATACGAGGGAAGAGCTGTTCTGGTTTATTGATTTGAATACCTACAGGAGTTTTGCCCCAACCTTCGATATCGCTGATGCGAATTTCATCAAAGTTTTGTGGTAAATTCAATTGAGCCCAAATACGACGAGCTGTAGTAGGAATGAATGGCTCAATCATTACACTGATTGCACGTAAGCTTTCTACTAAATCATAAAGTACACGATTTAATTCAGCTTTTCTAGCTTCATCTTTACCTAAAACCCATGGAGTAGTTTCATCAATATATTTATTTGTACGGCTGATAAATGACCATACAAGTTTGATGCTATCGCTGAGTTTCATATTATCCATGTAGTTTTTATATTCAGCAATAGTTTTTGTAGCATCATCAATTAATGCTTGGTCTACTTCACGAATATCGCCAGGCTGTTCGATAATGCCTTTATTATATTTATTAATCATACTGAGTGTACGATGTAATAAGTTTCCAAGGTCATTTGCAAGGTCAGAGTTAATGCGAGAAATCAAAGCATCACGAGAGAAGTTACCGTCTTGACCTAAATTGATTTCACGAAGTAAGAAATAACGGATAGCATCTGCGCCAAATTCGTCAATTAAGCCGATTGGATCAATTACATTTCCTTTAGATTTACTCATTTTATCGCCATCAACTACAAGCCAACCATGACCATATACTTTTTTAGGAAGTGGTAAATCAAGTGCCATTAAGATTATTGGCCAAATAATTGTATGGAAGCGAACAATTTCTTTACCTACAAGGTGAAGGTCTGCTGGCCAGAATTTGTTGAATTTTTCTGGGTCATCTAAATAACCAATTGGTGTTAAATAGTTTGTAAGTGCATCAAACCATACATAAATTACATGTTTTTCATCAATTGGCACAGGAATACCCCAGTCAAAAGATGTACGAGAAATACATAAATCTTCTAAGCCTTGTTTAATGAAATTAATCATTTCATTTCTGCGAGATACTGGCTGAATGAAATCTGGATTTGCTTCAATGTATTCAAGTAAGCGATCAGCATATTTAGAAATCTTGAAGAAATATGCTTCTTCTGCTACTTCTTTCACTTCACGACCGCAATCTGGGCATTTACCATCAACTAATTGACGTTCGAGCCAGAAGCTTTCGCAAGGTGTGCAATATAAGCCTTTATATGCACCTTTATAAATATCGCCTTTTTCATAAATGCGTTTGAAAACTTCTTGTACTACTTTTTCATGGCGTTTTTGTGTAGTACGAATGAAATCATCATTGGAGATATTTAATCTTTTCCATAAATTTTGGAAGCCTGCAACTATTTTATCTACATATTCAATAGGTGTAACGCCTTGTTCTTCGGCTTTCTGTTCAATTTTTTGACCGTGTTCATCAGAACCAGTTAAGAAAAATACATCAAAATCGGATAAACGTTTATAACGAGCAATACTATCTGCAATTGTTGTACAATAAGCATGACCGATATGAAGTTTTGCACTAGGATAATAAATTGGCGTAGTTATATAAAAAGATTGTTTAGCCAACAATAATTCCTCCTTTAAAAATTTGTATCTAATTTATTATACAACAAATACAAAAAAATCCATAATAAAAATATTAACCTACTAATAATCTATGGTATAATTAAAGAAAAAGTATAAAGGTGGCGATACTATGAATACTATGAAATCGAAGCATTTATTAATTTTACTATTATCTTTATTTGTATTTTGTTTTAGTAGCACAGTTTTTGCTAATAAAGCACAAGATGAAGCCATTGATTACCTCAAACAAGCTGTAGAAAATACTGCTAATGCTAAAAATTTAACTTATAAAATCAATTTATCTATGACAAGTCCACTTGCTGATGGTGATATCATTGTCGATGGTAAATACTCTGAATTGATGAATACATCTGGTAATATGAATATTTCTTTTAATAGCTGGATAGATACTATTAAATTTGAAGCTACAACTCAATTTTATACTGAGATTGCTGATAATAATTTAAATCAATATTTAAAGATGAAAACAACTCCTCTTATCAATGATATAAATCCTGACCAATGGTATATATCTAGTACAACACTTGCTGATAATGCCAATGAATTATTCTCCCCAAAAAAACAATTTAATTTAGATAAGTTCACTCAAAATATAACTAATATATTTATGTATGATGTGAATAAAAATACTGCTAAAATCTATGTAACTTATACTAGACCAATTTTAGATGAAGGCATGAAGGCAGAATTAAAAACTCTTTATGCTAAAGATGATAAACAAAAGCAAAATTTAGAAAAACTAGATAATCTACTAGCCAAAAATCCTCAATTAGTAGAAAGTCTTGCTAAACCTAGAAAGATTTCTTATGAATTGACCATTGATAAAAAATCTCTATCCATAACTAATTTAAAAACAGATTTCTCCAATAATATTCAAGAATTTGGTAATGAAGTTTTAGATAGTATTCCTGATGAAGAATTTTCTGATGTGAATGGTTATGTATTGCGCAATACTTTCAAAAATTATCTAAACCTCAGCAAATTCAATTTAAATATTAGAATTTCTCATCTAAACAACACTACAGTTGATGAAATTCCTCAAGAAGTAAAAATTTCTGCAATTCCACTTCCTGAAACAGATTTACCTCAACCAACACAAACAACTCTATTATCTAAGCTTTAATAAAAAAACTCTGTTATATCCAAAATATCAATTTAGATATAGCAGAGTTTTTATTTTATATCAAATACATAAAATATCAATCATCTTTTAACAATGCTTGATAAATATCTCGTCTACTCATATTTAAAGCTTTTGCAGCCATACGCATGGCTTCTTTTTTATTTATGCCCTTTTCCATTAAATCCTGCACATATTTCACAGGAGAGATATCTTCTTTTGTATCTTCTTGTTCATTTAACATTTCTTCAGTAATTCCAGATACAATAACTACAAATTCACCACGAGGTTCATTTTCATGGAAATAATTTACTAATTCTTCTAAAGTGCCACGATTAAATTCTTCAAATTTTTTCGTAAGCTCTCTACAAGTTGAAGCCTGTCTATCTTTGCCTAAAACATTCATTAATTCTTTCAACATATCTTTTAGATGATACGGTGTTTCATAAAAAATCAATGTTTCTTCTCTAAGTTTTATAGACTCTAATAATTCTTTGCGCTTTTTACTTGTCTTGGGCAAAAATCCTATGAAAGTAAATTTTCTTGTATCTATACCAGAGCAAATAAGTGCCGATAGAGCTGCATTTGCTCCAGGAATAGGCGTTACTTTTATACCTTCCTGTATCGCTAGTTGTGCTAAATGCGTACCAGGGTCAGCAATTCCAGGAAGACCTGCATCACTTACTACAGCGATATTTAATCCTTCTTGAAGTTTTGTTATAAGCTGTGGCCCTTTTTCAAATTTATTATGTTCATGATAGCTTGTAAGCGCTGTATGAATATCATAATGTGATAATAATTTTCGTGTATTTCTTGTATCTTCAGCTGCAATTAAATCTACTTCATTTAAAATCCTAACTCCACGATAAGTCATATCTTCTAAATTTCCAATAGGAGTAGCTACTAAATATAAACAGCCATTTTTATTTTCTACCATATATATTCACCTCGCCTCTTACAATCTATCTGGATAATAATATTCCATTAATTTTCTTGTATAATCACCATTATCTTCATGGACAATAAGCGCTGGCTCTACACTCAATCCACCTGGAGCGCCTTCTTTGACACCCTCAATCAAGACTATATTCGGTGCTTTATCTCGTTTTGGTTGCACTAATTGCAGTCTTTTCGCTTCAATATTATATTTGTGAAAAGCCACCATGATTTCACCTAATCGCTCTGGTAAATGTACCATGGCAAAACGACCTTTTCGCTTCAAAACAAAACTACCTGCACGCACTACATCATCAAGTGTAGCTGTTATTTCATGTCTAGCTCTTGCCACTCCATCTAAAATATTTAAATGACCTTGATTTATTTGACGATAAGGTGGATTGGATACAACAAAGTCCATAGATTGAGGTTTATAATATTCTTTTATCTTGCATAAATCACCTTCTTGAACACAAATCTTGTCTTGAAGCCTATTCATGACCATATTGCGTTTAGCAATTTCACAAGTTACAGGATTTATCTCCAAAGCGTCCATTTTCATCGCTCTATTGGATAATAATAAGGGGATAACACCTGTTCCTGTGCCTAAATCTAATCCTTTAGCATTTTTACGTACAGTTACAAAATGTGCTAATAATACAGCATCAATGGAAAAACAAAATTCTTTATTGTTTTGAATTATTTTCAATCCGCCAGCTAATAAATCATCTATACGTTCATTTTCTTTTAAATTTAAATTCCAATCAGATATCATCGTCATCTTTTTCTACAACATCTTCCCATGAAGCCACAATAGTTTTCTTAGAGTCTAATAATACAGTTACAGTGCGTTTTTGCATATTGATAGAAATAGCTTTTCCTTCGCCTTCCATAGATACTACACGACTACCTTGTTTTGGCGGAGCAATAATACTATTTTGTTTGCAACAACCTTGGTATAAATCATTTTCATATTTTAAGCAACACATCAAACGACCGCAAATACCAGATATTTTTGTTGGATTTAAAGATAAACTTTGGTCTTTTGCCATACGAATGGATACTGGCTCAAAATCGCCTAAGAATGTAGCACAGCAAAGTGGTCTACCACAGCAACCTATTCCACCTAATAATTTTGCTTCATCACGTACGCCAATTTGACGAAGCTCAATGCGAGTATGGAATACTGCTGCCAAGTCTTTTACTAATTCTCTAAAGTCAATTCTACCTTCAGCAGTGAAGTAAAAAATTATCTTATTCACATCAAGAGTATATTCTACGCTGATGAGTTTCATTGGCAATTCACGCAAGCGAATTTTCTCTTCACAAATAGCATAAGCTTCTTTTTCCTTTTCACTGTTTTCTGCCAATTTATCAATATCTTCTTGTGTTGCTTTTCTTTGTACATCTTTTAATGGCTGTACAACTTCTGAATCTGGTACATCACGTGGCCCTATAACAACTGTTCCAAATTCAACACCACGAGCAGTTTTTACTACTACGCCATCACCTTGGGCTAATTCCAATCCACCTAACCCAAAATAATATATTTTACAAGCTTTTTTAAATCTTACACCTACAACGGTCTGCACAAAGTGCCCTCCTGTCTATTTCTCGTTTATTTATTTTGCCAATCTAAAATAAATTTCTGCAAGATGAGTTTTATATCTGCATTAGAATTTAACCGTTTTAAAATCTCTTCTACTAAGGTCAATTTAGTTAATAGATTAACTTCATCATACTTGTTTTGTATATTCAATAAATCATCTTTTATATCCTGATTATAAATAATATCACTATCTTTATTAACCTTCATCAGTAATAAGTCTCTCAATAGCATTTGTAAATGACTCATTATATCATTTATCTTATTTCGCTCAAAACTTGATAATTCATCAATAAATGACCATATATCTTTTATGGAAAAATTGTCTTGAAGACAAGATAATGCCTTTTGTCTTAAGGCTAAAGCATCATCATCAATAAATTGCATAGCTTTTAATATACTGCCACCAGACAATCTAGCAATGATTTTAGCTTTATCTTCTTCAATCTGTATTTTTTGTTGTAAAACCTTCGCCACATCTAAATAAGAAAGAGGCGCAAAATATATCTTCATACAACGCGATAATATAGTAGGCAGTATCATATCTTTATTAGAAGTGATTAAAATAAAAAACACTTCGCCTATTGGCTCTTCTAGAGTCTTAAGCAAACTGTTTCCTGCTGTATCATTTAAATATTGAGCATCATTTATAATCACCACTTGTTTATCTGACAGATATGGCGATAAAGCTATTTTTGCTTGTATTTGACGAATTTGCTCAATCTTAATCAATTTTCTTGTTTTACCTTCTGGCTCCAAATAATAAAAATCAGGGTGATTTTGTTCATCAAACATCTTACAAGAATTACAATAACCACAAGCCATATTGCCTTGTTGCGAATTACAGCAAAGTAGCGATTTAGCTAACATCTTAGCCATCAATAATTTACCAATACCATCAATTCCTGAAAATAATAAGGCATGAGGCAATTTATTTTCTTGCAATAATAATTGTAAATCCGCTTTTATTTGCTCATGCCCATAAATATTTTGCCAACTAATCATCTTAATTTATGTAGATAAACTTATCTAAAAGTTCATCTATTTGCTTATGATATTGTGTCAAAGATACTGTATCTTCATTTTCAATACATTGATTGATATTTAATAATAAATCATCTACTTTATTTGCATAATCGTATAAATTATATTGTGGTAATTCTTCTTTAGCAGAACTCATTACTACAATATAAAATTGTTTTACAGCCATAGTTACAAAATCTTTAATGAGTGTTTGATATACTTGCATCTGTTCATTATTAGGATTTTGCAATAATAATTTATATTCATCATCTACTTTTACGCGTTGCATTTGTATCATGGAATAGAAATCATCTTTCAATATGCTATTCTTCTCTTGACTCATACTGAACATCCTTTACTCTTACATATATTTAGATAGCAAAATTTTCATTAATAAAAAAGTTTTAGCCATAATTTATTTTTTATGACTAAAACTTAGTATATCATAAAGCTATTTAATTATAAAGTTTATAGACTTTTATCTACTATTTTTATTTAATCAGACCTTGAATTTTTTGCCAAACATCTTCATGAATTTCTTCTATAGTTCTTAACTGATTATCCTTTGCACATTCTACAATATCCCAATCATAGCGATTTGCCATTTCTTGATAAACTTCATGACATTTTTCTAAATAATTTTTATCCTGTTCATGAATATCTTTTTTGCGATTATCTTTTTTAGCTCTATTATCAATCAATTTATTGCTGATATCTGGTGGCATATTCAAGAAAATAACTTTATCCGGCACTGGAAGTCCCATTTTCGTAAATTCTGTATCCCAAAGCCATGATAAAAATTCATCACGCATTTTACAATCTTCTATTTTTACAGCTTGATGAACCATATTAGAAGTAGTATATCTATCTGCTAAAATAATAGTGCCTTCTTCATAATCTTTTTTCCATTTCATACGATATGAAGCATATCTATCCACAGCAAATAATACAGAAGCAGCATAGGCATTTACATCATCTACATGACCGCCAAACTCACCTTGCAAATACATTTTTACCGGCGTACATGCTGGACTTTCATAATCTGGATACTCTACTTTTTTTACCTTATAACCTGCTTGATTTAATCTATCATATAAAAGCTTAGTCTGTGTAGCTTTACCACAACCATCACCAGCTTCAATGATTATGAGCTTTCCTTTCACCATTATTCCTCCACTATATTAATATTTTCTAAATTCATATCTTCTGGGCCTATTATATTGCCCCCATTTTGTTTTTGCAACAACACATAATCAATAATTTCTTGACTTATCTCTTCTCCTGGATAAATCACAGGTATTCCCGGTGGATAAAATGTAATCAATTCCCCTGCTATTTTGCCTACACTTTGCTCAAATTTTACTTTTTTCGTCTTAGCAAACATCGCTTGTCTTGGTGATAAAACATAACGAGGAATACTTGGCAAATTAATCTGTACTAAAGGATTTGTTTCTTTATCCTGAAAAGATTTTGCTAATTCTTGCAAAGCATTTAATAAATACTCACATTCTTTCTCACTATCAGCGTAAGAAATAATGAATAATAAATTATACATATCGGATAATTCACATTGAATTTTATATTTATGTCGCAAAATCTGTTCTGCCTGAGCTCCACTTATCCCCAATTTACGCACACAAACAGTTATTTTTGTTACATCTAAATCATATTTGCCTTCACTGTTCATATATTCACGACCAAAACAGCTTAGATTTGGAATTTTATTGATTTGCTCACGTAAATCTTCCGCTAATTGCACAGCCCTACCGACTAAATCTTTACCTTCCATTGCCATCTGTTTGCGTGCTATATCAAGTGAAGCTAATAATAAATAATTAGGGCTTGTCGATTGCACCAAACTGCACATTTTATTAAAACGCTCTACATCTACGCGTTGTTTTTTCATATGCAATAAAGAAGTTTGTGTCATTGAACCAACTATTTTATGCGTACTTTGTGCAACAATATCTGCTCCTGCTGATAATGCCTGTATTGGCAATTTATCACAAAAGGCTAAATGTGGCCCATGTGCTTCATCAACTAATAATAACATATTATTTTCATGCACTAATTTAGCTATGCTTTGTATATCCCCTACCACTCCATAATATGTAGGATAAACCATTACTACAGCTTTAGCATCTTGATTTTCACGTATTACTTTTTCTAATTCAGTTTTCGTAATGCTCATAGCGATACCTAAATTTTCATCTATTTCTGGCTGAATAAATACAGGTATTGCCCCTGCTAAAACCAAACCGCCAAGTACGGAACGATGTGCATTTCTAGGTATTATTATCTTATCTCCAGGATTTACAGCTGTTAAAATCATCGCATGAATAGCACCTGTTGTTCCATTGATAAAAAATCTAGTTTCATCTGCACCATATAAATCACTTGCCAAATCTTGTGCCTGTTTTATACAAGTAGAAGCTCCATGTATATCATCTAATTCTTCCATCAAAGATACTTCCATCTTAAGACCTGTATCTGTTATCATTTCATGAAGTTCATTTGCAGCACCTTTGCCTTGTTTATGTCCTGGTGTATGAAAAGCCATTGCTTTATCTTCAATATATTTTTTCATTGCTGTATACAAAGGTGTATTATTTTGCTCCATTAGAAAACCTCCTTTTAAAACTAAATCTAGTATATCATAAAAAAAATTCCTATATAAAAATATAGGAATTTTAATCTCAATATTAAATAAATTAATTTTAACTATTTTACTTTATTTATTTCTTTTATTTGCCACTATCATTCTAACGACAGTTACAACTACAAATACCCCTACTAAACCTAACATTATTTCCATAAAAGAACTATATCCTTCTTGGCTTTCAGGAGACATTGTAAAAAATATACCACATAAAACTAAAACAATCACTAATAAATTGGCAATAGATGCTTTATTTATGGTATTTCCTCCTCTCAAAAATACTATTCTAATGCCACTGTTTTTGGTAAAGAAAAGCCATTAAAAGTTGTAGCTGATACTTTACTATAAGCCCCAGCATTTAAGGCTATTAATAAATCGCCCTCATCTAATTTAGGGCAATACATTTCTTTTTTTACTATATCCAATGAATCACAGCTTGGACCTGCTATAGTGGCTTTTTCATAAGTATTATCTTCATCTTTCAATGATATTATATCATAATCCCAATGGTCAAATAAAATTCCCGAAAAAGAACCATATATACCATCATCTATATAATACCATTGTTTTTCATCACGCATTTGTTTACCAATTATAGAAGTAATCACATTTACTGCACTACCGCAAATATATCGACCAGGTTCAGCCCAAACTTCTACATCTTCAAAATCAGCTAAACAATCATTTATACTTTTCATGATTTTTTCTGCATCAACATCTTTATCTAAACATGCTACAGGTAAACCGCCACCAATATCCATATATTTTATATCTAGTCCACTAGCTTTTAATCTATCTATTAAACCTCGTGCTAATGAAAATGCCTTTTCATATGATTTTGTAGATAAGACCTGACTACCTACATGAAAACATATCCCATTTGCTTTTAAACCATTTGCTTTTGCATAATTTAATAAATCTAAAATTTTAGTTTCATCTGCACCAAATTTTATATTTAAATTCACAATAGCATCGGATTGTTTAATCTTCACACGAGCTAAAACTTCTGCATCTGGTACATATTTTTTTATTTTATCAATTTCATTTTCACTGTCAAAAGTAAATCGCTTTATACCTACCTTGCTAGCTTCAATCAGCCCTTCTATCGTCTTTACAGGATTAGCATAAATCATTTTCTCCCCTGATACACCCATTTTAGACAATAGCCTTATCTCTCCGGCTGAAGCGACATCAAAATTAGAGCCTAATTTTATCAGCTTTTCCAAAATACATTTCGCTGAATTAGCTTTGATTGCATAAAAAACCTTCAACCTCGGTATATGTTTGCACAATAAATTATAATTTTCCTCAATATGCTCTAAAGAAATCACCTCTAATGGTGTAGCATATTTTTGTGCTAATATTGTAGCTTCTTCTTTTGTCAGTTTAAAACTTTTCATAACACTCCCCTTATTCTTCGCACAGTATCTTTGATGTGCATTAACAAATGATGTTTATAAAACGCATTTTATAAACTTACAACATTATACTACTTTTTAACTAAAATTGTTATAAAATTTTATTATTTTTATGTAAAAATACAAAAAAGACGATTGCCATAGACAATCGTCTTTTTCTATAAAAATATTTACTGTTTATTAAAGAACAGATTTAACAGTATTTACTACATTTTCAGTAGTGAAGCCGAATTTTTTGAATAAGATACCAGCAGGAGCAGAAGCACCGAAACCATGCATAGTTACAACAGCACCATCTAAACCTACATATTTACCCCAACCAAAATCAGTGCCAGCTTCTACAGCTACACGAGCACGGATAGCTTTTGGAAGAACTGCTTCTTTGTATTCAGCGGATTGTTGTTCAAATAAGTCTACGCAAGGCATACTTACTACGCGAACATCAATATCTTCTTTTGCTAATTCTGCTTTAGCATCTAAAGCTAAAGATACTTCAGAACCAGTTGCGATAATGATTGCATCTGGAGTTTCTTTAGTGGAATCAGCAATTACATAACCACCTTTTAATGCTTCTTTGGAGCTACCAGGAAGCTGTGGTAAATTCTGACGAGTTAATACAAGACCTGTTGGAGTAGTTTTGCTTGTTACAGCTAAATACCAACCAGCAGCTGTTTCTGTAGCATCAGCTGGACGGAATAAGTTGAAGTTTGGTAAAGAACGAAGCATAGCATATTGTTCAATAGGTTCATGTGTAGGACCATCTTCACCAACACCGATACTATCATGAGTAAATACCATTGTTACAGGTAAATTCATCAAGGAAGCTAAGCGAAGCATTGGTTTTGTATAATCGCTAAATACGAAGAATGTAGCACCATAAGAGATTAAGCCACCATGTAATTGAATACCATTTACGATAGCTGCCATAGCGAATTCACGAACACCAAAGTGTAAGTTTCTGCCAAGATAATCATCTTTGCTGAAATCACCAGCATCATTCATATGAGTTTTATTAGAAGGTGCAAGGTCAGCACTACCACCGAAGAGATTTGGTAATCTATCTTTTAAGCGGTTAATCATTGTACCAGAAAGAGCACGAGTTGCTACTGCTTTATCTTCATAAGCCCAGAATTCTTCATCTTCAAGAAGACCTTTAGCATCAACTTCACCGAAGTATTTATCCCAAAGAGCTTTTAATTCAGGGTATTTTGCACAGTAATCAGCAAAGAGTGTATTCCAAGCTTCTTCAGCTTTAGCACCATTTTCAGCTAATTTATTGTAGTTATCATAAACTTCTTGTGGAACATAGAAAGCTTCTTCACTTTCCCAGCCTAAGAATTCTCTCATAGCTTTTACATTGTCTACACCAAGAGGTTCACCATGAGCGGAAGCTTTACCTTGTTTTGCAGGACAACCATAACCAATTTGAGTTCTAACAGTGATGAAAGAAGGACGAGTTTTATCAGCTTTTGCTTCTTCAATAGCTTTGCCAATAGCTTCTAAATCGTTACCATCTTCAACAGTGATAGTTTGGAAACCAAATGCTTCCATACGTTTTTGTACATTTTCAGTGAAAGCAATATCTGTGCTACCTTCAATGGAGATTTTGTTGCTATCATAAATAACGATTAATTTGCTAAGACCTAATGTACCAGCTAAAGAAAATGCTTCAGAAGAAATACCTTCCATCATGCAGCCATCTCCACCTAATACATAAGTGTAGTGGTCTACAACAGGGAATTCTGGTTTATTGAAAGTTGCAGCTAAATGAGCTTCAGCCATAGCCATACCAACAGCCATACCCATACCAGCACCAAGTGGACCAGTAGTAGCTTCAACACCAACAGTATGACCATATTCTGGATGACCTGGAGTTAAGGAACCATCTTGACGGAAATTTTTAAGATCTTCTACAGTTAAGCCATAACCAAATAAATGTAAAAGAGCATAAAGCATAGAAGAACCATGTCCACCGGATAAAATGAAACGGTCACGATTAACCCATTTAGGATTTTTAGGATTGTGGTTCATATGTTTGCCCCAAAGTTCATAAGCAACTGGTGCACAGCCAAGTGGAAGACCTGGATGTCCAGAATTTGCTTTCTGTACTTCATCTGCTGCTAATACACGAATGGCATTAACTGATAAATTATTAATGTCTATCATTTTTTACTACCCCTTTTTTAATTTTAGGATTTATATATATTTTTATATATTTTTAAATATTTTATATAAACTTATATACTCCCTAATGTTGTATTACAACTTTCTTTAACAAAAATACAACTTATCTAATCAAACAAATTTTATTATAATGGATATTTCATTTTTTTTCAACAAATAGATTTATAAAGTATCAATAAATCTTTATTTTTTCTTTTTTTATAATTAATTTCATAAAAAAGAAAAGCAAGATACAATAAAGTATCTTGCTTTTTATTAATCTTATTCAGTAACTGTAGTTTCTTCTTGTGCTTCATGTTCAATAGCATCTAAATCTACTACATTGATATTTCTATATCTACTCATACCAGTACCAGCAGGAATTAATTTACCGATGATAACATTTTCCTTAAGACCGATAAGTGGATCAACCTTACCTTTGATAGCTGCATCAGTAAGAACACGAGTAGTTTCTTGGAATGATGCTGCAGATAAGAAGGAATCTGTTGCCAAGGAAGCTTTTGTAATACCTAAGAGGATTGGACGAGCAACGGCTGGAATACCGCCTTCTTCAATAGCTTTAGCATTTGCAGATTCAAAGCTATTGATATCAATATATTCACCAGGAAGGAAATCAGTGTCACCAGAATCTTCAATTTTAACTTTATGAAGCATCTGACGAACCATAACTTCGATATGTTTATCGTTGATACCAACACCCTGAGATTTATATACTTTTTGTACTTCGTATACGAGGTAACGTTGAGTTTCACGTAAACCACAAATACGTAAGATATCATGTGGATTAATAGAACCTTCAGTGATTTTATCACCAGGTTTAATTCTTGCACCATTTTTAACAATGAGACGAGAACCATAAGGAATTAAATATTCTCTAGATTCCCCTTCATCTGGTGTAATAGTAACTATGCGCATTTCTTTATCTTCGGAAATGAGAACAGTACCTTCGATTTCAGCAATGATAGCATGATGTTTTGGTTTTCTTGCTTCGAACAATTCTTCAACACGTGGAAGACCCTGTGTGATATCTTCGTCACTGGCAACCCCACCGGAGTGGAATGTACGCATTGTAAGCTGTGTACCAGGTTCACCGATAGATTGAGCAGCGATAATACCAACTGCTTCACCAACTTCAACCTGATTAGCTGTAGCAAGGTCTTGACCATAACATTTAATACATACACCAAGCTGAGATTTACATGTGAGTACGCTACGAATAGAAACTTTTTCACGTACTTTACAAATTGCTTTAGCAAGAGCTGGTGTAACAGTTTCGTTAAGAGAAGCGATTTTTTCACCAGTAGCAGGATCAATGATATCTTCTGCTAATACACGTCCTACGATACGATCTTCAAGAGATTCAATAATACCGTTACCTTCTTTAATAGCTTCAACTTCGATACCACGAATGTTGTTATTGCGAACTTTAACTTCTTTCGCATCGCTATTTAATACAGCTTCGATATATTCTTCTGTAAGTGGTGTATTTGCAGGAATGATTTCTGCGCCTGTGCTATCATAAACAGCATCAGTTGTATTTTTGCCAAGCATTTCATGCATCATAGCATGTTTAATGGATTTACGTACATTTTCTTCAGGAGCACCAAGAGCTATTGTTTCAGTGGACATGGAGTTGAGTCCTTCATAAATAGCGGAACCTTTGAGTACGATTTCGCTAACATTATGTTCACCAATAGTATTGAGAGCTTCTTCATCAAGTGTAGTATCTGCAGCATAAAGAACTTCGCCTGTTTTTGGACTAACGATATCATTTGCAAGCACACGGCCTTTTAAGCTATCGCCAAGTTCTTTGATTGCAGCGCTAGAAGATGCAGCGAGTTTTGCACGTTCACGTACGAGGTTAATACCTACAACGTCACAGTCATCTTCACGAACGATAACGTCTTGAGCAACGTCAACAAGACGACGAGTGAGGTAACCAGAGTCAGCTGTTCTAAGTGCTGTATCGGCAAGACCTTTACGAGCACCATGAGAAGAAATAAAGTAATCAGACACTGTTAAACCTTCACGGAAGTTTGCTTTGATTGGTAAGTCGATGATTTTACCAGATGGATCAGCCATAAGACCACGCATACCAGCGAGCTGACGCATCTGCTGTCTGTTACCGCGGGCACCAGAGTCAGCCATCATGAAGATATTATTGAATGTATCCATGTTAGCCATCATCGCATCAGCAACGTCATCTGTAGCATCGCTCCAAAGTTTTACAACTTTCTTATAACGTTCGTCTTCAGTGATAAGACCACGATTATAGTCACGTTCAACACGGTTAACAACTTTTTCTGTAGCTGCCAAAATTTCTTTCTTTTCTGGTGGAACGATGATATCGGAGATAGCAACTGTCATACCAGCAAGACAAGCATAATGGTAACCTAAGTTTTTAACATTATCAATTACTTCAGCAGTTTTAGAACCACCAAATGTTTCAAAACATCTAGCAACTAATTTACCAAGTTCTTTTTTACCTGTTTTGTAACCGAGATACCATTGTCCAGAGTTACCACCATGAACAATAGCTTCTTTAGCATCACTAGCAAGTAAGTTTTTAATATAACCAGCATCAACAGCTGTATCAGCTGGAACGATTTCTTTACCTTCGCTATTAACGATTGGTTCAGCCATCTTTTTACCTTTTAAGCCTTTAATTAAAGCTTCACGAGCTTCTGGTGTATCAGCTTCTAAGGAAACTTTTGTTACTTGATAGAAATCACGAATTTCAGGAGGAAGAATTTCATTGAAAATCATACGACCAAGAGTTGTTTTTACAAGGCCATATCCTTCCATACGAACCTGAATTAATGCTTGTAATTGAAGATTTTTATGTTGATGAGCTAAAATAGCTTCATTTATACCAGTAAATACTTTTCCTTCTCCTTGTGCATTTGGACGAAGGATTGTTAAATAGTAAGAACCAAGTACCATATCCTGAGATGGAGTGATAATTGGACCACCATCTTTTGGTGCTAAGATGTGGTTAGCAGCAAGCATTAAAATACGAGCTTCTGCTTGAGCTTCTGCTGAAAGTGGAAGGTGAATAGCCATCTGGTCACCATCGAAGTCAGCGTTGTAAGCTGTACAAGCAAGTGGATGTAATTTAAGTGCACGACCTTCTGTGAGTACAGGTTCAAAAGCCTGAATACCAAGACGGTGAAGCGTAGGGGCACGGTTTAAAAGAACTGGATGTTCTTTAATAACTTCTTCTAATACATCCCAAACTTCTGGACGAATACGTTCAACCATGCGTTTTGCAGATTTAATATTATGTGCAAGTCCAGAATTTACAAGTTTTTTCATTACAAATGGTTTGAATAATTCAAGAGCCATTTCTTTTGGTAAACCACATTGATGAAGTTTAAGTTCAGGACCTACAACGATAACGGAACGACCAGAGTAGTCAACACGTTTACCTAATAAGTTCTGACGGAAACGACCTTGTTTACCTTTGAGCATATCACTTAAAGATTTAAGTGGACGGTTACCAGGGCCTGTTACAGCACGACCACGGCGACCATTATCGATAAGTGCGTCAACTGCTTCTTGAAGCATACGTTTTTCATTGCGCACAATAATATCTGGTGCACCTAAGTCTAATAAACGTTTTAAACGATTATTACGGTTGATAACACGACGATATAAATCATTTAAGTCAGATGTAGCAAAACGACCACCATCTAATTGAACCATTGGACGTAATTCTGGTGGAATAACTGGTACTACATCAAGAATCATCCAAGATGGTTTATTGCCAGATTTACGGAAAGCTTCTACTACTTCTAAGCGACGAATAGCACGAACTTTACGCTGACCGCTAGAAGTACGAAGTTCTTCACGTAATTCTTTATTCATTTTATCTAAATCTAATTCTTCTAAAAGCTGTTTTACCGCTTCAGCACCCATGCCTACTTTGAAGCTAGAGCCATATTTATCATAATACTCACGGTATTCATTTTCGGATAAAAGTTGCTTTTTAATAAGAGGTGTATCGCCTGGATCTAATACTATATAAGAAGCAAAGTATAATACTTTCTCTAAAGAACGAGGTGATACATCTAAGATAAGACCCATACGACTTGGAATGCCTTTAAAGTACCAAATGTGAGATACTGGTGCAGCGAGCTCTATATGACCCATACGTTCACGACGTACTTTTGCACGAGTTACTTCTACGCCACAACGGTCACAGACAATACCTTTATAACGAATACGTTTGTATTTACCGCAATGACATTCCCAGTCACGTGTAGGACCAAAAATTCTTTCACAGAACAAACCATCACGTTCAGGTTTTAAAGTACGATAATTGATAGTTTCTGGTTTTTTTACTTCGCCATAAGACCATTCACGAATCTTTTCTGGAGAAGCTAGTCCTATGCGCATAGAATCAAAATTATTTACATCTAACAAGGGGCTGTCACTCCCTTTCTTTAAAATTCAGCCTTGCATCTGTTAAAAAACTTTTATTAAACAAATAAAAGTTACCTACATTACTATATCACTATTTCAATTTATTGATTAAGAGCATTTATAATTAATAAATGCTCTTAAATCGATTAAATTAAACCATTATATTATTCGTCAAAATTATCTGTACCAAGATCAGCAATAATATCATCTGTTGGTTCTTCAGTAGTATAATCATCTTCTACTACATTTTCTTCAGAAACATCTGTTGTTACTGCTTGACCATAAGATTCTTTTGTTGCTGTTGCATCCATATCGAGTTCTCTTGCAGTTTCATTGATATCATCTTCAATATCATTAATCATAATTTCCTGTGCATCTTCGGAAAGAACTTTGATATCAAGACCAATACTTTGTAATTCTTTAATGAGAACTTTGAAGGATTCTGGAACACCTGGTTCAGGAATGTTTTCACCTTTTACAATAGCTTCATATGTTTTAACACGTCCAACAACATCGTCAGATTTTACTGTTAAAATTTCTTGAAGTGTATAAGCCGCACCGTATGCTTCGAGAGCCCAAACTTCCATTTCCCCGAAACGCTGACCACCAAATTGTGCTTTACCACCAAGTGGCTGTTGAGTAACAAGAGAGTATGGACCAGTTGAACGAGCATGGATTTTATCATCAACAAGGTGATGAAGTTTAAGCATGTACACGCAACCTACTGTAACAGGATTTTCAAATGGTTCACCTGTACGACCATCATATAAAATAGTCTTACCATTATCAGAGAAACCAGAAGCTTTGAGTGTTTCAAATACTTCGTTACCTTTTGCACCATCGAATACTGGAGTTGCAATGTGAATACCAGCAACGTCTGGTTTTGGCATACCATTTTTATCAAAATCATAACCAATTGCACGTAAACGAGATTCTACTGTCGGATCTCCTGCTTTAATCTGCATACCAAGTTCACGAACAGCCATACCAAGATGTGTTTCAAGTACCTGTCCGATATTCATACGTGAAGGCACGCCTAATGGGTTAAGCACGATATTTACTGGAGTACCATCTGGTAAGAATGGCATATCTTCTTCACGCATAACACGGGATACAACCCCTTTGTTACCATGACGACCAGCCATTTTATCGCCGACAGAAATTTTACGTTTTTGAGCAATATATACACGTACTAACTGATTTACACCAGGTGGTAATTCATCATTATTAGCACGGTTGAAGATTTTAACATCAACAATTCGACCAGCTTCACCATGTGGAACACGAAGAGAAGTATCACGAACTTCACGAGCTTTTTCACCAAAGATAGCGCGTAATAATCTTTCTTCTGCTGTAAGTTCTGTTTCTCCTTTTGGAGTAACTTTACCAACTAAGATATCACCTGCACGAACTTCTGCACCGATACGGATAATACCATCAGCATCAAGGTCGCGAAGAGCATCTTCTGCTACGTTTGGAATATCTTGTGTGATTTCTTCTGGTCCAAGTTTTGTATCACGAGCATCGCATTCATATTCTTCAATATGGATAGATGTGTAAATATCTTCTTTTACAAGTTTTTCACTTAATAAAATCGCATCTTCGTAGTTATAACCTTCCCAAGGCATATATGCTACGATAACGTTGTAACCAAGAGCTAATTCACCATGGTCAGTTGCTGGACCATCAGCGATAGGTTCTTTTGCTTCTACATGATCACCTTTGTACACGATTGGCACTTGGTTCATACATGTACCTTGGTTGGAACGTAAATATTTTTGTAATTTATAATGGTCGATTTCACCAGTTTCGTCTGCACGAACTTCAATGAAATCTGCTGTTACTCTAACAACTTCACCTGCGCGTTTTGCAAGTACCATAACACCAGAGTCGCAAGCTGCTTTATATTCCATACCAGTACCAACAAGTGGTGCCTGTGTTCTGAAAAGAGGTACAGCCTGACGTTGCATGTTCGCACCCATTAAGGCACGGTTAGCATCGTCGTTTTCTAAGAATGGAATCATTGCTGTCGCAATGGATACAATCTGTTTTGGTGATACGTCCATGTAATCTACACTATCTGCATCAACAAGCATTGTTTCTTCATGAACACGTGCTGTTACACGCTGAGCTTTGAACCAGTTATTTTCATCTAATGGTTCATTGGCTTGTGCAATTACTAAATCATCTTCTTCATCAGCTGTTAAGTAACGAACATCTGTTGTTACTTGTTTATTAACTTTATCGACTTTACGATAAGGTGTTTCCATAAAGCCAAATTCATTAATACGAGCATATGTTGCAAGGGACCCGATAAGACCGATGTTTGGACCTTCTGGAGTTTCGATAGGACACATACGACCATAGTGAGAGTTGTGTACGTCACGAACTTCGAACCCTGCACGTTCACGGCTAAGACCACCAGGACCAAGTGCAGATAAACGACGTTTATGTGTAAGTTCACTAAGTGGGTTGTTCTGGTCCATGAACTGAGACAACTGGCTAGAACCAAAGAATTCTTTGATTGCTGCCACAACAGGACGAATATTTACAAGAGCTTGTGGTGTAATTACATCATTATCTTGTGTATTCATACGTTCTCTGATTACACGTTCCATACGGGATAAACCGATACGGAATTGATTTTGTAACAATTCACCAACAGAACGGATACGACGATTTCCTAAATGGTCGATATCATCTTTATGTCCATGTCCATCCATTAAGTTTAATAAATAACTAATAGATGCAATAATATCGTTAATAGTAATTGTACGATGATTGTATGGTAAAGTACGAGAACAAATCATCTTAATTCTATTATTGTTTTTATCTTTAATATAAACAATTGCATGTTCATCTTCACCGAAGATATTATTTTCTTGTTCGATAGTAATATCTTCAACCATAGATGCTTCAATTGTAACATCAGCAGGAACTAAAACTTCACCAGTTTCTTTATCTACTAATGGCTCAGCTAATTGTTTGCCTAAAAGACGACGTTTCCAGCCTAATTTTTTAGTTAATTTATAACGACCTACAGTTGCTAAATCATAACGTTTAGGATCAAATAAAAGCTGTTCTAAAAGTTGTTTAGCATTATCTACAGTAGGTGGGTCGCCTGGACGCTGTCTTTTGTAGATTTCTACTAATGCTTCTTCTTTTGTTACTGTATTATCACGGTCTATAGTGTTTCTAATGCGTTCATCATTATCAAATAAAGACATAATAGCATCATTTGTACCATAACCTAATGCACGGATTAATACTGTAGCTGGTAATTTACGATTGCGGTCAAGACGAACAGAAATAACATCATTTAAATCTGTTTCAAACTCTATCCATGCACCACGGTTTGGAATAACTGTGGCATTATATAATCTTTTACCAGTAGGATCAATATTTTCACCGTAATAAGCACCAGGAGAACGAACGAGCTGACTTACGATAACACGTTCCGCACCATTGATGATAAATGTACCTGTTTCTGTCATGAGTGGGAAATCACCCATGAAAACTTCCTGTTCCTTTACTTCGCCAGTATCATTATTAACCAGGCGTACATTGACACGTAAAGGAGCAGAATACGTAGCATCGCGTTCTTTACATTCATCAATATCATATTTAGGTTTTCCTAAAGAAAAACCTTCAAACGATAACACAAGATTTCCTGTAAATCCCTGAATTGGAGAGATATCATGGAAAATCTCCTGTAATCCTTCCTTCATAAACCAATCATAAGAATTTCTCTGGATATCCAGAAGATGAGGCATATCCATAACCTCTTTGATTTTGGCATAGCTATACCTGGTCCGTTTACCAACTGAGACAGGATTGAACATTAAAATCTTCACCCCTCAAACCGAATTGAAACTAAATATTAAACATATGAATAAAGTGTTTTCTTATCTTTTGTCTACACGCTTTGATATGTTTTCACTATCAACATACATTAAACGTTAAAAAGGCAAGGCACTTTTTCTCTTTAAAGACCTTGCTTTGTAATTGACAAAGATATTCCTTTGTACACCTCATTCACTCCAAAATATATAAAGCTATAGAAAAATATTTTCTATAACGTAATCAAATATATTGACATTCTTCGCTCAACAATGATAACTACAGTACTTAAATACTTAACAGTTATAATTGCCAATAGAAGATTTTTAAGAAGTATATCCTCTTAAAGGAACTGCCAAAACTCCTTTGTAGCTTCTAAAATATGAAGTCCTACATTTTGTGTTTTTAAAGAACAACTAACTTTATAGGCTTGCTATTTGCTTACCTAAAACTTAACATAAAGCTTTATTTTCTTTGAAATAAAATCAAAAGAATTCTCGCTTTTTATGTTAAAAATTTTGAACGTTACTTATCTCAAACTAATTTTTATTTAGTTTTTTTACGACAAATAATCGCACGTCCGGTAATAATAAATTATAGCATACTACCAGATGAGCGTCAATCAAATATTCTAGCTTAAAATGCGATTTAAACTAGAATATTTGATTTTAATTTTAAAGAATTTTAGATAAGAATAATTTTGTACGTTCTTGTTTAGGATTTTCAAAAATTTCTTTTGGTGTACCTTCTTCAATGATACGACCTTCATCTACGAATAATACACGATCCCCAACTTCACGAGCAAATCCCATTTCATGAGTAACTACAACCATTGTCATACCTTGATTAGCTAAGCTTTTCATAACATCTAATACTTCTGTTACCATTTCTGGGTCAAGAGCTGATGTTGGTTCGTCAAAGAGCATAACTTTTGGTTTCATTGCAAGAGCTCTAGCAATAGCCACACGTTGTTGTTGCCCACCAGATAACTGACTTGGATAAGAATTAGCTTTTTCTTTTAAACCAACTCTTTGTAATAAATCCATAGCTGTTGAGATTGCTTCATCACGTGAAATTTTCAACACTTTTGTTGGTGCAAGTACAATATTTTCTAATACTGTCATATGTGGAAATAAATTAAAACGTTGGAATACCATACCGATATTTTCACGAATTTTATTGATATCTGCATGTTTATCGAGTTTCATATTATCTACAGTGATATCTCCACTTGTAGGTTCTTCTAAATAGTTCATGCAACGAAGTAGTGTAGATTTACCAGAACCACTTGGCCCAATTATAACTACCACTTCTTTTTCTGCTATGGAAACATCTACACCTTTTAATACTTCTATATGTCCAAAGGATTTATGCAGATTTTTAATTTCTATCATCAACTTGGTACCTTCTTTCTAAATATGCTACAAAACGAGAAATAGATAATGTCATTACTAAATAAATCAAAGCAACACAAACCCAAATTTCTAAAGAAGCATATGTTCTAGCAATAACCAATTGACCACGACGAGTCAATTCTTCAAAACCAATAACGGATACTAATGATGAATCTTTCAATAAAGCAATGAATTCATTACCTAATGGTGGTATTACACGTTTAAAAGCCTGTGGGATAATTATATATCTCATCGTCTGGAACCAAGATAAACCTAAAGAGCGACCTGCTTCCATCTGACCATTATCTATAGATTGTATACCTGCTCTAAAAATTTCCGCTACATATGCACCACTATTGATACTACAAGCAGCAATAGCTGCTACAAATGGGTTCATTTTTATACCTGTTAATACAGGTAGTGCAAAATATATCAAGAAAATCTGTACTAATAAAGGTGTTCCACGTAAAAAGTCAACATAAATAGCTGCTAACCATTTAATTATTCTAATTTTACTAATGCGAGCAACACCAACAAATAAACCAATAATAATACCGATTGCAACACTTAGTGCTGTAATTTGAATTGTGAAAATAGCACCTTCAATAAGTAATGGAAAAGCATTGATAATAATATCAAATCTAAAATCCAAAAATAAAACCTCCTCACTTTCTTCTATTATAGAAAAAGGACACTGACCATCAGACAGTGTCCTTCTAGGTTACTATGTTAAATACAAAATCTATTATTTAGCAGGTTTTGTACCAAACCATTTTTCATAGATTTTGTCATATTCACCATTTTCTTTAAGTGTTTTTAAAGCTGCATCTACTTTTTGTTTTAATTCTGTATTACCTTTTTTCATTGCAAAACCATATTCTTCAGATGTAAGTTTATCATCTAAACGTTTTACATCAGTAGCTTTAGTTTTTACAATATAATAATCATTTACAGGAAGGTCATTAATAACTGCATCAACGTTACCTGCTTTTAATTCCATAAATGTATCAGCAGAACTATTTAAAGCTTTTACTTCAGCACCTTCGATTTTCTGTGCTTCTTCCATGCTAGTTGTACCGATCTGTACAGCTATTTTTTTGCCTTTTAAGTCAGCAAAACCATTGATATCAGTGTTGTCTTTAGGAACAACGATAGTAAGACCAGAAGTATAGTAAGGATCAGAGAATTCTACTTGATTTTTACGTTCTTCATTAATAGTCATACCAGAAGCAATTATATCAATATTGCCAGATTCCATAGCAGGAATTAAGCCATCGAAGTTAACATTTTGAATTTCAGCTGTGTAACCCATTTCTTTAGCTACAGCTCTGATTAAATCCATATCAAAACCTTGATATTCTGTGCTACCATTTTCGTCTTGGAACTCAAATGGAGCAAAGTCAGCATTAGTACCTACACGTAATACTTTTTCTCCGCTAGAAGCTGCTTTATCAGAACTATCTTGTCCACAGCCAGCGAAAAGTGCACTTACAGCAAACATACAAAGAGCACATAAAGTTAATAGTTTCTTACTCATTATGTAACTTCCCTTCTTTAAATTTGTTTATAAAATTATAATTACATCTAACCTTAAAAAAGGCTCGGAAATATCCAAGCCTCCTTGCCGATTAAACTAAATTATTTATTGCGTCTAGCGTTGAAGCAATCACGACAATAAACTGGACGGTCTCCTTTTGGTTCAAAAGGAACCTGTGTTTCTTTTCCGCATTCTGCACATTCTACAGTATACATCTGACGCTGTTCTTTTCCGCCTTCACGTTCGCGACGTCTTTTATCACGGCATTCATGGCAACGTGCTGGTTCATTTTCAAAGCCTTTTTCTGCATAAAAAGCTTGTTCTCCTGCACTGAAAACAAATTCCTTACCACAATCTTTACATACTAGTGTTTTGTCTTGAAAATCCATTTGTAAAACTCCTTAAAAAGTTCAATTAAGCCCAAGCCGTTTCATCCCATAAATGCATGATTTTCCACGTCATTTTTCATGTCAGAACAAAAAAGCTGTTTGCTTCTTTTAGTATAAAGTTTTATTCAACAAAAATCAAGCAAAAATTAACTATATATTGTAAAATTATAAAAAATTTTCTCCCTTTACCCGTATATTTATACACAATATTTATAAATATTTATTTTTATATAAATTGAAATGATAATTTATATTTGATATACTAACTTAGTTAGCATAATGTATGAATAAATTAGTAGGAGTTTTTTATTTTGGAAAATAAAATTGATGATACAAATAAACACGATACAACTAGTGATAACGATAAAAATGATATTGATACATTAAATACTCCAGATTGGCTCAGCAGGGAATGGCGAGAAAAAAATGATCCACCCCTTCCTCCACCGCCAAAAAAAATATATAAAAAGAAGAAAAACTATAATCGTCTTATTGCTCTAATTATTATTCTATTATTGGTATTAGTTGGATTTGTCTTTGCTAACTCTGATTCTTCCTCTGATAATCCCCCAACTATAACCACAGAACAAACAAATGTTCTTAATATCATGATAATGGGTGTAGATAGACGCGCTGATGATGTTGGTCGCAGTGATACATTAATGGTTTTAACATATAATCCAAATGAACAAAAAGCTTCTTTATTATCTTTGCCACGTGATACTAGAGTACATATCGAAAAAAATGACTATGACAAAATAAATCACGCTTACGCTTATGGTGGTCATGAGCTTACGCAAAAAGTAGTGGAATCATTTTTAAATGTACCGATTAATTACTATGTTCTTATAGATATCCAAGCTTTTGAAAAAATCATCGACGCTGTTGGTGGTGTTGATATTGATGTAGAAAAACGCATGTATTATGAAGATCCTTGGGACGACAATGGTGGTCTTGTCATCGACCTTCAACCAGGACTTCAACATTTAAATGGTAAAACAGCTATCCAATATGTCCGCTATCGTGATGGTGAGGGCGATATCGGTCGTATAAATCGTCAGCAAAAATTCATGAAAGCTTTCCTTGCACAAGCAATATCACCATCAATCCTACCAAAACTACCAGATATTTTAAGCAATATTTCCTCAGCTATTCAAACTAATATGCCATTGAGTGAAATGATTGCCTTAGTATCCAATTTACCTACAATTCAACAAAATGGCTTATCTTCTAGTATGGTTCCTGGACAACCTGCTTATATCGAAGATATCAGCTATTGGATACCAGATATTGCCAAGACACGAAATTTAATAGCGCAAAATATGGGAATTACCTTAAATGAAACTGCCCAAAAAGATACTGAAGTTACAATAAAAGCATATGAAAAATCTTTGCCTAAAGGTTTAAAAATGGGCGATATAACAACAGAAACACCTTTAACAGAAGAAAAATCTTCAACTCAAGAAGATAACACAGCTCCTACTAAAGAAAAAGTTGAACCTGTAAAAAATGAAGATATAACCGTTTTAGTCATCAACTCCAGCGGTATCAATGGAGCTGGTGCAGAAGTTGCAGATATCTTAAAACGCAAAGGTTTTAAAATTTCTAGTGTTGAAACAGGAAATACATCTTCTCGTGAACATACAACTATTACGGCAAATGAGCATGAAACAGATTGTTTCTATGGTATGCCTTTTACTTGTACTATTATGTCAGGAGGGAGCGCTGGTCAGGCAACAGTCAATATTGGCTTAGATTATCAAAAACAAAATTAAATTATTTTAGATTAAATCTTGCTATATCTTCATGGAGTAGCAAGATTTAATTATATAGGTCTATAAATTTAAAATTTAAATTATGTTATATAGTTATAAATTATAAAGGAAGTGTTATTTTGGGAATTTTACGCATTCAAGATTTAGGAAAATCCTTTGGTATAGAAGAATTATTTCATAATGTCTCCTTTGATGTGGCTCGTGGCGATAAAATTGGTTTTGTTGGCCCCAATGGTGCTGGTAAATCCACTTTAATGAAATGTCTTTTAGGTATTGAAGAATATGATACAGGGCGCATCAGTATTGATAGTGTGGATACTATCGGTTATATGCAACAGCAATCAGATTTCACTCATGATAATTTATATGATGAACTCTTATCTGCTTTTGCTGATATCATTGCTCTCGGACAGAAAAAAACTACATTGGAAAAACAAATCGAAAACTTAGACGATGATGATAAACTTGAAGATTTAATGAAGGAATATAGTCGTATTTCTGATAAATTTGAACAATTAGGCGGATACGATTATGAAAGCCGTCTTCGTCGCGTTGCTTTTGGTCTTGGCTTTAGTGAAGAAGACTTTCCCAAAAACCCAACATTATTTTCAGGTGGTCAACGCACTCGCATTTGTTTAGCTAAAGCATTACTTCGTGAGCCAGATTTTCTCTTTTTAGATGAACCGACAAACCATCTTGATATTGAAATGATTGAATGGCTCGAAGGCTTTTTGAGCAATTATAAAGGTGGCGTACTTTTAATTTCCCATGACCGCTTTTTCTTAGACAAAGTTGCCACTAAGATTTTAGATTTAGAAAATAAAACAACTGTTTTATATGATGGCAATTATTCCACTGCCATGAAAGTAAAAGCTCAAAGACGAGCTGCCCTAGAATCTGCCTATGCTAAACAGCAAGAACATATCCGCGAAACAGAAGAATATATTCGTCGTTATAAAGCAGGTGTCAAAGCCAAACAAGCTAGAGGACGTGAAAAACAATTACAGCGTTTAGAACGCATCATCTTACCGCCACAAAAATCAGGCTTTAATTATTTTATGTTCCATAAACCAGAAGAATGTGCTCAACGTGTAGCTGAACTTGATGATGTATCTGTTAGTTTCGGCGATCATAAAATCTTTGAACATCTATCTTTATTAATTCGCAAAGGTGATGGTGTAGCTATCGTAGGCCCTAATGGTGCTGGTAAAACAACTTTATTGAGATTACTTTTAGGCGAATTACAATCTCCTACAGGAAATATTAAAATCGGCAGTCGTGTAAAAATCGGCTATTATTCCCAGCAACATGAAGGTCTTTGCCCTAGCAATACTGTTTTTGACGAAATCTTATCTTCATTTGGTTTAAATGATGAACAGGCTCGCCACTGTCTAGGTGCTTTCTTATTCAAAGGCGATGATATTTATAAATTAATCGGCGATTTATCCGGTGGAGAAAAATCTCGCTTGGCTTTATTAAAATTAATGTTAACTGGTGCGAATTTCCTTGTAATGGACGAACCTACAAACCATTTGGATATTCCTGCTAAAGAAGCTATTGAAGAAGCGATGATGGCTTTTCCTGGTACATTTATCGTCGTTTCCCATGACCGTTATTTCTTAGATAAAGTTACTAACTTCACTTGTGAATTAGAAAACGGACATTTAACAGAGTATAATGGAAATTATAGCTATTATCGTGAAAAAAAATTAGAAATGCAAAAAGAACTTGAGTCTACTCAAGAAACTTCAAATAAAAAAGCTACTGTTGAAAATAAAACTACGCCTAAAACAAAACAAGAAAAAGCAAAACCTAAAAATACACATGTAGCTTCTGCTATGAGCAGTGAAAAATTAACCATGATGATACAGCGTTGCGAAGCTACTATCGCTATGTTTGAAGCTGAATTAAAAGGTTTAGAATATCAAATGAATGATCCAGCATTGCAAGCAGATCCTAATAAAAGTCATGAAATAGCTACAGCTTATGCTCAAAAAGAACAAGAACTCGAAGAAAAATATATCGAATGGGATAAATTAACCGAAGAATTAGCAAATAAAGCATAGAATAATAAATTTATCATAAATAATAGAAAGGCTTTACTTATGGAAAAAATATGTGGAACAGTAGACACGATTATTTTTGCCAGTCAAGATAATCGCTTCGCTGTTTTAAAATTATCACCAGAAAAACTTTCTACACAGATAACAGTTACCCTAAACGGCATAGTTCCACTCATTGGGCAACTATTAGAAATCGAAGGGGAATGGGTAAAGCACCCTAAATTTGGGCAACAATTTAAAGCTACGACTTATAAAACTGTTGCTCCTACAGAAATATCCGGCATTGAAAAATTCTTAGCTTCTGGGGCGATCAACGGCATTGGTCCTGCCATGGCAAAGAAAATAGTCGCTGAATTTGGCGAAAAGACTTTAGAAATAATTGCTAAATCACCAAATGAATTATTAAAAGTTCCTGGTATTGGCAAAAAAACAGCAGAAAAAATTTCTACATCTTATCTTGAACAAAGCGAACTCACTGAAATTATGGTTTGGCTAGAAAATCATGGTATATCCAATACTTATGCAGGTAAAATCTTTGCTAAATACGGTTCTTTTGCAATAGATATCATGGAAAAAGATATCTATCGCTTATTTCAAGATATAGAAGGCATAGGCTTTTTAACAGCTGATAAACTCGCTTTTAATCTTGGCATACAAAGAGATGATAAACGACGCATAATCTCAGGCATAGATTATGCTTTAATGCAACTTTGCAACAATGGTCATTGCTGTATTCCTGAAATGGCTCTTGTCGATAAAACAGCAAAGATATTGCAAGTAAATAATCAAATTATCTTCACTATTTTAAAAGAACGCATTGATAATGGCTCTTTAAATACTGAAGTAGTCGGTGGTGAAACTTTAATTTATCCGCCATATCTCTATTATGCCGAAAAAAAAGTTGCTATGCGTCTACTTCAATTACAACAAGCAACTGAGCCTTTATCAGAAGATAATCTTTCTTTATTTATCAAAGTATGGGAAAAAGATAATCAAATCCAACTTGCACAAAAACAAAAAGAAGCCATCAAAGCTTGTCTTCATCACGGAGTTTTAGTCCTCACTGGTGGCCCTGGTACTGGTAAAACGACTGTAATCAAAGGCATCTTATCTATTTTAAAAGCCCAAGGATTAAAAATTCGCCTAGCAGCACCAACTGGGCGAGCTGCAAAACGCTTAAGCGAAACAACAGGGCAAAAAGCTTTAACTATCCATCGCTTGTTAGAAGCAAATAATTTAGCTCAAGATGATAATTTACAATTAGGCTTTAGCAAAGATATCGATGACCAATTAGATGCTGATGTCATCATCTTAGATGAAGTTTCTATGGTGGATATAGTCCTCATGCACCATTTTCTAAATGCCGTACCAGATGGTTGTCGCATCATCTTAGTCGGTGATACAGACCAACTCCCTGCTGTAGGCCCTGGCTCTGTACTCAAAGATATCATCCGTTCGCAAAAAATCCCTGCCATTCGCTTAGATGAGATTTTCCGCCAAGCTCAAACAAGCATGATTATCCAAAATGCACATATCATAAACGCTGGTAGATTACCTGACCTTCGCAAACAATACAGCGATTTTGTCTTTTATGAATTAAATGACGATACTTCCATTACACAAAAAATCCTTGATTTATGTACTAAAGATTTACCTCATGAAGGTTTTGATGTTCTCAAAGACGTACAAGTTTTATCTCCTATGCATCGCTTTTTATGTGGCGTAGAAAATTTAAATCTAATGCTTCAAGAACAATTAAATCCTAAGAAAAATCAAGATGAATTAAAATATTCTTCACAAACATTCCGTGTTGGCGATAAAGTCATGCATATTCGCAATAACTACCAAAAAAATGTATTTAATGGCGATATTGGTTTTATCCAAGATATCAACAACGAAAAATTAACTGTAGATTATTTTGACCATATTGTTACCTATGAAAAAAATGAACTAAACGAATTAACTCTAGCTTATGCCTCAAGTGTGCATAAAAGTCAAGGCAGTGAATATAAAGTAGTCATCATTCCTTTATCAACAAGTCACTACATCATGCTCCAACGAAATTTACTCTATACAGCTATCACCAGAGCCAAACAAAAGGTCATCATCATTGGCTCGAAAAAAGCATTGATGACTGCTGTTCAAAGCAATCGAACACAAAAAAGATATACACTGCTTGCTGAACGTTTAGCCCATAAATTAATTTAAGCTATTTTAGAAAAGAGTTCTTTATCATGTTAAATAATATCTATCAAGCTATTATGCAATTTCTATTTCCTAGCCATTGCCCTTCTTGTAATGCCTATGTAGAACAAAAAGGTATGTGGTGTCCTTCTTGTTTAGAAGAAATTATCCGCAATGAAAATCTAGCTTATGATGAAGATATTCGGCAATATATTTCACCTATTATAGCTATAGGTAAATACGATAAAGGACTTAAGAATTTAATTCACGAATTAAAATATCAAAATAAATTTGCCACTTTAGCTTATTTAAAACCATTATTTTCATATTTAGATGAAGACTGGGATTTTTCCACTTACGATATGATAATCCCAGTACCCCTACACAAAAATAAATTAAAAAAACGTGGTTTTAATCAAGTTGAAAAAATTTTTAAACCATGGATTGATAAACATCATTTTAATTATTGCGATATTCTTGAGCGTACAAAACAAACTAAATCACAATATCAATTACTACGCCATGAACGTCAAGAAAATTTAGCCAATGCTTTTACGTTAAAAGATTATGTTGATGTAAAAAATCACAAATGTCTATTGATTGATGATATATTCACTACAGGCAGTACGCTAAAAAATTGTGCTATGGTTTTAAAAAATCATGGCGCTAAAACTGTAAGCGGTCTAGTATTAGCTAGTCAAGCCAATATCAATTTACCTACAAAGCCTTCAAAGGAGGTATTTTTTTGAAAAAACGTCCAAAATGGTTTCAACAAACCTCTTTTAATCAACCAAACACTTCTGATACTTCTTACTGCGTATTTAAAAATCTCTATCCATCTTCCTCAGAAGATACAACTACAGAAGAAATATCAGATCAAAATATCACTACCGATAATAAGCCATCTTCAAATGAAATGACTAAAGATGATTTTCTCTTGGAAATCCATCAATTCAAACAACAAAAACTCTATGAAGAAGCTCTATCTTGCATTCAATTATTATTTGAAAAAAATATCGTAGATAGTGATATCATCTACGAATTAGCTGATACCTATTTATGTTTACATGATTATGAACGCGCTTTCAATTGGACACAAAAGTTAAAAGCTCAATCTCCACAAGATTGCCGTAGTCTACTTTTAGAAATCCAACTTTTATTAGTTCATGGAAAAAAAGAAGAAGCTTTAACTACATTAAATCATCTATTATCCAATAAAATCACTTTAAAAAATGAAAAAGATTATCAACTTTTAGATATGATTATTGAAAAACTCAAAAAAATATTTAAAGCTGATAAATTAATGCGCCGTTGTCCTAATCTAAATACTTATCAAAAACAACGTAGACAGTCTTTAAAGACACAAAAGCAAAAAAATCCTGTTACTCACGATTTAACTGTTCATCAATCCACTGTTATCAATAGTGCAAAAGGAGTCATCATGCCTGATACTAATACCAATATAAATCCAGCTCTACAGAATACAATCAATCAAATTTGGGATATGCAAATAGCCAATAAGGAAAATATTTCTACTATCTTAGCTACATCTTGCGAGCAAGTGAGTCAATGCATCATGTCTCAAGTTTTATCTTATAAGAAAAAAATTTGGCTATTTAATTATCTAGCTGATATTTTCCGCACACATAATAATCTTCAATCAGCTATTTTTTTATTGCGTCAAGCTCTACTTTTAGATGATGAAAATGACTTCATCTTAAAAAATCTTGGCTATCTACTCTGTCAAAATGGCGAATATCCAAATGCTTTAGTAGTGTTAAAAGATATTAAACATAAAGATTTCGCTGTACTTGATTTAATCGCTAAATGCCAAGATTTAAAAAATTAATATTTCCTTTTTGTTTTTATAATTAGAAAGAATGATTTATATGCCTATGTATAAAAAATCGCTACTTGTTTTATTTTGTATAGCTCTATTTGCTAGTATTTCAACTTTTTATTATCTTTACACACAAGAAGATACTACTCCTATTATCACCGATAATATGCAAACACAGACTCAAGATAAACAAGAAGATACTACCATCACTGTTTATATCTCCGGCGAAGTCAATTCTCCTGGTTTAGTTGAATTACCCAGTGATAGTCGCATTGCTGATGCAATTAAAGCCTGTGGCGATTTTACACCACTTGCAGATAAAACAAAAATCAATTTAGCTCAAAAATTAACTGATGGTATGCAAATTCAAGTAAGCAGTAAGGCACCTGTCATCAATTCTAATGAACAGGTAAATGATACTAATTCCAACAGTAGTCCTAATAATAATTCATCTTCTAATTTAATCAATATAAATACTGCAACAAAAGAAGATTTAGATACTTTACCTGGAATTGGCCCTGCAACTGCTCAAAAAATCATTGATTATCGCCAAGAACATGGTAATTTTTCTTCTATCGAAGATATCAAAAATGTCAAAGGTATTGGTGAAGCTAAATTTAGCAAAATGCAAGATAAAATTTGTACTTAAAATCTTTTAAATCTAACAAATGATTTATTTTATTATTTAAGAAGGCATATTATGATTAAGATACATTATGGGCAATCGCCCTTACTTTTCATTAATTTTATAATTCTTTTCTACAGCTTAGGTGTGTATATGACGATAAAGACTCCTGAAATTTCTAAGTCATATACACACCTTTTTTGTTTAATTATAGTAAATCTAATACTAGCCTTCTATTTTACTTTGCGCAAACATAAACTTACATTTTTACTATATCTTATTTTGTTTTTCTTTTTAGGTGTAATGCGTTATCTCTCTTTTACCTTCATTGCCGATGACAATATAAAAAATTATGATAATCAAGAAGTCACTTTGACTGGCATTATCTGTCAAATGCCTAAAATCCGCCAAGACAGTGCTGGTATATATCATTTAACATATGTTGTTAATACTAAATCTATCAAGCAAAAAGAAGAAAAAACTGCCACAGGAAAAGTTTATCTCTACCAAAAACAAAAAAATTTAACTAATCTTGCTAAAATCAATGATACGATTTCTGCCACAGGTGCTATCCGCTTAATCCAAAATTATCACAATCCCAATCTAATTGACCGTGAACTTTCTGCCCAAGAAGAAGGTATCTATGCTACTTTTTCCATTGGCAAACAAAATTTAAAAATATTGAATACATCTGATAAATTCTCACTTCAAGAATTTTGCTATCAAATAGAGCAATCTTTTTTGCAATCTATGTATCAAGTAATGCCTGAAAATGATGCTAATATGATTTTTGCTATGTTATTTGGTGGCTATAATAATATCGAAAAAGATATCTTAAAAGCTTATTCCATCACTGGAATTATTCATATTCTTTCCGTATCAGGTTCTCATATCAGCTTGATTTCCCTATTTTTATTATCTTTGGGAAAGTTTTTACATCTGCCTCGCTTTTTTAATCTAATCTTATTATTAATCATCATTATTTTTTATACTATTCTATGCGGTGCTAGTGTACCTGTTGTGCGTGCTAGTGTAATGGGATTACTTAGCATTATCGCTCTATATCTTGAGGAAAAATCTACGGCTCAACATTTATTAAGTATCATCGCTTTGATTTTATTGCTCTTTGACCCTCTATTATTATTCAATATAAGTTTTCAACTTTCATTTGCCTCTACAGCTGGTCTTGTCTATTTAATGTCAATATTACGCTCTAAATTAAATAAATTAAAATTGCCTTTACTATTAACAGATAATCTAGCTTTAACCATGAGTGCTCAAATCTTTGCTTTTCCTATTATTGTTTGGTATTTCACCAGTTTATCTCTTAGCTCTCTATTAGCCAATTTAATCATTATTCCCCTATTGGAAATTCTCATCATCTTGGGTTTAATTGCCTTCATCTTATGCTTTATTTTTCCCTTTATCACTAAAATTTTATTTATTTTTGCCAGCTTAATTTTAAGCATAAGCAATGAAGCAACTTTTTTACTCACTAAAATTCCCTTTGCTAGTATTTATGTACCGCCATTAAATTTTCCAGCTATTTTAATTTATTATTCCCTTATTTTTATAATTTTAAATATCAAAATTCGCAGATACTTATATTTACTTTTACAAAAATACAAATTTATCACTTATATCTGTAGTATTAGCCTGATTATTTTTTCTTGTTATTTAATGATAAAACCTTCTCCTCTACAAATACATTTTATTGATGTAGGTCAAGGTGATGCTTGCCTTATCATCACGCCTCATCAACATAGTATACTCATTGATACAGGTGGCTCTATTAATTCTGATTTTGATATTGGCTCTTACGTAGATTTACCTTATTTACGTCATTATGGTATCAATAAATTAGATTATTTAATTTTGAGCCATGCTGACGCTGACCATAGTGGTGGAGCTAATTCCATTTTACAAAAAATACCTGTAAATCATTTAATTATTGCTGATGAAGATAAAAATTTATATACTAAAATTTTAAAATTACCACTGAATAATCCCCTATTAACCAAAGCTATTGTAGCTAAGGAAAACACTACTTTTAATTTAGAAGATATTCATTTCCAATTTCTTCAAAATGATGAAAAAGAAAATTTAAAATCTAGCAATGATAGTTCAAATGTACTAAAATTAACATATCATAATTTTTCTGTGTTATTCACAGGTGATTTACCGCAAACACAAGAAAAATATTTGTTAAATAAAAATATAGCCTCTACAATTTTAAAAGTCGCTCATCATGGCTCTAAAACATCTTCTTCACAAGAATTTTTAGAACATGTACGACCTCAATTAGCTATCATCTCTGTGGGCAAATATAATAGCTTTGGTCACCCTAGCAAAGAAGTTCTCGATAGATTGAATAACCTGCCTACAAAAATTCTCCGCACAGATGAAAAGGGAGCTATAGTAATTTATACTGATGGCTATAATTATTCTCTCAAAACATTTTTAAATTAATATATTTTAAGCAAAGGATTTCCCATGAAATATAATGATGCAATAAAACAATTACAAGCTAAACAATTAAAATCCGTTTATTTAATCACTGGTGAAGAATTATATTTAGCTGAAAATTATCTCAAAAAATTACTGACTTTATTAAATCCACAAAATGACGAAGAAGCTGTTCAATATTTTGATAGCACAGCTGATATAAAAGCTATTTTACAATCATTAGATAGTTCTCCATTTTTCAGCGAACATAATATCATCATCGCCAAAGATTTGAAGATATTCCAAGACAAATTATCTGCTAAAGATAAAGAAGATGAACAATTATTTTTAGATTATATCGCCAATATGCCCGATTATAGTATATTGATTTTACAATATAACTTAGGCAAAATTGATAAACGCAGAAAACTCATTAAAACTATTGAAAAATTTGGCACTATAGTAGAATGTGAAGCTATAGCTTATTGGAATATTAATGACTGGCTCAACTCTCGCCTTCGTGAGTTAAATCTCCGCTTTGATCGAGAAGCTTATGCTTATTTTTTAGAAGCTATAAAATCCATGGAAAAAATCTCCCTTGGCTTTTTAGACCAAGAATTACAAAAACTCACACTCTATCCACAAAAAACACTTATCAATCGCCAATTTCTTGAAGATAATTTTTCTAGTATTCCTGAAATTTCCACATTTCGCCTTTGGGAAGCTTTAGGCAATAAAGATATTGCTACTGCCTTAGAATTATTTACCATTCAACAACAAGCAGGTATACATCCACTGCGTTTATTAAAATTTTTAGCTCGTCAAATAGACCAGCTTTGGCATGTAAAAATTTATCTTAGTGAAGGTCAATCTACAAAACAAATAGCTTCTATTTTAAAATTACATCCATTTATCACTGAAAAAATCATCAAACAAGCTCAAAATTTCAGTTTAGATAAAATTCAACAAATGATCATAGATATAGCTGATGCTGATTATAAATTAAAAACAGGCTCTAATGAGCCTGCTTTAATCGAAAATCTTCTTATAAAATTTTGTCTTTAAAATCTAATAAAAATAATTTATTTTACTCTTAATATACAAGATTATGCCATTATTTTAATGGCATTTTTTTATTAAAAAATATTCTATATTCATCTTTAATAAAACTTTCTCCTTAAAATAAATTAATTTATCTATAAAAACGAAAAAGGACTGCTTTCTTTTGGAAATCAGTCCTTACTTTGATTAGCAATTATTTGCTTAAGCTGTTTACTCGGCGAGCTAAACGAGATTTACGGCGAGCTGCGCAATTTTTATGGAATAATCTGTTAGCAGCAGCCTGGTCTATTTTTTTGCATGCGATTACAAGTAATGCTTTTGCTTCTTCAGCATTGCCAGCAGCAACAGCATCAAGAACTTTACGAGAAGCAGTTTTTATAGCAGATTTAGCAGAAACATTTTTTGCACGACGCATAGCATCTGTTTTTACGCTGAGAATAGAAGATTTAATGTTTGGCAAGAAATTCACCCTTTCATCATTATAATTGTACCAAAATAGTTTATCATGTTATAAAACAATTTGCAAGATGGCTAGATTAAATACTATGTATTCAATAGCTAGACGCGATATATATTGTACCACATAAAGCTCTAAAAAATCTAGTCTTTCTTAAAAAACATTTAAAATTTTATTTTTTTCTTGACTTAGAGTCAAATCCTAGGTATATAATCTTTTTAACTATTTATTATTTATATATGAAGGATTTTTATTTATGAACAAAAAATTTTTATTTATTATTTTAATTTTAATAACTTTAAGTTGGCATTTATCCCTACAAAATAATGATACTATTGATGCAGAAACAAAAAATACAGCCCAAATATCAACTTCAGAAAAAACTCCATTAGCACCAGCCTTAGTAGCTTTATCTCACTTTCCTCTACAAGACCCTAGCAATAATATGCCTCTTTTAGAATGGAGGGAAGATTTAAATGCTGTTTATTATGAATTAGAATTATTTGATACCATTCCTGATGATTTAAGTGATGAAGAATTATCTTCTGAACATTTATATTATACAGCCTCTGTTTATACAAATGCCAAACAACTTGATTTAACTCAAATTGCCCCAAATGCACTGAACGGAAAGACTCCTCTTTATTGGCGTATTCGTTCTATGGATATAGACCACAATCCTATCACTAAATTTTCAGCTCTAGAGGAACTATATGCCACTAATCAAGCACCTCAAATGAATGCACCTATACCACATGTTATTTATAATGAAAAAAACGGCACTACACTTCTCTATCCTGTTTATTCATTTATTCCTAATGCAAATGCTACTCAATTTGAAATAGAAGTTACAGATAATATTCCAGAAAATCCTAATGGCACAACACCTTCTAAATATCGTATTTATACCAAAATAATCACAGGTGGTGAGCTTTATGATGAAAAACCTCGTATTGGCACTTTTTATTGGCGTGTACGCGGTTTAGATGATGAAGGAAATCCTGTTGGCGTATATTCTGATGCTCAAATTTTCAAAAATGAACCTCAAGACAATTGGAAAATCGCAATTTTTGGCGATAGTATCAGTCATGGAGGTGGGCATTTATCTTTTGGCCCAGCAGATTGGGCATATAGCTATGCTTATTATTTAGATTTCCCTACTATTAATTTATCTTGTAGCGGAGATACAAGCGAAACTATGGTACAGCGTTTTGATGATGATGTACTGCCTTTCCACCCACAATATTTATTAATCATGGGAGGAACTAACAGTCTTCGTGCTGGTATGCCTGCCGAAAATGTAATCAATGATTTAAAAACAATCCAAGAAAAATGTTATGAAAATAATATCACACCTATACTGCTCACTTTAGCACCTATAAATCCTTATAATATAAAAAAGGTATTCAATGAAGAAACCTCTGAAGTATGGCAATATAATTTAAATTTAGTCAACGATTTCATTCGTACACAGCCACATATTGATACAGCAAAAGCTTTGAATAGTCCACCAATATTGCCAACAGAATATGCTATGGACGGATTACATGGTGATGTTATCGCTAAAAAAATCTATGCTCAAGAAATCAATGATAACATTTCTCAATTTATTACTAAATAACCCTACCTATATGTTGTAATTATAGTTTTGAAATTGTATAATAATTACTGTAAATAAAACAGCTAATTTTTAATTTCTATAAAACTATTTTTACAGGAGGAAGATATCTTGAAAGCTACTAAAATACGTGATGATATTTATTGGGTAGGTGCCATTGATTGGTCCGTTCGCAATTTTCATGGTTATGAAACTGGACGCGGTAGCACTTATAACGCCTATTTAATACTTGATGAAAAAATCACTTTAATTGACGCTACTAAAAAAACTTTTAGTGATGAAATCTTAAGTCGTATTTCTTCTATCATTGATCCAGCAAAAATTGATTACATTGTTTGCAATCATTTAGAAGCTGACCATTCTGGTTCTTTAGATATAATTGCTCAAAAATGCCCTAATGCTACTATTTTTGTCAGCCAACCAAATGGTTTAAAAAATATTGCTAAATTCTGCGGTGAACATACTTACCAAGGCGTAAAAGCTGGTGACAGCATAAATATTGGTAAACGCACTTTAAAATTCGTTCCTGTACCTATGCTTCATTGGCCAGATAGCATGGTTACTTATTGCCCAGAAGAAAAAATTCTTTTCTCTAATGATGGTTTTGGTCAACATCTCGCTACTAATGAACGTTTTGATGATGAAGTTGATTATGCTGTTTTAATGCATGAAGCGAAAAAATACTATGCTAATATTTTAATGCTCTATGGTCGTCAAGCTCAAACTGCTCTTAAAACAGTTTCCACACTTGATATTGACATGATTTTAACAGGTCATGGCATAAGCTGGCGCAAACATATTAAAGATATTTTAGATTTATACGCAAAATGGAGTAATTTTGAAGCTGATGAACATAAAGCTGTTGTAGTATTTGACAGCATGTGGAATTCTACAGAAATTATGGCTAAAACAATCACAGAAGCATTCCAAGCAAAAGGAATTTGTGCAAAATTCTTCGATTTAAAAACTAATCATTATTCTGATATCATGACTGAAGTTCTTGATAGTAAATATATCGCTGTTGGCTCTCCTACTTTAAATAATGGTATGATGCCAAATGTAGCTGCCTTCTTATGCTATCTCAAAGGTCTAGTACCTAAGAAAAATGACCGTCAAGCTTTAGCTTTTGGTTCTTATGGCTGGGGTGGACAAAGCATTGCTCTCGTACAAAAAGAACTTGAAGAAGCAGGACTCAATATCTTCCATGATATGATTCGTATTGCTAATCAACCAACACAAGAAGAACTAGATAATATTTATAATAGTATCATTGAAAAACTTTAAAATCTAAAAAAGACTGTGCTTTAATTTTTATTTTAAAGCACAGTTTTATTTTTTATCCAAAATAAAAAATAAAAAAAGCGAAGAAAAATTTCTTCGCTTTTTATTTCTATATTATCATTTATTATATTAAACAGCTTCAGACTTAACTTGTTCTGTAGATAGAGCTGGTTTTCTATCTGGAACAATAAAGCAAACTATTTTTACCATTATTGGAATAAGTGGTAACCATAATAAAGTATTTATTAAATTAAATGAAGTATGTGCATTTGCAATTTGACGAGAAATAACTGCTGTTTCTGGTCCAACAGGAGAAATATACATTACAAACTGAGCAAATAATGGTAATACACATAAGAACACGATGCTACCTGTAATATTGAATACACTATGAGCTACAGCTGTACGTTTTGCATTTTTAGATTGACCAATAGAAGCTAATAAAGCAGTAATTGTTGTACCGATATTATCACCTAATAAAATAGGTAATGCACCTTGAAGACCGATGATACTGTTACCATCTACACCAGCTTGAGCTGCAAAGTTCTGTAATACTGCAATTGTAGCACTAGAACTCTGTACAATTACTGTCATAACTGTACCTAATAATAAACCTAAAATTGGATTATCATGTACACTAGCGATAAGTTCTGTAAAGATTGGTGCATTTACAAGAGGCTTCATAGTAGAGCCCATAATTTCGATACCTGCGAATAATAAACCAAAGAAAAATACTGTCTGACCAATATTTTTTAATTTATCACTTTTAGCAAAGAAATAAACCATAAAACCGATAAATACGATTGGCCAAATATAATCGCTAAGTTTAAAAGCAATTAATTGCGCAGTCATTGTTGTTCCGATATTTGCACCAAAAATAATGGAAATTGCTTGTGGTAATCTCATTAATCCAGCACTAACAAAACCGATAGCCATTACTGTTGTAGCACTAGAACTTTGTAATACACATGTAACTAATGCACCAGCTAATACACCTACAACTGGATTTTTAGTTAATACGCTAAGTACATAACGCATTTTTTCTCCAGCCATATTCTGTAAACCTTGGCTCATCATGTTCATACTATAGATAAATAATGCCAAACCGCCTAATAATTCAAAAGCAATTTTCAAACCCTCACTCATTAAATATTCCTCCAAAATAATTTTCTAACACATATTTTCAAAATAAAATTCGCTCAATTGCTATTTAATTATATAAATAAGTGAGTAATGCTTTCTAGTAGAAAAAAGTAAAATGAATGTAAAATATATGTAAAATCTTTTTCATAATATCCAGATAGAGATTATATCTTTATATAAAAAAACTGGTGTAAATTAAGTAATTACACCAGTTTCTTGTCTTTTTATCAAACGAAATATTTTGTTTTGAATTCTTCGATTTGAGCTTCATCTAATGGTCTAATTTCACTTAAATAAGCGATTTCTACTTTACTACCATCAGAATGTACACCTTCTAAATAAACAACGCCATAACCTTTAGCTAAATATTGTATCATGCCTTCGCCAGTTTCTTCATTATAAATTTTAATACCTATGCAATCATCAAAAGTTCCCATTGAAGTAACTACCTTATATCTTCCTAATAATACAATATTTGTAGCATCTCCACCTGTATAAACTTTTGGCTTTTTAGAATTTGTTTGCACTGTTCTAAAATCCTGCAAATATGGCATTTCTTGTCGCTTATTTAGCACAACTTCTGACACTTTATCTTCGCTACCAATAACTCTTTTTACTAATAAAGGCTGTAATACTTTTTGATTTTCCTTATCTACAATACAAGTTCCTTGATAAAAATTAACTTTATCACCTTTATTTTGTTCATCAAAATTAAATGTAGCTAGATAAAAATTGTCATTTTCAAAAGGTGCTGCTAATACATTGATTGTACCAGTAGCTTGCTGATATTCTCGCAAATCTATATTTTTAGGAGAAGCTAAAGCTACCGCTTGAAATGTTAATAAAACTACAAAAACTACTAATAATCTTTTCATTTAGATAGCCTCCCTTTATTTATCACTATAATATATATCATATATTATATAATTCGCTACAATACTAAAAAATACCTTTCATAAAAAAATTTTTTACAAAAATAAAGACGAATATATTGCTATTCGCCTTTATTTAAATTATCTATGAACTTATTCATAACGAAGTGCTTCAATAGGATCTAATTTGGCAGCTTTTCTCGCTGAATAAATACCAAAAAATAAGCTTATACCTACAGAAACATATTACTCACACTGATACGATAATAACTTTTTTATCTTATGTAAGCCTATACTTAAATCCTTAATATTTTTAGGTGCTGAAATACATAAACGAATAGCACTTGGTGGTATTGCATTTCCTATAATAAAACGTTCAGCACTAAATACTTGAACTCCATTTACTCGAGCAATTTTTTCAAAAGCTATGCCATTAATTTCATTAGGTAAAAGTAACCACCGAAATGAACAAGTTTCTTCACCATAAATAGTATAATTTTCTAGTATTTGATTAACCATTTTATTTCGTTTAATAAGTTCTAATTTCTTTTCTTTAATTATATTTTCTATTAAATCACTACTTAATATCTTAGAAACAATCTCTAAAGAAAATGGTGAAACCATTAAATTCATATTATATAAAGCATTTTCAATTAAAGATTTATATTTTCGAGAAGAAATAATATAAGCTATGCGCAGACCTGCTGATAAAAATTTTGATGTACTAAAAATATATATCGTATTCTCGGGAGCATATGATAGAATTGGCAATTGTTGTTCCTCTCGAAAAACTTTATTTATACCATCTTCCAATATAACTAAATTTAATTTTTTAGCTAAATTTGCAATAAATTTCCTGTCATTATCTGATAATGATAGAGTTGTTGGATTATGTTGCTCTGGAATAAAATATAGTCCTTTTATCTTCTCAGTTTGACAAAAACTTTCTATATTCTCAAAATCTAATCTATAATTTTTAGTTGGCAAAGGCATAAGTTTAATACCTAACATTTTAGCAATAGATTTTAAACCTGTAAAACTTAATGGATCTGTACCTATTCTATCTCCTTTTGAAAATACCCCTAATAAAATTGCACATAAAGCATTTTGTCCTCCAGTAGCAAAAAGTATCTGTTCTGAAGAAGATATTATATTAAAATTTTGCAACCAATTTGTAATAATATTACGTTGAAACATTGTTCCTGCTGGAGAACGATATTCTAAAAAACGATTAATATCTGGTTGAGTTAATATATTTTTTATAAATGAAATTATTTTTTTATTTTCATTATATGGTGGATGAACTGTCCCCATTTCAATCAAACTAGGTTGTTCATGAGAATACAATAAAATATCACTACTATTCACATCAGAAGATATAAATGTTCCTTGTCCAACTTTTGCACATATAAGACCTTTCTCTAAACATATCTTATAAGTTCTAGTAATAGTACTTAAATTTAAATCTAAGAAATCAGCTAATTCTCTTTGTGGTGGTAGTTTATCTCCTGGTTTCAATTTACCAGTTTTTATATCTTGCTCTAATTGTTTAGCTAGTTTTAAATATATAGGTGCTGTTCTATCCGATAATTGTGGTTTCCATGACATAGGATAATTTTCAAAAGAATTTATAGGCATAATCATCCTCCTTAAAATATTGTATTCCATACAATTATACTATTGTATGTGTTTAATTTGAAGAAGTATAATAAAAAAAAAGAACAAAGGAGTGTTTAAAGTGAGTATCATAAACTTTATGGGTAATACCCCCATAGTAAAACTAAAAAGTAAGTTAAAAAATTCAGCTCAAATCTATGTAAAAATGGAAGAATTTAATCCTGGTGGTAGTATAAAAGCCAGAGTAGGAATACAAATGATAGAAGATGCTGAAAAAAATAATATCATACAAAAAGGCGATACATTGATTGAACCAACAGGGGGAAATACTGGTATTGGATTAGCAATTGCAGCAGCAATAAAAGGATATAATTTAATATTAACCATGCCAGATAATTTTAGTCATGAAAAAATTAAAACTTTAGAAAAGTTTGGTGCAAAAATTTATTTAGCCAATCATAAACTAGGTAATGATTGCCATATAAAATTAGCTGAAAATTTATTAAAAAAATTTCCTAATTGTAAATGTTTAGATCAATTTAAAAATCTTTCTAACCCTAAAGCTCATTATTATGGAACAGGCAAAGAAATTCTCAATCAAATGCAAAATGATATTGATTATTTTGTATCTTCTATAGGTAGTGGTGGAACAATAATGGGAATAGGTAGACGATTAAAAGAAGCACTTCCTAAAATAAAAATAATTGGTGTACAACCTAACGGTTGTGACCTAAAAAAGGGTATCTATATTCCACACAAAATAGAATCAATTGCTGTAGGCAAAGTCGGAACATTTATGGATTTCGATCTATTAGATGATATGATAAATGTTACATTTCAAGAAATTGAACAAGAAAGAGAATATTTAGCAAAAAGTCAGGGACTATTCGTCGGTCTATCTTCTGGTGCTAACATTTTAGCAGCACGAAAATTATCTGAAAAACTAGATAAAGAACAGGTAATTGTTACTATAGCACCTGATAGTGGCAGAAATTATCTCTAATTTGTATTTTAGAAAAGAGCGTTATCATGGAATCAATAATAAAAGAAATGCTTATAATAGAAATTAATAATATACTAAAAGAATTTAGTTTATCTATAAATAAATACCTAAATAATACAGTTTTAAATTTTGCATATACAGATTTAAAAAGTTTTGCTGAACGAGATCCCAGTAGATAACACAAGGCAAGAATACCATATATTACACAGGATATGTACTTAATGACAACAAAATTATATTATTTTTTGATGGAAAATCTTTGTTAGATTTTGAAAACGTAAGTATTTACATCAATAATCATAAGCAAACCATAATAAATATGCAAAAAAAATTTATCGAAATAATTTATATAAAAAATATAAATACTAAAAATATTAAAATATATTCACAAGATAATTTACTACGTATTGATTTTGATTTAAGGATTTAACTGCATGAATATTACAAGAAATAATGAAACTAAATATCTTTTATTAGTAATTCTATCAATTTGCTTTTTAGCTACTGGAGGAATATTGGTAAAATTAAGTAACCTTCCACCAATTAATACAGGTTTTTATAGAGTACTTTTTTCAATTCCTATATTATTACCATTTATTTGGAAAGATTTGCTCCATATTAACAAAAAAGATTTTATTGTTATGTTTTTGGCTGGAGTATTCTTAGCTGGAGATTTATCTTTATGGAACATTTCCTTTAACTTTACTTCTGTTGCTAATGCCAACCTTTTAGCAAATTTCACACCATTTATAGTAATACCTATATCATACTTTATATTTAACGAAAAACTTACTAAATATTTCTATAGCGGTGCTATACTAACTATTATTGGTGTTATCATTTTAATGATAGGAAAAATCGAGCCTAATATAAATAATTTCTTTGGAGATTTTCTAGCTTTGTTAACCTCAATATTTTATGCAAGTTTCTTATTAACAGTTTACAAACTTAGAGATAGAATATCTTCTGCAATTATAATGTTTGTAAGCGCATTTGGAACAGTATTCACTTTATTTATTGTTCTTTATATTACTGAAGGAATTCATATTCCCAGAACAATTCCAGACTTACTTCCCTTATTAGGATTAGCTTTAATGTCGCAAATTATGGGGCAAGGATTATTAGCCTATTGTTTAGGTAAAGTTAATGCTACATTATCTTCCTTAATTTGTCTTACTCAACCAATTATTGCTTCATTTTATGCTTATATCCTTTTTGATGAAATACTATCTTTTTTGGAAATTTTAGGAATGATTATTTGCATATTTGGGGTTTATATAGCCAAAAAAACTATTGTTTAGAAAGATGATTTTAAATGAATACACAAAAACTATATTATGAAGATATGTTAAAAAAAGAATGTACTGCTACAATTATAGCAATTGAAAAAAATAAAATTATTTGTGATAAAACTATCGCTTTTCCCGAAGGAGGTGGACAAATTGGCGATCGTGGTTATCTAATTTACGATAATAACAAATCTATTCAATTTATAGATACGAAAAAAGGTATTGGAGATATATTACATTTAAATAACAAATACACTATAAAAATTAATACACCTGTTTACCATATTATAAATTCCAATGATATAAACAAATTATCTGTAGGAATGAAAATAAAAATTGTTATTGATGTTTTACATCGAATCAAAACATCTGCCTTACATACCGCTTTGCATATAGCTTTAATGGCAGCTTTAACACTAAAAGAAAATTTAACAAGTAGAATAATGGGATGTCATATTAATACTGAAAAAGCTAGAATTGATTTCTTTTGCGAAGATAAATTCACATCAAATGATATTTTAAAAATAAATGAAGTTGCTAATAACTTAATAACAGAAAATATCCCTATAGAACGTTATCTTTATGAAAATAAAAACGAAGCTTGGATTTGGAAATGCAAAAATTTTGAATGTCCTTGCGGAGGAACTCATTTACAATCTACTGGACAAATAAAAAATATAAAAATTAAACGAAAAAATGTAGGAAAAACAACAGAAAGATTAATTGTTACAATCGATAAAACCTTATTAACAGAACAAATGTATCATATATAAAAATAAAAAAGCTATAACTTTTTTTCAAAAGTTATAGCTTTTTTATCATTCATATCTAAGTGCTTCAATAGGGTCTAATTTGGCAGCTTTTCTCGCTGGATAAATACCAAAGAATAAACTTATACCTACTGAGAACATAAAAGATATAATAATTGGCTCTATAGTGATAACTGTTGTAAATCCGCCAAATTGAGCTATTGCTGTAGCTAAACCAACGCCAACACCTACACCAATTAAACCACCTATAATCCCTACAAATACAGCTTCAATCAAAAATTGGAACATAATATTATTATACGTTGCACCTAATGCTTTACGAATGCCAATTTCTCTCGTTCTTTCAGTTACTGATACCATCATTATATTCATAATACCAATACCGCCAACGAGCAAAGAAATACCTGCTACACTTCCTAATAAAATTGTAAGCATTGTACTTGTACTAGTCATAGTTTCCATAATACTAGTCAAATTTCTTACAGTGAAATCATCTTCTTTATCTCCTGTAATTTTATGGCGTTGTCGCATTAAATTTTCAATTTCAGCTTGTACAGAATCCATCTTATCTGCCGATGTTACCTGAACACTTATTTGCTGTACATAATCTATAGCCATTATACGCGTCATAACAGTAGTCAAAGGTACTATTACGATATCATCTTGGTCTTGACCCACACTAGATTGACCTTTACTTTCTAAAATCCCTACTACTTTAAATGGGTCATTATTTATACGAATATTTTTACCCACTGGATTTTCTTCACCAAATAAATTACTTGCTACAGTCGTTCCAATAACAGCTACACGAGCTCTTGTTTCTACATCTTTTTCTGTAATAAAAGTACCATTTGCAATACTTAAAGAACGAATATACATATAATCTGGTATTACACCTACAACATCTGTATTCCAGTTTTGATTACCATTTACTATTTGATATTTCTTCTGTGCTTGTGGTGATACATATTCTACATCTTTTATTTTCTTTTTTATAGCTTCTGCATCATCTAATTTCAAACGCACATTTGAACCAGCCGCTTGGCGAACACCAGCCGCATTTTTTGTCGCACTAGCATTGATAATCAACATATTGCTACCCAAGCTAGCAATTGAATCTTCTACCTGTTTTCGTACCCCCATACCAATAGAAACCATTGCTATAACGGCACCTACACCAATTATAATTCCAAGCATAGTCAGTAATGAACGCATTTTATTTGCCCATAAAGCCGATATAGCCATTTGCACAGTTTCTTTAAATAACATCCATTACTACCCCCTTGCCTGCATCTTTTGTTATTTTTCCATCAACTACTAATAATTGACGTGAAGCACATGCCGCAATATCTGGTTCATGTGTTACTAAAATCATGGTTTTTCCTTCTTCATGTAATTTGATAAAAATCTCCATGATTTCCTTTGTTGATTTTGTATCTAAGTTACCAGTAGGTTCGTCCGCCATGATAATACTTGGGTCATTGACTAAAGCTCTAGCAATTGCTACACGCTGTCTTTGCCCACCTGATAATTCATTTGGTTTATGGTCTGCCCTATCATCTAAGCCAACAGCTTTTAAATAATGATGTGCTCTTTCCAATCTTTCCTTCATGCCTACTCCAGCATAAACTAAAGGCAATGCTACATTATCTAACGCAGTTATCTTTGATAATAAATTAAAATTCTGGAAGACAAAACCTATTTTTTTATTGCGAGTCTTAGCAAGCTCATCATCACTTAAATGAGCAATTTCTCTACCATCTAATTTATAAGAGCCACAAGTCGGTCTATCTAAACAACCTAATATATTCATTAAAGTAGATTTTCCTGAACCTGATGGCCCCATAAGTGCTGCAAATTCACCTTTATAGATTTTTAAATCTATACCATTTAAAGCTGCTACTTCTTGTGTTCCCACTTGATAAAGCTTTTTTATGCCTGAAAGTTCAATAGTAATTTCTCTTGTTTCATTCATATCACTATTTTCCTTTCTTAGTGAATTGGTGGTCCTGGTCTAGCAGAAGTTGTAGTAGTTGCTTTTTTAACCATGGTAACATCTACTTTTTCATTTTCAGATAAACCATTTATAATTTCTACAAATTCATCACCATATATACCTGTTTCTACATAGCGATTTTCTGTTGTGCCATCATCTTTGATAACAATTACATATGTTCCATTTTTATCAGTTTTTAAAGCTGAAAGTGGTACAGCTAAAGCACTATCTTTATTTGCAGTTTCAATTTCTACACGAGCAGTCATTGAAGGCATCAATAAACCTTCTGGATCATCTACATCTAAAGTTACACTGTAATAAATTACTGCTGCTGATGAAGATGAACTACTGCTTGATGAATTGCTTATATTCCAGCTATTATCCATATCTGTCTGTGAAATTTTAGATACAGTAGCTGTAAAAGTCTTACCATTATAAGCATCTACGGTAAAAGTAGCTTTTTGCCCTACTCTTACACTGCCGATATCTGTTTCGTCTACTTTAGCAAAAATTTGCTTTCTTGATAAATCAGCAATACGCATAATTACAGTAGGATTGCTATTTCCTTGTACCGCCATAGTACCATCTGTAACAGGTTCACCAATTACTACCCCATCCATAGGTGATACTATTACTGTTTCGGATAGATTTGACTCTGCTTCTTCCAATTTACTTTGTGCTGTATCGTAATTGTATTGAGCATTATCTAAATCCTCTTTAGATTTTGCTCCTATATTATATAAATAATTAGTTCTGTCATAAATTGTCTTTGCATTTTGTAAAGTAAATTCTGCTTGTTCTTTTTGAGTTTCATAATCTTTTCCGTCTAATAAAGCTACGGTTTGACCTTGAGTTACAGTATCATTTTCTTTTACTAATACTTGTTTTACACGAGCTGTAATTTTAGAGCTTATTTCTACTGACTCTACTGGCTTTATTGTTCCTGTAGCTGAAACAATTGATTTCATGCTCATATATTGAACTTGAGCTGTATTTACTACTGGTTTTTTCGCTTCTTCTTGTTTTTGTGCATAATATTTATAACCAGTAACAATAGCTATTATTACAACTACCAATACCAATATTATTTTTGCCCATTTTTTTAACTTCACTTTATCCATCTATTGTTTCTCCCTTTGGTGTTCCAATAACATATTCTAGATTAGCTTTATATCTAGCATAATCATATTGAGCACTTGCATAGTTTAATCTAGCTTGTGAGAGTGCTAATTCTGCATCAATTACATCTAAGATTATACCTGCACCAACTTTATATTTTTCAGTAGCGATGAAATAATCTTCTTCCGCTTGTTTTACTGCCATTGCTGTAGAATTAAAACGTCTTTCAGCTTCTCTCATATTTAAATAAGCTTGTCTTACTTCTAAATCAATAGTATCTTCTGTATCTGATAATTCATATTCTGCTTTATTATAACTAGCTTCTGCTGATTTTACATTTGATTTTGTTACATTATTATCGAAAATATTCCAATTTGCAGATACACCAGCTTGATAATCATGGTCATTGCCACTAGGTAATACCTGTTTATCCCAACTTGTGCTTACAGATAAATTCACTGTTGGCAAATATCCAGCTTTAGCCACATCAATATTATTTTTAGCAATTTCTACATCTATCTGACTTGCTATTCTATCTTTGCGATAAGCCATAGCATAATCTAAACATTCAGGTAAAGACATTCTAACTATTTGATATACAAAATCATCAGTTAAATTAATAGGTTCATTTCGATCAATTTTTATGATATTACGGAATGTACTTAAATTTATTTCATAATCATTTTGTGCTATAATCAAGGATTGTTGCGCATTTGATAAGGCAACTTCTGAACGAAGTACATCTGATTTTGGTATACTGCCTGCAGCATAGAGATTTCTTACATCTGTCAAATGACTTTCATAATTATTTACAGACTCTTGTTCAATATTTACATTTTGCTTTGCTTCTAATATATCAAAATAAGCTTTTATTGTATTATATTTAATAGTTTCTTCTGTGCGTTCTAAATTCAATTCAGACTTTAATAATTCTAATTTTTTACTATCAATATTTAGCTCATTTTTATTTCCTGTGTAAAGAGGCAATGTTGCTGAAATACTATTACTATTGCCTCGCTCAAAAGTTGTATCTGCACTATCTCTAGCTGATAGACTACTTCCTAAAGAAATACTTACACCATTTGCTCCTTTTGTAGCTTCATAATTTGCTTGTGCTGCCATTTTTTCTTCATTGGCAATCTTTACATCATTATTTTTAGCTAATGCCATCTCTACAGCTTCATCAATAGATAAATCAGCTGCCAAACAAGCTGGCATACCAATGTTCATACATATAGATAAGACCATACATATATCTTTCATTTTTTTTAGGGACATACGTTCTATTATCCTTTCTTTAAAAAATTAATATATATTTATTATCATTATATATATTTACATATTTATTGTATAACAAAATATAATTATATAGTATTAAATTTATATTAAAAAAATTATACTTGACGATTTCAATTGAACACAATAGAATATTTAGATATACAATATTATTACACAATTGTATTTTTTAGTTCTACTTTTATCAAGGAGAGAGAAATATATGAAAATATTAGTAGCAGATGGTGTTTCCCCTAAGGGCATCGAAATTTTGCAAAAAGCTGGCTTTGAAACAGTAATCAAAGACAAATTACCAGCTGAAGAACTTTTAGAAATTATTCCTGATTTTGATGGTCTAATCGTACGCAGTGCTTCTAAAGTAACAAAAGAAGTTATCGAACGTGCTAAAAAATTAAAAATCGTTGGTCGTGCAGGTGTTGGTACTGATAATATTGACATTAATGCCGCTACTGCACATGGTATTATGGTAATAAATTCTCCTGGTGGAAACACAATTGCTGCCACAGAACACACAATGGGTATGATGATGGCTATGGCAAGAAATATTGCTGTCGCTAATGAAACAATGCAACACGGCGAATGGAACCGTAAAAAATATACAGGTGTAGAACTTCGTGGTAAAACACTTGGCGTAATCGGTCTTGGTCGTATTGGTAGTGGTGTAGCTACTCGCGCATTGGCTTTCGATATGAATGTTATTGGCTATGATCCATATGTCAATGAAGAACGTGCTCATTCCTTAGGCATTAAAGTTGTTTCTCTTGATGAATTAATTAAACAATCCGATTTTATCACAGTACATATGCCACTCACTCCAAAAACAAAAGGCATGCTCAACAAAGATAATATCGCTAAAATGAAAAATGGTGTTCGCTTAATAAACTGCGCTCGTGGTGGTATCATCAACGAACAAGATTTAGCTGATGCTGTTAAATCTGGTCATGTTGCAGGCGCTGCAATCGATGTATTTGAAAGTGAACCTATTGATCCAAATCATCCATTAATTGGTCTTCCTGGCGTAACTTTAACACCTCATTTAGGTGCTTCCACAGTAGAAGCTCAGGTAGGTGTTTCTGTAGATGTAGCACAAGGAATTGTAGCTGCATTAAATGGTGAACCTGTATCTACAGCTGTTAATATGGCTCCAGTTTCTCCTCAAACTATGAAATTCATCAAACCTTATCTAGATTTAGCAGAACGTCTTGGTTGCACAGCTTGCTCTTTAGCTGATGGTCCTATCAGCGAAGTAACTATTAAATATAATGGTGAAATTGCTGATGTTGATACAAAAATGATTACTATTGCTGCTATCAAAGGTATGTTAAATCCTATCTTAGAAAGCAATGTAAACTACGTAAATGCTCCAAGCCTTGCTAAAGAACGCAATATCAAAATCACAGAAATAAAAGATAAAGCTGTAGAAAACTTCGCTAACTTAATCACAATTTCTATCACATCTTCTGGTAAAACAGAAACTATCCAGGGTACATTATTTGGTGAAGAAGGTCGTATTGTCAGCATTAATTCTTATCGTGTTGACGTTGACCCTCATGCTCGCATCCTCATTTGTCCACATATTAACCGTCCTGGTGTTATCGGTACTATCGGTTCACTTTTAGGATATGCTAACATTAATATTTCTGGTATGCAAGTTGGTAAAACAAAAATTGCTGGTACTAGTATGATGGTTTTAACTATTGATAACGAAATTCCTGATACAGTTATGCAACAAATTATAAATTTAGATGGTATTTTTGATGCTAAACTTGTAAATTACTATACAGTTTAATAAATTCTAAGGTAAAGGCTCTAGGTTTTTTACTTAGAGCCTTTAATTTATAAATTCAAATAAATTATAACTTCTAAATAAACTATATATTACTATAAATAATAAGTAGTATAAATAGTAATAATTTATTATAGAATTGCAAATATTTATCCTATTTTTATTGACATTTTAACTTTATCTAGTTAAACTAAAGATGAATAGATTTTCACATTATAGGGAGATGTTCATATTATGAAAATTTCAGTTATCGGAGCAGGTAACGTAGGTGCTACTTGCGCTAACGTACTCGCACTCAAAAATTTTGCAACAGAAGTTGTACTTCTCGATGTTAAACCTGGCGTATCCGAAGGTAAAGCTATGGATATGATGCAGACTGCACAGATGATGCACATCGACACTAAAATCATCGGTGTAACTGCACCTATGGATGATGCTGCTAAAGCTGACGAAGCTTACAAAGCAACAGAAAACTCCGACGTTGTAGTTATTACTTCCGGTATTCCTCGTAAACCTGGTATGAGCCGTACAGACCTTATCGGTGTTAACTCCAAAATCGTTAAAGGTGTTATGGACCAGGCTTTAAAACATTCTCCAGAAGCAGTATTCATCATCGTTTCCAACCCTGTAGATACTCTTACTTACCTTGCACTTAAAGACAGTGGTCTTCCACGTAACCGTGTAATCGGTATGAGCGGTCTCTTAGATGGTAGCCGTTTTGAATACTATTTAGCTCAAGCTATTGGTTGCCCAGTTCGTGATATCAACGCTATGGTAATCGGTGCTCATGGTGACCTTATGGTTCCTCTTACTCGTTTTGCATCTTATAAAGGCAGACCTGTTACTGAACTCCTTTCTGAAGAAAAACTTGCTGAAATCGAACATGCTACTCAAGTAGGTGGCGGTACTTTAACAAGCTTACTCGGTACTTCCGCTTGGTACGCTCCTGGTACAACTGCTGCTACTATGGCAGAAGCAATCGCTAAAGACAGCGGTCTTACAATCTCCAGCATTTGCTACCTCGATGGCGAATATGGCGAACATGACGTTTGCGCTGGTGTTCCTGCTGTTCTTGGTAAAGGCGGTATCAAAGAAATTACTGTTCTTGACCTCAACGAAAAAGAACAAGCTATGTTCGACGCAAGTGTTGGCTCCGCACGTGAAACAAATGCTAAATTAGCTGAAGCTTTAAAATAAGTTTCAATAGTTAATTTACAACGGAACAAAATATTTATTTAGAAATGCTCCCTTATAGCAAAGCAAATATTTTGCTTTCTATTTAGGGAGCATTTTCTCTAAATAATCAAATTGATAAATCCAAAGCAGGTGATAGTCATGACCCACTTTAATATTTACGGAAAATATGAACCAACTCTCAATATAATTTTAGATAATATAATTTCACAGATAAAAACTTATAATGATATGGAAGTGCAAAAAAGTGGCGAAAAGGCCTATGAACACTTGATTTATCGTGTAAAAGATAAAGATAGCATGCTTGAAAAATGCACCCGCAAAAATCTACCGCAGACAACTTATTCTGCTCTACATGATATTCAAGATGCCATCGGTATTCGTATCATCTGTCGCTTTATTGATGATATCTACAAAAACATTGATTATTTAAAATCTCTTCCTAATTTAAAAATAATCAAAGAAAAAGATTATATAAAAAATGTAAAACCAAATGGTTATAGAAGTTATCATTTAATAGTTGAAATCACTGCTCCCTATGAAGATATTCTAGGCAATAACCCTGGTAAATTTTTTGCTGAAATTCAAGTTCGCACCATTGCTATGGATAGCTGGGCTAGTCTAGAACATCAAATGAAATATAAACATGACATCAAAAATCCAGAATTAATCGTAAAAGAATTAAAACGTTGCGCTGATGAATTAGCAGCTTGTGATGTTTCCATGCAAACTATTAGAAATTTAATCAACACTGAAAATTAACTACATTATAAAAAATAAGGAGTATCTTTATGAAAATACTATTAGCTGAAGACGAAAAAGATATGTCTAGTGCTTTGACTGCAATTTTACAACATTCAGGCTATGATGTGGATAGCGTTTATGATGGTCAAGCCGCTATGGAAAAAGCCTTAGAAAATGTATATGATTGCCTAATCTTCGATATTATGATGCCTAAAATGAGTGGAATTGAAGCATTAAAAATAATCCGCCAAAAAGGAAATCTTTCACCCGTGATTATGCTGACAGCTAAATCAGAAATAGATGACCGCATTACAGGACTTGATGCTGGCGCTGATGATTATCTAATGAAGCCTTTTTCTGTTGGCGAATTATTAGCTCGTATACGTTCTTTAACTCGCAGAAATACACAATTTTCACCACTGACTCTATCTGCTGGTTCTGTTCATTTAAATATTGAAGAACAAAATTTGTCTTGCAAAAACTCCATAAGTTTAAATCACAAAGAAACTAAATTAATGAAGCTTTTCATGACTAATATGGATAAATCATTATCCACTAATCATATATTTTCTGCAATATGGGCTGATGAAATAGATGCTGATGAAAATATAGTATGGATATATATCTCTTATTTACGCGAAAAATTGGAAGCCATCAATGCCGATATTCAAATTCTCGGGCAAAAAGGACAAGATTTTTTACTTACCCAAAAATAAATAATTAAAGAGTGTATCTATCATGAATGTAATAAAAAAACTTCGCCGAAAATTCATCTTAATCTCAACCGCTACAGTAACAATTATTGTTATTGGTGCCTTAAGTCTTGTCACAAGTGTAGCTTATATCAGAATAAATGCTCAGATTGATTCATTTCTTATCTATATTTCCCAAAATAATGGAAGAATTTCTGAACATAAATTACCACCAAATACTACATGGTTTAGTGAAACGGATTGGACAGGAGATACACCTGATTTTCCCTACCAGCTCCGCTATTTTAGTGTTCTTGTAGATGACCAAAATTATATAAAAGAAATAAATATAAAAAATATCGCTGCTTTTACAGAAACAGAAGCCATTCAATATGCACAAATGGCTGTACAAAAAGATAAAAGTAATGGTATTTTCAAAAAAGACCGTGCTAGCTATGCTTATCAAATTACAAAATTGCCAAATAATGATACCTTAATTGTCATTATGGACTGTACTCGTGATATGGCTATAATCCAAGACTTTATCCAAGATTCTATTGAATTAGGTCTAGTGTGTATTATTCTCTATATCATCATCTTAGCAATTTTGAGTAAACTAGCGATAAAACCATTCATTCGCAATATGGAAAATCAAAAAAGATTTATCACTAATGCTGGTCATGAATTGAAAACGCCTATAGCAATAATTTCAGCCAACACAGAAGCTATTGAGCTAATCAACGGCAAAAATCAATGGACAGAAAATATTTTAAAACAGATACAACGCTTATCTAAATTGATTAATGAATTAATCACCTTATCCAAAATGAGCGAATACTCTACAGAAAATCTTTGTTTTACTTCTACTAATTTTTCTGAAATAACTATTGAAGTGGCTAAATCTTTTCAACAAATGGCTACAGACCAAGAAAAATCTTTAAAATATCAAGTTAAACCTGATGTCTCTATTTTATCTGAATATAAATATCTATATGAATTAGTAAATATTCTTATCGATAATGCAGTAAAATACTGCGATGATAACGGTCTTGTCGAAGTAAAATTATCTCAATCCAAAAAAACAGTAACTTTATCTGTAACCAATGATTATATCGATGGCAAAAATATTGATTACTCGCGTTTTTTTGAAAGATTTTACCGTGAAGATACTTCTCATAGCAGTGAAAAAGCAGGTTATGGTATCGGACTTTCCATTGCAGAAGAACTTGTAAAATTATTAAAAGGCACCATAAAAGTCAGCTATAATAAAGGTAAAATTACTTTTATTGTAAAATTTACTAACTAAAAATAACTCTATATAAAAAAAAGGATAAATAGAAAAATCTTCTATCTATCCTTTTTTATTATTTATTTTATATTTTATGCTAAATTATATCATTGATATAAATGCAATAATTTCACTTTGATAATTCTTTTTACAGATTCGTCTATGCGCTCTTGACTAATTTCACCACTATTAACAGCATCTAATAGACCAAGATATACTTCTTGTTGATGTTCATATTCATGGCAAACAAGCACGATATCCACACCAGCTTTTACAGCTTTTACACCAATTGACCTAAAATCATTATGATTTGCTACTGCACCCATTTCCATATCGTCAGTAATAATTATACCTTTATATCCAAGTTCATTGCGTAATAAATCAGTCATGATTTTTGAAGATAAACTAGCTGGATATTCTTCATCAAGAGCAGGATATTTTAAATGTGATACTAAGATAAAATAATCATTTGGATCATTTTCATCAATAATAGTTTTAAATGGAATAATATCTTCTGTCATTAAAACTTCTTTGGCAACATCAATGCTAGAACTATCCACATGAGAGTCCACTCTTCCTTTTCCTATGCCTGGAAAATGTTTCAAACTATATATAATATTTTCTTGTTGATAGCTCTTAGTCGCTGCTCTTACAAAGTCTATTACTGTATTTGTATCCGTACTATATGAACGTTTATCATTAGAACCTACATCAGCAACTGGCGCAAAATTAACATTAATCCCCATATCTTTTAATGATTTAGCCGTTTTTATAGCCCATGTTTTAGCTTGCTCAATATCACCTGTTGCCCCAATTTCTTTTTGTGATGGAGGTGGCGTCAATTTTTCTGCCATACGCACTACATCTCCACCTTCTTCATCTATACCGATAAACAAAGGAACTTTTTCATTTGATTGAGCTTGTAAATCTGATGTTAATTGTTTTACCTGCTCAGGATTTTCCATATTTCTATCAAATAAAATCACACCACCCATATGGTACTGATTTAACATATATAAACTATCGTCATCAACTTTTGTCCCTTGAATACCAATCATCACCATTTGTCCAAGTTTTTCTGTTTGGGACATAGACGCAACTATTTTGTCTACTTTTTCATCAATAGTTAAATTCTCTTGCTTAATTTGTTGCTTATCTTGTATGATTTGCTTATTATCATTAAAAATATTTCTATTATTAATCCCTAATATTGCTAAAACAATAATTATAATTATTACAATGCCAATAATTTTTTGTTTACGCATTTAGCATAAATTCCTTTCTCTTTGTTAAAATAAAAAATACTTCTGATTAAAAGCAATCAGAAGTATTTTTTAATATATATTAATCTCTTACAATACGAGCCATACGAACACCGAAGAAGTAGTTCATAACCCATTTAAAGATAACTGTGCAGTTTGTTAATGGACCAGCAAGTCTCAATACATGTACTGCCATCCAAGCAATCCATGCAAATAAACCTTTAGATTTCATAACGCCTTTGAACATTACAGCGTCACCTGCACCGATTGTTGCCATGCTACCTAAATCTTTGTAAACAAAAGTTTCTTGTTCTTCACCTTTAATAGCATGCATAATATTTTTTACTGTAGTTTCTGCAGCTTCATATGCAGCTGGTGCAATTGTTGGAAGTGGACGACCATCTTGTTCAAAATGAGCGCTATCACCAATAGCATAAATATCTGGGAAGCCTTTTACCTGTGTTGTTTTTTCTACAATTACACGGCCTGCACGGTCAACTTCAGCACCAAGAGTTGCTACAACTGGCTGAGCTTTAACGCCTGCTGCCCAAATTACAGTACGAGTTCTAATTTTTTCTTCTTTTTCACCACATTTTAATGTGATATATTCGCCATCATAATCTCTAACTTGAGTATTTAAACGAACATCTACTTTTTTACCTCTTAATACATCTACTGTATTATTGCGAAGAGCTTCTGGCATCATTGGTAAAAGTTTATCAGTAGCTTCGATTAATTTAATATCAACATCATTCATATTAAGATTATGATAATCTTTTTTCATGCATTTATATACAAGTTCAGAAATAGCACCTGCTTCTTCAACGCCAGTAGGGCCGCCACCAACAATCATGATTGTCATAAGTGCTTTTTTCAAATCTTTATCATTTTCTACACGAGAAGCACGTTCAAATGTACGAATAAGATGATTGCGAAGTAATGTGCTTTCGCGTAAAGTTTTCATTGGATAAGAATGTTCTTCTACAGATTTCATACCAAAATAATTTGTAGTAGCACCTGTAGCAATAATTAAATAATCATAGCTGATATCCCCATGACTAGTTTTTACAATTTTATTTGCAGGATCAAATCCTGTAGCTTCTGCCATAAAGAAATCGATGTTTTCATTTTTCTGGAAAAATGCACGAATTGGATAAGAAATTTCATCTTCAGATAAAATAGATGTAGATACTTGATATAATAGCGGTTGGAATAAATGATAGTTATGTTTATCAACAATAGTAACATCTACATCTTTGTCTGCTAATAATTTTGCAGCTTTAATTCCACCAAAACCTGCTCCAAGAATAACAACATGTGGTCTTGTTCCCTGATTTTTTCTAGGCATTATTAAATCTCCCCCAAAATTCTAATCATTATTTGTGAAATTCTTCACAATACCCCTAAAATATACCCCAAATAAAACGAAATAAAAAATAATATTTGTGAATAAATTCACTTTTTGTATACAACAAAATAATATATTTATCTCTATGACTTATACAATAACCTTTTATTGTAAATTTGTCAAGTTAAATTCAAAATATTTTATAATATTTTTACAATAAGAATGTTTTATTTCATTTTTGTTATAGGATATGATTTTTCTACTCTATTCTTGAAATTTATTTTATATTTTCTAAAATAAAACAAGCCTTTTCTCAATGTATCTAAGAAAAGGCTTGCTTCTTATAATTCGCTAAAATATCTTACAATACCATTAAAAATACCTTTAGCTGATTTTTTTACACCATCATCTGATTTTAAAATGGCTTCTTCTTTTGGGTTAGAAACAAAGGCAACTTCTAATAATGTAGCTGGCATCTGGGTATGTTTAACCACATAGAAATTACTTGTTTTTGTACCTCTATCATATGTTCCTATTTGCTCAATAACGCCCTCTTTTATATATCTAGCAAGTCGTTCACTATTGCTACTACCATTTACATAATAATAACCTGTAGTACCTTGAGCTGATGGCGATGTGAAGGAATCTAAATGTATACTTACAAATATATCTGAATTTGTTTTATTTCCTACATCTACACGCGCTTGTAATTCTTCCACATCAGTTGCAGGCTGTGGAGCAACATCTGTATCTGTTTTTCTTGTTATATATACTTTTGCTCCGGATTGTTTTAACATTTCTGCTAGATTTAAGCCAATACGTAAAGTTGGGTCTTTTTCACGTACTCCAGTTGGTCCAATTGCTCCAGAATCACTGCCACCATGACCTGGGTCAATTGTAATTCTCTTACCTTTTAACACGGATTTTGCATTTTTATCAATATCAAAATCTTCATTAACTCTATAGCTAGTATCATTACTACTGCTACTTGTAGAGCTTCCTGTAGTAGAGCCTATTGCAGCATAACTAATGTTACCAAAATCCATTGCTACTCTATAAGGTGTTTCTCCGCCTACAATACCAAAAATATCATAACCAGATTTTTTTACATCAGTTTCTACAACAACTCTTACTACATTATCTTTAAATTGTGCAACTCTTACTTTGCTAGCATATTTACTATTGATATCTACTTCTTTTTCTATATTCTTAGCCAAAGCAGCATCATTTAAATCTATAACTACTCTATCAGGTGAAGATAATGCAAATGATTGATAATCTACTTCTTTATCAGCGTCAACTACAATACGAACTTTATCGCTATTATTACTAATTCTTAAATTCTTTATTGTAGCCGTTTCGCTAGCTGCAAAAACCATACTTTGCATACAAAGCAAAGTAAAAAGACATACTAAGGAAAAAATATATAAACTTTTTCTCATTACGTATTTTACCTCGTACTAATATTATATTTCGCTTCTAATTTTTTGAAGCCCCATGTTAATATAAATGTCATAAATAAATAAAAAATAGCTGCTACTAAAAACGGTGTCATATCAAATTCTCTTTGTACTATAGAACGAGCTACTCTTAGTAAATCATTCATAGCCAAGATATAAATAAGTGAAGTATCTTTCACTAAATTTATAGTTTCATTACTTACAGGTGGCAATACTATGCGTATTACCTGTGGCAAAATAACGTGTCTCATCATTTGTGGATAATTCATACCTAAAGCTTTAGCAGCTTCATATTGACCCTTATCGACAGATTGAATTCCCGCTCTAAAAATTTCAGCAAAATACGCTGCATAGTTCAAAGAAAATGCTAATAGTGCAGCTGCTATATCAGGTAAACGAATTCCAATCATTGGCAATGCAAAGTAAACAAACAATAATTGTAACATAAGTGGTGTACCACGCATTAACCAAATATATACCTCTGTCAAATATCTTATTGGTTTTATTGATGATAATCTAGCTAAAGAAAATAGCATACCTAACGGCACCGATAATACCAAAGTAATAAAGAAAATCTGTAGTGTTACCTGTGACCCTTCTAACATCGGTAATACTATTCTTAAAAGGTTATCCATAAAATTTATCAACTCCAAAACTTACTTGCTCATTAAAATCCCAGTATAGTTATTTTACAACAAAGATACATAAAATACAAAGATTAATTATTATTATCTCAAAATATATTTGCCTTACTTATATAAAAAAATGTATAATCTATATAGGCAAATTTTTAGTAAATAAATTAATAATATTAATATTAAAAAGAAAAGAGGTTATTTTATTGAGAAAAAAAATTAATAATGTAGTAAAAAGCAATGTTGAATTACTTACTTCCCCTTTTATGACTTTCTTTCGTCATGAAGCTTCTAGTGGTATAATACTTTTACTTTTTGCTATATTAGCATTAGTGCTAGCTAATACGAGTTTATCCACTTTCTACAATGAAGTTTTAAATACACAAATCCCATTAGGTCCAGCCAAATGGCATTTAGATTTAACTATACTTTATTGGATTAATGATGGACTCATGGCAATTTTCTTCTTTGTTATCGGTCTTGAAATCAAACGTGAATTTCTCTTTGGCGAATTAAAATCTTTATCTGCTACCATCTTACCTATAAGTGCGGCTATTGGTGGTATGATTGTTCCTGCGATTTTATATTATCTTGTAAATATGGGACAAGATACTGTTTCTGGTTGGGGAATTCCTATGGCTACAGATATCGCTTTTTCCTTAGGTATCTTAGCAATCGCTGCTAGTGGTGCACCTCGCAGTATTGCCATTTTCCTCACAGCTTTAGCTATTGTTGACGACTTAGGTGCTATTATTGTTATTGCTATTTTCTATAATTCTAATATATCTTTTGCTGCTTTAGGTATTGGTTTAGTTGCACTTTTAGGTGCTTTTATTCTCAATCGCTTAAATTGCAAAAATTTCCTTCCTTATTTATTAGTAGGTTTAATCGCTTGGGTTGCCTTCTTAAATGCAGGTATTCACCCTACAATCGCTGGCGTATGTTTAGGTATGTTAATTCCTGCTGATAATAAAAACCGTGAAAATTCTTTACTCCACAAACTAGAACATAAACTTGAACCATGGTCAGCTTATGCTATCATGCCTATTTTTGCTCTAGCAAATGCTGGTGTTACTGTTGAAGGCGGTATTTCTGATATTCTTTCTCCTATTGGTATCGGTATCATCTTAGGTCTTTGTATTGGTAAGCCTCTAGGTATTTGCGGTGCAGCTTTCATTTTATTTAAATTAGGTTTTGCTAAAATGCCAGAAGGCGCTAAAACTACTCAATTAATTGGTGCTGGTTCTTTAGGCGGTATAGGTTTCACTATGTCCTTATTTATCGCATCTTTGGCATTTGACAATGCCTCTTACCTTGCTAGTGCCAAAATCAGTATTTTATGTGCTTCCGTATTATCTGGTATTTTAGGGGTAATTATATTTAAAACTTCTAAGCTATTCAAAGCCTAAATATTATGGTAAGCTATTAATAATATAAATTCTATTAAGAAGGTGCCCTTATTGAGTGAAATAACCAATGGAATAAAAAATGCAATTGTTAATATAAAAATAATTGGTGTTGGTGGTGGTGGTAATAACGTAGTAAAACGTATTGCCGAAAACACTGATTTAGATTTAGACTTAATTGCAGTTAATACCGACCACAAACAGTTAAAATCTTTAACAAGCGATAATATTACAAAAATCCAAATAGGTACAACTTTAACTAAAGGTCTTGGTTGTGGTGGTAATGCTAACTTAGGTCATGAAGCAGCCGAAAATGATGCTGAAGTAATTAAGCAAGCATTAAAAGGTGCTGATATGGTCTTTTTAACAGCAGGACTTGGTGCTGGTACTGGTACTGGTGCATTACCTGTAATCGCTAAAATTGCCCACGATATGAATATCTTATCAGTCGGCGTAGTAACTGTACCTTTTACTTTTGAAGGAGCACGTAAACAAAAATTAGCTGAAGCTTCTATCAAAGAATTAATGCCTTATATGGACGCATTAATCACTGTTCATAATGATAATTTATTAAAAATCAAAACAAGCACTAAATTAACACTTTTAAATGCTTTCCGCATGGCTGATATGGTACTTCGTCAAGGTATACGCTGTGTAACTGAATTGATTTTAACAGTAGGCGTTATCAATGTTGACTTTGCCGATGTAAAATCCATCTTCCAGCAAAGTGATCATCCTGATGCACTCTTGGGTATTGGTGAAAGCAGTGAAAGTGCTGTAGATGCTGTAAAAGAAGCTATTAGTAGTCCTTTAGTAGAAAGAAGTTTATCTGGTGCTCGTGGTATTATTTTAAATATCAGCGGTAATTCTTCTTTATCCTTGTATGAAGTAAATGAAGCTAGTAAATTCATCAATGAACATACTCATCCAGATGTAAATATTATTTTAGGAACAGTAATCAATGATAATTTAGGCGACAAAGTTCGTGCTACTATCATTGCTACTGATTTTTCTGATAATGCTTCACCAAATGAAGAAAAAGCTTCTACAGAAAATAAAGATACTGTAACTAAAGCTACAACTGATAATACTGTTAAGCCAAAAACAGATGATAGCTTAAAATTACCAGATTTCATGAATAAAGAAAAAGACAATAAAAAAAGTAGCTTTTCAGCATTTCCATTTTTCAACTTTAAAAACGATATAAAATAAAATTTACTTTATCAAAACTAAATGCACTAAATAGACTAATCAAATTGAAATTAATCTGTTTAGTGCATTTTATCTATTAATGAGGAGAAATCTATGTTAAACCGTTTTAGCCGTACAGAATTATTATTAGGCGAAGAAAATATGTCTAAATTAGCCCAAAGTAAAATTGCCATCTTTGGCATTGGTGGCGTAGGCTCTTATGTAGCAGAAGGATTAGCTCGCTGTGGTATTGGTGAATTCATTTTAATTGATAGCGATGATATATCACTAACTAATATCAATCGTCAAATACATGCTCTTGAAACAACTATTGGTCAGAAAAAAACATTAATGATGAAAGAGCGCATACTAGCTATTAATCCACAGGCAAAAGTTACAACTATAGAAAAATTATATACACCTGAAAGCAATTTTTTCAATTGGAATGACAATTATACTTACATTGTTGATGCTGTAGATGATGTAAAAGCTAAGATTAATTTAATTGTAAATGCCAATAAACACAATCTGCCAATTATGAGTTCTATGGGCACTGCCAATAAATTAGACCCACAAAAATTCGTAATTACAGATATCTATAAAACACATACTTGTCCTCTTGCTCGCATTATGCGCAAAACATTAAAACAACAAGGTATAAAAAAATTAAAAGTCCTTTATTCTACAGAGGAACCTTTTACTAATTATACTGTAAATTTTAAAGAAAATACCTCTAAAGATAATAGTCCTGCTTCTACTCGTAAACAACCTTTAGGAAGTATTTCTTTCGTGCCACCAATCGCTGGTTTAATGATTGCAGGAGAAATCGTTAAAGATATTTGTCAAATAAATAGATAAAATAAAAAAGCATTAAAGCTGGAATTAATCCAAACTTTAATGCTTTCATTTTTAACCTAAATTATTATTTAGATAATACACGTGCTAAGCGTACTAATTCTGGGTCTAATGTTTTATTGTTATTTACAGAATCATGAAGGTCAATAGCTACAACTTTACCTTCGTTGATACCAAATACGATATTAGACTGACCATTGAGAAGTGCTAAAGCAGCTTTTTCACCTAACATACTAGCTTTTACACGGTCTTCAGCTGTTGGAGAACCACCACGTTGAACGTGACCTAATACAGTTACACGAGTATCGATACCAGTTTTTTCACCGATTTCTTTACCGATATCTACAGCACTGCCTACACCTTCAGCAACAACAACGATGCTATAACGGCGACCATTGTCATAAGATGTTTTGAGTTCATCACAAATTTTGTTAAGGTCATATTTAACTTCTGGAACGAGAACATATTCTGCACCACCAGCGATACCTGCCATCATAGCAAGCCAGCCACATTTACGACCCATAACTTCAAGAACGATGATACGACGATGAGCAGATGCTGTATCACGAAGTTTATTGATTGCATCTAAGATAGTGTTTAATGCAGTATCAGCACCGATAGTATAATCAGAGCCCCAAACATCATTATCGATAGTACCAGGAAGACCAACGATTGGCATACCTAAATCGCTTAATAAAGAACCACCAGTTAAGCTACCATCACCACCGATAATAACTAAACCTTCAATGCCATGGCTTTGAAGAATTTTAAGAGCTTCTTTACGAGTTTCTTCTTGTTTGAATTCTGGGCAACGAGCTGTACCTAAGAAAGTACCACCACGTTGGATAATATCACTAACGCTTTGAGAATTTAATTCTACGATACGATCTTCAAGCATACCTTTGTATCCATCATAGATACCAAATACTTTTACTCCTTCATAAAGAGCTGTACGAACTACCGCACGAGCTGCAGCATTCATTCCTGGGCTATCTCCACCACTAGTCATGATTGCAATAGATTTTAACATATCAAATTACCCCTTTTCTTCTTTGATATACAATATAATGCATATTATTAACTATATAGAAATGCTTATACTAAAATATAAACATATTCGCAACTTTTTAAATATCTGTATTTCCATCTACAGTATGATTTAATTTTACTAATACGCGCGTAATACGAACTCTATCTACTTCTTCGACAAAGAATTCATCATCGCCGAAATTAGCTTTTTGTCCTACACGTGGAGGAGTATCTACCTGTGTAGAAAGCCAACCACCGATAGTATCTATATTTTCTTCTTCAATATTAGTGCCAAACATTTCATTTACATCATCAAGTAACATTTTCGCATCAAGGGAATATAATTTCTCTGTACGTTTTTCTACTGTTGGTCTTTCTTCATCAAATTCATCTTGAATTTCACCAACAATTTCCTCAACAATATCTTCTAAAGTAACCATACCAGCTGTACCGCCATATTCATCTACAACAATAGCTAATTGTAAACGTTTTCCTTGCATAAGTTTTAACAAATTACGCACTGGCATAGATTCTGGTACGACAGTAACTTCTCTTAATAATGACCTAATATCAATATTTTTGCGCGCATATAATGGATTTAATAAATCTTTTATATGCAAAAATCCTACTATATTATCTTTATCTTCAATACAAACAGGATATCTTGTCATCTGTTCAGTCAACGCTTTTTTTACATTTTCATCAAAAGAGTCTTCTAAATACAAACAAATCATATCTGTTCGAGGGATCATAATCTCTCTAACTGTAAGATTAGATAAATCAAATACATTATCTACAAAAGTCAATTCTGTTTTATCAATATATCCATGTTTATGACTTTCTTCCATCAACAAGCGAATTTCTTCTTCACTATGAGCTTCTTCACCTTCACTTGCCACTTCAAAACCAAGGCGAATTATTACCCAGTTAGCTACATGGTTTAAAATCCATACAGCCGGCCACATAATTTTGTGGAAAATAAGCATTGGTATTGAAATATTAAGCGTTACAGTTTCTGCTTTTTGAATAGCCATAGATTTTGGTGCTAATTCACCTAAAATGATATGCATTGCTGTAATGAGAGAGAAACCTACCACAAGTGCTATAGAATGAGCAAAATCTTCGCCAAAGCCAAAGAACTGCACAACAGGTACTAATAAAGCTGCAACAGCTGGCTCACCAACCCAACCTAAACCAAGGGATGCAAGTGTTATCCCTAACTGTGTTACTGATAAAGATGCATCTAAATGGTCTGTAAGCTTTTTAGCATATTTAGCTCGTGTATTACCTTCTTGTAAAAGCGTTTCCAAACGAGAAGAACGAATTTTTACAAGGGCAAATTCCGCTGCTACGAAAAAACCATTCATAAACACTAAAAATACTACTAAAATTAATTTCAACAGAACTTCAATTAGCTCCAATAATTAATTACCTGTATCAACTATTTATACTAACATTGAAACAGGTAATTCACCTCCTATATTGTATAAATTTAAATCTAGTATAATTATATAAAATCATAAGTTATTTTTCAACTTTTTCTTTATCTGAATATTTTTACGTTGTACTTACTTTTAATTTACATTTTAGTATAGTTAATAAAAATTCTTTAAATAGATTTAAAAATTCATATACTAGTTCAATGTATTTTGAGCTTTCTATATCACAGGAATTCCATTATTATCATCATAAGTAGCTGTGCAATGAGGATAATTTGAGCATGCCCAAAACCAACCATTTTTACCGCGAATTCTACGTAAATTCCCTTCTTTACAACGTGTACATAAATATTTTGATGTAGCTTTAGTCTTTTTATTTTTCTCTATAGGCATTGCTGAAAATTTTTCTTTAGGAGCAAAATTCATCTTTTTTGTATTTTCTCTAGCGATTAAATCCCAAGCTGAAATCAATTGATTATCTTGCTGAAATGTCTCATTTTGCCCAGATTTTATATAATTTTTATCACTATTATTATAACTCATTTGTCGATAATTATTGAAATTAAATTTCGTTTTTTCTATATCTGGCTTGCCATCTACATCATTACAAGTCATGCGACAATTAGGAAAGTTAGAACAACCCCAAAACTCACCATTTTTCCCTTTGCGTTTTATTAAAATACCTTGATTACATCTAGGGCATTTATATTCATGCTCTTGTACCAAAACTGTCTTTGTTGCTTTAATACATAAATTCTGCGTAAATTCTGCCTGTTTAGCTAAAAATTCTTCAATTGTTCCCTGACCTTCAGATAAGGAATGAAGATAGTCTTCCCAAACAGCTGTAGAGTCTGGATATGTCATTTCATCTGGCAGTGCATCAATTAAAATATACGCCGACTGTGTTGGCACTAAATATTTCTTTTTACCTTCAAGCTGTAAAAAATTTCTCTTTACTAAATCTTCGATGATAGTCGCTCTTGTAGCTTCTGTGCCAATGCCATAAATGTCTTTTAATTTTTTCTTAACTTCTACATCTTTTACATATTTATGAATATCTTTCATACCTGCAAGCAGTGTCGAACTTGTAAAACGAGTTGGTGGTTTTGTAGATTTTTTATCATATTCGCCTTTTACATATTCTACTTCATCACCTTTTTTCATAAGTGGCAATGAATTTTGTTCTTCTTTTTCCTCATTATCTTCTTTATCTTCTTTTTTATCATCTTCATTTAAAGATTTTTCTTTATTATTTTGCACATATAATTCTTTCCAGCCCATCTGTTTTACGACTCTACCACTTGTTACAAACAATTCTTGCATATATTCTATGCTGATTTTAGTCTGGTCATAAATATGAACTGGATAAAATTGTGCTATATATGCTTGAGCTATTAAAAAGTAAATATTTCTTTCTTCTGTAGTCAAACTCATTAAATTGACTTTTACCTTTGTTGGAATAATCGCATGATGAGCTGTAATTTTTTTATCATTCCATGCTCTACTTTTCGTTTTTAAATCACATTTTTTTGCCCAATTAGCCAACTGCTTTTCATTGATATTATATAAATTCTGCAAAATAATCTTAGCATCACTAAATTGGCTTTGTGGTAAATATTCACAATCAGAACGTGGATATGTCGTCAATTTTTTTTCATATAATTTTTGTGCAGTATCTAATACTAATTGCGGGTCATATCCATATTTTTTACCTGCCAAAACTTGCAAACTAGATAAAGAAAATGGCAGTCTTTGTGCTTCTTTTTTCTGTGCTTTTTGATAAGCTATTATTTTTCCTGCTTCTGTTTTTTGAGCAAATTTACCAATTAAAGCTTTAGCTATATTTTCATCAATTAAACGATTTTCAAAATCTAGTCCCGCCTGTGTATCTTTAGGCTTCCATGTGGCACTAAATTCACCATTTTGATGAGCAAATATCGCTTTTATCGTGAAATAATCCACTGGTTTAAAATCTTTTAATTCGCGTTCTCTGCGGACAACTAAAGCAAGTGTCGGCGTTTTTACCCTACCTACAGCAAATACACCTTTTTTCCCTGCTCTTCTTGCTGCCAAAGTATATGCCCTAGACAAATTCATACCGATAAGCCAATCTGCTCTTGCTCTAGCTAAAGCAGATTTTTTTAAATTCAAAAAATCTCGATTATCTCGCAAATCTTTATTAGCTTTTTTTATACTTTCCTCGTCTAAGGCATTTAATAAAATTCGCTTTACAGGTTTTTGACAATTTAAATAATCTAGAACTTCATCAATCAATAATTGCCCTTCTCTATCAGGGTCGCCTGCATGAACTATTTCATCAGCTTTATCAATAAGATTTTTAATAATACCAAATTGCTTTTTGCAAGACTCATCTATAATCATTTTCCACTGTTTTGGTATAATCGGTAAATCTTCAGCTTTCCAATTTTTATATTTAGCATTGTATTCTTCTGGCTCAGCTTGACGCAAAATATGACCAAAAGCCCATGTTACAATTCCATCTTTAGTTATTAAATATCCATCTTTTCTTTGCACAGGGCCTGTCAAACATTTTGCAATCTCTGCTCCCATACTTGGTTTCTCAGCTATATATAAACGCATAATTTCATCTCCTAAATTACTTGAATTAATTAAAAATAAAATTATAAATCGCCACAAAAACAAATATAGTCCATGCTATGAGAAAAATTCCACAAATAGCTAAAAGCCAAGGCATTTTCGGCCCTAAATAATCTGCTTGTGCTTCTGATTTTGCTCTAACAGAAGCAGGTAACATCTGAAGCATTGCATATAAAATTCCCGGCACAACTACTGCATCATCTAATAATCCCAGTCCTGGTATCATATCTGGTAAAAAATCAATAGGACTTATAAGATATAAAAACGCTACAATGGTCATTGTCTTTATCATCTTAGGTGTATTTCTATTAAATAAAGCTGTAAATAAGATTAAAATATCTCTTCTACTTGAACTGATAAACGATATAATTCGTGTAAACATTTAAAATTCTCCTTAATAAAAATAAACTTATAAATTAAATCAAAATATCATCTATAAAATAAAAACTCTATATTAAATATTAATTATTATACTTAATATAGAGCTTTATGTGAACTATAATTTATTTTTCTATTTTTTCTTCTACAGATACTTTTTCTTCAGGAAAAACTATATCTGCTTCAAACATACGTTGCCATGGAAATCTTATTTGCGCATCAGCCACATAAGATTGACCTTCAAATTTTTCTAAGCCATAATCAGCTATCATTTTCTGTAAAGCTTCTGTAGCTAATTTTTCTGCTGGTAAAGTTCTAATTTTTGTATTACCATAATCGCCTTCACCAGGCATGGAATTTAATCTATTCGCTACAGCTTGTCTGATATTTGCTTGATAGAGCCAATCATCTAAATAGCGGACTTCAAGCATTTTTAAAATGCCCACTCTATCTGTATAATTTGCTCCCATGCCCATAGCCAAAGCATAACCTGTACTATTTGTAGGTGTATTCCAACCTGAATAAGCATTTAATTTATCTAATAAATTCTTACCATATAAACTAAACATTAAAGCATTATCAGAGCCATTGCCAAATGTGATATCGCCAATACCTACTTTTTTATTAGCCTGTACAGCTTCATCGACCATATTGACAAAATCTATGATATTTTCATTTGGTATATATACATTATTTAAATCATTAGCTGCACCTGTTGTACCGTCAAAATTAGTATTAACCATGAATACCAAATCTGCTCTCTTATCGCTATTGACTTTCATACCGCCAGCCATTTTGATATGAGTCGCTATGGAATTTTTAATTGGCTCATTAGAATATGCAGGTATCGTATTTTCTCCTGTACCTTTAGCATAATGAACACTTACAAATGGAATATCACCTTGTAAATTATTCACTGCTCTAGTCAATAAAACATAACCAATTTCATCAATTCCAGCTACTGATTGATATTTCAACTCACCTAAATCACTGCCATAATTATCAAGCGCACGGCGTTCTTTATTTGTCTGTGAATATTTAGCATTATCATCACAACCTAATGCTAAATAAGTAATCACATCATTTCTAGCTAAATCAATTAAATTCTTACTTACTAAAAAATTACCTTGTCTACGAGAAAGCCAATCATCTAAAGCTGCTTTTGGTATTTTTTGTTCATATTGTTTTAACTGTTTTCTTTCTTTATGTGTTAGTCTATCTTGTTCTAATTTATCAGTCAATGCAGTATAACGCGCAATATCTGTACCATATTGAGCATAATAATTTGCATCTTCACTACCTGACGCTTCACTTGTTTGAGGTGTTCTCATAATTGAGCCAAATACATATAATTTCATATTTGGATTTGCTTGATGTATCTTTTCAAAATTATGCACTCTAGCTAAAACAACATCTTCACTTAAATTATGTTTTCTTGAAGCAACAAGACTACCATAAACCATAGAGTCTGAAGATATTACTGCTGCATCAGCTTTTTTTGCATTTTCTATCACCCATTTAGATAACTCCTCTGGTTTTGCATAAGGATTTTCTCTATTACCTAGTAGTTCTTCTGGTGGTGTCAATACTTCATATCCTAAATCACGAATATTATCTGCTGTCTGCTTAAAAGAAATCGGTCTATTATCATGGGGTACAAAAATAATAGTTTTATTTAAACTAGCAAAAACAACATTCGGTACATAAACTACTATCATCATCAAAAAAAGACATAATAGTTGTTTTAAATATTTAAACTGCACTTTATCACCTCATTAATTATAAATATCTTAATCATAATAAATTATATCATAATTTCAATCATACTAGAAAAGCCTGCAAAATAATATGCAGGCTTTTTAATTTAATATTTTAAATGCTTTTTCAATACTGTTTCATTTAATTTATTACCAGAAACATCGAAATTAGCTTCAAAAATTCTATTCCATGGCATTGTTATTGAAACATTTACTGCTTCATTAAATAAATTTAAATTATCACTTACAAAAGAACGCATTAATTTTGTACCATATTCTTCAATATATGGTCTTTTTGTATCTCCTATAGTTAAATAATCACCACTACCTGGCAATAAGTTTAAATAAGAGTTTACACTTTGACGAACATTTGCTTGATATACCCAATCATCTAGATATCTAGTCAATAATAATTCATTGCGCTTATCTTGACTTATCTGATTGCCTACAATTCCCATGCCTAATGCAAAACCAGTGCTATTAGTCGCTGTATTCCAACCAGCATATCCATATAATTTATCTAATAAATCTCTATCTTGTAATTGTTTCATCAAAGCATTGTCTGCTCCATTAGCAAAAGCAATATCACCTACAGCCACATGATAGCCTGCATTGACAAAGCTTTCTATATCTTCAACAAAATCCATTGTATTATATCTTGGTTGAAGCGTATTTACTGGAGTATTAGCATCATATGTCCAGCCACTACGATTAGTATTTATAAACATTACTAAATTAGCTTTTTTCAAATCATATGTTCTAATACCACCGATAGCCGTTATTTGACTTGTAAGTGTATTATCTATAGACTCATCTGAATATGTTGGTACTGTTGCTCCGCCATAACCAGAAGCATATTTTATATATACATATGGCTTATAATTTTCTAATTCATTAACAGCTCTAGTCAAAACTAAAAGCCCAACTTCATCTAAACCAGTCAAAACTTGGAAACGATTATTTGTTAATCCTAAACTATTTGCATATTCTCTCAACTCATTACTTTCTCTATGAGTCTGGGATAATTTAGAATTATCATCTTTTCCTGTTGCCATATACACTACATCATTATTTTTAACTAAATTTATCAATTGTTTATTGACTTCCACATTTGTTCTGCGACGGGAAAGCCAATCTTTCAAAGCTGCCTCTGGCACACCTTCTCTTAGAGTTACTTGATAACTTTCATTTAATCCTGAAGTATCGGCATTATCAATTTTTGTATAATTAGCTATAGCTTGTCCATATTTTACATAGTATTCTGGCTCTTCTGTTCCTGAAGAAGCTCCATCTTTTGGCGTTCTCATAATAGAAGAAAATACATATATAGGCATTTTAGGGTGCGTATCATGCAACTTTTCTATATTTTTTACACGTCTTAACAACAAATCTTTTGGTATATGATGTTTTCTTGAAGCTACTAAGCTTCCATAAATCATAGCATCAGAAGATATTACTGCTACTTTATCTTTACCACCATTTTCCACTAACCAACGATTAATTTCTTCTGGTCTGCCAGCTTTATCTCTATCACCTAATAAATCTTTTGGTGGCATCTCTACAGTATAACCCATAGAACGGATTACTTGTGCTGTTTGATCGGAAGATATCGGTCTATCATCTTGAGGCACATACAAAATTACTTTTTTCTCATCTTTAGCAAATACTTTTTCTACATTAAAAATATTTACTAAACAAACAACTAAACAAATTCCTAAAACTAGTTTTTTCCAACTCCTAGAATACAAAGTTTACACCTCTCCACTGCCAAATAGCGTATTATCTTCTCTGCTTTTTATTTTCTTTCATATTCTTTTTTTGCTCTTTAGTTAAAGTTATTCCTGCAGCTTTTAAATCTTCAGGTTTCACTTGATCAATAATTTTGGTTAAAAGCTCTTTTCTATGTTCTTTTTCATAATCTAATATAGCTTGATAAAAATTATAATCTACATCTTTTACACTCATTGTATTCATATTTTGAGTTGGTCTTTCATAATTAACATACAAAGAGTTATATCCTTGGTCTAAATATACACATTCTGTATATTCTACTGTTTTATCTTTTATATTTATTCGCAAATATTCTGCTACACCAGATAATTCATCAAATCTATATGTACTTAAATTTCTCCATTGTCTTTTCATTATCACATCTTGAATTTGCATATTATCAAAAAGTCTTACTGTTGGTACAATTAAAATATTCGTGTCGGCATAGCCATCTGCTCCAATTTCATAGGTCATAGCATCTTTATTAAAATAATAACTTGAACGAGGTGTTGCCTGTACCCACTGAAAAACTTCTTCAGATAACGGTTCTGTCGCCGCAAAAGAATTATTTATTGGAAAACTAATAACAGTCATTAAGCTTAATACTAAAATAAAAAGATATCTTTTCACTATATTTCTCCTTTCTTCAATATACAAATAACTATCTAACTATATAATGATATCATATTTAATATTCAATTTAAAGATAATAACTATTATTATTAAATTTATACTAAAAATTTTTTCACAATTATGGTATTATATGATAGTATACAAAATAAATCTCAGAAAGGTTTTGTCATGTCAATAAAAGAATATTTTAAATTTGAAGAACGAAAAACTTCTTATTTTACTGAAACCCTTGCTGGTTTTACTACCTTTTTAACTATGGCATATATCATCATCTTAAATCCTAGTGTTCTAAGCCAGACAGGTATGGATTTTAATGGTGTATTTTTTGCCACAATAATTGCAACTATTGTCGGTTGCTTATTCATGGGGATTTTTGCTAACTATCCTATAGCGATTGCTCCTGGACTTGCAATGAATGCTTACTTTAGTTTTGTTGTAGTAATTTCTATGGGAATTCCTTGGCAAGAAGCTTTAGGCGCTGTATTTATTTCCGCTTTAATCTTTTTAATCCTTTCATTGACATCATTTCGTCAAGCTGTCATCAATGCTATACCAGCTTCAATGAAAGAAGGTATCAGTGCTGGTATCGGTTTATTTATCAGTTTTGTCGGTCTTCAAAGTGCTCATATTATTGTAGCTTCTCCAGCTACCCTAGTTACTCTTGGTAATTTTACTGACCCTGTAACTTATATGTCACTTATTGGTTTATTTATAAGCATTATTTTAGTGGTAAATAATGTACGTGGTGCTTTGTTTTTAGGCATGATTATTACCTCTATATTATCTTTCCTTTTTGGTTATATCAGCTTACCTGATACTATTTTCAGTACACCTGAACTCGGTAATACATTTATGCAAATGGATATCATGGGAGCTATTTCTCATAATCTTTATACTATAATTTTTACATTTTTCATTGTTACTTTATTTGACACTACTGGTACTATGCTTGGTATTGCCAAACAAGCAGGATTGATGAAAAATGATACTTTTCCTAATGTAAAAAGTGCTCTTTTGGCAGATTCTATCGCTAGCCTTGTTGGTTCTATTTTTGGTACAAGTCCAACATCTGCTTATGTTGAATCTGGTTCTGGTGTAGCTAGTGGTGGTCGTACTGGTTTTGTAAACGTCATCATTGCTTTATTATTCCTCTTAATGCTTTTTACAGCTCCAATTGCTAAAGTTTTATCCACTGTTCCAGCAGTTACTGCACCAGCATTAATTATTGTTGGTTTTTATATGATGAGCAGTTTATCTCGTATAAATTGGGACAATATGCAAGAAGCTTTTCCTGCTTTCTTGATTTTTCTAATGATGCCATTATCTTACAGTATCACTGATGCTGTTGGTATCGGTATTATCTCTTATTGCTTAATAAAAATATTCTCTGGAAAAATTAAACAAGTTCACCCTCTACTTTATGTATTTATGCTTTTGTTTATTATCCAATTTGTAGTCTTAAGCAATTAAAAATTTGATACTTAAGGAGGTCCTTTATCTTCTATGTTTTTTCGCAAATATAAAATTCTTGGTAGTTCTTTAATTGTCGCAGCTTGTATCAGTATTGGTTTTCCTAGTCAAGCTAGTATGACTCCTATGCAAAATAATTATACTTTAAAGGGCTTAAGTCAACATCAACAACGCGAAACAAGTGCTGTTATTGCTTTAAAAACTGATAATGATGATAATACTTTTGATAAAAAAGAAACATCTAATCACTCTGTATCAGAAAAAATCGCTGCTATTTTAAAAGGCGACTCTGATAAAAAAGAACAAGATAAAGTAGTAAATTATGGCAGTTCTTCTATCATGGGTTCAGCTATTGCAACTCGTGAACAATGCGTAAATTACCTGCTCAAAAATAACCCAAATCCTAAAATTACAGTTTCTGCTGAAGAATTAGTTGATTATTATTATGAAGAAGCTGGTAAAGAAGGAATTCGTCCTGATGCAGCTTTTGCTCAAGCTTTAAAAGAAACAGGATTTTTTAGATATGGTGGTACAGTAACACCTGACCAAAATAATTATTGTGGTCTAGGTACAACAAGTGCTACTGTAAAAGGTGCTTATTTTGAAACAGCTCGTATTGGTGTTAGAGCTCATATTCAACATTTATTGGCTTATGCTTCCGTTAGACCTCCTCGCGAAGATGTAGTAGACCCACGTTATTCCTTAGTTCGTGCCGTTTATTCTACATCAACAATTGATACATGGCCTGGTTTAAATGGTCGTTGGGCAGTTCCTGGAAATAATTACGGACAAGAAATTCTACAAATTTTAGATAATATTACAGAAGAATAAATAAAAAGAGTTGAAATATATACTTGAAGATTTTCAAATTAATATTTCAACTCTTTTTTATTAAAATTTTTAAGCTCCTCAAAAATCTATATTCTAAGCGATAAATAAACTGTTATACTATTTTTCACTTATTTGCTATAATAAACATAATTATTTTATTTAAATACATTATATTAAAAATTTATGATAGAAGGTGTTAATTTGATAAAATTTCCTAAACAAACAAAATATAGTTCCTCTCATCGTTTACGGGAAATGGTGCTTGTTTTACGTAAGCATAATGTACTTACAAGCGATATGACACCTGAAAAATTGCGTTTAATCCTAGAAGATTTAGGTCCTACATTTGTAAAATTAGGTCAAATACTCTCTTTAAAACCAGGATTTTTACCTGCCGATTATGCCATTGAATTGACTAAATTGCAAACACAAGCTAAACCTTTAGATTTTAGCATCATCAAAGACTGCCTTGAAAAAGAATATAATAAAAAAATAGAAGATGTTTTTCTCGATATAGATGACCATGCACTTGGCTCTGCTTCTATAGCTCAAGTACATAAAGCTACATTAAAAACTGGTGAAAAAATAGTCATCAAAGTACAACGTCCTGGAATTTATGAAGTAATGGCTAAAGATATAGTTTTATTAAAACGAGCTGTATCTATCTTACAAGTCTTTAAAACTTCATCTAGCATTTTAGATTTTAACGCCATTCTTGATGAAATGTGGAATATCACTAAGCAAGAAATGGATTTCATGATGGAAGCTGAACATATTGACGAATTTAAACGACTCAATAGTGAAGATATTTTCGTTGATTGTCCTACTGTAAAACATGAACTGACTACAGCTCGCGTGCTTGTAATGGAATATATTGACGGTCATCGCATTGATGAAATCAGCAAATTAAAAGCCCAAGGTTATAATGTTGAAGAATTAGGTATTCATCTTGGCAAAAATTATGTAAAACAAATCATTGAAGATGGCTATTTCCATGCAGATCCTCACCCAGGTAATATTTGGATAAAAAACGGTAAAATTATTTGGCTTGATTTAGGTATGATGGGACGTTTATCTTCTAAAGAACGTGACGCTTTAAAAAAAGCTGTTTACGCCCTTGTTCAACATGATACTTATGAAATGAAAAACGCTATTTTAACTTTAGGCACCGTTCAAGGAAAATTAAATCATATCCAACTTTATGAAGATATTGATAATCTTATGAACCGTTATAGTAATGCCAATTTCCAAACATTAAAATTAAGCGAATTAGCACATGATATTATAACTGTTGCTCGCCGTCATAAACTCTCTATCAACCCTGGTCTAAGTATGTTTGCTCGTGGTGTCGTTACGATTGAATCTGTTCTCAAAATTTGTTGTCCTAATGTCAATTTTATCGATATTTTTGCCTCTTACATGCGAGCTGATTTTAAACGAAATTTCAGTTGGAAAGAAGAATTTACTAAATTCAAACGAGATAGCTATTTAATGCTTCAAAAATCCATGCATATACCAGAACAATTATCTGATATCCTAAAAATGACAATGAGTGGACAAACTAAAGTTAATTTAGACTTAACAGGCTCAGAAGAACCTCTTCGTCGTTTAGATAAAATGATTAATAAATTAATCATCGGTATCATTTGCTCTGCACTACTTTTAGGCTCTAGCATTATCTGCACTACTAATATGACACCTCAAATAATGGAAATCCCTATTTTAGGTGTATTAGGATATCTAGTAGCCGTCTTCTTATCAATTCGTTTAATGATTAACATTTTTAAAGAAAAATAGGTTCTTTACGTTCATTTTTCTTTTATACAAAAGAAAAACGAACCAAAAAGAAAACTACCCGCTCACGCACTTTTTACTTTGATAAAGATAAAAATATGCCAACAACGTTCTAAACTCACTACGTTCAAACAGTAGAACTAAAACCATTGTCATATTTTTATCTTTACCAATAGCCTACGGCTACCGCAAAAAGATGCTAAAATGCGGGAAATATTTGGTATTATTAATTATTAAATAATTTAGCAATTTTTATTTTCCGCATTATAAAATTTTGTGGTAACCGTAAGGTTATTGAAAATAATTATCTTTGAATACGTTTTTAGTCTGAATGTTTGAGCGAAGCGAGTTTCTAAGCGTTGTATGAAAAGATAATTATTTTCAAAACTAAAATTTTATCTGCGGTGGGTATTCTTTTGTTACTTTTCTTTGCCCACCAAAGAAAAGTAAAGCACATAGAAATATATTTACAATGAAAGGAATGTTTTTTTATGCAAGGAATTAGAGGAGCTATCACTGTAGAAAATGATAATCGTGAAGAGATTATTGAGGCTGTAAAAAAATTATTAATAAACATTCTTGAAGCTAATGATATTACTGCTGAAGATATTGGTGCTGCTTTATTTAGTGCTACTAAGGATTTATCTAGTGTATTTCCTGCTTTTGCTGCACGTCAATTACCTAATTGGGATTTAGTGCCACTTTTTGATGCTCAACAGTTATATGTAGAAAACAGTATGGAAAAATGTATCCGCGTGTTACTTTTGGTGAATACTGATAAAACACAAAAGGAAATAAAACATATTTATTTAGGTAGAGCAAGTCAACTTCGCCCTGATATTGCAAAAGCTTAAATGGTGTAATTATGTCAGAAATATTTTATCGCCTTTTATTCATATTTATTGATGTTATTTTACCTCTAACTATAGGATATTATTTCCATAAATATAAGATAATATCTTTAAATACTTGTAATTTCCTCTTAAAATTAAATATCCGTTTCATTATGATAATCACTGGACTTGGTAGTTTTTGGTTGATAAAAATAGACCAAAATTTATTTTTATTGGCATTCGTAGGAATTATCCTCATTTCAGCACTTCCAGGATTATTAGCTTATCCATATGTAAACTGGCGACTTGGCAAAAATATACGCAATAGCGGTGCTTATCTTTTAAGTAGTATGCTTTCTAACACAGGTATTTTAGGGGGCTTATGTGCCTATATAGCTATGGGACAATTAGCTTATGCTTATGTTCAAGTAATTGCCATGGCTCAAAATATTTTTACACTTTCTTTTTGTTTTCCTCTAGCTGAATATTTTCATCAAAAATTCACAGCTGGCTCGAAAGCAAAATTTCAACCGCATTGGCGTTCTATTCTAATCAGTTGGAACCAAATTGGTTTACTTAGTATGTTTATCGGTGCTATCTTAAATATTTACGAAGTACCTCGTCCTGATATTTTTGACCCCATTTTTAATGCTTCTGTTCATCTAGGTGCTTGGTTTGGTATTTTACCTGTAGGTTATTTATTAAATTTTAAAGCAGCTCGCTTATATAAATATCTAGCTTTGACTATTGTACCTGTTCGTTTTCTTATCATACCTGTATTATCATTTATCACCGCTAGCTTATTTACAGATAATGCTTTACTCATTTCCGTCATCACTTTGATTGGCATGTGTCCTATTGGTATCAATTCTGTTGTAGTTACTCAACTATATAAATTAAACACCAGTATTGCTGAGGCAATCTTTTTAATCACTACTATTATCTTTATTTTTATAGCTTATCCTATATTTTTATTTTTAATGACATAAAAAAGCAGTCAAATACTTTAATTATAAATAAGTATTTGACTGCTTTTTCTCATCTTATAATATAAATTTTTAGTCTTTCATGTAATCAGTAAATAAATTTTCTGCTTTCATAAAATCAGAAATTTTATAGACACCACGCATTACTTCTCTATAATTTTCTGGTGTCAAAGATTGTGGACCATCAGATAAAGCTTTTGCAGGATTTGGGTGAACTTCAATGATAAGTCCATCTGCTCCAGCTGCTATTGCTGCAAAGCTCATAGGTTTTACCATTCTCCATTTACCTGTACCATGACTTGGGTCTACGATAATTGGTAAATGACTTAAATGTTTTACTGCTGCTACAGCACTCATATCTAATGTGTTTCTTGTATATGTTTCATAAGTACGAATACCACGTTCACATAAAATTACATTATGATTGCCTTCATTCATAATATATTCAGCAGCATTTAACCATTCATCAATAGTAGCGCAAAGACCACGTTTGAGCATAACTGGTTTATTACATCTTCCAACTTCTTTTAATAAGCGGAAATTTTGCATATTACGTGCGCCAATCTGTAAAATATCCGCATAATGAGCTACAGCATCAACAGCTTCTACTTCTGTTACTTCTGTTACTACTTTTAATCCTGTAACTTCACGAGCTTCAGCCAAATATTCAAGACCTTTATTTTCAAGACCCTGGAAAGAATATGGAGAAGTACGAGGTTTATAAGCGCCACCACGTAAAAATTGTGCTCCACCGGCTTTTACGATTTTTGCTGCTTCTAATAATTGTTCACGAGATTCTACTGCACATGGGCCTGCCATTACTACTACATTGCCATCACCGATTTTTACACCATCTACATCAACAACAGTATTTGCTGGGTGGAATTCACGGCTGGCTAATTTATAAGATTTAGAAATAGCCACTGTCTGTTCTACACCTTCCATTGCCTCTACTGCTAGTGAACCCATACGAGTTTTGTCACCTATTACACCAACAATTTTCTGCTGTGCCCCTTCCATTATCTTAGCTGTAAGCCCTACACTTTCGATAGCTTTTACTACAGCCATGATATTTTCTTCTCTTGCATCAGGATTCATTATTACAACCATTATTTATTCCACCTTTTCATTTATCTATATTTAAGATTAATTTATTTCATTTACTAATTTATTACTAGCTTTATATACTGGGAATTTTCCCAAGTTTTTAAGCCAAAAACATTTTTTACTAGCCTGCATAAGTGCTTCTTGTAAAATATCTTTATCCACATTAGCATCTATTTCTATGAAAAAAATATACTCGCCTAAACTTGTACGCGCAGGTCTTGATTCAATTCTTGTCATATTTACTTTTCGACAAGCAAAATCACCCAAAAGTTCGTATAAACTGCCAGCTCTACCATCTATCTGACAAATTATCATCATATTGGCTACATCTTGATATTTTTTTACTTTATCTTTATTAGTCAATAAAATAAATCTAGTAAAATTATCTTCAACATCTTGAATATCTGTATCTATTATCTGCAAATTATATAAATCAGCTGCTGTTTTTGTCGCTATTGCCGCATAACCATCTCCATAACAGCTTGCTTTTTCTGCTGCTCTAGCTGTACTAGAAACAGATTCTGTCTTTGCCGTTGGATAATGACTCTTTAAATATTCTCTACATTGAGCTAATGGTTGAATATGAGAAATTATTGTGTGTATCTTAGCATTAGGATTTTTTGTTAATAATTGATTATGTACACTCCATATTAATTCAGACTCTATCATTAAGTCAACATCATGAGCCAAAGTATCCAAGGTAATACGAACTGAACCTTCTATTGAATTTTCCACTGGTACTAAACAATAATCTACATCTTTTTGAGCAACAGCTTGTATCGCATCTTGTATTGTATTATATGCCACTAAATTCATTTTTTCTTTACGCAAATTAGCCATATAAATTGCAGCTTCTTCACTATTTGTTCCATGAGGTCCTAAAAAAGCTAATTTCTTCATGAAAAGCCTCCTTTCTTTTTATCTAATTAATTTAAAAATAATAAAAGCCTCACCCTAATATAAGGGCGAGGCTGAATTCACGGTACCACCTTATTTATCTATAAAAATATAGATATCTCTCATCAAGTACGGGACTAATCCGATACTGTCCTTTTCGATAACGGTAAGGCTCCGGCTCCACCTACAATAAGTTCAGCGAGCAATTCCGAGGTGAACTTCAATAAATACTCTCATATCAAGTTTCCAGCATCCTTGACTCTCTGTCATGATTATATTTATCTACTTTTCCTCTTCATCATCTTTAGCGTGTTTACATAATATCATATAAAAAAATAAAATGCAATAGTTTTTATTGTAACTTTGTAATATTTAAATAAAATTATTATCAATATAATTTTTCAATTACACTATCATCTATTTTAAAACAATGCTCTTTTGCTGGAAATGTTTTTGCTTTTGTTTCTTCAATATAACCTTTAAAAGCTTTTGTCATTTCTTCGCCAACATTTGCAAAGCGTTTCACAAATTTAGGCTTAAATCCGCCAAACATACCAAGCATATCTTGATATACTAAAATCTGACCATCGCAATCACTACCTGCACCAATGCCAATTGTCGGTATATTTATTTCTTCAGTGATAATTTTTGCCAATTTATCAGGAATGCATTCCAATACTACAGCAAATGCACCTGCTTTTTCTACAGCTTTTGCTTCTTGAAGAATTCTTTTGGCAGCATCTTCACTTTTTCCTTGAACTTTAAAACCGCCAAAAGCATTAACAGATTGTGGCGTAAGCCCTATATGTGCCATAACAGGAATAGAAGCTTCGACAATTGCCTTTATCTGTGGGCAAACACTTTCTCCACCTTCCAACTTTACTGCCTGACAATGACCTTCTTGCACTAAACGACCTGCATTTTTCACAGCATCATAAACAGATGTCTGATAAGACATAAATGGCATATCACCTACAACTAAAGCATTTTTTGCTCCTCTAGTAACAGCTTTTATATGGTGTATCATATCTTCCATAGTAACAGATAATGTATCTTCATAACCAAGCATGACCATGCCTAAGGAATCACCTACTAAAATTCCATTAACTCCAGCTTCATCAATCAACTTTGCTGTAGAATAATCATATGCTGTAAGCATTGTAATTTTATCTTTGTTTTCCTTTTGCATTTTAAATGTTGATACTGTATTTTTCACTATCAAAAACCTCTTTCATTTCACTATAATCTTTTAATGAATTTTTACTTTGTGCAATTTCGATTAATTTTTGTGATAATAACTTATAAATTTCTTTTTCTTGATTTAAATTTTCTTGATGAAATGCATTTAAATGTTTTTTTATCGTAACTACATCATTTCTCTCTACTGGGCCAGTCAAAGCATCTTTGATATCAAAAGTCGTTAAATTAGCTACATTACCCTGTAGTAATGGCAATAAAATATTTTTCGCCATCTTTTTATCTACACCACAACGATTTAATAAATCTATACTTGTGGCAAATAAGGCTGTAACTAAATTACTAGCCATTACTGCACTAGCATGATATAGTGCTTTCTTTTGCGTATCAATTTTTATGATGTCATTACCACATTTTTGAAAAATCTGCATCAAGCTATCTAAATGTTCACTATTACCTTCAATAGTAAATACAGCATTTGCTAAATTTTTATAAGCTTCATACCTATCATTTATCGCACAAAGTGGGTGGATAGAATATGCATATGCACCTTTATTTTGAGCATCAAAAAAAGCGGTCGAAGATATCGAACCGCTACAATGACAAATATTTTTATTTCTAATATCCAGATTTCTCATATAATCCCAAATTTGACTAATACTACCATCAGGCACTGTCAAAAATAAGGTATCACTGTCTTTTAAGATATTTTCAAGATTTATATATAATTTAGTACTGGTAAAATCTGCTGCTGATTTTGCTGATTTTAAAGATTTACTAAAATAACCTACAATCTCTACATCATTTTGACTGCAATTATTTTGTAAATATTTTCCTAGGGAAAAGCCTACTTTCCCCGCACCAATAAATCCTATTTTCATTTTATCACCTCTTTTTCTTGGAAGTAATACAATGAAATCTCTGGTAAGGTCTTGTTCTTTCGATACAATCCTTTTTAATTAGATAAAAATAAAAGTTTGTGGTACAGTTTCGCTTCGAATACTATCCATCACATAATATATCATTTATTATCTATTTCGTATAGAGCTAAAATTTATTTTAATAAATCTTAAATTTTTTCAAAAAAACATTTGACAAATATAAATCAATCTGATATTATAATATACGCGGTTAAGACAACCGCAAACAAATGGCCTTGTAGCTCAGCTGGATTAGAGTGTTTGACTACGAATCAAAAGGTCGCAGGTTCGAGTCCTGCCAAGGTCACCATTTGTAATGGGTAGGTGCCCGAGTGGTTAAAGGGAACGGACTGTAAATCCGTCGCCGTAGGCTACGATGGTTCGAATCCATCCCTGCCCACCATTTTGTAAATTAAAGCTTCGATTTTATCGGAGCTTTTTTTGTTTTTCATCATCATTTAAAACTAAAGCACTAATAGTTATTATACTTACTATTAGTGCTTTTATTTTTATAAAAAAAATTGTACCCTAACAAAACATTAGGGTACATAATATTATAATTTTATTAGAGGCTATTTTATTATTTATCAAGACAAATTCTTTCAGCAGCTAAATGTTTATCCAAAACTTCTTTATTGTTAAATGGAGTCAATCTAAAGGATAATTTAAAGTCTTCAAATTTTGCACGATATTTATCCAATTGCCACTGACCGCAAGAATTTGTACCTAAAGCATTTTGTTTGTAATCTACATTAAATACAATGTAATCACGTTTTACTAAATCACAAGTATGTTTTGCATCATCTAAATCTTTATCTTCATACCAAGAAGCACTGAAATTAAAATCACCTTCAGTTGATGCTAAAAGACCCATACCTCTGTCATTTGTCATAGATACCCATTTACAACCCATATGATTTCCATTTTCTTGAGGAATTACATAGTTTGTAAATAATCCATCTACAGTATTTGCATATAAGCCCATTTGCGCTGCTTCTTTAGAGTCTGCATAGTTTTCGCCAGGTCCCATACCGAAATAGCGTACATGTTCCATAGATTTATCTAAATGCATGCTTACACCAATTCTAGGTAACATATCTGGTGCTAAATCAACTCTACCAGAAGGAGTGCCTTCTACATCAATTAAGATATCGCCAGATGGGCATACTGTATATACATATTTTGTTTTGAAGTGCCATGCACTATTAGTTGTACTATTGATTGTATCTACTTCTACTTTTAAGATATTGCCTTCCATGTGATAATCAATATTCATCACTACTTCATGTTCAAGATGTAAGAAGTATACTTTTTTCAATTTATCAATGATTTCCATATCATTGCTGATAGGTGCTCTCCATAAAGTTAAGCGAGGACCTTTGCTCAATACTTGCATACCATCACGAACGATATTCATTAAATTACCATTTACTAAGTTAAAGTCTAAAGAGAAGTTAGCGCCTTTTACATGTAAAGTAGTATGTTCTTTTTCAACATTTAAAATACCTTCTGGTCTTACCACAATACCTTCTTTATATAAAGGTAATTCAAATTGAGCAGTAGCAAGTTCATGACCGCTAGAAGCATATCTTGTGTCTTCTCTTAATTGATAAGAAATATTTACATAGTAATGAGCTCCTGGTTTTACTTTGATTGCAGATAAATCATATGGTAATGTAATGTCTCTATTTGCTCTAGCTTCAATAGAAGGAACAGCCATAAATCCAGTTTGAAGAATTACATCATCTTCCATAACTTTATAAACGAGATTAAATCTATCTAAATTTGCAAAATCATAACGGCTTAATAAGTTTATGATACCTTTTTGAATATCTACAGCAGTAGTTGTAATTGGTTCAATAACTTTTTTATATTCATATAAACCTGGAGATGGTGTTCTATCTGGCATGATTAAGCCATCGATACAGAAATCTTTATTGCTTGGGTCATCACCAAAATCTCCGCCATAGCGATAATATTTTTCTCCACTTTCTGTGAAGGATTCAATACCATGGTCAAACCATTCCCAAACGAAACCACCTTGTAATTTATCATGAGCATATACTAAGTCTTGATAATCTTTTAAGTTTCCTGGGCCATTACCCATTGCATGGCAATATTCGCAGTGAATATGTGGTTTTTTAGATTTTTCAATGATATCTTTCATGAGATATGGTTTCTTTGGATTTTCAATCCATGTGTACATTGTAGAATAAACATCAGCAGATTCTACATCAAAGTCGCCTTCATAATGAACTAATCTTGTAGGATCCATTTCATGTGCTACATCTGTCATTTTGCGGAAATTGCAACCAAAAGCAGATTCATTTCCTAAAGACCAGAAGATAATAGCAGGATGGTTTTTATCGCGTTCAATCATGCGAGTCATTCTAGAAACATAAGCAAGTTCCCAAGAAGGATCATCTGTAATCCATTTATAATCGCCAGTCAATTCAAAACCATGACATTCCAAATCTGTTTCAGCGATTAAATACATACCATATTCATCACATAAATCGTACAGATAATAAGAATTAGGATAATGAGATGTACGAATTGCATTGATATTGAATTGTTTCATTAAAATAATATCTTTTTCAATTTCTTCTCTAGATACTACACGACCATTTTGTGGGCTATAATCATGACGGTTTACACCTTTAAATTTAATAGCTACACCATTTACTAAGAAAGTTTCACCATTTAATCTAATATTGCGGAAACCTACATTTTGAGGAATAACTTCTACAATTTGACCGTCATCTTCTACAGTCATAAATAATTTGTATAAATAAGGAGTTTCTGCTGTCCAATGATTTACATTAGCGATTACTTCATCAATGCAAGCTTTGCCTTCTTTAGCTACTACAGTTTTTGTAAATACAGTATTTTCACCAGCATCTACTAATTCAAAAGTAACATTAACTTCTTTTGTTGTACGTAAGAAAGCTTCTACTTTGAAAATACCATTTTTATATTCATCATCTAAATCAGCAATTACTTTATAATCATTGATACCATCTTTAGGCACACCTATTAATTCTACATCGCGGAAAATTCCACTTTCCCACCACATATCTTGGTCTTCTAAATATGTGCCATCAGACCATTGATATACACGAACAGTTACATCATTTTCTTCGCCTACACGGATTAAATCTGTAATATCAAATTCAGATTCATTTCTAGCAACTTTGCTATAGCCTACTTCCTTACCATTAATCCATAAATGATATGCAGAGTCTACACCGCAAAATCTAATAATGATTTTTTTATCGCGATAGCTTTCTTCTACAAAAAATGTACGTTTATAAATACCGGTTGGGTTTTCTGTTGGCACATATGGTGGATTAATAGGGAAATTATACCATAAATCAGAATAGTGCATTTTGCCGTAGCCTTGTAACTGCCAATTTCCTGGAACTGTGATATCGTCCATTTTAGTTACATCAAAATCACTATTAAAGAAACCTTCTGGACTATATTCTGGAGCATCTAAAAACATAAATTTCCAAACGCCATTTAAATTTTTAAATGCATGAGTATATCTATTGTTGTTTAAAAGTGCCTTTTCTTTAGATGGAAATGTTAAGAAATGTGCTCTTGCTGGCATTCTATTAATTCCATCAATTTGATGATTTTCCCAAGTTTTCATAAAAAATTCCTCCTAAATAATATCTAAATTTATTTATTATTTTTGATTTAATTTCTTTTCATAACGGTTCCAACAAACCCAAGCAATACCCATAAATACTACTACACCTAATACGTTATAAACAAGTGTTAAAATAGGATTTGCTGCATCTTGAGGTAATGTACCATCTAAATATTGCATGATTAATGTTGGATCTGGAACTGTAGACATGAAGAATACGAAGATGAATACAAGTAATAAGAATACACCTGCAAAGATACCAAAATTTCTACTACCAAATCTAAAACTTCTATCCATATCGTCTTTTTTCCAACGTAAAACGATATAACCAATCAATAATAATAATACTGGTAATAAAGATGTTGCTGCTGTCATATTGATGAGCATCTGTAAGAAGCTATCCATATTTCCAATACCTAAAGCTGGAATAATAAGCAATACGCTAACTACGATACCTTGTACAATTAAAGCATTTGTTGGGTTACCTTCATGATTAGTTTTTACAATCCATTTACCAAAAATACCTTCTGGAATTTCAGAGAAGAATACTTTTACTGGAGCTGCTGTCCAAAGAGCTAAAGAACCTAAGCTTCCTAAGAATAAAATTACACCTACTAAGCGAACCATGATATCGCCTGGAATACCAAAATGTGTACCTAAAATTTTAAATACATCAAAAATACCATTAGCAAAGTTATTTTGTAATGCAGCTGTAGGAACTACTAAACCTACGGCAATGGAACCTAATACATACATCAAGCCAACAAAGATAGTGGATAATACCATTACCTTTATAAAAGTTTTATTACCACCCTTTACATCTTTTATGTAAACACCAATACTTTCACCACCACCACAAGCTTGTAAAACCCAAGCCATAGTCATAAAGAAAGTCCAATCAAATCTTGGAGTGATTGTTTCCATAGAAAATTCTTGTGCAGGAGCTTCACCTAAACCAAATACTACGATAAACGCTAAGATAACAAACGCTATACCCATGAATAATCTGGCACTACCTGCTAAGTTTGTAACAATAGAAATCCAACTTACACCTTTGATACAAACATATGTTGCAATCCAGAATAACACTATTGAAACTAATGCAATAATCAATGTAGAATTATCGCCCACAAAAACATTCGTACCAAAAAGTGCATAAGAACCTTGAATTAATGTCTGTGGCAATAAAGAACCGAAGAAGAATAAATTTACAAAGAAATAACACCATGCACCTAAAAATGCCCATTTAGAACCTAAAACGCATTCTAACCAACTATGAATACCAGATTCTTTATCAGAGTTTGCTGATGCAAATTCACTCATCATCAAAATAAATGGTAAGAAATAGAAAACAGAACCAAATATATAAGCTGGAATAGTAGCTAATCCAATTTGTATGCTATTATTAATAATACTTGGAAAAGTATATACTGCCGAAAAAGTCATCATCATTAAAGCTATTTGACCTAATCTCGCTCTTTGATTATCCATAACAATTCTCCTTTTCTGTATATTCTTATTATTCTTTTTAATTCAATAAATAAAAGATAATAAAAATAACAAATTATCAATCTTTTTATCAAGTATATACGTATTTACTTCGATTATTATTATAGCATTTGCCCTTAGCAGACTCTATCAGCTATGTTGAAATATTTTATATTTATGTTGATAAAATATTATATTTAAAATATATATTTGTTGATTTTTTATACTTATGTTGACAAGGGCACATTGACTATCTCAAGAATTCTTCTTATAATATACTCAAATAAAAATATTGAAGGTGTTTTTATGGGAAAAATCTTTAAAAATGATGTAAGTGTTTTATTCAACAACAATCCTATAAGCGAAGATTTCCACCTCTATGAATGTGGTTATGAAGAATGTAAGCCAACCAAACCTTATGAATTTGTTCCTATTGATTATTGGGTAATTCATTATTGCATTGCCGGTGAAGGTATTTTTCAAATCGAAGATAAACAAAACCATATCAAAGCTGGCGATATTTTTATGATACCGCCTTATACAAAAAACAAATATTACCCTTTACCTGAAAATCCTTGGAGTTATCATTGGATCGGTTTACGCGGAAAGCAAATTCACAAACTTTTAAGCATGTGCGGATTAAGCCCAGAAACGTATATTATTCATAATGAATTAGATACACATCTTAAAAATCTTTTTGAAAAAATTTATCAAGAATTTCAACGAGAACGTTATTTTAAAAGTATTTCTACAACTTTTTTATTATTTGACTATCTTGGTAATCATTTGCGCTTAAAACAAAAAGCAGAACTTTCAACTACAGAAGTTTATTTCAATGCTATTTTAAATTACATTCACAAAAATTATGCTGATAATATCAGTATTTCTGATATTGCTACCGCCAATAATATCGACAGAACATATGTCTTTAAATTATTTCAAAAATATTTAAAAATCAGTCCTAGTCAATATTTACAACAATATCGTCTAAGTAAAGCATGTACATTATTGAGAAAAACTTCTTTGAGTATAACAGATATTAGCTATACTGTAGGTTTTCAACATGCTCCTTATTTCACTAAATTATTTACACAATACATTGGAGAGACGCCTTCTGAATATCGCAAAGAATATATGCGTTTTGGTGAAGATTCTTTTTCTTAAAAAAAATTTATAAAAAACACTTGCCAAAAAAATATATCTATGCTATTATATAGAAGTTGCTTGTGAGAGCAATAAACAAATGGCCTTGTAGCTCAGCTGGATTAGAGTGTTTGACTACGAATCAAAAGGTCGCAGGTTCGAGTCCTGCCAAGGTCACCATTTGTAATGGGTAGGTGCCCGAGTGGTTAAAGGGAACGGACTGTAAATCCGTCGCCGTAGGCTACGATGGTTCGAATCCATCCCTGCCCACCATTTTGTAAATTAAAGCTTCGATTTTATCGGAGCTTTTTTTGTTTTATAAATATATGTATAAAAAAATTGCTTTCTAATAATTAAATTAGAAAGCAATTTTTATTTACTTATTATATTTTAAATCTTCAACTTTAACTGAGTCTGGTTCTGCAAACCAAGATAAAGCATAAACAGCAGATGAAATATAATCTATAGCATATTCATTTGTAGACCAAGAACTTACCACATCAAGATAAGATTTTGCTATAGGAATATTTCCACTGTTCAAGTATTCTGTTTGGTCTGGATCTCCACCTATAACATGATTTGGTCCACCGACAACAAGACCTGAAACATAAGCTCCTGTGCTTTCATGGATACGATTATGTGGATGTAATGGTGGATTATCTCCTACACCAGTCATAAAACTCTTATCAAGTGAATTTCTTCCAAAAAGATAATGAATTTGTGCTAGTGCTCCTTCTAAATATTCTTGTTTTGGCTCAATTTGATATGCCATTAATAAAATATCACCTTTAGTCAAAGCATTTTTAGTTGAAGCCCATGTATATTCATTTTCTTTTAAAGAACAATTAAAACCATCTGTTTTTATACTTGTACAAATATCGTCTGCATAACTAATTAAAGCATTAATAACTTTATTTTGAAGTTGCTTATCTGCATTATTAGATTTAGCATATGCAAATTGTGCTAAAGCTAAAGTATCATCCCATGTAAAAAAGCTTGGTTTATCAGTTAAACGTTTAGACTCTTTCTTCAAATAAGATTCATACTTAGCATCACCTGTTGTTCTAAACATTTCTGCAGCTAACCATAAACGTTCTTCAATATCTGTATCTTTATTATATGGGCCTGAACCATTTTCTTGTCCTTCATCAACACGATAAATTGGTTTAGGATTTTTTTCTAAATATTGCCAAACAGCTTCAGCATTTTGTTTTAAATTTTTAGCATAATCTTTATCATATTGTTCATATACACGTGAAGCTATTGCTAAACTTGCACCATACATAGCTGAACTAGAAGTAGCTGTACTAAAAATATATCTATCTTGCTTATCTGTATCTGGAGAAATATCAAATCCTGGCCATGTTAAGCCTGATACTTTATGGAATGTACTGCCATCTTCACGTTGCATTTTTTCCATCCAGTCAAGTTCAAATTTTACCTCTGATAAAACATCTGGCATATTTGTATTATTTTCTATGCCTTTTGGAAATAACAATTGACCTTTAGTGAAATGGTCGGGATTTGCTTCATATGCTAACAATAATTCAGCACTACTTAATGCTCCTGTTGTTATATATTTACCATAATCTCCTGCATCATACCATCCACCACTAACATCTATTTTATCGCCTTTATTATTTAATTTATCAGAGAAATAAACACGAGCTTCTTTATCTTGCTTATGTCCACCTTCTAATTTTAGTCCAGAAACTTTATCATCATTTATAGCAGTATTACTTCTTGATAAAGTATATGAACGCCAACTTTGTACCATAGGTACATCATAGACATCATCACCAATTACGAAATCATATGATTCACGATTACCTACTTTTAAAATATATGTTCCTGGTACATTCAAAGAAGAAAAATCTGCTTTACGTAAAGTTTCTTCAGAAATTTTATCATATTTAGGTTCAGATAAATTTCCTTTAAATACAACTTTATTATCTTTTGTATCAATTATTTCAAAAGTAGTATCATTAGAGTCAGTTACCATTGCTACTTTTGAATAATTTTGCAGATATCCTACTTGGTCAACATGTAGCCCCATATCAGCTGCTTCTATAGGTAATGATATCAATGAAAAACTTGCCGCCATTAATCCAGATAAAATAATTTGACTGAGTTTTTTCTTATTATACATAATCAAATAACTCCTTATTCAGTAAATGGAGTATATTTTATCCATTGATATTCTGCTTTTACAGGTAAATTTTTATCATCAAATGCATTCAACCATTCATCTACACCTGTTCCACACCAAGCATTCATCATAAGTTTAGCTTTTGTTACCGGAATTGTTGTTCCTTCCAAACGATATACTTCTTTACCATCAACAAACCAAATAATTTTATCTTTATGCCATTCAAAGCCATAAGTATGGAAACTTTCAGATGCATCAAAACCTAAATCATATAAATATTCATGTCCACCTTTTCCATCACGATAATAATTAAATTGAACTTTTGTTGTATCTTTTCCTAAAAATTCTATATCAATTTCATCCCATGGATTATTATCAGATGGACCAGTATATGTGAAGAAAGAAGATACTACACCATCATTTTTTATTGGTTTCATTGATACTTCATATTTTCCATAACCGTAGAAATCTTTACTACGAAATTCTCCACCAGAATATGGTATTTTATCAGCGTTCTTTTCTTTATCAATAATTAATTGAAGGTTTCCACCATCAAATGTAACATTTTCTTTATGCCAATTTACATTGAACATATATCCATTTGTCCATCCATCAGAAGCCTCAAATCCTTTTGGCATTCCATTTTGGAAATTCACTTCAAAAGCTTCACTTGCTTTTACATCGCTAGCTGGTGCTGCCATAACAATAGATGGTGTTACTATACTATTTGGAATTACTGTTGGTGTAATGGATAATGCCATAAGCATTGTACTAACAATAGCTTTTTTCTTTAAACTCATAAACTACACTCCTTTACTTATTCAATAGAATAATCTTCGCCATTCGTTTTAATTACTTTTTGATACCAATAAAAAGATTTTTTCGGTACGCGTTTTAATGTACCTTTTCCTTGATTATTTTTATCTACATAAATAAATCCATATCTTTTTTCCATTTCACCTGTACTTGCTGATACGAGGTCAATAGGTCCCCAAGGACAATATCCCATGAGTGTAACACCATCTTCATCTACAGCTTTTTTCATCTCAGCAATATGTTCAGAAAAATATTTTATACGTGTATCATCTTGCACTACACCTGTTTCATCTGGATATTCATGTAAACCAATTCCGTTTTCAACAATCATCATTGGTAATTCATAACGTTCAGAAATCACGTTTAACATATAACGTAATCCAACTGGGTCAATTTGCCAACCCCAATCAGAAGCTTTTACATATGGATTTTTAACTTCTTTCCCCATATGTTCTTTACCTTCAGGATCATATTCACTGACAAAACTCATGTAATATGACAAAGCAAAATAATCTACTTTTCCACGTTCTAAAATATCAAAATCGCCATTTTCAATTTTAATATTATAACCTTTATTTTCCCATTCTTTTAATATATACATTGGATAATGTCCCCTGCATTGTACATCTGAGAAAACAAATGTACGATCCATCTCTTTCAATGCTGCCATTTGGTCCATTGGTTTACAAGTTGCTGGATATACTGGAGACATTGCTAACATACAACCAATTTGAAAATCTGGATTAATTTTATGACCTTCAATAACAGCTAATGCAGATGCCACAAATTCATGATGAGCTACTTGATATAAAACCTCATATCTATTTTCACCATCTTTATAAAGTACACCTGAATTTGTAAATGCTGTAAATTCAGTATTTACATCTCTTTGATTGTTAATTTCATTAAATGTCATCCAATATTTAACTTTATCTTTATAACGTTTAAAAACAGTAACTGCAAAACGTACAAAGAAATCTACTAATTTACGATTACGCCATCCGCCATATTTAGTTACTAAATTATATGGCATTTCAAAATGAGATAAAGTAACAATTGGTTCCATTCCATAACGATGAAGTGTATCAAAAAGATCATCGTAAAATTTTAAACCAGCTTCATTTGCTTCTGTTTCATCACCATTAGGGAAAATACGTGTCCAAGCAATACTTGTACGAAAACATTTAAATCCCATTTTAGCAAGTAATGCGATATCTTCTTCATAGTGATGATAAAAATCTATAGCTTCATGATTTGGATAAATCTTTCCTGGAACAACACCATCTGTAATTTCTCTAGGTTTATTTGGTCCACCCAAAGTCATTACATCAGCTACGCTAATTCCTTTTCCGCCTTCTTGCCAACCGCCTTCAAGTTGGTGGGCAGCTACTGCGCCACCCCATAAAAAACCTTTTGGAAATCCCATCTTCATTCTCCTTATTTTACGTTTATTTTACGATAAACATCTATAAATTCTTGTGCGATAATTTTAAAACCTTCTGCACTCATCAATTGGTCTTCTGCATGTAAAATCAATAAATTGACTACATTATCACCAGATGCTTCTTTTTGCAATAATTCATTGTGTTTATCATGACCTTCAATAAATACTTTTTCACCTTCGGCAATTAATTCTTCTGCTTTTTCATAATTACCTTTTTTAGCTTCACTAATTGCTTCTATATAACAACTACGTGCTGTTCCCACAGAAGAAATAATCTCGAATGCTATTAATTCTAAACCTTCCATTACTTACTCTCCCTTAGTCTTTCATTAAACTTTTAGCAAATGCTAAAGCACCTTTACCATCCATACGACCATACATACGCATTTCAATAGCATCAACAGGTACACCTGGTAATTCTTTTGCAATTTTGTCTTTAGAAAAACGAATTTGTGGACCAAGTAATACTACATCAGCATCTGAAGCTTTTTCCACTGCTTCTGCTGCTGAATAGGCAGCTATTTCACAATCATAATTTTCAGCTTTTGCTGCTTCCTGCATTTTTTTTACTAACATACTTGTAGACATACCAGATGCACATAATAAAACAATCTTTTTCATAATAAATTACTCCTTTTACTTATAAAATTATATTTAAAATATTATTTATCAAAAATAGAAATCTACTTGTGTACGAATGAAATCACGTTTATATTGCTGATCTTTTTCTCCATAAATACCACTATACATATCAGCAATTTCATACATTGTTTCCCATTCTATATTTTTGGCTGGTACATATTTAAAACCAAATACCCATCCTTTAGAGCCTGGTTTCAATAAGCCCCATTCTTCATCACCCATAATATTTCCATGACGACCATAGTCAAACCAACGTGTATAAAGTTGGAAAGAACCTGGATCATTTAAGTTAGTCCAACGATAATTCAAACGAATAGATTTACTTGTATTTTCATCAATATCAAAAATATGTTGCGTTCCATCTGAAGCCCATTCAGCTACACGTTCTTTTTCAGCATTTGTAAGCACATAATCACCAATAAGTGTGATATTTTTCATCGGATTCCACATTGCACTCAATACCAATCCATGTGAACCAAAAGTATTTACTAACGGAACATTTCCATTATATGGGTCATATCCTGGAGATTCATTTTTATCAATATCTAGTTGGGCATATGCTAAATTAATTTGTAAATTATCAGAAACAGGACCTTGTACGCCTAATCCGTACATAGCAAAATCATAACCTGCATCAGTTGGTTTTTGATAAAATGCTAATGCTTTTAAACCGTTATTATCTAAAGGATAATCAAGCACGATACCGTCTGTTTCATTACCCAATAATACATTTTGAAAACCTAAACCGCGCCATCTACGACCTACATCAACATACAATTTATCAATATTACCTTCTGCCCAAATACGCTGGATTACACCATCAGAATCATCATGACCTTCATGATATTTTACATCACCAGCGGATGTTACATATCGAGCATAACGTTGATTTGTTTCGCTTTCAAAATTAAAATTCCAATCATCATTAACTTTAAATTTACCTTTTAAATCAAGATAAAAACGATTATTATCATTTTGGTCATTATAACCTTTGATATTGTCATTATCCCAAGATACTCTACCAAAACCACTAATTTTAAAACGTTCTGTGTCTTCTTTTAATTTGGAAATATCGGATGTATTTTTATCAATTTGTGATTGCATTTGCTTCAAATCTTCGCTAAATTCTTCTTTTAATTGATTTAATACAGCTTTATCTCCTATATCTCCTTTATCTGATTTCATAGCATTAGCCACTATACTTGCCATTTCATAACGTGTCATTGTTCGATTTCCCTGAAATGTTCCATCTTTATAACCTTCAATGACACCATGTTGAGCTAAATAATCAAGTGCTTCATAAGCCCAATGACCTTTAGGAACATCACTAAAACTATTTACATTTGCATTTATATTTTCATTATCAGTAACACTAACTTTATTTTCTGAAGAAACTTTATCTGCATCAGATGTTGATTGCGCAAAAGATGTACCTGTTAATCCTAAAAATATTCCCATAGAAATAGCTAACGCTTTATTTTTCTTTAATAGCATCAATACATTCGCCCCCAAAATTAATTCTCTCTAATATACAATCTCTCAAAAAATAATTTAATAATTATTCTTCTTTTTCACCTTGTTCTTCTTTTAACATTGCTTTATCTTGTGCTCGTACAAATGGAAAATATATTGCTGTAGAAATAGCTAAGTTTATTATCTGTACAACAGCACCTTGCCAACCATTAAGTAAAAATCCTGCAATTATTGGAGGTGTTGTCCATGGTACTTGAACGGCACTAAAAGGAGACATGAAGCCCATACTGATTGAAAAATATGTTACAAATAATGCTATTAAAGGTACTAACACAAATGCCATTTTCAACAAAGATTTCATTTGTTGAGATTTAACAGTAAATATACCTGATAATAAAAGTCCTAATGTCAAACCACAACCGCCACTTTTTACAAATACATCATTGACTTGAGCAGTTATAATTTTAGCTTCTGGATTATTTATAAGAGACATACCCATATCTATAAGATGCTGATTGTCTAAAGAATTTGCTATCAATAATGGACTTACTACACCACCGACAACATTTGGACCATGAACACCAGCCCAAAACAAAATGCCCTGTAAAGCAACAATTATAGAACCACCAGCTAATGTATCAGAAAGACCTTGCAATGGTGTCTGAATAATTTTAAAAATTAATTCTGGTAATGTAATAGCTCCAAGATAATGACAAAGTCCGTATAAAACAGAAGCTACTGTAAAAAATATCATACCAGGTACTAACGCAGTAAAAGCTCTTGCTACACCTTGTGGTACAGAATCTGGCATTTTTATACCAACATTATTTTTTTCACAATAACAGAAAACATATGATACAAAAAAAGCTATAATAATTGCTGTTATAACACCATTACTACCAACCCAAGCTTTTGGTATAATATCTCCTACTAATTGACCATTTTCAGTTACTAATGATGGTGGCATTAATATTAACAATGTTGATAAAGCTAATATAGATGCCATACTAGCATCGCAACCTTCATTGCCTACAAATTTGTATGTAATTGCGACTACAACAATTAAAGCTAATACATTAAATGTACCACCCGCTACAGCATTAAATGGTGCTGTCCAATCATTACCAAATATGGATGCCATAAATTCTCCATATCCAGGAATTGGTAAGTTTGCAATCAACAAAAATACTGAACCACAAATAGTAAATGGTGTAGTCATAATAAAACCATCACGTAATGCTACTACAGCACGTATTTGTGCAAACTTGCTCATAACTTCGATAAAGCTATCAAAAAGTTTTTGTTTATCCATTTAGAATTTTCTCCTTTTCTTATACATAATTTTTCAAATTTTCCTTAAGGCGATTTTAATATATCATTAACAAAATACTGTTTCAATAGATATTGGCTAATACGAAACAATGATACAATATCATATAAAAAAACCTTTTTTCACTTGTAGCAATGATACGAATTGTTTGAAAATAATCAAAATAACAATAAAAAAACTGCTTATTTTAAATGTTATCTACATCAAAATAAGCAGTTTTTATTTTCATCTTAATAACGAAAATGTTTATTTAACCATTGTTCTTTTTGTTGAGATTCATGATAATCTAAACGCGTCATAAGCATGGTAAACATTATGTCTGTAACATATTTTGCACCTAAAAGAAAAACTCTAGGTCCTAATTCTTCCATTTGCTTCACACTTGCTACAGAAAAAACTACATCTGCTAAACTAGCTATTTCTGAATTAGGTGATGCTGTAATCAAAATAAAGGAAATTCCTCGTAGTTTTAATAAACGAGCAATATCTAATAACATACGATTATTCCCTGTACGACTTATGATAAATCCCAAGTGATCTTTTGAAGCACTAGTTGCCTGTAAATATTGCATAGTCATTGGAGAATGTACACTTGAGCATTTATTAGCCATGATAAAACCAGCTGAAGCAATTCTTGCTATATCTAAATTATTATCCATAGCATAAAAATCAATATGTTTAGATTTTATAAAAAGATTTAGAACTTTTAAAAAATCTTCTGGATTAAGCATATTCCTTGTTTCTTTTAGTGTATCAATTTCAATAGCTGTTACTTTATCAATTAATGAATGTATACTATCTTTAGTTGATACAACAAGTTCTTCACCTTTTGGATGATTGATATATTGCATCATTTCAGCTAAAAATTGAACTCTAAATTCTGTATATCCACTAAAACCTAATTTTTGACTAAAACGCACAATAGCAGCTGAATTTGTATACGTATTTTTACCCAATTGTCTAGTTGACATTCCAGCTAATTTCCTAAAATTTGCTAATAAATATGTTGCAATCATTATTTCTGTTTCAGAAAAATCTTTTTGTTCTTGTAATATTTTTATTAAATTTGTCACATAAAACCCTCCAATCTTTATTTATATTTATCAAAATATAGCTTATATATTAATATTATTTAAAATTATAGTCAATAAAATTTATAATCAAAAAATCCTAGAGCATAAACTCTAGGATTTTTTATTTCATTAATTAAATTATCAATATAAAAGATGTGTTATTACATAACCTACACAACAACCAACTGTGATACCAATAAAACCTGGAATGATAAAGCTATGATTGATTACAAATCTACCAATTCTTGTTGTTCCAGAACGGTCAAAACCAATGCAAGCCAAGTCTGATGGATAAGTTGGTAAGAAGAAATAGCCATAGCAAGCAGAAATAAATGAAATGATAATAAGTGGGTCAACACCTACACTTAATGCCATAGGCACTACAATAGCTAATGCTGCTGCCTGAGAATTTACCAATTTAGATATTAAGAATAAAACAATTGCATAAGTCCAAGGATAATCTAAAACAATCTGTCCCAAAGTTTCTTTGAATTCTGGTAAATATGCACCGAAATAAGTCTCTGCCATCCATGCTACACCATATACAGAAACAATAGCTACCATACCAGATTTAAAAACAGAACCATTTGTTACATCACTAACTTTAACTTTGCAAATAATTGACATACTCCCCATGCCTAAATGCAGGGGATTCTTGGATACAAACGATACT